>OCTW011613843.1_pt1 | contig 162203 bp, 130 predicted proteins | sample 1539671 | NCBI WGS metagenome assembly OCTW01 (sample SAMN02144230, study PRJEB22623) | gut metagenome | biome: sheep rumen | host: Ovis aries | place: New Zealand | reverse complement strand
GGTTTTTCTTCCCGATGTCATTGAGAAATGTATTGTGATGCCAGTGTCTTTGTTGATTACTTCCTTACCTTTCAGATAATGCTTGTAATAGTCAAGCACATATCTTCGGAGCTCCATTTTTGTCAGGTGGCCGAGTTCTGACTGTATTTCAGGCACAAGTTCAAATTGTTTCATTACGGTCGAAATTTTCTGCTGCAAAATAACAAACCTTGTCAAGAAAAAGCCGTTGATTAAACGTTTGTTGTCGACAGTAGTCGTTTGCTGTCGTTTGCTGTCGGATATATTATTGATAATCAGTACTATAATAAAACACAAAAAAAAAAAAAGGCTGCCACGATGTGACAGCCCTACAATCATAAACCCTAAACTATCAACTCCAAACTATTTCCTCGGTTTATATCCCGAATCCTGGAAGATGTCCTGCAAATCCTTGCGCTGCATGAACTGTTTGAGGTCGAAGTCGTCGTGAGAGGATGCGTATGCGCGGATGATGTTCAAGCCAAAGAACTCGCCGAGGCGCGATGGGGCATCGTTGCTGTAGGCCTGCGTGTACGGCCCATCGCCGAAATACATCATGTAACTGTCCAAGCCGGCATCATAGAGACGACGGTTGCCCACAATGTCGGCCCAGACCGCGCCTTCGTTCTCAACCGCCCACTGCCATTGGTGCGTGGAATAGCCGAGCAAAACGCTGTCGGCGATTTCGGGACACATGGCCTCCACAAAGAAATTGCGCCGGCCATAGAAAACCATCTCGCCGATGATTTGACCTTGCTTGCGCCATTCGTAGAGATAATACATGTAGAGTTGCTCGGCCACGTCTTTCGGCAAGGTCGACAGGTTCCTGCGCAACGACATGTATCTCGGCATCCCGATTTGGTCGTACACAGCGTTGTCATTGAGATACCAATCCAAGGAAATCACCAACTGACCGTCGATGATTTGCACGGGCGGCTCGTCGGGATGGATGCCGGTGATGCAAGTGAAGGCTTTCTTGGGCAGCTCGATGTCGGGATAATAATGGTGGAAATGCGCCATCACGTCCTCCACCATCGGCTCCACCTTTTTCAAGTCGGGGAAAGCGGCCTTCACCTTATTATATAATGCCACGCTGAACGGGTCGGTGGCGAAGTCTTTCAGATACTTCACCGCATTAGGATTGTTGAGGTCGCCACTGAGGAACACGCGATAGCGGCCTTGGATTTTCATCAGCTCCTGTAGGAAATCGGCCGTGTCGAGGTTGAAGAGTACGTCTTCGTAACGGTCGAACTGGAGGTCGTAAGGCTCAGTTTTGACATTGAGTTTATCTTTGTAGGCAGGTGCCTTTTCTTGGCACGATACCGCCATGAGAGCGAGGATGATGATGGCTATTCTTTTCATTGTACTTGTGTTTAAGGACAGGGACTCACGTCGCCTGCTTATTGGTATGTCGTCCCTACGGGACTATAATCTGTTGTCTCAGCATTTCGTAAGCCGCTATCGTGGCACGGTTGATGACATTCTCGCGATCCTTGCCGAAATTGAACCGTTTGGAAACTACACCACGTGCCGAGGCCACGCCAATCCACACCGTGCCGATAGGAGTCTCTTCCGTTCCTCCGCTTGGTCCGGCCACGCCTGTGGTGGCCACGCCAAAGTCGGCTTCCATCAGGTTGCGGACGCCTTTGGCCATAGCTTCTACAACTGGCTGGCTGACAACGCCATGATTTTCTATTGTTTCGGCAGGCACGCCAAGCACCTTGGTTTTCATCGGAGTGGCGTAGGTTACGGCAGTTCCCTTGAAAATCTCGGAGCTTCCAGGTATCAGCGTGATGACATGGGCGATATTGCCTCCCGTGCAGCTCTCCGCCGAGGCGAACGTCATACCTTTATTAATTAATAGGTCGAAAACGACGCGCTCGATGGGTTTGTCTTCCATCGAGAAAATGTAGTCCGAAATCAAGGCGGTCAGCTTTTCGGTTTCTTTGTCCAAAGTCGCGTGGAGCAATTCGGCATTTTTGTGTCTACCACTGAGGCGCAGGCGAACCATGCCATATTGGGGCAAGTAGGCCAACGAAAGGAAATCGGGCAGGTTTTCCTCCCAGTCCTTGATCTTGTCGGCCAAAAACGACTCGCCGATGCCAGTAGTCATCACCACGCGCTTTTCGTAAGGCACCGCATGGAACCTTTTCTTGAAACGGGGCAACAACTCATCGTTGAAAATCCCCTTCATCTCAAACGGCACGCCGGGCATGAAAACGAAAACCGTACCGTTTTTCTCCAACCACATGCAAGGCGCTGTGCCATAGGTGTTCGGGATGTATTGGCAGGTCTTGGGAAGCATGGCCTGTCCCCTGTTCCGCTCGCTCATCTGGAAGCCGCGACGGTTGAAAAGTGCAACGATATTGTCGTAGGCCTCATGGCAAAACTCCAATTCAGTTCCGAAGAACTTGCAAACGGTAGGTTTCGTAATGTCATCGGCAGTAGGGCCGAGGCCGCCCGTCACCAAAACCAGGTCGGCATCCATGCAGGCGTTGAACGCATCAAGGATGGCCTTTTCGGAATCGCCGATGGTCAAGGCGGAATCCAATTGGAAACCATGTGCGGCAAGTTGTTCGCCGAGCCAAGCCGCGTTAGTGTTAATCACCTGACCGATAAGCAGTTCATCGCCGATGGAGATGTTTTTTACAATGATTTGACGCATATCTTAGATTTTCCGCAAAATTAGGAAATAATCTTTGAATCCCGAATTTTGAACCTTTGAAATGTAAAACATTCGACGTAGTCAATTTTAAATCCAACTTTTCTTCGTACTTTTGCCCATTCAAACACCTTATATAATATGAGTCAACCTATTCCCGCATCGCAGCTCGTCCTTAATGCCGAGGGCGCAGTATATCACCTGAACCTCCATCCCGACCAGTTGGCCGACACCGTCATCATGGTGGGCGACCCAGGCCGTGTCGACACGATTGCCTCTTTCTTCGACAAGATCGAGGTGAAACGCCAGAACCGCGAACTCGTCAGTCGCACAGGTTACTTTAATGGCAAACGCATCACGGCCCTTTCAACAGGCATGGGCACCGACAACATCGACATCGTGATGAACGAGCTGGACACCTTGGCCAACATCGACCTCAAGACAAGGATGCCTAAGGACGAGCACAAGTCGCTCAACCTCATCCGCATAGGCACCTGCGGCGCCTTGCAGCCCGACATCGAAGTGGGCCAAAACGTCGCCACCCGCTATGCCATCGGCTTGGACGGCTTGATTTACTTTTACGAGAAGAACAAAGAGGTCAACGAAATCGCGATGCGCGACGCCTTCATCAAGCAGATGGACTACCCTACCGATTTGCCCAAACCGTATGCCGTGGAAGGCTCGAAAACGCTCTTCGACCAAGTGGCGCAGGGCTACTATCAAGGTGTGACAGCCACGGCGCCTGGTTTCTACGGTCCGCAGGGTCGCACGCTTAGGATGCACCTCGCCTACCCCGAACTCAACCACAAGATCGAAGCCTTCGAGCATCAAGGCTGGCGCGTGTGCAACTTTGAGATGGAGTCGTCGGCGCTCTACGGCCTCGGCAAGATGATGGGCCACAACTGCCTCACCGTTTGCGTCGCCATCGCCAACCGCGTGACCGAAAAGTTCCTCACCGACTACCATCCACACATGAAAAAACTCATTGAAAACACTTTAGAAAGGCTGTCAGACCAAAAATAACCAGTTCTATATCAACAAAAAGAGACTTTTTTTCAAAAAAGGTGATTGGTATCAAAAAAATGCCTATTTTTGCCGCTCGTTTGGTATGGAATGTCAACCAATGAATATTAACAAATAGTACAATAACAACAATGAAGAGAGTATTTATTACGATTATCGCGGTCCTTGCTATGTCGTCGTCAGTGATGGCAGCGGGACATGTGGACTCGGTTCGTTACCTGACGACCAAGGCCTGGAAAAACTGGTACATTTCCGCCAGCGCCACTGGCAACTGGTGGCAAGGCAGTATGAGAACCCCCGAAGCGTTCACGAAGAGCTACACGGCTGTCGAATGGGGTCAACCCACCTTTGGCTTCAATGCCTTTGTAGGCAAGTGGATCAACCACAAAGTCGCTGTCAGATTAGGTTACAGCAACACCAGAATCAACAGCTACATCAACGGCAGACACATCGGCCTGAACCACATCCAATTCCTTTATGGCGACGACCCACAACCCGTCGAAACCGTTGGCAACTACGAGATTTACAAAACCTCGATGCGCTATCACAGACTGCAAGGCGATTTCATGTTCAGCCCCATTGATTTCTTCCAAGGCTATTACAACCCTGAAAGGATTTGGACTCCCGTCCTCTATGTGAGCATGGGCGGTGCCTATACCTCGAAAGACTTTTTCGCCATTAAGACCCTCATCGACAATGGAAAGGCCAAGAAAGAGAACCCCGACAATCCTGAATACAGTGGCAACAACTTTGAATTGGCTCTCGGCGCCGGCTTGAGCAACAACTTCCGTCTTGGTAACCACCTCGACCTCAACCTCGACCTCAACTGGACGTTCCAAAGATGGACCATCGACTCATGGACCTACGAATTTGAAGGCCAATTCGACGGCAAAGGCATCCGCCCGAAGAGATTCGACAACATGTACACCGCTTCTCTCGGCCTCATCTACTACTTCAGCAGAGAGTACGACCTGCCCGCCAACTGCTGCGAAGAGATGGATTCGCTCAGAAAGAAACTCGACGAGTTCGTCAACATTCCCGTCGAACCCCAGCAGCCTTGCGACACCATCGTGAAGTTCGTCAATGTGCAGACCGAAGACATCCTCAGCTATCCTTTCTCCATCTTCTTCAACCGCGACTCTTACCAGCTGATGTCGAGAAGAGACATCATCAACCTGCGTGAGATTGCCAACGTGGCCAAGGAAAACGGTTACAAGCTCCGCCTGACGGGTTCGTGCGACAGCGCCACCGCCACGCCGGCCTACAACCAGACCCTTTCGGAGAACCGCTGCAACAAGATCAAGATCGAGCTCCTCGAACTGGGTGTTCCCGAGGACCAAATCATCATCGAGCCTATCGGTGGCGTGAAGATCCTCGACCCGACGGAATACGACCGCCGCGTGTTGATCCAACTGGTGAAAGAAGCCCAACAATAATTGAGGCAACCCTATACAACAAAAAACCTGACGGATTTCCCGCCAGGTTTTTTTGTTGGCCAAAAGCACCGAAGCACTTAGTGCATGATGCCCACCTCGATGCCGATAAAATTGTTGTTGATGATGCTTTTTGTCTGCTTCTCCAAGGAACTGACAAAAGCATTGGAAAACGAATGGTCGAACGTCAGTTGGGCGAAAACGCTGAACTTCCTGTTGATTTCGTATTCGGCACCCAATCCGAAAATCATCGAGGCCTGGAGCAAACGGTATTGATGCGTGTAATCTTCATAGGTCTGGCCTGAGTACGACACCCAATAAAACGCAAATTCATCCTTGCACAAGTCCTTCAAGTTGAAGCTCAGTCCGCCACCAGCCATCACATAAGCCTTGAACGAATCGAAAACGTCGAAACTCACCTTGGCCATGAGCGGCACTTCGATGTTGGTCGCCTTCACGCGGCGCGAAACCGAAATGTCGGTCTTCTCCAAGAAATCATCGACATAGCGGCTGTCGGTGAACGTGTACTTGAATCGGAGCAAATCGAGATTGACGCCCGACGTGACGGCCAAATGCTCCGACAGCTTGAAGTCGGCCACCAAGCCCACATTGAACCCCATCCTCATGCCATCGTTGCTCGCGGCAGTAGACCCTGGGCTCGCCCAATCAAAAGTAGGGCCCAGTTTCAGGCCATACCTCACCTCTTTGCTCTGCGCCATGCCTCCAACGGAAAACATGGCTACAAAACTGATAATCAACAATCTTTTTCTCATAATTACAATATTTAGACCTACAAAGGTAATTTATTTTTCCGACAAAGTCCCAAAAATCGGAAAATCATTCTTACTTTTGCACCAAATAAATCCAAACATTCACTAAAACTCAACAAAAATGAAAAAGACATTTTTACTGATTGCAGCCCTCTTGATGATGGGTAGTGCAGCATTCGCCGGAGGTGGCTTCGACCTCGCCATTGGCCCGAAAGTCGGTTTCCAAACCGCCAAATTGTCGTACGACAAAGCCGCCATCAAGGATGGTTTTTCCAACCACTTCACCGCCGGCATCTTTGGCCGCGTCACCTTAGGCCGCCTCTACGTGCAGCCCGAAGTGCTTTATTTCAAGACTTCCAACATCTTTGAAGCCAGTGTGACGGGCGAAGGCTCTACGAACCTGCTCAACCTTCCTACGGGTGCCAACGTAAACCTCACCTTGAACCAAATGAACCTTCAGGTGCCCATCTTGGTTGGTGTCACCATCCTCGACCTCGACCTGATTAAGTTGCGTGCCCATGTGGGACCGACCGCCAATTTCATCCTGAAGTCGCAAACCTTGTTTGACCAGACCTACTCCATCGGCGGCGAGACGCAAACAATGACCACCGAGCAGCAAAATGTCACCACCGACCAGAATTTCGACACCAAGTCGATTGCCTGGGGTGCACAAGTCGGCCTTGGCGTTGACGTTTGGAAACTCACGCTCGACATCAACTACAACTTCGGTTTAAGCAAGGTCTTCAACACGTTGAACGACACCACGTTAGGTAACTATTTCAACTTTGGCAACACCGACCCTGCCAGCACCAAGCAAAACCTGTTCATGGTGACCGTGGGCTTCAAGCTCTTATAATCACTTACTCATAGACATAAAAAGAGAGCGACCCCATGCGAGGCCGCTCTCTTTGTTTTTTGTTGGAACCTTAGTTTAGAAGAGAATACCCACTTCGATGCCGACTTGGTTCTGGACAACATGGAGCGGATTGGTACGCTCGCCCAAATCCTTGTTTCCGGCGTAGTATTTCCTGTAATTGGACGAAACCAAGCCCGCGCCACCACTGCTGATGTTGTTGATCATGTCGTGCGAGTAATACACATCAAGGAACACGCGCGAAGTGCCTTGGATGGTATACTGGGTGCCGATGGCAGCCCTCAACGAGAAACGAAAAGGATTATATTCCTTGTCGGAGCTCGTGAACTTCTCGTGCAAAGCAGTCCCGTCAAAAGTGTCGCTGATCTTTGTCCTATAGGTATAGCCAAAAGCGCCACCGATTTGTGCAAAATAGCGAAGCGGACCGAATTGCTCGGTCACCATCTTGACCATCAACGGGATTTCAAAAACCGTAGCCTTGTAGTTCCTGTCGACCGTACCCAACGTGTAGCCCGCCACGGTATCAAGTTGGCGCATGTCCTCGAAACTGTAACGGCCATTAATCAAGTTGACATTCAAGCCAGAGACAATGGCGTAGTTTTCAGCAAAATAAAACTCGGCGTCAAAACCGAAATTGAGTCCCACTTTTGCCTTGAGATTGGCGACATCTTCGGCATTAGAGCCAATCCAGTTAAGATTCGGGCCGACCTTGAAACCGAAGGCAAAGCCTTTGTACTCCTTTGATTGCGCTGAGACTCCCAGCGACAAGCCCAACAAAAGGGCTACGAAAAGTAAGTTTTTCTTCATTTTGTGTAGTTTTTAAGATTAGTATCAGGCCGCAAAATTAGTCTTTTTTCGAATTGTTTCGCTAAATCGGCCAAAATTCCTACCTTTGTAGACTTAATAAGCAAAACACCATCGACACATGAACACCCCAATTCCCAACCGACTTTTCGTCCGCAACAGGGCCAACTTTGCGGCGCAACTGCCACCCAAATCGGTGGCCGTCTTCACCGCCAACGAGCCTATGCCGCGCAACGGCGACGAGTTTTATCCCTTCCGCCAACAGTCTGACTTCTTTTACCTTACGGGCATCAACGAGGAAAACGCCTACCTCATCATCGCCCCCGACTATCCCGACGAGACGATGCGTGAAGTGCTCTTCATCGAGCCTTACGACGAAGTGAAAGCCACATGGCAAGGCGAGATGCTCGACAATGCAAAAGCCACCGAACTGTCGGGCATCAAGACCGTCAAAGGCAGCGACAGCTTCTGGATGACCTTGAACGACTTTGTTTTCTCCGGCTATGGCGAAACGATATATCTGCACAGTTACGAATATCCGAAATATGAATGTGCCGTGGAGACCATTCAACAACGCTTCGTCAAACAAGTCAAGGAATGCTACCCAATGCACAATTATGGCCGCACTGCGCCGATTCTCAACGCCTTGCGCATGGTGAAGTCGGAAGAAGAAATCGCCATCACGAAACAAGCCTGCGACATCACCGCGAAGGCCTTCCGTCGTTGCTTGGCGACCGTCAGGCCTGGCATGTACGAGTATGAGGTACAGGCCGAAATCGAATACATCTTCAAGCAAAACAACGCCACGGGCCATGCCTACGCACCCATCATTGCTGGCGGGAAGAACGGCTGTTGCCTGCATTACTCGAAGAACCAGAGCCTCCTCAACAACGGCGACCTGCTCCTCTTCGACATCGGCTGCGAGCTGAACAACTACGCCTCCGACCTCAGCCGAACCATACCTATTAATGGTAAGTTCACGCAACGCCAAAAGGACTGCTACAACGCCGTGCTCCGCGTGATGAAGGAAATCACCAAGCTCTACCGCCCTGGAGGCACCATCAACGAAATCAACGAGACCACGCACCGATTGATGGAACAGGAGATGATCAAGCTCGGCCTCTTCACCGCCGAGGACGTGAAGAAGCAAGACCCCGAAAAGCCTTTGGAACGCAAATACTTGATGCACGGCATGGCGCACCACATCGGATTAGACGTGCACGACAGCATCGACAAATTCAAGCCATTCGCTCCAGGCATGATACTCAGCTGCGAGCCAGGCATATACATCCGCGAGGAAGGCATCGGCATCCGCATCGAGAACGACTTGCTCATCACCGAAGGAGAACCCATCAATTTGTTTGAGGGGCTGCCAACGGAAATCGAAGAGATTGAGGCGGCAATGCTGAAAAATTCACTAAATAAGTGAATTATTGAAAAAAATCGTATATTTGCAGCCATCAAACTATGGAAATAAGATTCGACAAGGAGTATTTAGAGGAATTGTATAACAATGGCCGAACCAAAAACAAGAAGTATCGGTTTCAGCCTCAAGTGGTGAAAAAATATCAGAAAAGAATTGACACCTTGGCTGGTATCACTCGAATTGAGGAATTGTTTACACTTAACTCGCTCAACTTTGAAGCTTTGGAAAGTTCCGGCAATTATTTCATTCGTATCGACTACCATTATAGGCTTGAATTTCAAGTCAGCAACTCCGAAACCGAACCAATTATCACCATTTGCTTGATCATGGACATTACAAACCATTACGATTAGGAGGCAACCACATGAATAACAATCGAATACCAACCCATCCAGGAGATGTAATCAAAGAGGAACTGGAATACAGGGGCATCTCACAGAAAAAGTTCTCCGAACTGACTGGTGTTTCCTACACCATGCTCAATGAAATATTGAATGGCAAGCGCCCTGTCACAAGCGACTTCGCACTTATCGTGGAGGCGGCTTTAGGGGTCAGTCCGCAATTGCTAATCAACATGCAAGCACGCTACAACATGGCCATAACCATGAACCAAACCTCATTCCTGACGCGCCTGGACCACATCAGAAAGGCTTGTGCAGCAGTGTTTTAAAAATTCTACAATTAAACAAATCGAAGATTGGCTAACGCCGAATTATCATTTCAACGAAATTAATCAACAATTAAACAACTAAATATGTTCGCAAAAGACGTTTACAGTGGCCGTCGCGCCACATTGAAAAGCAAAATCACGAAGGGCATTGCCTTCTTCCCGGCCAACAACGAGGCTCCCTTCAACTATCCTGACAACACCTACATCTACCGTCAGGACAGCAACTTCTCTTATTTCTTCGGCCTCAACCACCCCGACATGGTCGGCGTCATTGACTTTGAAAGCGGCGAGGAAATCCTCTTCGGCGTCGACGTCACCATCGACGACGTGATTTGGTGCGGTCCCCTGCCCTCGCTGAAGGAACAAGGCGACAGCATCGGCATCACCGACTGCCGCGACTTCAACCGCTTTGGCGAATACCTGCAACAGGCCATCGCCAAGGGCCGCCAAATCCACATGCTGCCCACCTATCGCGGCGACACGCAGATCCAATGCGCCAACTGGTTGAACTGCAACGTGAACAAAGTCAGCGATTACGTCAGCCTCGAACTCATCAAGGCCGTCATCTCGATGCGCGAAATCAAGAGCGATCTTGAAATTGCTGAGATGGAACGTGCCGCCAACACCGCTTATTACATGCACACCACCGCCATGAAGATGTGTAAGCCCGGCATGATCGAACAAGAAATCGCCGGCGTGGTGGAAGGCCTTTCGTTGTCGGGCGGCGGCCCCGTGTCGTTCCCCGTCATCCTCAGCGTCGACGGACAAACGTTGCACAACCACGGTCACCACAACGTGTTGAAGGAAGGCCGAATGATGGTATGCGACGCCGGTGCCGAAACGGAGAACTACTATGCCTCCGACTTCACCCGCACCACTCCCGTGGGTGGCAAGTTCAACCAACGTCAAAAGGAGATCTACGAAATCGTTTTGGCTGCCAACCAAGCCGTGGCCGCCCAAACGCGTCCCTACATGCCCTACATGGTGATGCACACTTTGGCCTGCCGCACCTTGATTGAAGGCTTGAAAGGCGTCGGCCTGATGAAAGGCGACACCGAGGAAGCCCTGATGAACGGCGCCCACTGGCTCTTCATGCCTCACGGCCTCGGCCACATGCTCGGCATGGACGTACACGACATGGAAGGCCTCGGCGAGACCTACGTCGGCTACGACGAGCAAACGCCGCGCTCCACCAAATTGGGCTTCAGCGGCCTGCGTTGCGGCAAGACCTTGAAACCCGGTTTCGTGGTCACTGACGAGCCTGGCATCTACTTCATCCCTACGCTCATCGACATGTGGAAAGCTGAAGGCAAGTTCAAGGACTTCATTAATTACGACAAGTTAGAGACTTACAAGGACTTCGGTGGCATTCGCATTGAGGACGACCTGCTCATCACCGCCGATGGCTGCCGCATCCTTGGCCGCCCGATTCCAAAGACCGTTGCCGAGGTCGAGGACATGTGCGCCCAAGGCCGCGAATGGATTAAAATGGAAGGTTTGTATTGATAGATAACATTTTGAACAAAAAAAAGAGAGGCTGCAACCTCTCTTTTTTTGTTTAAAACTCCATCACGAGTTTCACATTCACATAACGTGGCGTCAGGTAGTTAGGCGCACCATAATATCTGTTGTCGATGTACTTCACCCAAGTGTAGGAAATCACGTTGGGGATGTCGAGCAAGTTGAACACATCGACACTCACAAACATATTGCGCACATAGCGCAACGGATTGCCTTTGCTGAAGCTGCTCGCCTCGCTGATAAGCTGTTTGCTGAAGCCGATGTCGACGCGACGATAGGCCTCATAACGGCTTGAGGTGGAATAGAAGTCGGAGTTGTTGTCGGGCACAGGCAAACCCATGCCGAAGGACAACGTCATGTTGACCCGCCATGTGGGGAACCCTGGAATGTAATCCTGGAAAAACAAAGAGAAGTTGACCAATTGGTCGGAGGGACGGCTATGCCAGCCCAAGGCAATGGTGTCGGCCACCTGGGCATCGGAATGGTTATAGAAAGGCAAACGTTTACCCTCAGCGTCAACCAAGTAATAATCGCCACGGATGTCCTCACGCGCCCGCATGAACGAAAGGCTCGCCCAACTGTCGATGCCCTTCACAAACTCGCCGTTCAACTTGAAGTCGAGACCTGTGGTATAAGCCCTGGCCGACTGGTCAGCATAATAACGGATGCGTACATTGTCGACATCGTAGGGGATGACATGGGTGAACCACTTGAAATACAGCTCCGAAGTCAGAATGAAAGGACGGTTCCAAGCACGAAACTTGAAATCGTTGCCCGCCACAATCTGATACGACTGCTGGGCTTTGGCATCCTTGAAGAGACTGCCATCGCGGTTGCGGATCTCGCGATAGAACGGCGTCTGGTTGTAGACACCACCCGAAAGGCGATATACCACTTCGCGCTTGTCGTCGTTGGGCTTATAGGCAATGCCCGCCCTCGGACTGACGTGCACCTTTTTATTATAGCCCCAATAATTGGCCCTCAATCCTGCTGTGACAACAAACTCACCCTTGTCCTCATAAGGAATCGTCCACGAATTCTGCACGAAACCATCCAAATTATTGATGGAAAGCACATTGGACGACTTAAGGTTAAAATCCATCTCGATTTCGGGAAGCACATCGGGATAGCCGCCAATCACGTCGGGGGCATGGGGAATGATGTAGCCCGCCGAGTCGAAAGCCTGCCATTCGTCGACCTTATCGTCGATGGCCTGATGCTGGAAACGGATACCCCACTTGAGCAACTTGTTATCCATGGAGTAAAGTCCCTTATGGTCAAGGTTATAGACTTGGGCATAGAAGCCGTTGCGGGCATGTCTGGTCTGCGTGCCCACCTCATGGTTCTCGATCAACTCGCCAAAATCCTCGGAGCCAAAAGAAGTGTTGCGAATACCGAAGAAATATTGTTCCTGGATGTCGTAGGTCTCCGTCTCGTAGGCCGAATAAGCTGAGGCTATCCATTTCAGGTTCAAGTCTTTGGTAGGCTTATACGACAGTGTCATGGCACCGAGGCCCGTGGTGTAGTCGTCGATTTCCTGCCCGTCGAAATACACATTGATTTGGATGGGAAGGTCGATGGTGCCCGTGTTGATCTTGGCGTTTTGCGGGACAATCATGTAGCGGTTCTTCGAATAATAGCCCAAAAACGAAAGATCCCATTTCTCGTTGAACCTGTAGTTGAACAAAGCTTGCCCGTCAGTGAAATTGGGCCGATAGTCACCCTTCGTGTCCATCATGCCCAATGCCAAGGCCGTGTTTTTGTAACGCGCACCGACCAAATAGCTGAACTTGTCGTTTCCTGTAGCGCCTTCCACATGGGCTTCGGCGCCCAGAAGGCTCAGATTGAGCGAAGCGGCAAATTCATGCGGTATCTTGTAGGTCACATCGAGCACCGACGACATCTTGTCGCCATATTCCGCCGCAAATCCGCCAGCCGAAAACTCGATATTGTTGACCAACTGGGAGTTGACGAAACTCAAGCCCTCTTGCTGCCCTGAGCCAACGAGGAACGGGCGATAGATTTCGATGCCGTTGACGTAAATCAGGTTCTCGTCGAAGTTGCCGCCACGCACGCGGTATTGCGAGCTCAGTTCGTTGTTCGACACCACGCCCGGCAAGGTCTTGATGAGTGTTTCGACGCCTCCGCCCATGGTGGGCAACAGGGTGGCCTGCTTGGGGTTGAGGCGTGTCAGGCTCGATGCCTCTGCGCCACGGTCGCTGATGACCACGTCGGGCAAGTCGGTGGCGATGGAATGCAGCGTGACGTCAAGTTTCCGCTTCTCCCCTTCCTTGAGCCGCACCTTGACTTGCTTTTGGTCGAAGCCGATATACGAGAAACTGATGGTCAAGGTTGTATCAGAAAGCACCGAAAGCTCGTATGCACCCCGCGAATTGGTGGTTTGCCCAACCAGCAAGTCGACGGCAATCACATTGGCCATCTCGATGGGACGGCCTTTCTCGTCGGTCACCTTGCCATATACCGAAGCCGTGGGCAGGTGCTGGGCACGGGCTGCCAAAGCGAGAAACAGCAATGCTATGAGGAGAAACTTGGTTCGCATGAAGAGATAACTGAAAATGTAGACAATTATTGTTTTCGAGCAAGCCTCAAACAAAAAAAGCCGCCACGCAAGGCGCAGCAGCTCCGATATCGTTCACATTGGGATTACCAACGCTCAAGGTTACCCTTCTGGGAAGCGTCCATGATGGCTTGGTAGACGCCCTTCTTGTTGATGGTACGCAAGCCGGCAGCCGAAACCTTCAGCACAATCCACTCGTCCCATTCCGGAACATAAAACTTCTTGATTTTCAGATTCGGTTCAAACGTTCTCTTCGTTCTCTTGTTGGAGTGAGAAACATTGTTGCCGTGCATGACCTTTTTTCCTGTAATTTGACAAACTTTTGACATGACTCTTTATCCTTTATTATTTATACTTGTCTATTTTCTAACGGACTGCAAAAGTACACATTTTTTCGTTTCGCAAATCGTTTCTGCAAAAAATGTGGCAAAAAATTTCGGAAAGTGCTTAATTTCTTACCTTTGCAGGCCCAAAACTAACCCAATAAGCCATGAAAATCGATGATTTGAAAGTCGCAAAGCTGGTTTACACCATCCAATCCGACGACCCCAACGGCCAGATTCTTGAACAAGCCACCCCCGAAAAGCCTCGCGTGATGATGTTTGGCGTAGGCCGCATCATGAAAAGCTTCTCCGATGCCCTTAGAGGCTTGGAGCCTGGCGACTCGTTCGTCTTCACCATCCCAGCCGAGGAAGCCTTCGGGATGCCAAGTCCCGAAAACCAACATCCCTTGGCTGGTCATGGTCTTTTCGTGCGTGGCGAAGTCATCGAAGTGCGCGACCCCACCATCGAGGAGATGAACGCCGAGGTGGAATGGCGCCGCGCCAACGGGCTGCATTTCCACCATGAGCATGATCATGGGCATGGGAATGAGCACCATCATCATTAATTCTTCACATGCACATCCATCTGCGGGAACGGGATGTTCAGACCTTCCACTGCGAAAGCCTTGTAGACCTTCTCGTTCATGCTGAAAAACACCGGCCAATAGTTGGCAGAATCAACCCACACGCGCACGGTGATGTCGACCGAACTGTCGTTGAGCTTGCCCAACTGGATGAAAGGCTCCGGCGATTTTAGTATGCGCTCGTCGCCATCGCAAAGTCGCAGCAGCACTGCCTTGGCCTTGTCGTAGTCGTCGCCATAGGCGATGGAGAAAGTCCAGTCGACGCGGCGCGTTTCTTGCCGCGAATAGTTGGTCAAGGCGCCCGTGGCAAGCGGCCCGTTGGGCAGGATGACCTCCTTGTTGTCGACGGTCAGGATATGCGTGTTGAAGATCTGTATCTCGTTCACCGTGCCTTCATAGCCTTGTGCCGAGATGAAGTCGCCCACCTTGAAGGGCCGGAACATGACGATGAGCACGCCGCCCGCAAAGTTCTGCAAGGTGCCTCCCAACGACATGCCAACCGCCAAGCCAGCCGAGGCCAACAGTGCCACCAGCGACGATGTGTTGATGCCCAAAATGCCCACAACGGCAATAATCAGGATGAAATAAAGCACCACTGAGACCAGGTTCGACAAAAAACCATGCAGGGTGGCGTCGCCATGGCGGCTCATCAATCCGTTGGCCATCCATTTCTTGACCAACTTGATGATCCATCGACCCAAAAGAAACACGACGATGGCGGCCAATATCTTGAGTCCCAGCGGGACGACATAAGTCCGCACCATATCGGGAAGCCATTCCGAGACGGGGGTGGTGGTCACATACTTGATGCCTTCGGTCATCTGGGCGAGTGCCGACGTGTCTTGGATGGCGTCGGTCACTTCGGTTACAATGCTGTCGTTTTCCATATTCATTGAGTTTGACACGGGACGCGGGACTGCGAGACGCGAGTTTGCGCACCGCCGTAAAAAATAATGGTGCAAAAATAGGATTTTTTTTATTTTTGCACGAAAAATAATTTCGATGGATATCGCTGACCTGAAAGCATATTGCAAGGATCCTAAAAACCGAAGCACGGTCAATGTAGGGCTGTTTATCCTGCTGATTATCAGCTTCCACTTCCTCTATATTGGATGGCAGCATTTGGGCTATTGGCCCGTCGGGAAGTTAGTCCACAAATTGATGGTTTGGTCGGTCGACATGGTCTACGGCCAAGCCTGCTGGGTGCTCGACCACGTTTTGCGCGTCGACCTCACCACCATCAGCCGACAGCGCCTCATCGCCGCCATCAATGCCGACGGTGGCTACGCACGCATCATCATCGCCCCCGAATGCGCCAGCCTCAAGCAATGGATGCATTGGCTGTTCCTCATGATTCTCTTCCCCGGCCCTTGGAAGCACAAACTCTGGTACATTCCCGCCGGACTCATTGTCATCGAATGGACCAACGTGGTCAGGATTTGCGGCATCCTCATGATGCAAGTCTTTTGGCCCAACATAAACATCCACCTTTTCGGCAACGACATCAACACCTTCCACCTCGCCCACGACTATATATTTAAGGTGTTCTTCTATCTCATCATCTTCCTGATGTGGATGCTGTGGGTGGAGAAGTTCTACAACAAGACAACGAACGCAAAATCATAAGACACTATGAACGAACAACCTATCATCTTCATCTTAGATGCGGGAGGCACGGGCTTCAAGTTCTCGGCCGTGCAGGAATCGCGCGAAATCATCGAACCCTTCACCATCCCTTCGGCTGCTCCCACACTCGAAGAGGTGCTGCAAAAACTCATCACGGGTTTCCACGAATGCGAAACGCGCTGTGGCAAAAAGGGCTCGGCCATCAGCTTCTGCTTCCCCGGTCCCGCCGACTACCCCAACGGCATCATCGGCGACTTGGAGAACCTGCCCTCCTTCAAGGGCGGTGTGCCACTGAAGGCCATGCTCGAGAACGAGTTCCACATCCCCGTCTACATCAACAACGACGGTGACCTGTTTGCCTACGGCGAAGCCCTGAGCGGCCTGTTGCCCGAAGTGAACAAGCTCCTCGAACAGCAACGCAACCCGAAACGCTACAAGAACCTGCTCGGTGTAACCCTCGGCACGGGCTTTGGCGGAGGCATAGTTATTAATAAGGTGTTGCTCAACGGCGACAACTCGGCCGGCGGCGAGATCAACCGCCACCGCAACCCGCTCTATCCCCAGACCAGCGCCGAAGACAGCATCAGCATCCGCGCCGTGCGTCGCGTGTATGGTCGTGAGGCCAACATCGCCTTCGACGACACGCCGCATCCTTTTGACATCTACAAGATCGCCATGGGGCAGCTGCCTGGCGACAAGGAAGCCGCTCAAAAGGCATGGGACGAGATGGCCACCGCCTTAGCCGACGTATTAGCCAATGCCATCTCGCTCATCGACGGCATCATCGTCATCGGCGGAGGGCTGTCGGGTGCCTGGCCCGTGTTCATGCCCACCCTCATCAAGAAGATGAACGAGCCTTTCACCGGCCTCAACGGTCAGCCACTGAGCCGCATGGAGACCGAAGCCTACAACCTGATGGACCCGCAAGACATGATTCGTTTCACCGAGAAGCAAGGCAAGATGGTCAAGGTGCCGTTCAGCGACCAACTGGTGTGGTACGACCCCACCAAGCGCGTCGGCGTCGGCATCACCAAGCTCGGCACCACCTCGGCTGTGGCCATCGGAGCATATGCTTACGCTATGGAAAAACTAAAGGAGAAATAGTTTTTTTATCAACAATACATGTTGAAAAATATTCGCCCCGAAAATTCATTTTTTCGGGGCTTGTTTTGTTCATCTTTCTTAATTTCGCATCTTGAAAAAGAGCGCGAAACACGCTATTGTTTTACCTTGTAACTTGTTAAATATCAGAAATATGAAATCAAACCATACTCCATTGGAGGTTGAAGGGGACTTGTTTAGTGGCCTTGACGAGAGCCATGAGTCGCAGCCCGAGCCTAAGCCCTACGAGAAAATCATCGAGTCGCGAAAAAGCACCTCTTTCGCTGCCAAGCAGATTGAAAGCCAGGACGAAGTGCAGGTGGTGGAAAAAGGCGAAACGGCACCGATGAAAGCTGCTCCCGTTGCAGAAGAGAAGCCTAAAATCGAATACCATGCCTACCCTATCGAAGAAGTGAAAGCCGCCGCCAAGGAATATTTCCACGGCGACGCACTGGCCGGCGACGTGTGGGCCAACAAATACGCCCTCAAGGACAGCGACGGCAACACTTATGAGCTTACGCCCGACGACATGCACCACCGCATCGCCCGCGAGATTGCCCGCATCGAACGAAAATATCCCAACCCGATGACGGAAGAGGAGATTTTCGAGGTGCTGAAGGACTTCCGTTACATCGTGCCGCAAGGCAGCCCCATGACGGGCATCGGCAACGACTTCCAGATTTCTTCATTGTCGAACTGTTTTGTCATCGGCAACAACGGCGAATCCGACTCGTATGGCGGCATCATGAAGACCGACCAGGAGCAGGTGCAACTGATGAAACGGCGTGGCGGTGTGGGTCACGACCTGTCGCACCTCCGTCCCACGGGAAGTCCGGTGAAGAACTGCGCCCTCACCTCGACGGGCGTGGTGCCTTTCATGGAACGTTTCTCCAATTCGACCAAAGAAGTTGCCCAAGACGGTCGTCGCGGTGCCCTGATGATGACCATCAGCATCAAGCACCCCGACTCGGAGGCGTTCATCGACGCCAAGATGACCGAAGGTCGCATCACCAATGCCAACGTCTCGGTGCGCATCACCGACGAGTTCATGCAATGCGTCAAGGACAACAAGCCCTTCACACAACAATACCCCATCGACTCGCCCAACCCGAAATATACCAAGGTGGTGGATGCCCGCGCCCTTTGGGACAAGATCATCCACAATGCCTGGAAGTCGGCAGAACCTGGCGTGATGTTTTGGGACACCATCATCCGCGAGTCCATCCCCGACTGCTACGCCGACCTTGGCTTCAAGACCTTGAGTACCAACCCCTGCGGCGAGATTCCACTTTGCGCCTACGACAGCTGCCGACTCATCGCCATCAACCTTTACAGTTATGTCGACCATCCGTTTACGCCCGAAGCCCGCTTCAACCACCAACTTTTCTCGAAGCATGTGGCCATCGCCCAACGCATGATGGACGACATCATCGACTTGGAAGTGGAGAAAATCGACACCATCTTGGCCAAGATTGCCGCCGACCCCGAGGACGACGAAATCAAACGAACCGAGCGCAACCTTTGGCTGAACATCCGCGAGAAATGCCTGAAGGGTCGTCGCACAGGCATCGGCATCACCGCAGAGGGCGACATGCTGGCCGCCTTGGGCAAACGCTACGCCTCCGACGAAGCCATCGCCTTCTCGACGGAAATACAAAAGTTGTTGGCTTACAACGCCTACCGCTCATCCGTCAACTTAGCCGAAGAGCGCGGCAAGTTCCCCATGTATGATGCCAAACGCGAAGAAAACAATCCTTTCATCAAGAGGTTGCGCGAATTGGACGAGGAACTTTACCAAAAGATGACGGAAGTCGGGCGCCGCAACATCGCCATGCTGACCATAGCCCCGACGGGCACGGTAAGCATCTGCACCCAGACCACCTCGGGCATCGAACCCGTCTTCATGGTGGCCTACAAACGCCGCCGCAAGGTGAACCCCAACGACAAGGACGTCAACGTGACCTTCACCGATGCCAACGGCAATTCGTTTGAAGAATACAACGTATTCCACCACAAGTTCATCACTTGGCTGGAGGTGAACGGCTACAACGTGGACGAAGTGTTGAAATACGACGACGAGAAACTCAACGCCGTCATCGCCAAGTCGCCTTACTATAAGGCCACCGCCAACGATATCGACTGGGTGAACAAGGTAAGGATGCAAGGCTCGATGCAGAAGTGGGTTGACCACTCGATCAGCGTCACCGTCAACATCCCGAAAGAGACGACGGAGGAATTGGTCAGCCAAATCTACATGACCGCTTGGGAGAGCGGCTGCAAGGGCATGACCATCTATCGCGACGGCTCGCGCGACGGCGTGTTGGTGTCGAAAGACGAGAAAAAAGAAGAGAAGAAAGAAGCCAAAGCCGGTGGTGCCCGTCCCGATGACATCAAGGAGACAGCGGCGCCACCGCGCCCGAAGGAGTTGGAATGCGACGTGGTGCGTTTCCAAAACAACTACGAGAAATGGATTGCTTTCGTGGGCAAGCTGCACGACAAGCCCTACGAGATTTTCCTCGGAAAAGCCGAAGACTTCTTCTTGCCGCCTTACGTCGACAAAGGTGTCATCGTCAAGGAGAAGAACAAGGGTGAGGCCACACGCTACGACTTCCGCTACACCGACAAAGGTGGCTACGAAGTGATCATGCAAGGCCTTTCGCGTTCGTTCGACAAGGAATATTGGAACTACGCCAAGCTGATTTCAGGCATTCTGCGCCATGGTATGCCCATCCAATACGTGGTTGAATTGGTCGAGAACCTCAACGTTGAGGAAGAAAGCATCAACACATGGAAGAACGGCATCGCCCGCGCATTGAAGAAATACGTGCCCGATGGCGTGGTCGACGAGAAAGAGAAATGCCCCAACTGCGGCGAGAAGCTCGTCTTCGAGGACGGCTGCAAGCACTGCCGCAACTGTGGGTATTCGAAATGCGGGTAATTTGATTAGGAAAACAGTTGTTTTTTTATCTTCATAATGGCGGGTCGCCGACGCTTTCGCGTCGGCGACCTATTTTTGTAATTGTGGATGTAGGGCTGTCACACCGTGGCAGCCGCGTCTTGTTGCATTCGGGCCGAATGCAAGCCTGCGGCTACCGCTATACGACAGCCCTACAACCCAAATAATAATTGTACATTCTTCGTGGTTGCCTCTGCCAAAATCTCAACGGGAATCTGAAGGATATCCGCAATCCTCTGTGCCGTATGCACCAAAAACGCCGGTTCGTTGCGCTTGCCGCGACAAGGCACGGGGGCCAAATAAGGCGCGTCGGTCTCCAAAACGATTCTGTCTAACGGCAACGATGGCAAGAAATCCTTCACGCCGCAGTTTTTATAAGTCGTTACGCCGCCCAAACCGAGATGGAAGCCCAAACCGAGATAAACCTTAGCCTCTTCCTCAGTGCCCGTGAAGCAGTGCATCACGCCACGGAGTCCGCCGTCTTGTTTCTTTTCGATGATTTTCACCATCTTGTCGAAGGCATTGCGACAGTGGATGGAAAGCGGAAGGCCGAGTTGCTTGGCCCAGTCCAATTGGGTCTCAAAAGCATCAAGTTGTTGCTTTTCGTAAGTCGCATCCCAATAGAAATCGAGGCCCACCTCTCCTACCCCGATATAAATGCCTTTTTCAAGTTCCTTTTCCATCGTAGCCAGCACTTGCTTATAGTCTTCCCTAACTTCTTCGGGCTGCAAGCCCATCATCATGCGGGTGCAGTTGAGGTATTGTTCGTGCAATTCGAGCATCGGCGCGATGGTGGAGGTATCCACATTGGGCAGGAGCATCATTTTAACGCCTGCATCCAATGCCCTTTGGACGGTCTCATTTCTGTCGAGGCTGAATTGATGATCATAGATATGGGTATGGGTGTCAATGAGGTACATGTCAATACAAAAAATTATCGTATGGATACCGAATCGCGTGCATATCGCGGATTTCCTTGTAGAGCAAATCCCTGAATTCCTGATAGTTGTCGCGGTTCTTGGCGGAGATGAAGATGCAGTTGTCGTTCATCTTGGCCATCCAAGTCTTTTTTAGTTCGTCGTAGGAGACATTGCGCTTGGTGGGTGGCGTGAGGTCGTCAGGGTCTTTCTCCTCCCACGTGTAGGCATCGGTCTTGTTGAAGACGACGATGGTCTTCTTGTCGGCGCAACCCAACTCGGCCAAAGTTTGGTTCACCACTTCCATCTGCGCCTCGAAATCGGGATGCGAGATGTCGACCACATGGAGCAGGATGTCCGACTCGCGCACCTCATCCAACGTCGACTTGAACGACTCCACAAGGTGATGCGGCAGTTTGCGGATAAACCCCACAGTGTCAGACAAAAGGAAGGGAAGATTCTCCACCACCACCTTGCGCACCGTGGTATCCAAAGTGGCGAAGAGCTTGTTTTCCGTATAGACCTCCGACTTACTCAGCAGGTTCATGATGGTCGATTTGCCCACGTTGGTATAGCCCACGAGAGCCACGCGCACCAGCTTGCCACGGTTCTTGCGCTGCACGGTCTTCTGCATGTCGATGTCTTTCAGCTTCTCCTTCAGCAAGGCGATGCGCTCGGTAATCAAGCGGCGGTCGGTCTCGATTTGGGTCTCACCTGGGCCGCGCATACCAATACCACCTCTTTGTCTCTCCAAGTGGGTCCACATGCGGGTCAGGCGAGGCAAAAGGTATTGGTATTGTGCTAATTCCACTTGCGCCTTGGCGTGTGCCGTGTGGGCATTGGAGGCGAAGATGTCCAAAATCAAGCTCGTTCGGTCGAGCACACGACATTCCAAAGCCTGCTCCATGTTGCGGGCTTGGGTCGCGCTCAGTTCGTCGTCGATGACGGCGAGTTTGATGTCCTCCGCCTTGATGTATTGATGGATTTCCTCTAGTTTGCCCGATCCGAGATAGGTGACGCTGCTCGGTCGGTCCATGGCTTGTACGAAACGCGCCACGGGCACGCCGCCAGCCGTTTCGAGCAAAAAAGCCAGTTCGTCCAAATATTCCTCTGTCCGCTCGCGGCCCTGCTGTTTGGAGGCCACTGCGATAAGGACAGCCCTTTCGGGTATTTTTTCGTATGTTATGAAGTCGCCCATGTTTTTTGATTCGAGCCGCAAAAATAATCATTTCCACCGACACCCCAACATTTTTCCTTCCACCCCTTGCGGGTTGCGGAAAAAGTTGTAATTTTGCAGGCAGTTGGTCGCGGAAAACGGAATGAAAAACAAATGGATTATCAAGACGTGAGGGACGGGCTACACGACACGACACCCCCCGCGATAACAAAACAAAGCCTCCTATTCGGAGGCTTTTTTTATACGTCTCTTATACAGCGTTTGAAAGGCAAGACTCTTCTTCCTTCCGATGCGGATTTCTTCAACATATACATATAGGTTGCCAATGGTTTTCCTATAGACGAAGGTCTTTAATCCATGCAGTTTGGTCTTTTTGTCGGAGAGTTCAACCTTGTCGCGATACTTGATAATGTAGGGTATGAGAAGGTAGTCTTCCAAAGTCAGAGGATTTCTGTCGTTGCTCTTTTTTCCATGCCGAGTTTCGGAATGTTTTGCTCCCGATGTCTCAATTACATGCTTGTAGCCCGTCAGGTCAATACCTTCCTTTTGTGCTAGTGTCATCAATTCCTCATCGACCTCATTGTCGATAATAGCGAACTTGTAATCACATTTCTGGTTAATCAATTCAATTAGATCTCCAAACGGAATTCTGGTCGTGTTTTCTTTGTCGAAGGGTCTTTTGTCTGTCATACTTTTATGGGGTTTAGTTTTACCCTGCAAAGTAACAACCCTTGTCAAGAATTATCCGTTGATTAAACGTTTGTTGTCGACAGTAGTCGTTTGCTGTCGGATATATTACTGAAAACGTGATGGATAAAAACAACAGGCAGCCCTCAAAATGAAAGCTGCCTGTCGCGTTGGTTTTTAATCTGTTATTGGTTAGTTCTGTGTCACCTTCAACGGGTCTTCGATAGTTACCGTGCCGCAGGTGCCAGGATTGCTGCTGTGGTTCTTGCCGATGCTGTTAGTGGCGGGGTGAGTGCCGCTGCCTTTGGTGGCCGTGACACTGATGACGCCGCTTCCGATGGTTATGGTGCCGCAGTCACTGTAGCATGCAACGCCACTAATGACAGGAGATCCGGTTCCTATACCCGCACCTCCATAATAAGGCATATCTTGCCAAGATTTCTTATCCAAAATATCAGGATAGGCACCATTTCCGCCATCGCCACCAGTGGCTGTTACTTGTCCGCCAGTGATGCTGATATTGCCGCATTGGTTATGTTTATTATCTATTACGAAACCGCTTCCTATGCCGGCAGCTCCAAGACCGCCAGTGGCATTCACAATACCTCCCGTAATACGGATGTTACCACATGAGATTGAAGAATTGCCATATCCCGTGCCAATACCAGCTGCACCAATTCCGCCAGTGGCTGTAACAGTTCCGCCGCTGATGGTGATGTCACCACAATTCTGCGCATATCCACAACCAATGCCTGCCATCCAAATACCACCAGTGGCACTGATGGTACCGCTGGTAATGACGATATTGCCGCAGTCGTCGTCATGGCTGCCGATACCCGCACCCCATCCGTTGCTGCTGACATCAAGACTGCCGTTGCCCTCAATGGCAAGCGTCTTGCCAGAGGCAATAAAGATGCCTGGATAGTCTTCACAGAAACCCGTCACGGAGTTGGCACCTTCAATGACAAGTGTGGTGTTGTTTTCGCATTCGATGCCTGCCCATCCGTAACTAGAGTTGTTTTTACCATTGATGCTGGCGTTGCGCAGGGTAACGGTAGCACCGGCGGTGTTGACGTTGATTTTGTAGGGTTGGGTTTCGCCATTAAGAGTGCCAGTCAGAATCTTGCCGTTTGTCGCTGTATAATTCCCGGTGAGGTAATCAAGGTAAACGATATTGTTGGTCACGGCAGCGTCGCCGTTAATGGTCGTATAGTCATTATGACCGATGGCCGGAACATTAAGCGTACAGCCATCATAGCCCATGATCATCTGGGCATCAGTGCCTTCAACCGCAGCCTGCGGGAGGAAAATGCCGTATTTCTCCGTTGCGCCTCCCGATTTCAGCGTGATGAAGCCTGTGGTTCCCACGGGTGTAATAGCGGCATTGGCAGGGTCGTCGGCAGCGCCATTGGCAAAGTTGATGGTGGCCTGGGTGTATCTGCCGCCAACGCGCACCGTTCTGCTTTCATTGGTAAAGGTATATTTCACCAAGGCGCACTTGTTCCTGAGTTTGCATGAATAGGATAGGGTGCCTTCTCTATAGGTGACATGGTTGCACGACAACACCGGAAGCGTGCTGCTCTGGTCGCTGATGTCAACCTTGAAGTCAGTCGTTGTCCCAGCTGCTGGTGTTGCACTCGGAGTAAGACCGCCCACGAAGTAGAAATAAATCTCCGTGCCATCGGCAGGTGCATTGATGGGGCCGGAAAACTTTCCGCTTGCGCGAGTCAAGGTGCCAATATAATGGCTGCCGTCACCCACATAGATAACGTCGCCGTTTTCGAAATCCACTTCTCCAGTACCAGTATTGACGTCATGTCTGCTGTCGCCGTTCTCCACATTCAAGGTAATCATCACACCATTACTCTCGCTTTGGGGTGTGACGGCTTGTTCTTTTTTGCACTGGGTGAAACCTAAGGCCAGAGCCAAGGCCATCACGAAATAAGTCGCTCTTCTCATGGTTTAGTCCTCCTTCTTTTTAAGTGCGACATAGCCGAGTCCGGCGACCAGCAAAAAGCCGATACCGCTACCGAGGGGAGCGCCGAAGGTTTCGTTGGTCATGCCGCCATTATCATTATTATCATTAATATTAATGGGGGCGCCTTGTCTCATCATGCCACCGCCACTGTTTTCCGTGTCGGCGGTTTCGCCCCTACCGAAAAGGCCACGGTTCTGGGCGTTCAGGTTGTTGGCTGCCAGCGTCATCACTGCCAGCCCGAGCGAAAACACGAGGGTTTTCAGGGATTTGTTGTAGTTTTTCATTGTTAGATTTATAAGTTTATAATTTAACGATTCAGGGCTTTGCTCTTACACGCGCTTCGCGTCATTGACTCCGTCGAATCTTCGATTTGCGAGGAGGAACGACGAAGCAATCCAGAAATGATGTTGTTCTGGATTGCCGCGCTTCGCTCGCAATGACGCGAAGCGACGCAAACAAAAAAAATCCAAGACAAAGCCGAATAGCCCTGCCTTGGATAGAGGATATGCAAAAGCTTGGATCGGAGATTTACCCCCCCCACCACATTCTATTGATAATCAATGATTTACAAAGGATTTCCATCGCTTTTGCGCTGTTTTGAAGGTGCAAAAGTACGAATTTTTGCTGATTATGAAGCAATTAGTGGAATAAAAATCAACTCATCGCATCTATTAATACTGCCTGAAGCCAATGATTTTGCGAACCTCATTCAGCGTCTTCGCAGCGCTTTCTCGGGCCTTTTCGGCACCCATGCGGGCGATGCGGTCGAGACGGTCGGTGTCGCTCGAAAACTCGATGATGCGCTCACGAATGGGCGCGACGGTCTTCTCCAAGTCCTCGGCCAGCTGCTTCTTCATGTCGCCGTAACGGATGGAGCAGTCGTTCCACTTTTCGTCGAAGTATTTCACCGTCTCCGGCTCGCTGACGATGTTCATCATCGTGAAGAGGTTTTGGATCACCTCTGGCTTGGGGCTGTTAGGCTCGGTGGGACCGCTGTCGGTGACGGCGCGCATCACCTTCTTGCGCATCGTCTTCTCGTCCTCGAAGAGGTAGATGCAGTTGCCGTCGCTCTTGCCCATCTTGCCGCTCCCGTCGAGGCCCGGCACCTTGATGGCGTCGCCGCCAAAGTAGTAGTTCTGCGGCTCGGGGAAGAACTCGATGCCGTAGATGTTGTTGAAGCGGCGGGCGCACTTGCGGGCCATCTCCATGTTCTGTTCCTGGTCCTTGCCCACGGGCACCCATTTGGCCTTGTGTTGCAGAATGTCGGCGGCCATCAGTGTGGGATAGGTGAACAAGCCAGCATTCACATTATCAGGTTGTTGCCGTGCCTTTTCCTTAAATGTGGTCACGCGGCCCAACTCGCCGATATAGGCGTTCATGTTGAAATAAAGATACAACTCAATGGTCTCCGGCACATCACTTTGGATGTAGATGGTGGCCTTTTCGGGATCGATGCCGCAAGCGAGATATTCAGCCAAAATCGTTCGTGCCGATTTCTGTATGTTTTCGGGCTTGGGGTGCGTGGTCAACGAGTGCCAGTCGGCGATGAAGAAGTAGCAGTTATAGTCTTCTTGCATTTTCACGAAGCTACGCACGGCGCCGTAATAGTTGCCGAGGTGAAGGTTTCCAGTGGGGCGGATGCCGCTCAATACGATGTCTTTGTTCATTGTTGAAATGTTGACTGTTGAAGTGTTTAATTGTTGGGTGCAAAAATAAGAAAAAACCCGCTTATCGAAGCGGGTTTTTGAGGTTTTTGTGGCAGTGTCTTCCTGCCCAAGGCTGTCAGACATCTTTTAGAGCTTGATGTCGTCGCCGTTGGCGTTCTGGAAGTTGTACTGCAGCATGTGGAATTCGGGCATCGACTGCACGGTGAACTTCTTCCCATATTTCTTCATCCATTTGCGGCGAATCGAAAACAGTCCGTTGATGCAAAGATAGGAATAGATGAACGGATGCACCTGAAGCACCAAGTTGTTCTCGTTTTGGTCGACGAGGAGGTACTTGAGGTGGTTTTCGATTTCGTCGACGAAGAGGATGGCCGGGCGGATTCGGCCCTCGCCGTCGCAGACGGGGCATTTCTCCTGCACCTGCACCTCTGTCTCGGGGCGCACGCGTTGGCGCGTGATTTGGATGAGGCCGAACTTCGTGGCGGGCAAGATGGTGTGCTTGGCGCGGTCGTGCGACATGGCCTCGACGAGGGCGTCGTACAACTGCTTGCGATGTTTGGCTTCGTGCATGTCGATGAAGTCGACGATGATGATGCCGCCCATGTCGCGCAGGCGCAGCTGGCGTGCGATCTCCTTGGCGGCCTCAACGTTGACCTGAAAAGCGTTGTCTTCCTGCGAATTCTCCTTGTTCACACGATGGCCGCTGTTGACGTCGATGACGTGCATGGCCTCGGTGTGTTCGATGATGAGGTAAACACCGTTTTTGATGGTGACCACGCGACCGAAAAAGCCCTTGATCTGCTTGGAAACGTTATAATGGTCGAAGATGGGTTCCTTGCCTTTATAAAGTTGCACAATCTCAGCCTTTTGCGGCGCAAAGGTCATAATGTTTCTCTGGATTTCTTCGTAGAGTTTCTCGTCGTTCACATGGATGTTGTTGAACGACTCGTTGAGCAAGTCGCGCAGCATGACGCTGGTTTGGTCCATCTCGCTGACCAGTTTGCCGAAGGTCGTCATCTTCTTCATTTCGATGGTGCACTGTTCCCATTTGTCGATGAGGGAACGGAGGTCGGCGTCGAGTTCGGCCACTTTCTTGCCTTCGGCGACGGTGCGGATGATGACACCATAGTTGGCCGGCTTGATGCTCTGCATCAGTCGGCGCAGGCGGTTGCGTTCTTCGCTGCTGCGAATTTTCTGTGATACCGAAATGCGGTTGGAGAAGGGGACGAGGACGAGATAGCGGCCCGCGAAGGAGATCTCGGCTGTGATTCTCGGCCCTTTGGTGTGGATGGGTTCCTTGGCGATCTGCACTGGGATGAGGTCGCCCACATTGAGCCAGTCGGCCACCTTGCCGTTTTTGGGCAGGTCGCCTTCGAGCTTGAACTTGTCCATCGCGACGTCGTCGCCAGCCATGACTAACTTCTTGTACTTGATGAGCGAACTGGCTTGCAGGCCGAGGTCGAGATAGTGCAGGAAGGCCTCCTTGGGATAGCCCACGTCGACGAAAGCGGCGTTGAGGCCCGGCAAAATCTTCTTCACCCTGCCTAAATACACGTCACCAACCGCAAATTGGTTGTTGGTCTTCTCTCTGTGAAGTTCGACAAGCGTGTTGTCCTCCAGAAGAGCGATGTCAACCTCCGAAGCGTGCGAGTTGATGATCAAGTCGCGCGTCACCGTCTTTTGTTCCACCACAACCTCTTGTTGTTGTTCTTCAGACATAGTGTTTTTACTTTGGGGTTAACAATTTGATTGATAAAACAATAACACAACAATGGTATAAGCCAATGCTGTGTTATTGTCACGTTTAGGCTCAAGAAGAGCTTATTTCTTCTTGTGTCTGTCCTTTCTCAAGCGTTTTTTGCGCTTGTGCGTCGACATCTTGTGTCTTTTGTGTTTCTTACCGTTTGGCATAATATCAAAATTTTACAGGTTGTTTTCTTACTTGACAGCGTTCATGAAGGTCTTAGCAGGCTTGAAAGCCGGAATCTTGTGGGCCGGGATGGTGATGGCGATGTTCTTGCCAATGTTGCGACCGGTCTTCTCGGCTCTCGTCTTGATGATGAAGCTACCAAAGCCTCTCAGATAAACGTTTTCGCCTTTGGCCATGGCGTTCTTCACGACTTCCATGAAGTTCTCAACAACATTCTGGACAGCACCTTTTTCAATGCCAGTCTTGCTTGCGATTTCAGCAACGATTTCTGCTTTAGTCATTTTTTTCTCTATTTTATGGTTAGTGTTTTAGTTTGTTGTAAATTTGCGGCAAAGGTACGAACATTTTCAATACGGACGAGTGTTTTGCACATTTTTTTTCTTCTAATGAGTTATAAATAAAGAATTTCGACAACATCAAGCGATGAACATCATAAACGACACCTTAATTAATTGGTACGAACACTGCCGACGCGACCTTCCCTGGCGCCACAACCCCTCGCCCTACCAAGTTTGGCTTTCGGAGGTGATACTGCAACAGACGCGCGTCAGCCAAGGCATGGACTACTATCTGCGCTTCATCGAGCGGTGGCCCACAGTGGAGGCCTTGGCTCAAGCCACGGAAGAGGACGTGCTGAAGATGTGGCAAGGATTGGGCTACTACTCGCGTGCCCGCAACCTGCACCATTGCGCCCAGCAAGTGGTGGAACAATACGGAGGCAAATTCCCAGCTGATTACGAGCAACTTAAAAAACTGAAAGGCATCGGCGACTACACCGCAGCCGCCATCGCCTCCATCGCCTTCAACCTGCCACACGCCGTGGTCGACGGCAACGTCTACCGCGTCATCGCCCGGCTCTACGACATCGACACACCTATTAATATTAATGAAGGCCAGAACCTCTTCGCCCAACTTGCCGACGAGCTGCTCGACCGCAATCGCCCAAGCCTCCACAACCAGGCCATGATGGAATTCGGTGCCCTGCAATGCACGCCCAAGAACCCCGCCTGCCTCCACTGCCCCTTGCAGGCCCATTGCCTCGCCTTCGAGCGGCAAACCGTCGGGCAACGCCCAGTGAAGCTCCAAAAGACAAAAGTCAAAACGCGCTATTTCAACTATTTGGTGATGCGCGTCGGCGAAAGCATCTATCTCCACAAGCGCAGCGACAACGACATTTGGAAAAACCTTTACGACTTTCCCTGCATCGAGAGCGAAACACCTCTAACGGTGGAGGCCGTAATCAATTCAGAAGGCTTCCGTCAACTTGTTGAAGGAACGGATTTTACCATCACCAAAACCTCGCCCGTGTTTACCCACAAACTGACCCACCGCACCATCATCGCGCAATTCATCGAAATAAAACTTGAACAAAAATTGTTGCAGATTGAAACAAAAGAAGTATTTTTGGCGGCTGAAAGAGAATTGGAGAATTATCCGATACCTCGCTTAATCGACTTATACTTAAATACTTAATCATATAAAACACCTAAAAATCATGGCAAGTTTAAACAAAGTGATACTCATAGGCCGCCTCGGGAAAGACCCCGAAATCACCACTTTCGAGAGTGGAAATCGCAAGGTTTCGGCCACCTTGGCAACCTCCGAACGCTATCGCGACCGCGACAACAACTGGGTTGAGCAGACCGACTGGCACAACATCGTGGTTTGGGGCAACTTGGCCAACGACATCGCCGAAGGGCGCCGCAACTATGCCAAAGGCGACCTCATGTATGTGGAAGGCAAGCTCCGCACGCGCCAATACACCGACCAGCAGGGCATCGTGCGCTACGTCACCGAAGTGAACGCCGACAAGATGATGCAAATGGCCCCCGCTCGCCCCGCCCAGCAGTCGTCGTATGGCCAGCCCTACACCCCCGCTCCCGATCCAACACCTGGCTATGTGCCACAAAACCAAGCAGAAGAAAGCAACGACCTGCCGTTTTAATGGAATAATGGCGCGTATGTTGGAATAATTTTATACCTTTGCCGCGCAAATCATAAAACACACAGCTTTGGAAACACCCGACCCTGACCCTCTCATAGGACTTTTGACCGTTGTTTCAAACAACTTTTTCACTGGATTTACCGTCAACGCCATTATCGGATTGGTCGTATTATGCCTGCTCCTTGCCGCTTCGGCCCTGATTTCGAGCAGCGAGACTGCTTTTTTCTCGCTCAAGCCCGCCGATGTCGACGACCTTGAATCGCGCACCGACGCCAAAAGCAAATTGGTGCTCAACCTGCGCGAAAAACCCAAAACCTTGTTGGCTACCATATTGATAGGCAACAACTTCGTCAATGTGACCATCACTTTGCTGTCGACCTACATCATGGCCCAAATGTTCGACATGGTCAACTATCCCGTGGCAGCTTTCTTGCTCGAAGTGGTGATTGTCACCTCCATGATCCTCATCGCAGGCGAAATCACGCCCAAGATATATGCCAGCAAGCGTCCCGTAAAAGTGGCCCGCTTCATGGCCCGACCCTTGCGTTTCCTCATCGGAATGTTCAGGCCGTTGAGCAAGCCTTTGGTCAACTCCACTGCGTTCATGGACAAGCACTTGGAGAAGAAAAAAGGCGAAATCTCGATGGAGGACCTTTCGACCGCCGTCGAAATCGCCACCGAAGACTCCACGCCGTTGGATGAGAAACAGATGCTGATGGGCATCGCCTCGTTCAGCGAAAAGGAGGTGAGCGGCGTGATGATTCCCCGCGTCGACATCATCGGCGTGGACCGAAGCATGGACTTCACCGAGATGCTCGCCATCGTCATCAAAAGCGGCTTTTCGCGGATTCCCGTCTACGACGAGACGATGGACAAAGTGGAGGGCATACTTTATGTGAAAGACCTCCTGCCCTACCTTGACGCCGAGTCGTACGAATGGCAGAAACTCATCCGTCCCGCCTTCTTCGTGCCCGAAAACCGCAAGATCAACGACCTTTTCCAGGACTTCCGCGAGAAAAAGATCCATATCGCCATCGTCGTCGATGAATATGGCGGCACGTCGGGACTCATCACCATGGAAGACGTCATTGAGGAAATCGTAGGCGAAATCAACGACGAGTTCGACGAGGCCAATCTGGAGGAGCACTACAAGAAACTCGATGATGGCAGCTATCTCTTTAAGGCACAGACAAGTATCGTCGACTTCTGCAAGGTCTTCGGTGTCGACGAGGACTACTTCGAACCCATGCAAGGCGAGGCCGACACCTTGGCAGGCTTGATTCTCGAAATCGAAGGACGCATCCCCGAAATCGGGTTCAAGTTCAACTTCGAGAAGTTCCACATGGAAATTACCGATGCCGACACAAAGCGCATCAAAGAAGTGAAAGTAATGTTTGATGAAGAATAAGTTACATATTGACACGGGACTGCGAGACGCGGGACGCGAGACAAGAGAGACTCTGACCATGAAATCCAATAGAATAATATCAGTTTTGGCAGCCTTAACGCTGGTCGTGACAGCCATCTCCTGCGACCGACAGCCGAACCCTTTGCCCAAACCACGCGGCTATTTCCGCATCGACTTGCCCGAAAAGGCCTACACCAAAGTGGATACGATTGAAAGATACAGCTTCGAGTGCCCCGAATACGCCCAAATCACTTACGACCGCTATTCGCCCGACGAAAAGAACTGGGTCAATGTGGAAATGCCGCAGTTCAAAGGCTCTATCCACCTGACACACAAGAATGTGGACGGAAACTTGGGCGACTATTTGGAAGACGTGCACACCATGGTCACCAAGCACCTGCAAAAAGCCAATGGCGTGCGCGACAGTCTGATTGTCAACGAAGAGCACCATGTTTACGGCCTTTTCATCGAGATGGACGGGAAAAACGTGGCCACTCCGATGCAGTTCTACCTGACCGACAGCACGAAAAACTTCGTCAGAGGTGCCTTGTATTTCAACTTCCAGCCCAACAACGACTCGATGCAGCCCGTCATCAACTTCATCCGTGACGACATCGACCACATGATCAGCACCTTCGAGTGGAAATAAAGGCCAATTTATCCCTTTATTTGAATCAAAAACCCCTCATTGATAAGTGGTTGCACCAGCCGATGCATCTCGTCGACGGTGAATTTCCGCAAGCCTTCCTCGGGCGTAGGACGATCGATGGTGTAGACCATGATTTTACGCGGACGTAAGGTGCGCACAATGTCCATCCAACCGTTCAAGACCTCTGGGCTTGAGGAGTCGAAGTCCTTGCTGCGGAGAAACATCGTCTGCAAAATGAACTCCCCGTTGAACAGTTTCAAAGCCTCCACCACCCTATTCACGTCGTAACCAGGCGCAGGATGGTTGATTTTCTCAACGAGTTCGTTGGTCGGCGCATCGATTTTCATCGTCGGGTTGTCGACCTTGCACAAGGCCTTGAAGACTTCGGGCAGATGCACCCTTGTGGCATTGGAAAGTACCGTTATCTTAGAGTTGGGATAGTACCAATTGCGCAGCTTGATGGTGTCGTCGATGATTAGCGGGAACTCAGGGTTGATGGTCGGCTCACCGTCGCCACTGAAGGTGATGGAGTCAATCGGGATATGGTTTGACTGGCATTGTTGCAATTTGATTTCCAATGCTTTGTAGACATCTTCAGCCGTTGGCAACTTGGTATCGTTGCGTCCGTCCTTGTTCCAACCGCATTCGCAATAGATGCAGTCGAAATTGCAGAGTTTGCCCTCGGTGGGAAGCAAATTGATGCCCAAGGAGCTGCCCAAGCGGCGGCTATGGATGGGGCCGAATACGGTTTCTTCTCTTATCATCATTATTACTTTTTAATCACAAAACCCTCAAAACAAGCAAAACTTTAATTAGTGGTGGGAAAGCAGCCAACTGGCCTGCTTTCCGGCGGCATCCCAGTTGGGTGCCGCCCACTTCTCACCTTGGTTTTGTCGGTTTTGAAGGTTTTGTGACCTAATGGTTATTTTGCGTATTGAACGGCTCTCGTCTCGCGGATGACCGTGATCTTGATTTGGCCCGGATAGGTCATCTCGGTCTGGATTTGCTTCGAGAGGTCGTAGGCGATGCGGTCGGCTTCCTGGTCGCTCACCTTGTCGGCACCCACGATGACGCGCAGCTCGCGGCCTGCCTGGATGGCGTATGTCTTCACCACGCCTGGATAGCTCATGGCCATTTCCTCTAACTTGTTGAGGCGCTGGATGTAGGCCTCCACCACCTCGCGGCGGGCACCCGGACGGGCACCGGAGATGGCGTCGCACACTTGCACGATGGGCGAGATGAGGTTGTCCATCTCGATTTCGTCGTGGTGGGCGCCGATGGCATTGCAGATATCGGGTTTCTCCTTGAGGCGTTCGGCCACCTTCATGCCGAGGATGGCGTGCGGCAGCTCTTCCTCGTTCTCGGCCACCTTACCGATGTCGTGCAACAAGCCGGCACGTTTGGCTGCCTTCACGTTGAGACCCAACTCGGCAGCCATGGTGGCGCAGAGCTTGGCGGTCTCGACGGAGTGTTGCAACAGGTTTTGGCCATAGCTGGTGCGGTATTTCATGCGGCCAATCATCTTGATCAGTTCGGGGTTGAGGTTGTGGACGCCAAGGTCGATGCAGGTACGTTTGCCGGTTTCCATAATCTCTTGGTCCACTTGCTTTTCCACCTTGTGCACCACTTCTTCGATGCGGGCGGGGTGGATGCGTCCGTCGGTGACGAGCTTCTGCAACGAGAGGCGGGCGATTTCGCGGCGGATGGGGTCGAAACCGGAGATGAGGATGGCATCGGGGCTGTCGTCGATAATGATTTCGACGCCCGTGAGCGATTCGAGGGTGCGGATGTTGCGGCCTTCGCGACCGATGATACGACCCTTGATCTCGTCGTTTTCGATATTGAACACGCTGACGGTGTTCTCGATGGCCGTCTCCGAAGCGGTGCGTTGGATGGTCTCAAGGACGATTTTCTTAGCCGTCTGGGCCGCGCTCATCTTGGCCTCTTCCGTGACTTCCTTCACGTAGACCATGGCATCGGCCTGGGCTTCTTCCTTGATGAGTTCGACCAATTGGTCCTTGGCTTCCTTGGCCGAGAGTCCCGATATGGTTTCGAGTTTCTGGGTCTCTTCCTTGTAGATGCGGTCGAGGTCGGCCTTTTTCTTGTCGAACACCTCGATTTGGTTTTCGAGTTTCTGTTGGGCGGCCTGCACCTCTTTCGACTTGCGCTGTGCATCTTCCATCTTCTTGTTGGCATCTTGCTTCAGCTGGTTGATGCGGTTTTCGGCGGTAGCCAGTTCGCGCTTGCGGTCCTCGCAGGCTTTCTCGTGTTCGTCTTTCAGCTGGAGGAACTTCTCCTTGGCTTGCAGGATGCGTTCCTTCTTGATGACCTCGGCCTTTTCCTTGGCCTCTTCGAGCAGGGCTTGCTCTTCTTTGGTGACGGCTTTCTTGAGGATGGTGGACGTAATAAGGTAGCCAACCGCAAAGCCCACGACCAAAGCTGCGGCGGCGATGATAATCCAAGTAGTGCTTGAGATACTGAGTAATAACATTTTAAACTCTGTTTTTACCCGAAAAATGAGGAGGAAACAAAAAGAAACTGCCCACTCGTGGGATGTGTGTAAACCCCAATACGATACGCTTATGGCCACCGCGGTGCGCAAACTTCCACTGGCACCTAGGTGCTTCCCCGAAGGGAATGAGGCCCGTTTTTGCAGAGCGCGAGTAGACCGGTTGATGTGTTAGATTATGTTGAGTTTACCAATGCGCTGAGCAGGCAGTTCCAGATCTTCAAAGAACAATGCCACGGAAACCGTGGTTATGATTGATTGCCCAGCAAGGTGTTGAGGTCCTGAAGTTTGCGTTCCAGATCCTGATTGCGATAAGTCAATTCAGCGTCCATTTTGACCACCGAGGTGGCAAACTGCAAGGCAGTCATCGAAAGCAGGTCCTGAACGTCTTTGTAGGCATAATGCTTCGAGTAGTATTTCACCCTCTCATTGATGAGGTTGCCGGCCTTGCGGACTTTTTCTTCGTCAGCGCGGGCCACCGAGAGCCGGTAGGGCCTATCCAACAGACTGATATTGATGGTTATTTCGTCCATTTCGCTGACTTTCAAATATCTGAGTTATTCCTTACTGTTCAAAATCGAAACGCATCGGTCAATCTCTTTCACCAACTCCTTGATGAGTCGTCTTCCTTCTTCTAATTCTCCCTCGTTGTCGAGTGCGTTAACAATTGTACATTTATTTATTTTGTCTTGCAACTCCATCGCCGACCTTCGCAACGCCAGATTTTCCTTGTCCAACGCTTCGTTCTGATCGGCAAGCCGCTTGTTCTCAATGGCCAACTGGTTTCTTTCATCAAGCAATTTCCGCAATTTCACTTCGATTTCGGATACTATGATGCTCAAGTCGGCCATGTCGCAATCGGGTCTTGGAATTGTGGCACAAAAATACGGATTTATATCTTACTTCGGTCATTTTCGGAAAAAAATTTTCCACGTTTTGCCGAACATTGCGGAAAAAGCCCTACTTTTAGCGCATTAAAAACGCCATTCGCAATGAAAACAAAACTCACCCTTATGATTATCATGACCGCGATCCTCGCGTCCTGCTCGCAAAAAGAGACGACGATTACCTTGCTGGAAACCACTGACACTCACGGACGTTACGACGAATTTGCCAACGATGCCCTCGTCATCAAGCAGATGAAAGCCGAGTTGGGCGACCGCCTGATTCTCCTCGACAATGGCGACGACCTGCAAGGCACCGTGTTCCAATATTGCTCCAACCAAGACGCCAGTCACCCCAACCTCACCTCCGAATTCCTCAATTATTTCCCTTACGACGTGGCCACAGTGGGCAACCACGACATTGAGGCAGGCCGCAAGGTGTTCGACCGCGTCTATTCCGAAACGAAGATGCCCGTTTTGGCTGCCAACGTCATCGACGAAACGACGGGCGAGCCTTATTTTACACCTTATGTTATTATAGAGCGCGAAGGCTACAAGGTCGCCGTGCTCGGACTGCTGACGCCCTACGTCGTCACCTGGGTGCCCGACCGCCTGCGCCCCGGCCTGCGCTTCGAGCAACTGGAAGCCGCCGCCGAGAAATGGGTGAAAATCATCCAAGAGAAAGAACACCCCGACCTGATGGTGGGCCTTTTCCACTCGGGCTTTGAGCCACAGGTGCAGAACCTGCCCGAAGACCATCCGTTGGGGCGCGAAAACGCCACGAAATGGGTGACCGAAAACGTGCCGGGCTTCGACATCATCTTCTACGGCCACGACCACCGCGCCCGTGCCGAAAAACTGACTTGCACCGACGGCAATCCCGTCTACGTGCTCAACTCAGGCAACCGCGCCCAAGGTCTGGCCAAAGCCGAAGTGACATTGAAGAAAGGGCAAAAACCGAAAATCAGCGTCGAATTGATGCCCACCGACGGCGAAGCCATAGACCCCGATTTCGCCAACATGGTGCAACCATACATCGACCGCGCCGAGGCTTATCAGCGGCGCGAGGTGGCCGAACTGCCCGTCAGCATCAGCAGCGACGACGTCTTCAATGGGCCGTGCCTCTGGGTCGACGAAATCCACCGCTGCCAAATGGAGACCGTCGAGGCGGAAGGCATCCATGCCGACATCTCGGTGGCAGCCCCGCTCAGCAGCGGCAAGACCATCGAAGCGGGAATGCTGACCGTCAGCGACTTCTTCACCTGGTATCCCTTCGAGAACTCGTTGGCAGTCATGGCCTTGACAGGCAAGGAAGTGAAAGCCTTCCTCGAATACGCCTACGAGATGAAAAGCCCCATCTACAACTTCGACTGCGCTGCGGGCATCATGTATGAAGTGACCGACAAAAAAACCATGGGCGAGCGCATCCATATCCTCAGCATGGCCGACGGCACGCCCTTCGACATGGAGAAGACCTACAACGTGGTGATGAACTCCTACCGCTCGATGGGCGGTGGCAACCACCTCATCAACGGCATCGGCTGGGCACAAGAGGACATCAAGAACCACGTGGTTTGGCAAAGCGACCGCGACCTGCGCTCCATCTTCATCGACTGGGCCACGAAGAAAGGCACACTCGACAGCGAACCTCTGAACCATTGGAGAATTAAATAACCCGCATCGCGTCACTGCGAGGCACGAAGCAGTCCAAGAAGCGAGATGAATCACTGGATTGCTTCGCTTCGCTCGCAATGACGCAAAGCGACGACAAGACAAAACAACTATGCGCGAAGAATTCCTATACTACATCTGGGAGAACCGTCTGACCGACAAGGACTTGAAGACCACGGAAGGCGAAGCGGTTGACGTAGTGGCCACGGGCTACCGCAACACCGACTCGGGTCCCGACTTCCTTGAAGCCAAAATCCAAATCGGCGACAAGCTCTGGGCGGGCCATGTGGAAATTCACGTGAAAGCCTCCGACTGGAACCGCCACGGCCACCAAACCGACAAAGCCTACCAAAACATAGTCCTGCATGTCGTGTATGAAAACGACACCAAAGTCAACGAAATCCCGACCTTGGAACTGAAAGGCCATTTCGACGAAAGCCTTTTTGCCCAATACCAAAAACTTATCGCTTCCAAAACTTGGATCCCGTGCGAGAAAAGCATCGGCCAAGTGCCCATCTTCACTCGACTTTCGTGGCTCGACCGCATGGCTGTGGAACGTTTGGAAAGCAAGTCGGAAAACGTAACCAAGATACTGAAATCCAACCAATTCGACTGGGAAGACGCGCTCTACAAGCTGCTGATGCGCTATTTTGGCCTGAAAGTCAACAACGAGGCTTTTGAGTATTTGGCCAACATCCTGCCATTCAAGACCTTGCTGAAACATGCCGACAATCTTTTGCAGGTGGAAGCCATGCTCATGGGCTGCGCGGGCTTCCTCGAAGTCGACTTCACGGAGGAATATCCTTTGCTACTCAAGCGCGAGTTTGCCGTCATGCGTGCCAAGTTCAACCTGCTGACCATGTCTGCCGAGCGGTGGAAATTCATGCGGATGCGACCTTCCAATTTCCCGACCATCCGTTTGGCACAAATGGCGCAACTCATCCACAAAAACGGCTGTCTGTTCTCCAAAATCAAGGCGGCGAAAGACACGGCTGAGGTCAAGGCCTTGTTTGACGTGGCCGCATCGGGGTATTGGGAGACGCATTGGCGGTTTGAAAAACGTGAGGGGATGCCACAATGTGACAGCCCTACAAGGTCACAACTGAAACATTTGGGCGATGCCACCGCCGACCTGTTGCTCATCAATGCGGTGGTGCCTTTGTTGTTTTGCTACGGCAAACTGCACAAGGACGAATCGGTATGCGAGACGGCAATGCAATTCCTCGAAGAGACTGAGGCTGAGGACAATGCCATCATCCGCCATTTCGCAGCCTGCGGCATCACTGCGGAAAATGCCATGCAAACCCAGGCCTTGTTACACCTTTATTCGTATTTTTGCAAGCGCAAACGTTGTCTCGAATGCCGCATCGGGAATGTACTATTGAAATAACCTAAAATGAACAGCTTCCTTAGCATCGAAATCGACCGAAAACGCGTCTTCGGATTGGACTTTTTGAGGGCGTTTGCCATTTTCTGCGTAGTGCAAGGCCATGCCGAGCAAATCCTTTTCGACACGCCCCTCGATCGTTTCACCGACATGCCCGTGCCCCACGGCGTCGACATCTTCTTTGTCATAACGGGATTCCTCATCGGGAAGTCGTTCATCAACCATCTCAAGCAGCACGACAACCACATCAGCCGATCCAAGACCCTCAACTTTTATGTTCGGACAGCGTTGCGCATCTTGCCCAACTACCTTTTCATTCTGATGGTCAACTATCTTTTGGTGCGACTTCATGTCATCGAAGGCGACCTACAGGCGTTCCCCCTATGGCGATTTGCCACGTTCACCCAAAACCTGTTCACGCCTTTCTGGGGCTTCTATTGGGAGTCGTATTCCCTGTCCGTTCAATGGTGGTTCTATATCTTCTTCCCGCTCCTTCTGACCCTCTGTTCCCTTTTTGCGAAACCCAAACGATACATCCCTTGGCTGTGCCTGCTTTTCGTTGCGGCTTCCATTGCCTTCCGCCTCTCAGTGGCCGACCAAATCCACGACCGTTTCGGTTGGGACATTTGGATTCGCAAGACGGTGGCCTCGCGCACCGACAACATCTACATGGGCGTGCTTGCCGCTTGGCTGATGAGCTATTATCCCAAGCAATGGGAGCGCCATGCGGTGGCCTGTTTCGTCGTAGGCTTAGCTCTGTTTGTTGCCACGCGCATCATTCCCCGCACTCCAGGAACTTTCTATTATGATGCTCTATATCTGACGATTTCCGCCTTTGCCATCGCGCTGTGGCTTCCGCTCCTGACGAAATGGAAATCATACAAAACCCGATGGGGAGGCATCGTTTCGCGCATCAGCGTGCTATCCTACGCCATGTTCCTTACCAATCTGCTGCTGCTCCAAGTCCTTGAGCACAGTTTCCCGCAATTCATGAGTCGCTACGCCATTGCCTATCCCGTTTACTGGGCGCTGGTTTTTGCGGCGGCATACGTCCTGTATGTCCTTGTGGAAAAGCCTTTTGTGAGGTTAAGGAATAAAATCACTTTATCGTAAACAATACTAAATCAACCAAATAAGATGAAAAAATCCGTTTTTACACTTCTCTTGGCCCTTTGCTTCAATGCATTGTTTGGCCAATCCAACAGTCACCGTGTCCTCGTGATGATGGCGGAACAATACAAAGACACCCAATTGTCGCAAAAAGCGGCACTCATGACCAAGCAACAACGCCGCGACTTCGTCATCGCCGAACGTAAGGCGTTTTGCCACGCCTCACAAGCCCAAGTGATTGATTTCCTGAAGGGTTTCAAAGATGCCAACCATGTTGACCAAATCCAGCAGTTTTGGTCGATCAATGGGTTCAGCTGCGTGGCAAGCGACGAAGTCATCGCCCTACTTGCCGAGCGCAAGGATGTGGCTTGGGGCGGTGCCGACGAGATGCGTCTGATGGTTCCCGAAACAGAGAAGCCACATCCCATCACTGCCAAAGACATCGCTTGGCACGTCGACAAAATCAACGCGCCTGCGGTTTGGAATTATGAAAGCACAGGCTTCACTGGCCAAAACGTGATCGTCGCCATCCTCGACACAGGCGTGAACTACAACCACATCGACATTGTCAACAGCATGTGGGATGGTGGCAATGAATATCCTCACCACGGCTACGATGTCGTCAACCACGACGACGACCCCATGGACGACCACGGCCATGGAAGCCACTGCGCTGGCATCGTGGCAGGTCAAGGCACGGCTGGCACCCAGACGGGTGTCGCCCCTGGTGCCAAAATCATGGCCATCAAGATGATGAGTGCCGAGGGACAAGGTGGCGACGCCGAGCTTATCGGTGGTGTCGAGTTTGCCTTGGAGCACGGCGCCGACATCCTGAGTTGCTCGTTTGGCGACCCAGGCGTTGGAGGTTACAGCGTTTACCGCCAATTGTACGAAACTGTCCTCGACGCAGGTGTGGTCGCGGCCGTGGCGGCTGGCAATGACGGCCAAACCCAATACGCCCAGCCTGTCCCTTACAACATCGAGTCGCCTGGCAACTGCCCTCCACCGTGGTTCCACCCCGACCAAACCCTCACCGGAGGTCGCACTGCGGTGGTCAGCATCGGCGCCACCGACAACAACGACGCGCATTCCGCTTTTTCGTCAGTGGGTCCTGTCACATGGGCCGAAGGTGCACAGATCGGCGAGTATTACGACTACCCCTACGAAAACGGCAACGCTGCCAAGCCCGGACTGATTCGACCCGACATATCCGCACCGGGGTCAAACATCACCTCGCTCAACTATGCGACCAACGACGGTTATGTGGCCTACGACGGTACCTCGATGGCGACGCCTTGTGCCGCCGGCGTGATGGCATTGCTCCTCGATGCCAATCCCGAACTGCTTCCCGCCGAAATCGATTCCATCATCGAACTCACCGCCGTCAAAATCGGCAATAGCAAGAAAAACAACATCACCGGCTCGGGTCGTATCGACGCCTTGGCTGCCATCAATGCCTTGTTCCACCATGGTCCCACCAACCTCACAGCCGACTTCGACGGCGAGACGGTCGTATTGAATTGGGTTGCCGCCCCCGAAGGCATCTCTTATACCGTCTACCGCGACGGCCTGCCCATTGCCACGGGCCTGACAGCAACCACCTACACCGACCATCTCAGCTATGGCGGCAGCTACACCTACTATGTGACTGCCCAACTCGCCAACGACATGACCTCGCTCCCCTCCAACTACGTCACCTTGACGAAAGCAATCGAGATTGAAGCCGAAGTCATCAACAACATGCGCGTGTCGTTGTCGTGGAACCTGCCCGCAGGCGTTTACGACGGCTTCGAGTCGGGCGACTTCTACCAAAACATGTGGATCAACGACGCCACCAGCCCTTGGGTCGTCACCGACACGCAACCCAATACAGGCACCTATTGCGCCAAGTCGACCAACACGGGCATGTTCTCCAACAGCAAAATCTCGCTGGCGGTCAACCTGCCCACAACGAGCGTCGTGAGCTATTATGCCCGCGTCAGCTGCTTCCCGCTCAATGGCTGCGGCTTCTTTGTCGACAACGTGCAGTATGGCGAGACCTTGAAGGACGAAGTGCCGTGGACACGCTACACAGTGACCATTGGCCCTGGCAACCACATCTTGGAATGGAAGTATGCCAACCAACTCAATGAGGGCGAATACGACAACGCCTTCTACATCGACGACATCACCGTGGGCAACACCTACGACATCTACCGCGCCAACTGCGACGGAAGCAATGTCGAGCTGATTGCTTCAAACGTGGCCGATGCCCAATATGTCGATTATGGTTGGGATGCACTGCCGATTGGGCAATACAAATACGGCATCAGCACCGATGGCGGAAACACCATTGCCTGGTCGGAATGTCTGGATAAGGATGTGATGGTCGTTGATGAGAACAACGCGATGGAAATCAAGGTTTATCCTAATCCTACCAACGGAATTCTATTTGTACAGACGTTGCGCGAAAAGTCTCTACCAACGGAAACTGAATATTGCATCACCAACCTAACGGGTCAAACGTTGCTTTCAGGCCACATTACCGATGAAACCCAGCAAATTGATATGACGGGTTTGGCTGAAGGGATGTATTTTGTTAGGATACAAAACGATAGAGAGGTGACAATCAAGAAGTTCACTATTGCAAAGTAACATTCTTTTACGATTTACGTCACTGCAAGGCGTTGCGAGCAAAGCGCGGCAAAGCTGTCCAGATAATAAATCTCTTCATCTGGATTGCTTCCACCGCGCTTTGCTCGTGGCAGGCTCTCCTCGCAAATCGCCAGATTCGACGTTAGTCAATAACGCCAAGCGACGACTAGATTAATCCTCCTCTTCGAGGAAGAAAATCTCCTCCACCGATTTCCCGAACACCTGAGCCATCTTCAAGGCCAACACCGTGGAAGGCACATACCGCCCTGATTCAATGGCATTGATCGACTGTCGGCTCACACCTATAAGTTTGGCCAAATCTTCTTGCGTGAGGTCCTTTTCGGCTCGCGCCACTTTCAAGCGGTTTTTCATTGCGCGCCTCCTTTGTTGAAGCGGTGCAGCTCGAATTTGAACTTGATGATGAACAGGATAAGAAACACGAAGAACACCAAGTAAGGTACAATCATAAATGGCATTCCATAGATGAGGAGCGTCGCAAGGATAAACAAAATAGCTGTGACGTAAGTTGACCAAACCAGACTTTGCTCACGAACCTTTGTAACAAACTCGTCTTCAATCTTTTCTTTGGAAAATCCAATCAGCACAAGTCCGATGGTCAAAAGGGGAAACACCAGCGACAAGATGGTGGTTGTCGCCATCACGAAGAAGCCATGCGGAGCAGGGTCGTCGTCCATGAATTCGTAAGCGCCGTCATAATACAAGGCGGGCATCTTGAATTGGAAATTCGGGAACCAAAGATGTTCCGCCACAAATGCTGCCACCGCCGCGATGACCAGCACCCATCCGATTGCTCTGAACCGATGGGGGAAAAGATAGTTTTTGTTCATAAGGCATTAAATTTAAAAGTTTAACGCTGCAAAAGTAAAGCAAACTTTCCAATTAGACAAATTAATTTGTCATTATTTTTCAATTTTTCTTTTTTGGCAGGGACTTACGTCGCCTGCCGAGTGGTCTGTCGTCCCTACGGGACTACAATGTGCCGCAAAGTCCTGTGGGGAAGACGGATAATAGGCAGATGGTGTCAACACTTGCCGACAGAAACATCAATTTTCGCAAAAACCGTCCATCCGCCCGATTTTTTTCCTATTATTGCAGATTATTTGTCCGAAAACAAAAACATTCACAATATGGAAAACGATCAATTCAAACTGCCCGAGAACGCGCACCGCGAACTGAAACCGGGCGAAGAGTACGAACCGATACTCTCGAAAAACAAAAAGTATCAAGAAGTTACAGTGTGGTCGGTATGCGTCGGCCTGCTGATGACCATCCTTTTTTCGGCTGCCGCCGCCTACCTCGGCCTGAAGGTCGGGCAGGTGTTTGAGGCCGCCATCCCCATCGCCATCATCGCCATCGGCCTGACGGGATTAGCGCGAAAGAACGACGCCCTCTCGCAAAACGTCATCATCCAATCGATTGGCGGCTGCTCGGGCGGCGTGGTGGCTGGCGCCATCTTCACCCTGCCTGCACTCTACATCCTGCAAGGCAAGGGCTACCAAATCGAAATCAACTTCTGGCAGGTGTTCATTGCCTCCTTGCTGGGCGGCATCTTGGGCATCCTGTTCCTCATCCCCTTCCGCAAGTACTTCGTCAAGGAGCAACACGGCAAGTTCCCCTTCCCCGAAGCCACGGCCACCACACAGGTCTTGGTGAGCGGACAGAAGAAGGGCAAGGACTCCTTGTTATTAGTTATCAGCGGCTTGATTGGCGGTTTGTACGACTTCATCGTGTCGACCTTCGGCTGGTGGTCGGAGACCCTCACCACGCGCATGATGGGCTGGGGCACGGCCTTGGCCGACAAAGCCAAGCTGATGTTCAAGGTGAACACGGGCGCGGCTGTGCTGGGCTTGGGCTACATCATCGGCCTAAAATACGCCTTCATCATCTGCTGCGGCTCCATCTTGGTGTGGTTCATCATCATCCCGGGCATGAACCTCATCTGGGGCGACCAAGTTGTCGACCTGATGAACGCAGGCATCACCGCAACCCTTGGCTCGATGTCGCCTGAACAGATTTTCACCAACTACGCGCGTCACATCGGCATCGGCGGCATCGCCATGGCAGGTGTCATCTCCATCATTAAGTCATGGGGCGTGATTAAGTCGTCGGTGGGTCTCGCCGCCAACGAGTTCAAGGGCAAGAAAGCCTCGGCGGAACCCGTCGACCGCACACAGCAAGACCTCTCGATGAAGACCGTCGTCATCAGCATTGTGGCCGTACTTATCGTCACCTTCTTGTTCTTCTGGTTTGGCGTGGTGCACAACGTATGGCACGCCTTGATTGGCATCTTGGTCGTGGCCGTCATCGCCTTCCTGTTTACGACGGTGGCCGCCAACGCCATCGCCATCGTGGGCAGCAACCCTGTGAGCGGCATGACGCTGATGACCTTGATTTTGGCCTCGTTGGTGATGGTCGCTGCCGGACTGAGCGGTCCCAGCGGCATGACCGCCACATTAATTATAGGTGGTGTGGTCTGTACGGCACTGGCCGTGGCTGGAGCCTTCATCACCGACTTGAAAGTAGGTTATTGGATTGGCACGACGCCCAAGAAACAAGAGATTTGGAAGTTCATCGGCGTGGCCGTGGCCGCTGCCACCGTCGCCGGCGTGATCATGGTGTTGAACAAAGCCTACGGCTTCGTGGGCGAAGGTTCGCTCGTTGCCCCTCAAGCCAACGCCATGAGCGCCGTCATCGAGCCGATGATGTCGGGCGGCAGCGCCCCGTGGTTGCTCTACGGCATCGGTGCTGCCATCGCCTTGATCCTCAACTTCTGCAAAGTGCCGGCATTGCCCTTCGCCTTGGGTATGTTCATCCCGATTGACCTCAACGTGCCGCTGCTCATCGGTGGTGCCATCTCGTGGTTCGTCAGTTCGCGCAGCAAGGACCAGAAACTCAACGATGCCCGCTACAACCGTGGCACCCTCATCGCCTCGGGCTTCATCGCTGGTGGTGCCTTGATGGGTGTGGTAAGCGCCATCCTCAAGTTCTGTAATGTGGATGCCGTGGCCAAGACTGCTGATGGCACTCCGTTTGCCGAGCTGCCCGTGGCCGGTCTCATCGCCTTGGTGATGTATATCGCCATCATCGCCTACATGATTTGGGACTCGAAGCGGGCGAAGGTTGAGGAATAAACTTCCTGACTATGACTTGTGACTATGACCGTGACTGCTTTTCTTTTGGCGAAAGCAGTCATGGTCAATTATTATAGGTCATTACTAAAAAACACATAAAAGAAAACCCCTACGGGGTATAACCCATTGGTTCGTTGAGTTTTCATTATTAAAAGAAAGCTCCTATGGAGCATTTTTAGAAGTTCCCTATAATTTGTTAATGTCCTAAAGAGTATTTTCACTATTTTTGCAGCCTAATTGTCAACGAAATAAAAACACCACTAAATATGAAAAGATTTACGATGATCGTGGCGTTGCTGCTGATGGTAGCGATGCCGATGATGGCCCAAAGGAGCGCTTTCAACAAGGTGACCCCTGAGTTGCAAAAGGAAATGAACCAAGGTTTTGAAGAGACGTTCCGCGTTATCATCATTATGAACGAACAATTTGACACACAAAAATCCACCCGACAGTTGCAACACCTCAACAAGGCTCACCAACGTGAGTACGTCGTCAACGAACTACAAAGGGTCTCACAAAACGGCCAAAAAGATGTATTGAAGGATTTGAAACAAGGTCAAAAAGCCTCGATGGTGAACGACATAAAGTCTTTTTGGATCATCAATGCCATCAGTGCCGAGATGACTGAAGACATGGTATGGGCCATCGCCGACCGTCCTGATGTGAAATACGTGATGAAAGACGTGGAGATATACATTGCCGATGGCGAAGAAAACGAGACCGTTCTTGTTGGAAACAACAGAGCCACCAACCAATGGAATGTTACGAAGGTAAATGCCGACGATGTCTGGTCGTTAGGATACACTGGAGGAGGTGTCGTCGTGGCTGTCATTGACACGGGCGTAAACTACAACCACACTGACATTGCCAACAACATGTGGGAGGGAGGTAGCGAATATCCGAGCCACGGATGGGATTTCGTCAACAGCGACAACGATCCCATGGACGACCATGGACATGGCACCCATTGTGCAGGAACCGTCTCGAGTTACGGGACAAATGGCAACCAATGCGGCATTGCCAAAGATGCCAAAATCATGGCATTGAAGGTCCTTGCAGCAAACGGTTCCGGATCAGCCACCAGCTCTTGGGCTGCCATTGAGTTTGCGGTGTCTCATGGTGCCGACATCCTTAGCATGTCACTAGGTTCAAAAGGTACTGGTGGAAACGGGACATACAGAACTGTTATGGAGAATGTTCTCTCTTGTGGCGTTGTGGCCTCTGTTTCCGCAGGTAATGTTGGAGATGATTTATCGACCTATCCCATCCCATACAATGTAGGTTCTCCTGGCAACTGCCCCTCGCCGTGGAGAAATCCTGACCAAACTCTCAATGGCGGAAGAGCTGCCGTGGTGTGTGTAGGATCGACCACAAACACAGACGATCATTCCTATTTCTCTTCATACGGGCCTTCCACATGGAGCAGCGGATCCTCCATATCCCCTTATAGCGATTATCCTTGGGAAGAGAACAGCCAAACTAACATTGGTCTTATCAAGCCCGATATTGCCGCACCAGGAAGCAGTATCCTATCTTTGTACCATGGATCAAATACTCAGTATTGCACAAAGAGCGGCACTTCGATGGCTGCCCCGTGTGTCGCAGGCGTGATGGCATTAATGCTTTCCGTCAATCCCACCTTGACCCCTATGGAAATAGATTCCATCATCGAGACCACCGCCGTGACCTGTGGAGGACAGACCTCGAAAGACAACACATTCGGCGCAGGTCGCATTGATGCGTTGGCCGCAATCAATTATATGTTGAACGCATGCAATGCCCCCACTAACCTAACTGCCACTCTCGATAGGGCAGTTGTCAGTTTGAGTTGGACAGCTGCCTCGGGTGTCAGTACCTATCGTGTCTATCGCAACGGTATCATGATAGCCAACAACGTTTCAGGAACGGCCTATACAGATGTCAGCGCCCCCACAGGAAACAACACCTATTATGTGAGAAGCAATGGCAACAACTACCAAGCCTCCATCCCCTCCAACCAAGTCACCGTAACCATCACCACCAATACGCAAACCAACGCTCCTACAGCGTTAACAGCTACAAACATCAGCAACGGCTCAACTACCTTGACTTGGACGGCTCCCATTACCCGGCAAGCTGACTTGTATTACGCAAATACCCACACTTCATTTATCGGTACAGAAGCAGAATTAATTGCAGGTCAAAAATTCACAAGCGACATGCTGCAACCTTACGCTGGAATGCAAATCAATCAAGTGAAATTCACGGGCTATTCCGCAGATGCACAATATACCATAGCCATTTATGAAGGTGACGCATTGTTACCTGGCAATTTGCTCCACCAAGCCACCTACACCACAACGGAACAATATGAAGAAATTACATACACGCTGCCCAATCCTGTTGCAATCAATCCCAATAAAGATTTATGGCTAACCATAACGTTCTCTGATGCAATCTCTTACAATAATTCAATTCAAAGCATTGGGGTTAATAATGCTGGCCTATACCGATTTGCCTCAAATGATTATTGGTTAACTTGGAATTATTCTTGGGCCTTTGTCCTTTCACTAAGCGACGGCAACTTTACCTACAACATTTACAACAACGATGTGGCGATAGCAACCAACCAAAGCAACACATATTATACCGCAACATACTCGAATGGTATGAACCTGTATCAAGTTACAGCAGTCAGCAACAATTATGAGTCGGATGTCAGCAACTCTTTCATGATTGTCAGCGAGACTGCCACAGAAAGTAACATAGCGCTTGGTTCGGAAGACATCCTTGTCGTTTTGCCCAACAGCTCCCTCACCGTCAGCGGAACATTAAGCGACATCAACGAGGGCAACCTCATCCTCGAAAACGGTGCCGAACTTGTCCACAACACGGTGGGAGTGAAAGCCACGGTGATGAAATCCGTCACGCCGCCTTCGGCCAACGACTACGGCTGGTACTTCATCGCCTCGCCCGTCACGGAAACTGTTACACCCACAGCCGACAACGGCTTCCTCAACGGAACATACGACCTATATTATTATGACGAGCCGACGCACTACTGGATGAATTACGAAAGCAGCGCTTTCAGCTTACTGCCACAAAAAGGCTACCTCTACGCCAACGTTGCGCCCAACGGCACGACGCTGCAATTCGCTGGCACGCTGACCCCGAGCAATAGCCCTGTCACCATCAACGGCCTGAGCCACAGCGCAAGTTCGCTGAACGGCTTCAACCTTGTGGGCAACCCCTTCGCCTGCAATGCCACCGTTAGCGAAGACTTTTATGTGGTCGACAACGAGACAAACAAGGTGATTTTGGCCAGCAACGGAAGCGAGATCGCTCCTTGCGCGGGCATCTTCGTCAAAGCTACGGCAAACGATGCTTCCGTGACGTTCACGAAAGCGACATCGAGGGTAGAACCGTCGTCAAGCAGCTTCGACATCACACTGAAGCAAAATGCCGAAAGGAGCACCGCTTCTACCTTGGACCGCGCCCGCGTTCACCTCAGCGATGCAGAGACCTTGGAAAAGTTTAGCATTGGCGACGGTGAAGGAAGCGTCATCTACTTCTCGCAAGACGGCCAAGACCTCGCCGTGGCATACGCTAACGGTGAGAACGAGCTGCCCGTCAACTTCAAGGCCGCTGAAAACGGCACCTATACGCTCGCTTTTGAAGTCGAGAACCTCGATTTGGGCTATCTGCACCTGATTGATAACATGACGGGCAATGAGGTTGATGTTTTGGCCATGCCGAACTACTCATTCGAAGCCAAGACATCGGATTACGCTTCGCGGTTCAGGCTGGTGTTTGCTGAAAACGAAACGGACGGCGCTTCGACAGGCTCAGCGGCCTTTGCCTATATCACCGATGGCGAAATCCTAATCAACGAGGCGGACGTATGCGATGCGTCCCTACAGGTGGTGGACGTGACGGGGCGCGTCGTCGCTTCCGTTGGCGGACACACGCGGCGTGTGCCTACTACGGGGATTCCAGCAGGCGTTTACGTCCTTCGCCTCATCAATGGCGACACGGTTAGGACGCAGAAGATTGTGATAGAATGACCGTAGAGCAACACACTGGGTTCGCAAGCGTCCCGCTTGCAGGCAATGCCAACACCTCAACAACAATTGACGGCCGCTTCCCAAAAGAAGGTTGGCACAGCCGAGGCTATCTGCCGCATTGCGAAGCAAGGAACCTTCAGTTTATCACTTTTCGATTGTACGATTCGGTTCCTAAAGAAGTGATTTTGAAATGGAAAGAGCAAGTCGCACACGAAAGTGATTTTGAACAGGCAAACAAACTTTTGAGGCTATTAGACCAATACGAAGATGCGGGAAAAGGATCTTGCTATCTGAAAGATGATCGCATAGCCAAGTTGGTTCAAGACGCTCTTTTGTTCCATGATGGCAAGCGATATAAGCTATTGAATTGGTGCATAATGCCCAATCACGTTCATGTACTCATTGAGAAGTTCGAAGGAGTCACTCTTTCAGGAATATTACACAGTTGGCGGTCTTTTACTTCACACAAAGCCAATGAAATCCTTGGCAGAACTGGAGACTTTTGGATGAAAGACTACTTCGACAGATTCATCCGGGACGAAAGTCACCTGAATGCCACCATTCGATATATAGAAAACAACCCCGTGAAAGCAGGGTTGGCAAATGAGCCAGAGGATTGGCCGTGGTCATCAGCGTGTTATCGTTAACTTGGTTCGCAAGCGTCCCGCTTGCGGATTTTGCAGGCGGGACGCCTGCGAACCCAGTTTTTCACTACCTTTGCAGCCATAATTTTATCGAATCGTGGCAAGCATTTCAAACCAACCCTATAAGAATGATGCCCACATCGACGCGATAGTCAAGGCTTTGCGCGATGGTGGGCATTTGCTGTGTTCCAATTTAGTGGCCTCGTCGAAGGCCTTCGTCGTGGAAGAGACCTTCCGCCAGATGGGTGGCATTCATTTCATCGTATGCGCCGACAAGGAAGACGCGGCCTATTTCTACAACGACCTCGAAAGCCTCCTCGGCGAGCGCGGCATGGACTACAGCAAGAAACAGGTCCTCTTCTACCCCACTTCCTACAAACGCCCCTACGAGCCGGAGAAGCCCGACAACACCTATATCCTTTCGAGGACAGAGGTGCTGCAACGCGTCTCCACCTCGGAACGCAAGACCTTGATAGTGAGCTACCCCGAAGCACTGAGCGAAAAGGTATTCACCCGCAAGCTGTTGGCCAAGAACACCTTCAAGATCAAGGTGGGCGACAAGGTGAACCTCGATTTCCTCACCGACTTGCTCTACGAATACGAGTTCGAGAACGTCGATTTCGTGGTGGAGCCGGGGCAATTCGCCATCCGTGGCGGCTTGGTCGACGTGTTTTCGTTTGCCAACGACTACCCCTACCGCATCGAATTCTTCGGTGACGAGGTGGACAGCATCCGCAGCTTCAACATCGCCGACCAGCTCTCCATCGAGAAACTGAAACAGATCGTGCTGCTGCCCAACATGCAGGAACGCGCCTTCATCGAGGAACGCGAGGCCATCCTGCAATACCTGCCCGACACCACCACAGTCTGGCTCACCGACATGGCCTTCTTCGCCACACAAGTCGACAAGGAATACGACCGCGCCGTGGAAGCCTTCGAGAAGATGCAGGAGCAGGACGAGGAAGTGAAGGCTTTGAAACCTGGACTGCTGTTTAGCAAGTCGGATGAACTTTTGGCCAGTTTGATGAAGCACCCCACGGTGGAATTTGGTGTTTCAAGCAAATTGATAACCGAACTAACGAATGGACGGCTGCCACAATGTGACAGCCCTACAACTGTCAACTTTAGAACGAAGCCCCAACCCATCTTCAGCAAGAACTTCAACCTGCTTATCGACGACATCAACGAGCACAAAGCGGAAGGCTACCGCGTCATCGTGTTCTCCGAAAGCAGCAAGCAACTTTCTCGCATTCAGGCCATTCTGAACGACATCAACCACAACGACGAGCTGCACCGCGACTTCGAGACCGAGACCATCGCCATCCACGGCGGCTTCATCGACGAGGACCTGAAAGTGTGCTGCTACACCGACCACCAGATCTTCGAGCGTTACCACCGCTTCCACCTGCGCGACAACTTCTCGACCAAGCAGGCCATCACGCTGAAAGACCTCTATGAGCTGAAACCCGGCGACTATGTCACCCACATCGACCACGGCATCGGACGCTTCGACGGCCTTGAGACCATCGAGAACAACGGCAAGCCCCAAGAGGCCATCCGCCTGATCTACAACAACGGCGACCTGCTCTACGTGAGCATCCACTCGCTGCACCGCATCGCCAAATACAGCAGCAAGGACGGCACCGAACCCAAACTCAGCACCCTCGGCAGTGGCGCGTGGAACCGCTTGAAAAACAAGACGAAGAGTAAGGTCAAGGACATTGCGCGTGAGCTTATCAAGCTCTACGCCGAGCGCAAACGCACACCCGGCTTCAAGTTCTCGCCCGACAACTACCTGCAAAACGAGCTGGAGGCTTCGTTCATCTACGAGGACACCCCCGACCAGCTGAAAGCCACCAACGACGTGAAACGCGACATGGAGAGCGACCACCCGATGGACCGCCTCGTGTGCGGCGACGTCGGCTTCGGCAAGACCGAGGTGGCCATGCGCGCCGCCTTCAAGGCCTGCTGCGACTCGAAACAAGTGGCCGTGTTGGTGCCGACAACGGTACTCGCCTTGCAGCATTACCACACCTTCTGCGACCGCTTCAACGGCTTCCCCGTCACCATCGAATACCTCAACCGCTTCAAGACGGCGAAGCAACAGACCGAAATCCTGAAACGCCTTGAAAAAGGCGAAATTGACATCATCATCGGGACGCACCGCCTCACGGGAAAGGACGTAAAATTTAAGGATTTGGGCTTGCTCGTCATCGACGAGGAACAGAAATTCGGCGTGGCCGTGAAAGAGAAGCTGAAAGCGATGAAGGCCAACGTCGACACGCTGACCTTGACCGCAACGCCCATCCCCAGAACGCTGCAATTCTCGATGATGGGCGCCCGCGACCTCAGCGTCATCACCACGCCGCCGCCCAACCGCTATCCCGTGCAGACCGAACTGCGCGGCTTCGACGGCGAACTCATCCGCGACGCCATCCAGTTTGAAATCGCGAGAAACGGTCAGGTGTTCTTCATCCACAACCGCATCCAAAACATCATGGATGTGCACGACTTCATCCTGAAATATGTGCCAGGCGTGCGCATCGCCGTGGCCCACGGCCAAATGGAAGGCGAAAAGCTGGAGAAAATCATGCTCGGCTTTATCAACGGCGACTACGATGTGCTGCTCTGCACCACCATCGTGGAGAGCGGCCTCGACATCCCCAACGCCAACACCATCATCGTCAACGACGCGCATCGCTACGGCCTCAGCGACTTGCACCAGCTGCGCGGACGCGTGGGCCGTTCCAACAAGAAAGCCTTCTGCTACCTCTTGACACCACCTTTGAACACCTTGACCCAGGAAGCCCAAAAGCGCCTCCGCGCCTTGGAGGAGTTCTCCGACCTCGGCGAAGGCATCAACATCGCCATGCGCGACCTCGACATCCGTGGCGCAGGCAACCTGCTCGGCGCGGAACAGAGCGGCTTCATCAACGACATTGGCTTTGAGACCTACCACAAAATCCTCGACGAGGCCATCCTTGAGCTGAAAGAGACTGAGTTTAAGGACATTTTCGACAAGGAGGAAGACAAGACCTACGTGGCTGACTGCACCATCGAGACCGACATGGAGGTGCGTTTCCCGTCGGACTACATCAACTCGACACAGGAGCGCGTGAGCCTCTACAGCGAACTCGACCACACCAAGACCGAGGAGGCGCTGATGAAGTTCACCGACCACCTCATCGACCGCTTCGGCCCGATTCCGAAGCAGGTCAACGACCTGTTGAACACCGTGCGGCTCCGTTGGGTGGCCAAGGACTTGGGCTTTGAGAAAATCGTGCTGCGCCACCACAACATGACGGCTTATTTCGTCAGCAACCAAGCCTCGAAATACTACGAGACGGGCGTTTACCAGAACGTGATGCAATACATCATCACCCACCCGAAACGGACGGCGGTGAAGGAGGTGAACGACAAATTGCAGTTGGTGGTGAAGGAGGTCAGCACGGTGACGCAGGCGTTGGAATTGTTGCGGGAGATGAAAGGGGAATAATCTCACGTTGAATGTGTTTTTTTCTCACGCAGAATACGCAGAATCTTGGGAAGCGCGAAGCGACGCTTTTTTCTCACGCAGAATACGCAGAAATCGCAGATTCGACGAAGTCAATCTTGGGAGGCGCGAAGCGACGCGGAACTTGGGTCTTCGGAATCCCCCCTGCCCCCCTTTGCAAAGGGGGAAGCGCGAAGCGGGTCTATAGTCCCTATCTCAAAAGTCACGGAGTGACGGCGGATATTAGGCAGAGGTGAAGTCCGCAAGGACGGGAACCCCTGCCAAAAAAAATCCGTTTGTTTGTATTGCAAACACGAATTTCCACGAATAAATAATTATTGAATAATTCATGACCAATTACATGATAATTCATGTTGAAGAACACGAATGTCCATGAATAAGCCACGAATGTCCATAAATGATGCGACGCCCCCGCGCGTCTGAAAGACGCAACCTCCCGTAACCGTAGGTCGTGACCTGCGGTGGCACCCCGATAGGCCATGCCATATCTGGATTGCCGCGCTTCGCTCGCAATGACGCGAAGCGACGCGGCGCAAAGCGGGTCATAAAAAACACGTAGAGACGCCACACACCGTGACGTCTCTACGATTCTCATGCGGGAATTGCGAATGGCAAGCGGGACGCTTACGAACCGCAAATTCCCCTTCGCTCGCCTTGCGATTGGATTATTCGCATGAATGGAACTTGGGTTAGTTCGCGCGAACAGCGCGGACAGGCTCGCCGACGTTGCGGTCGAAGTCGCTCACATAGGAGTCCTCGGGTCTCTTACAAAAGAAGCCGCTCACGTACTGCGGGTATTCCATGTCGGTCAAGCTACTCGTCCAGTAGCGGCACTGTCTGCCAACTTCATCGTAGTCGCCACCAGAGCCCCAGCGGTAGCCGGCGGCGGGCAGGAAGAGACTACTATTGCCGTTTCTGGCAGTAAAGAGTAGTCCATCCACTCCGTCCTGAGTCGTCTTTGTGTGGGTCGTGTTATTTAAAAGCTCCTCCCACTCCGCTTGGGTAGGCATGCGCCAGTCGTCTCCCCAGAGGACCGTGGCAACGTCGTCACCCGAATCCAAGGTGGTCAAGCCGTCGGCGCGGTTGTACTTGGTAGTATTGTTTTCTCCGTAGTATGTGTAGGTGTCCCAGCTGTAGTTAGTCTTCGTCTCGGTCTCGGCCCAGGCGAAGTAGCCGCCGTATTCCTCAGGGCTGTCGGCGCCCTCGTTGCAGGTGGCCCACAGCAGGCCGCTCGGCAGGCCGAGGTCGACGTATTCGTGCTCGTCGGCGGGAGTTGCGCTTTCAATCATAACGCCATTATTGTCATTACCAACATAATACTGGCCGACTGTGACCGCAGGCACGTAAGCTGTGAAGTTGTTGTCGTTTCCGATGGTCACGGACGCTACTTCAACCGCATTCTGCGGGAGAAGGATAGCCCATTTCACAGCATTATTTTGTGCATCTGGATCTGGATGCAGGGTGATGGTGCCTGTGGTTGCCATTGGCGAAATGCGATGCTCGGCGAAGTTGACAATCGCCTCGGTGTACATTCCGCCAACCATAACTGCCTCGTCGGTACAGTCGTTGTTTTTACTTTGTTCTTGACAAGCTGCCATCAGTTGCCAAATGATTTGTTGGTGATGCCGAAGCTAATGTCGGTTGGAGTTGGTGTTCCGCCTGAGGCGCAAAGCACGCCTTGGCTCTCGATGACTATGACCTCCGCCTTGGGAGATTCATAGGTTTTCAGATTAGTTTGTTTCATTTTGTTTGAATTTAAAGGGTTAAACATTTTAGAATTAAGTATTTGAGGATTTCAGATTTCAGGATTGGCCTATCGGGGTTGGTTGAAGACCCCAAACTCCACACCACTCCGCTCGCAATGACAGGCACAAAAAAATCCAAGGCAAGCCATTCCAACCTGTCTTGGACTAAGGGTATGCAAAATCAGGGAGCGGAGATTTACCCCCTCCCTAAATTAATATATAACACTCTGTAAATCAATGTATTAAAAAGATTTCGCATAGATTCTCAGCTATTTTAAGGTTGCAAAGTAGGGAAATTCTGTTTTCCGCGATGCGGTTTTTGCAGGATTTTCGGGAATTATGCGTAATTTTGCCGTCAGAAACTAAATCATCAAAGAAATGTCAAACATTGTAGCAATTGTGGGGAGACCCAATGTGGGAAAATCGACGCTGTTCAACCGACTGCTGAAGCAGCGCATGGCCATCGTGGAAGAGACGAGCGGCGTGACGCGCGACAGGCACTACGGCAAAAGCGACTGGAATGGAAAGGAATTCACCGTCATCGACACCGGCGGCTATGTGGTTGGGTCGGACGACATCTTTGAAGAAGAAATCCGCAAGCAGGTGGACCTGGCCATCGACGAGGCCGACGTCATCGTTTTCATCGTCGACGGTCGCGAAGGCCTTCACGTGCTCGACGAAGACGTGGCCACCATCCTGCGGCAACAAAAGAAGCCTGTCCTTTTGGCAGTCAACAAGATAGACGAACCCAGCAAGGAAGTGCTGACGGGCGAGTTCTACGCCTTGGGCTTGGGCGAGCCTTTCCCCATGTCGGCCATGACCGGCACGGGCACGGGCGAGCTTTTGGACAAAGTGGCCGAACTGCTGCCCTCCAACACCACCGACTTCGACACCGACCTGCCGAAGTTCACCGTGGTGGGACGCCCCAACGTGGGCAAATCGTCCTTGATTAACGCATTTTTAGGCACAGACAGACACATCGTGACCGACATCGCCGGCACCACTCGCGATGCCAACTACACCAAATACAAGGCCTTCGGCATGGAGTTCATGCTCGTCGACACCGCAGGTCTGCGCAAGAAGAGCAAGGTGGAGGAAGACATCGAGTTTTATTCCGTTTTGCGTTCCATCCGCGCCATCGAGGACTGCGACGTGGCCATCCTTATGCTCGATGCCACGCAAGGCTTCGAGGCGCAAGACATGAACATCCTGCGCCTCATCGAGAAAAACAAGAAAGGCTTGGTGATGGTCGTCAACAAGTGGGATTTGGTCGAAAAGGACTCCAACACACACAAGGCCTACGAAGAGCTGATTCGTTCCCGAACGGCACCCTTCACCGACTACCCCATCATCTTCACCTCGGCCATCAACAAGCAACGTATATATAAGGTGCTGGAAACCGCGCACAAGGTTTACGAAAACCGCGAGCGTCGCGTTCCCGTGCGCGAGCTGAACGACAAGATGCTGGAAATCATCAACTCCGTGCCGCTGCCTACGGCTTCGCGCGGACGTTTCCTGAAGATCAAGTACATCACGCAGCTGAAGAGCATCGCGCCGCAGTTCATCTTCTTCTGCAACCTGCCCAAGGACGTGAAGGAGAACTACAAACGCTTCTTGGAGAACAAGATCCGCGAGACTTGGGACTTCCATGGCGTACCGATTCAACTGATTTTCAAGGAGAAGTGATTCATTGACACGCTTCGCGTCATTGCGAGGAGGAACGACGAAGCAATCCAGGGGAACCGATTTGTTATCTGGATTGCTTCGCTTCGCTCGCAATGACGCAAAGCGACAAAAACAAGCAGCATGACCGAAGAAGAAAACATCGTCCGGATCGACAAATGGCTGTGGGCGGCGCGTCTCTTCAAGACGCGCTCGTTGGCCGTGGACGCCATCAAGGGCGGCAAGGTGAAGATGGACGGCAACCCCATCAAGCCCTCGCGTGAGGTGAAGGTGGGCGACGTCATCCAAGTGCAGATCGAACAGTTGCACAAGGTGGTGGAAGTGAAGACCGTCATCAAAAACCGCGTCTCGCCCAAGCAGGTGCCCGAGGTCTACAACGACCTCACGCCCAAGGAGGAATACGAGCGCATCGAGTTCATGAACGCCTACAAGGCCGAATGGCGCGACCGTGGCGCAGGCCGACCGACGAAGAAGGAACGCCGCATGATTGAACGGCTGAAGGACGAGATGTAAGAAACACTAAAGGCGACCCCGTTTGGAGTCGCCTTTGCTTTTGCAATCGGTCTTTTTTTCGAATTACACCATCAATGCGCCCACAAGGCCCAAGATCGCGTAGAACTCAGGCAGAGCGGCGTAGATCAAGGTGTTGGTGAACACGTCATGGCCTTGGCTGATGCCCACGATACCGTTGGCGCAGACCTGACCTTGACGCATAGCGGAAATCATGCAAACCAAGCCCACGCAGAGACCCACACCGAAGATGATGAGACCTTGCGTCGGGTCAGCCTTCATCTTGCTCAGCAGCATGAAGAATGCCACAAAGCCATAGATGCCCTGGGTGGCCGGCAGTGCCGACAGCACCATGAAATTGCCCGATGCCTCGGGACGTTTCTTGAGGCCGCCCTCGGCAGCGTTGCCCGCTGTCGAAGTGCCGATTGAACTTCCGATACCGGCCAAAGCCAACACGAGGCCCAAGCCGAGATAACCTAAAATTGTTGCTAACATGATATTAAGTGTTTAATTGTTAATTGTTTATTCGTTTAATTGTTGATGTTTTCACTAAGTGGTTTATACCTGCGGCCTGTGCCTTCGTAGCCGGAGTTCTTGAAGAATTCGAGGAAGTTGAGTCGCAAGGGGTGAACGAAAGCGCCCAGGACGCACATCGCCACATTGAGCGTGTGGCCAATGACGACGATGAGGATGAACCAAATCCAGCCCACGCCACCATCGCCCAAAGCCTGCACGCCAATGGCATTGAAGGCCTCGCCAAGTTTGGCACCGGCCAAGCCCAAGGCATACAGACGCAAGTAACTCAACACGTCGCCGAGCAAGCCCGTAGCGGTGTTGTAAGTGTCCCACAAGCCCGAACCGAAATTCTTCAAAGGATTGCGATGCAGGTCGTTGAGGAAGAAGATACCCAAAGCGGACAAACCACCCAAAATGATGATGACCCACTTGGTCACGGCTTTGTCCATGACACCCATTAGGGCGAGACCGCCCACGATGACGCCACCGACGATAAGCAATGTCCAGCCCCAAGTGCCCAAGGAGTTGGCAAAGCCTTTCACCTTCGTGCTTTGGTAGGTCTTCACTATCATGGCGAGGCAGATATGCACGATACCAACAAGCAATGCCAGCACCATCGTGCCATCATAACCCGCGATTTGCGAAGGCAACATGCACTTCTTCACGCCTTCCGGAATCCAGCTCCATTGCAGCATATCCATGCTAAAGAAGGTGTGGAACAGCAATCCTATCACCGTTGTGGCAATGCCCAAGGTGACACCCAAAGGCGCGATTTTGCCCAAAACCTTCTTCAGTCCAAGGCTTCCAAGGATGAGCACGAGGCCATAGCCCGCGTCGCCCATGCAGAAAGCAAAGAAAAGCATGAAGAAGATGGAAATGAACACCGTCGGGTCGAACTCGTTGTACTTCGGGCGACCGTACATGTCCGTCAGCAGCTCGAACATTGAAACGAACTTGTTGTTCTTCAGTTTGATAGGCGGATTATCATCGACCTTGGCCTTGTCCTCGATGTAAAGCACGTTCTCTTTTTCGAGCATGTCGCGCAAGGCGTGTTCAGTCTCGGCGGGTGCAAAGCCTTCAAAGACCGTGATGTAATCTTCAGCGGTCTTTGTGCCTGCCACATGTGCCAAATGCAGGTCGAGTTTCGACAAGGTCTTGTCCAACTCGGCCTTGATGACAGGCTCGTGCCATTTCAGTTGGGCCAAGCGCTTGTCTTTCTGCGCGATTTCGGCCTCCACCTCGGCAATCTCCTTCTCGACGGCGGCAGCGTCGCGCTCGGGAGCCGGCAGCTCCTTCAGCGGGAAGTCGTAGTCGTCGCCTTCGGAGACGACCACGAAATAAGTCGAGCCGTCCATTGTGGCGATTTCGCTCAGCGCGTATTGCTCTTTCCATGCGGGGTCGATGGCTTTCGCCTTGTAGAAATGCAGTTTCAAACCATTCTCCTTGAGGCGGTCGAGGCTTTGCGCATCGAAACGGCCCCAAACAGACAGTTCGTTGGCATCCTTGTGAAGTTGAGGCAATCGTGCCAGCAAGTCGTCCTTCTCTTTCACCGTTTCGAGCACCTCGGCAGCAAAATCGTTGGGCTTCTGGCCTGGGTCGTCAGCCTTCTCGATGTCCTTCAGCATGGCGGCGGCTTTGCGATAGATCTCGGCGCGGGCTGAGAGCTTCTCCGACTTGTCGTCGACAGGCTTCAGCGAGCGCGTGATGTCAACCACGCCCACCGTTTGCAGCTTCTCAAGGAAGGCGTCGGCGTCGCCACTCAGCAGGATGAAATCATATTTCGTCATTTCAGTTACCATGGGCAGCCTCCTCTTCTTCTTCAAGTATGTGTTTGTTTTTCACGATTTTCTGCGAAGCCTTGTCAAGGTTCTCCGCGTCTTCCATGTATCGCTTGATCTTGCGTATGGCTTCGATGTAGCCAGGGATTTGCACCTTCTCGTAAAGGTTGACTTTCTGCGTGGTCTTCTTCCGTTGGTAGTCCAAAACACGGCTCACCTCGGTATAGACCTCCGACTCGATGCCCAACTGCGCCAAGTTCTTCAGGATTTGCACCCCGTCAGCATACCACATCGGCTTGGTGAAGAGGTTGATGTCCTTCACATCGTAAAGCACCTCCTCCAAGGCCGGCACGGGCACGCCCGCAATCTTGACGGTCTTCAGCTTGACATCGGTCACCGAAATCAGTCCTGGCTCAAATTCATTCCAAAGCCGGGCCATGTACTCATACGACTTGAGTTCGGCCTCTAACTGTGCGACAAGGCTCTCCGAATGTTGCTTGGCTTTCTTCACCTCAAGGCGCAGCGCACTCTCCTTGCTCTTCAGCGTGGGCAGGGCACGGGTTCGCGTCTTGAGCTGCTTGTTCAGCTCGTTCAGCGAGGTCTTGTTATATTGAAATTTGATGGCCATTGAATCGATTTAAAGATTTAAAATTCAAAGATTTAAAATTTCATATCGTCACTTCACTGGATCTTTCCAATACTTTTCGATGAGCTTTTCCTTCAAACCCGTCTCGGCCTTGGTGAAATACTTGCCGAACAGCTCCCAAGCGGTGTCGAGCATCTCCGTAATCGGGATGTTGACATCGATGGCGAGCAGTCGGGTGGCGTATTCCTTGGCGTAGTCGAGGCAGCGCAAGTCGTAGTCGCTCAGGTCGAAACCGTTCTCCAACTTGGTCTTGGCGTTGGCGGCATCGGCATACAAACGAACTGAGGTGTTCATCACCGCGCTGTGGTCCTCGCGGGTCTTCTTGTTCTGCACGTGTTGTTTCAGTCGCGACAGCGAGCGGAACGGGTCCACGATGACCTTGCCCGAGTCGGGGTCGGCACGGAGGAACAGCTGGCCCTCGGTGATGTAACCCGTGTTGTCGGGGATGGCGTGGGTGATGTCTCCGTCGTTCAAAGTCGTCACGGCGATGATGGTGATGGAACCGCCATCGGGCAACTGCACGGCCTTTTCGTAAATCTTCGCGAGGTCGGAATAAAGCGAGCCGGGCATGGAGTCCTTGGACGGGATTTGGTCCATACGGTTGCTCACGATACTCAAGGCATCGGCATACAGCGTCATGTCGGTGAGCAGCACCAAAACCTTTTCGTTCTTGTCGACGGCAAAGTATTCAGCCGCAGTCAGCGCCATGTCGGGAATCAGCAGACGTTCGACGGGCGGCTGGTCGGTGGTGTTCACGAAGCTGATGATCTTGTGCAAGGCACCCGCGCTCTCAAACTCGTTCTTGAAGAAGAGGTAGTCGTCGTTGGTCAGGCCCATGCCGCCGAGGATGATCTTATCCACATCGGCACGGAGGGCCACCATGCTCATCACGCGGTTGTAAGGTTGGTCGGGGTCGGCGAAGAACGGGATCTTCTGACCGGAGACCAAGGTGTTGTTCAAGTCGATGCCGGCGATACCCGTCGGGATCAGCTCGGAAGGCATACGACGTTTGTACGGGTTCACGGAAGGGCCGCCTATTTGGCGTTTCTCGCCTTCCACAGCCGGACCGCCGTCGATAGGATCGCCGTAGGCGTTGAAGAAACGGCCTGCGAGGTCGTCGCTCACGTTCAAGGTGGGCGGTTCGCCAAAGAAGGTCACTTCGGCATTGGTCGGGATGTCTTCCGTGCCGCCAAACACCTGCAGGGTGACGGCGTTGTCCTTGATTTTCACCACCTGGGCCAAGCGGCCTGCCACAAGGGCGAGTTCGTCGTTGGCCACGCCTTGCGCCTCAAGGGTCACGGTGGCCTTGGTGATGGCGCTCAGCTTGGTATAGATGCGTTGAAAGGCTTTCTCACTCATGTTTCAGTTCCTCCTTTAACTGTCCAAGATATTTTTCAAAGTTTTCCGACTTGTATTCCGAGTAGTTCATCTGGCGGCAGATGTTGATCAAGCCCTTGAAGTATGTCGTGCATTCCTCAAAGTCCTCGAACTTGAAACTGCGGTCGCAGATGCCGAGCACCAAGTCGAGCATGAACTTCTGGCGTTCCAATGGTGTTGAGCCGTCGATTTCGTCGAAAGCGTCTTGCTGAAGAATCACAAAATCAATGAGTTCCGACTTCCAATATTGCTCGTGGTACGACATCGGCACGCCATCGTCGCCCAAGATGTTGATTTGTTCGTAGGCGTCCTTGCCTCGACGGATGATGTATTTCGTTTTCGTCACCTTGTCGACCCAACCCTTTTCGATCTTGTTGTCCAAATACTCGATGATTTCGGGATATTCAAGATACTTCGAATAGGAGTCGACGGGGTCGACGGCGGGATAACGTTTCTTGTCGGCACGGTTTTGCGAAAGGCCGTAGAAGCAACGTGCGGCTTTCTTCGTACTCTCGGTGACGGGTTCTTTCAAGTTACCACCAGCGGGCGACACCGTTCCGATGAAGGTGATGGAACCTGTAGCGCCATTGTTGAGTTTCACATAACCTGCACGGGCGTAGAAGTTGGAGATGATGGCCGAAAGGTCGACGGGAAAGCCGTCCTGACCAGGCAGTTCCTCCAAGCGGTTACTCATCTCACGCAAGGCCTGCGCCCAACGCGAGGTGGAATCGGCCAGCAGCAAGACCTTCATACCCATGGCGCGGTAATACTCACCGAGGGTCATGGCCGTGTAGACCGAAGCCTCACGAGCCGCGACGGGCATGTTCGACGTGTTGCAAATGATGATGGTACGTTCCATCAGCGAACGACCTGTGTGCTTGTCCTTCAGTTCGGGGAACTCGGTGAAGATTTCCACGACCTCGTTGGCACGCTCACCGCAAGCCGCCATGATGATGATGTCGGCATCGGCTTGCTCTGCTAAGGCGTGTTGCAGCACGGTCTTGCCGCAGCCGAAAGGTCCAGGGATGAAGCCCGTACCGCCTTCGGCGATGGGATTGAGCGTGTCGATGCAACGCACGCCCGTCTCCATCACCTTGAAGGGACGTGGTTTCTCCACATAGCCACCCACGGCCACCTTGACGGGCCATTTCTGCATCATCGTCACCTTCACTTCCTCGCCTTCCGCATTGGTCAGCGTGGCGATGGTGTCGGTGATTTTATACTGACCGGCTTTGGCCACCGATTTCACGGTGTAAGTCCCTTCAAAATTGAACGGCACCATGATTTTGTGCGACAACCAGCCTTCCTTGACTTCGCCCAACCAGTCGGCGGCAATGACTTGGTCGCCGGCCTTGGCGATGGGCGTAAAGTCCCATAACTTATTCTCATCCAACGGCTTGGTGTATTCACCACGTTTCAGGAAGACACCTTCCATCGTGGCTAAGTTGTTTTGCAGGCCGTCGAAGTTGCTCGATAGCAAACCAGGTCCCAAGGTCACTTCAAGCATGTAGCCTTGGAATTCCACCTTGTCGCCGATCTGGAGGCCGCGGGTGCTCTCAAACACCTGCACAGAGGCTTTGTTCCCATTCACCTTGATGACCTCTGCCATCAGCTCGACGCCGTCGAGGTCGATGAAGCAGATTTCATTCTGTGCCACAGGGCCGTCCACCTCCACAGTGACGAGGTTTGCAATGATTCCTGTAACTTTTCCTGTAGTTTTCATATCAATTGTTATTCAAAATTCAAAATTTAAGATTTAAGATTTTATGGTTCAACTGATTATATTCGATTCAATTAAAAGTTTCACTCCAACACCCACCAAAATCGCCATTCCAAAACTCAACAAAGTCCCCACCAACACATATTCCGACTTCACCGTGTCCGTTTCCCTAAACCTCAGCAACGACTTGGCGACCAAGAGGAAACCGATGGCTTCATACTGTCCCAACATGACGAACACAAGTGTCAAAAGACGCTCCACGTTGCCGATGACACGACCTGCATTGGGCAGACTTTGGTTCTCTTCGCCATGAGTGGGAACCGTGATTCTTGCATCCTTGAAAACGTTCTTAATGAAGAAGTTGGCAGGACGCAGACAAAACACGAAAGCTACAATCCACAACAGCACATTCATATCTGGTAACCAAGTTGGCAACGCAATCGCATTTACCTTATTATATAGCATCACCGTCGCGACGATGACCGCCACATGAAGCAACTGATCGATGAAAAACGCGCCTTTCTTGTCGCTGAAAATGGACTTAAGCCCATCTATGACAAGATGCAACACGGCAACCAGCAACGCCGCCCACCAAAAGCCCCAACTCATCGAAAGCAACCAAGCACAGGCAAAAGTAATCGCCGAATGGACATACAAATGCCTCGATTTGAACGCATTGTCGGCCTTGTCCTTGCACGACTGCTCCGTTTGCAGGTAAAAGTCGCTGACAAGGTGCGCCAAAAGTTGCAATATGAGGAGTTTGTATATCATGATTCGAAAATCAGTTTTTCATAATAATTGAGAGCCGATTCTACAGCTTTCCATCCTGCCGAGTTGCTTCGTTGATTTACAGCAGATTGCTTTATGTTTAACATCACTGCTATCTCTTTTTCATTCTTTCCTAACAACCTATAATATAAGATCTCATTTTGGCGCGAAGTTGCATTTCTCAACAGCGTATCAAGCAAACCCACCATTACATCCACATATTCTGTCAACAACGGATTTGGACAAGCAAAAAACATACTACGTTTGATTGACAGTTTCTCTTTGGATGCCTTTTCCAACAATCTCCCTGAATTATATATGGCTTCTCCATCTAAAATATCTTGTTTTTGGTCAGCAATACGCATCTCACCAATACCAATCGCCAATCGGATGCCATACTTTCTGAACAATTCTCGCCGAGCATTGTTTTCTTTTCCCCACGCAAAAGTTTTCTTCACCAAAGTCTTCAACAATAAGGCAACCCTAAGTGCTTCATGCGGGTCATGCAAGAAAATCTCCACCGAATCACCCTTAAACAACCGTCCCCAGTCATTTCCATGCGACTTTTCCGAGAGTCCATCAAGGAAACCGTGTATCTCAGATTGCAAAAGTGTCAATTCCTCCACGCTTAACGATGTGGAGGAAATGATATCAGCCGAAATAGTTGCTCTTACCATATTTATCTTTATCGTTTTATAAGGCTCAGAACTTATATTTGCCGTTTATAAGGCCCAGAACTTATATCTTCCCATTTATAACCTCTAAAGATTATATTTATTGTTTATAACCTCAAAAAGTTATTTTCCTCCTCCGCTCAAATCCAAATCCGCACTCGTACCGCGAATCTCCTGGACAAGTTTCTTGAACATCTCCTCGCCCTTCGCCGTGTCGAGTTCTGCCCAGCGCTGGACGGTCTTGGCCTTGACGAGGAAAGCGAGGATGGCGTTCATGTTGAAGTAGTCCATGCGGGCGATGTCGCTGGCCTTCTCCCACTTCAGCTCGTCCATCTTCTGCTCACGCTTCACGAAGTCGGCATCAGCGAGAATTTCTTCTATCTGCTTGCCTTCGTCGAAGTCGGCTTCGGGCAAGTCAACAAGGAAAGCATTGCCGTCCTTGCCGAGGCGTTTGGCCAAATATTGCACTTTCATGTTGCGCAGGCGACCGTCGAAGTCGAAGTACTCGCGGATGAAGCGGTTCTTGCTCTCGGCGGCCTTGGCGTAAAAGTCGGCACCAAGGGTTTGCTCGTCGAAGCCCTCCTCCATGAGTTCAACCAATTGCTGGTCTTTCTCGGAGAGCAGCTCCATGACGGACTCCTTGAGCGCGGCATAGTCGAATCCCGTAGTCTCGAATCCCGAGGTCAGTTCCGGCAAGCCGGCCACGATATAGACGTAGTTATCCATCAGCCGAAGAGGATTTTCTTGGTGGCGGGACGCAGATAGTTGGCGATGAGCTGTGTGAACTCCTCATCGGTGAAGCTGAGCACATAGCCGCCGCCCTTGGGCGCGACCTTGAAGCCGCCGTTCATCTTCTTGGAGTAGTCCACCTTCACCTCGGCCTTGAGTTGGTTGGCGATTTCGTTCTTCATGAAAGGCTCTACCTCGGACTTCAGTTTTTCGGGCAGGATGAGATCCAAAGCCACGGGCGAGGCGTTTTGCGGGTTGAAGGCCTTCACCACGCTGGAAATCAATTCTTTCACGAAGGCGGCATTGCCCATGTTGGCTTTCACGCCCTCAGTGGCGGCCTTGGTCACGATCATTTTCTCGATTTCTTGTTTCGTCACGGCGATGCTTTGCGTGGCGGCCATCTTCACGTCGGCGGTCACCTTGGTTTTCAGTTCCTCGGCTTCCTTGTTGGCTTGGGCGATGATGCGGTCGGCCTCGGCCTTGGCGTAGGCCACGATGCGGTCGGCCTCGGCCTGTGCCTTTTGCAGCAGTTCCTCTCCGTCGTGTTTTCCTTTCGAGAGACCCTCGTTGTAGAGCCTGTCGGTCAATTCTTGCAGTTTGTCTTGCATATATCTCTTTGTTTAGTTGTTCAGTTTGTGAGTTGTCCAGTTGTTCAGTTGTCGGCTAACTGGTAACTGAACAACTGGCAACTGCCAACTATTTTGTTTTAGGGGGCAAAATTAAGCATTCCAAACAAGAAAACGAAAAGAAACGGGAAAAATTTCACTAAACCCTGTAATAACTCCCCAAAATCCTCCCAAACCACTTCGCAGGCAGGATGCGCTTCAGCAAAACGGAGAGTCTTTGCTCCAACGAAGCCACCACATAGCCGTTGCGCGGGTTCTTTTTCCTGATGATTTTGCTGATTTTTCGGGCCAAAACGACAGGTTTCAAGCCGCAGTTTTCGTCGTGTTCCACCTTACTGATGGCAGTTTTATAAATGGGATAGGCTTCGAGCGCAGCTTGGTCGGTCACTTTCTTGCGGCTGCCTGTGAAGCCCGTGGAGAAGTCGCCAGGGCGAAGCACAACGACTTGCAGGCCAAACGATTTCGTCTCCAAGCGCAAAGCCTCGCAATAGCCTTCGATGGCAAACTTGCTGGCGGAATAGAAGCCTTGGAACGGCAGCCCCATCAGGCCGCCGATGCTGCTGAGGGCGATGATCTTGCCGTTTTTTTGTCGGCGCATGTGGGGCAAAACGGCATCAACGCAATGCACCAGACCCATGAAGTTAGTGTCCATCTGCAAACGAATCTCCTCCTCCGTAGCAAACTCCAGAGGACCGCCGATGCCCATGCCAGCATTGTTGACCAACACGTCGATGCTGCCTTCTTTCGCTACGATTTCGTCAACGGCCTTTTTCACCGCTTCCCTATCGCGGACATCAAGTGTCAGATAATGCACATTGGGTAACGGCTCCACCGAGCGGCGCACCGTGCCGTAAACGGTGTGGCCTTCTTGCGCAAGCAGCCGCGCCGTTTCGAGGCCAAAGCCAGACGAGATTCCAGTGATGAAAACGATCATATCACTCCAGCTTCCTTAAACGCCTTCGTAATCTTCTCCACGGCCTCGTCGACCTGCTCGAAAGTATGCGTGGCCATCAAGGCGAAGCGAATCATGACATCCTCTTCGGGCACGGCGGGCGCGATGACGGGCGTGACGAACACACCGTCTTCCAACAAGCGGTTACACAGCCAGAAGGCCTTCTCCGAATTACGCACCAAGAGCGGAATGATGGGCGTGCAGCTGTGGCCCGTGTCGAAGCCACGGTCTTGGAACTGCTTGCGGGCGTAGTTGCTCACGTCCCAAAGGTGCTGAATCCTTTCGGGTTCGCTGAGCATGATGTCGACAGCCTTGCTGACGGCGGCCACATTCGCCGGCGGCATACTGGCGCTGAAGATAAGCGAACGGGCATTGTGTTTCAAGAAGTTGATGACGTCGAAGTCGGCGGCGATGAAACCTCCGAGCGAGCCAAACGACTTGCTGAACGTGCCCATAATCAGGTCCACCTTGTCGGTGAGGCCGAAATGGTCAGCCGTGCCGCGCCCTTGATGACCTAAAACACCGAGAGCATGGGCGTCGTCAATCATGATGTTGGCGTCGTATTGGTCGGCCAATTCCACCATCTTGGGCAGGTCGACAATGTCGCCTTCCATCGAGAAGATGCCATCGGCCACGATGAGTTTGACCGAATCAGGGTTGGCGAGCTTCAATTTGGCCTCAAGCTGTTCCATGTCGTTGTGGTTGTATTTCCACACTTTGGCAAACGAGAGGCGGCTGCCTTCGATGATGGACGCATGGTCGAGGCTGTCGAGAAGCAAGTAGTCGTTGCGACCACAAAGTGCCGAAACCACGCCCAAGTTGACCTGGAAGCCCGTGCTGAAGCACACGGCCTGTTCCTTTCCCACGAGTTTGGCCAATTTCTCCTCCAGCTCCACATGGATGTCCAACGTGCCGTTGAGGAAACGCGAACCTGAGCAACTGGTGCCATATTTCTTGATGGCTTCGATGGCGGCTTCCTTCAGGCGCGGGTCGTTGGCCAGGCCGAGGTAGCTGTTGGAGCCAAACATCAGCACATCCTTGCCATTGATTTTCACCACAGTACTTTGCTCCGACTCAATGGGTTTATAGTAAGGATAAATGCCTTTGGCCTTGGCTTCTTGTGGGGCTCTATATCTTGCACATGATTTCTGTAACAGGTTAGTTCTCATCGCGTTATGAATTATAGTTGTTTAATGTATGTTCTTGCTCTCTTGGTCAAGTCGTGTTCGAGATAGCGCCAGAGGTTTTGTACGCTCGTGTTGTCCTCCAGCTCTCGGGTCGACTCGATGTATTTAATGCCGTTTTTCGTGATGCCTTCCGCAAACTTGTGGAAAATCATCGCGTTCACGCCTTTGTTCTTGTATTTCTCGTCGATGGCGATAAGCAGCAGGTCGATGGTGTCGTTCTGCTTGAAAGCCTTCATCATATGGATCCAGCCGAAGGGGAACAGCGAGCCGTTGGCCTTCTGCATCGCCTTGGAGAGCGACGGCAACGCCACGCCGAAGCCCACCACATGCTCATCAGCATCGAGGACGACGGATACGTAGTCGACATTGATGTTGGTCACAAACTGTTTCTTCAAGTCCTCGCATTGACCGGGCGACAGTTCCGAGAATCCGTGCAGCTGCGAATAGGCCGAGTTGAGGCACTTGAACACGCCGTCCAAGTAAGGCTCCAGCTCGGCGCGGTTGCGGAACGCGGCCTGATGCAGGCTGTTCTTGACCGAAACCAACTGGGCCATGCGCTCATAACGGTCGGGGATCACCTCAGGCACCTTGATAAGGTACTCCACATAGTCGGCGTCTTTCTTGTATCCCAAAGCCGTCAGATGCTCCTCGTAGTAGGGCGCGTTGTACTTTCCATAGGCCGTCGGCAGCTTGTCGAAACCCTCCACCAATATCCCTGCCGCATCAAACTCAAGGAAACCCATCGGGCCGCTCATCACATTCATCCCCTTTTCCTTGGCATAGCCTTCCACCGTGTCAATCAAGGCCTTCGAAACATCATGGTCGTCGACGAAGTCGATCCAGCCGAAGCGGCAAATCTTCTCGCCCGTCTTCTCGTTGTACTTCCGATTGATGATGCCTGCCACGCGCCCCACAATGTCGCCTCTTTCGTCATAGGCCAACCAATACTTGCCCTCGCACACCTCGAAGGCGTGGTTTTTCCCGGGCGTCAGCGTATCGCGATCCATCGACTCGATTTGCGGGACATAGTAAGGATTGCCCTTGTAGAGTACATTGGGAAAATGCACAAACGCATTCAATTCCTTCCTCGTGGCGACTTCTTTAATCTTGGTAATCATCGTGCAAAAATAGTTTTTTATTAGGTTCAACGACTCAATTTTTCAAAATTTATCGAATTTCGGGGCTGGAAAAGGTCGGGCAACGCCATGCCATAAACCGCGTCGCGCAACAGTTTTCCCAAATCCTCGACCGATGCGGTTTCCTTTTGTTTCTCAACCGAAACCACAGGCCCGATGCCAATCCTGACCTGCCTCCCCGACTTGTTGAGCACCTCTTTGGGCAGGCGCACGGTACGCACCTTCCAGTTGATGAGGCCCAAGAAATAGAAAAAGGTGGAGTTGCGGTCGAAGAAACGGATGGGCAGCACCGGCACTTTCATCTTCTGTATCAAGCGGATGGCCGATGGTTGCCAAGGGCGGTCGTAGATGCGGAAGTCGCGCAGGTGGAAATCGGACACGGCTCCGGCGGGGAAGATGCCCAACGGGCTTCCCTGCATCACTTGCGCCAGCGCCTTACGCACGCCCTCAATGCTTTCCTTGGTGGCCTTCGCCGCGCCTTTCGTGGCCGGCACCACGCTGATGAAGTTGTCCTTGATGGTCTTCACCAAATTGAGGAACTGGTTGGCCATCACCTTGTAGTCGTCGCGGAAATGCCCGACGAGGTCGATGAGGATGAGGCCGTCCATGCCACCGTAGGGATGGTTGCTGACAGTCACAAACGGCCCGTCAGCCAAAGCAGCAAGATGCTCAAATCCAGCCACTTCGTAGTTGACGTTCAAGTCTTTGAGGAAAGCATCAACGAAATCGGGGCCGGCAAGGTCTTCATGCCTTCCATAGCGTTCGGCCAGTTGGTCGATGCCCGTGAATCGCAACACCTTTTGGGCCAACTTATGCCCTTTCTCACCTCTGAAAACGGGCGACAAGGCTTCAATCTCTTCCATCGTCAGCAAGGCCATCGTCATTTCTCCTTTCTTTTCCTGAAGACCACGAATTCATTCATCGCGAAATTGAACGTTCCCGAAACGCAAAGCGCCAACAGGTTGCAAATCACGACGTCCCACTTGGTCAGGTATTGGATCAGCATCAATGCGCCCATCTTGACGAGGAAACCACCGATGCACGAAATGTTGTAGGGCCAGAAATGCACCAAAAACGACCTCGACGTCATTTGGGGCACGCGGTCTTTCCAAATAAAGTGGTACGACAAGAGGAAATTGACCAACACGGCGCACTCGAACGAGATGACGGGCGAAATGATGACCTCGCCCACATAGCCGTCGAACACGAAATGCGAGAACACCCATAGCACCAGCGTGTCGACGAGCGTTCCAACCACGTTGCCGATGATGAACTTCGGCACCCGTTTCAATATGGCCACCTGAGCCTTAGTCATTCTTGTGCTTCGGGTCTATTTTAGAGTAGTAACGGGCATCCTGGAAAATGGTGACGAAATAAATGACTATCAGCGCCAAAAGGATGACAAAGCCGATGACGTCGAGGATGTGCATCTCGAACATGCCGCCCATCCACGGGATTTGGAGCGCGAAGGTGCGCAACGACTTTACACCTATTAATATAAGACAAGCCAAAATGCAAATGATTCGCAGCTCGGTGGGACCCAATTTGGCGTAGGTCAGGCGGAACTCGCCCTTGAGGTGGGCGTTCATGGCCACGTTGAGCGTCAACATGAGGTAGACCACCAAAATGACGCACGACAAGTCGAAGCGCATGAAAGGCGACAAGCCCGCACCCATGAACATCAAAGCCTCGTTGATGGCATCCATCGTGTGGTCGAGATAGAAGCCATAGATGGGCCTTTGCTGGTTGCGCACACGGGCAAGAGTGCCGTCGAGCGAGTCGCCATACCAATTGACGACGAACCCCAAGATACTGATCCACAGGAAGTGGACGTTGAGACCCGACAAGATGAAGCCCAAGGCGATGAGGCCAGCCCCAACGTGTCCGACATAGGTGAGCATGTCGGAATCGACCCACTTAGGCTGGCGTTCGGCCAACCAAACGAGGGCCTTCTTCTCTGCCGCATTGAGCAGCGAAGTCTGTATACGTTTCGAGTTTTCCGTTTTCTTTTCGTTTTCCATAACAATAGATTTGGGTGCAAAAATATCCTATAAATCCAACATGGAACTTTATTTTTCATTCTATAGGTTGTTTTTTTCAATCAATCCGAAAAAAAGCGTGAATTTTGCATCAAATTGGTTTTCCACCCCTTTAGAAACTTTTTTTTCTTTTTCGTCAAAAAAGGTCGAACGGAAAACATTATTTGATAAATTTGCGGCTTCAATATCACCAACAGAATAAGGAACAACACAAATACAACATGTCAAAAGGAAGAATCACACAGATCATCGGCCCCGTGGTCGATGTCTATTTTGAGAACGGTGAAGCCACCCTCCCGAAGATCCACGATGCCCTTGAGGTAGTGCGCCCCAACGGCAAGCGCCTGGTGCTCGAATGCCAGCAGCACATCGGTGAGGACTCGGTGCGTACCATCGCCATGGACTCGACCGACGGCCTCATGCGCGGCATGGAGGTCAACCTCCTTGGCAAGCCCATCTCCATCCCCATCGGCAACCAAATCAAGGGCCGCCTGCTCAACGTGACGGGCGACGCCATCGACGGCATCGGCGAGCTTGACCGCAAGACCGAATACCCCATCCACCGCGAGGCACCCAAGTTTGAAGACTTAGCCACCTCGAAAGAGGTGCTCTTCACCGGCATCAAGGTCATCGACCTGCTTGAGCCTTACCTGAAGGGCGGCAAGATCGGCCTCTTCGGTGGCGCAGGCGTAGGCAAAACGGTGCTCATCATGGAACTCATCAACAACATCGCGAAAGGCTACAACGGCTACTCGGTGTTCACTGGCGTGGGCGAGCGTACCCGTGAGGGCAACGACCTGCTCCGCGAGATGATTGAGTCGGGCATCATCAAATACGGCGACGAGTTCGTCAAGGCCATGGAAGAAGGCGACTGGGACCTCTCGAAAATCGACAAGAAGGCCCTTGCCACCTCGCAGGCCACCTTGGTCTTTGGCCAGATGAACGAGCCTCCTGGGGCACGTGTGAGCGTGGCCTTGTCGGGCCTGACCGTGGCCGAGTCGTTCCGCGACGAGTTGAACGACGGCGTCGACGACATCCTGCTCTTCATCGACAACATCTTCCGTTTCACTCAAGCCGGTTCGGAGGTGTCGGCACTGCTTGGCCGTATGCCTTCGGCTGTGGGTTACCAACCGACGTTGGCCACCGAAATGGGTCAGATGCAGGAACGCATCACTTCGACAAAGAGTGGTTCCATCACCTCGGTGCAGGCCATCTACGTGCCTGCCGACGACTTGACCGACCCCGCACCGGCCACCACCTTCTCGCACTTGGACGCCACCACCGTGTTGAGCCGTAAGATCGCCGAGTTGGGCATCTACCCTGCCGTCGACCCGCTCGACTCCACCTCGCGCATCCTCGACCCGAACATCATCGGACAGAAGCACTACGACACCGCACAGCGCGTCATCCAGCTGCTGCAACGCAACAAGGAACTGCAAGACATCATCGCCATCCTCGGCATGGAGGAACTCTCGGAAGAGGACAAGATCGTCGTCCACCGTGCCCGCCGCGTGCAGCGTTTCCTGTCGCAGCCGTTCCACGTCGCCGAGCAATTCACCGGCCTGAAGGGCGTGATGGTGCCGATTGAGGAGACCATCCGTGGCTTCAACATGATCATGGACGGCGAAGTGGACCAATATCCCGAGGCCGCCTTCAACCTTGTGGGCACCATCGACGATGCCATCGCCAAGGGCGAAGAGCTGCTGAAGAACGCTAACGCCAATTAATTCATGGTGTCATGAACGTCGAAATCATATCACCAAACGCAACGCTGTTTGAAGGCGAAGCCTCGTCGGTCACCGTGCCGAGCAAGATGGGACCTTTCACCCTGCTGGAGCACCACGCCGCCATCGTCGCCATCCTTGAGGCCGGCAAGGTCAGCCTCACCGATGCCAACGGCGAGCAAAAGGAGTTCGTCATCAAAGGCGGCTTCACCGAGAATCACGACAACCACCTGACCATCTGCGTAGAGCTATGAAAAAGAACGTGTTGACAAAATATCTTGCGGTCTTCCTGCTGCTCTGCCTCGTCATCGACGGTGTGCTGCTCTGCTTTTTCGCCGACAAGCCCTGGTGGAACAATTGGATGATCACGGGACCCAACCTCTACATGGTGTTGGGCGCCTTCTATTGCCACCTGATGAAGAGCAACATCGACAGCCATCCCAACAAGCTCACCTGGCTGCTGGTCTACAAAGGCATCAAAATCGCGCTTACCGTAGCCGCCATGGTGCTTTACATCCTCTTCGTCAAGGCTGGCAGCAAGGCTTTTGTCATCATCACGGCTTCGGCCTACCTTATTGCATTGGTCGCAGAGACCTGCGTCTACAACCATTACATCAAGAACTTGAACAAAGAAATCAAGGAATGAAAAATGTTTTCCGTCATATCACGCTTTTCTTGGTCTTAGCGGCCATGCTGATGCCTGCTTGGGCCTTTGCCCAAGACAGCATCCCTGCCGCACCCACCGAGGAAAGCCCCGCCCCAACCGAGAAAAAGGCTGAGAAGTTCGACGCCAAGTCGTTCATCTTCGGGCATACGGGCGACTCGTATTGCTTCCACATCACGGAAATCCACGAGCACCCCGTTTGCGTTTGGCTGCCCGTCATCGTCAAATGCAAGGACGGTGGCGGCTGGCACGTCTTCTCGTCGAAGCACGTCTGCGAGCTGAAAGAGGGCGAGACCTTCAGCCACAATGGTGCCAACTTCTTCATCGAACCCATCAGCGCCGACAAATATCCTGGCAAGCTGGTGGAGGTGAAGGCCGACGGCAGCATCTCGCGCCCGTTCGACATCTCGTTTACCAAGAACGCCTTCGGCATCTTCTTGGTGTGCGCCTTCCTCTTGGCCTTCTTCCTGCCCGCCGCGAAGAAATACAAGAAAGACCCGATGGGCAAGCCCACCAAGTATCAAGGTTTGGTGGAATGGCTCACCTATACCGTCTTGGACGGCATCATCCGCCCCAACATCCCCGCAAAGAAAGTGAACAAGTTCGCGCCTTATCTGTTGACGGTGTTCTTCTTCATCTTCTTCGCCAACCTGTTCGGCCTGATTCCGTTCTTCCCGTTCAGCGCCAACGTGACGGGCAACCTGAGCATCACCGTGGTGCTGGCCCTGCTGACCTACTTCTTCGTGAACGTCTTCGGCAACCGTCACTACTGGAAGGACATCCTCTGGCCCGACGTGCCCATCTTCCTGAAGGCCTTCCCGCTGATGCCCATCATCGAGCTTATCTCCACCATCACCAAGCCTTTCGCCCTGATGGTCCGTCTGTTCGCCAACATCTTGGCCGGCCACATCGTCATCATGGTGCTCATGGCGCTGATCTTCATCATCGGCGGCATGTATGGCGCAGGCATGGGCAGCGTGATGAGCATTGTCTCCATCTTCATGACCATCTTCATGACGGCCTTGGAGTTGCTGGTGGCCTACATCCAGGCCTATGTCTTCACCATCCTGTCATCGCTGTTCATCGGCATGGCGCAACATGAACCTGAACACGAATAATCCTGTACGGCTGCCACATTGTGACAGCCCTACAAACCAACGAATAAACAATTAAACAAATAAACAACCAACAATTCTAAATTCAATCATCATGTTATTATCAATCCTTCTTGACGCGGTATCGTATGTGCCAGGTTTGGCCGCCATCGCAGCCGCTATCGCAGTGATCGGTGCCGCCATCGGTATCGGTAGAATCGGTCAGTCAGCCATGGAAGCCATGGCCCGTCAGCCCGAAGCCGCCAGCAAAATCCAGTCTGGCATGATCATCGCCGGCGCTCTCGTCGAAGGTGCAACGCTGTTCGCCATCGTCGTGTGCGTGTTGGCCGTCCTCGGCTAATGGACGCGAGACACGAGACTACGGGACTACGGGACCGTAAAAACGTCCCGAAGTCCCGTGTCCCGAAGTCCCGCAGTCCCCAATCTACGATTAAACAACTAACAATTAAACAATAAACACATGGATTTATTTCTTCCCGAAAGTGGATTAGTGATATGGATGCTCATCGCCTTCCTCATCGTCTTCGCTATCTTGGCGAAGGCTGGTTGGCCGATGATCATGGGTGCCGTCGAGAAGCGCAACGCCCACATTGCCGACTCGTTGCTGAAGGCCGAAGAAGCCAACAACGCCTTGGCTGGCATCGAGCAGAAGCAGAAAGAGACCTTGGTCGCCACGCAAGCCGAGCAGATTCGCATCATGAAAGAGAGCCAGGACCTGAAGAACCAGGTGATCGAAGAGGCGAAGGTGCAGGCCCGCAAGGAAGCCGAGAAGATCGTGGCCGACGCCCGACTGAAGATCGAAAAGGAACAGGCCGAGGCCATGGCCAACATCAAGAACGAGGTCATCGCCCTCTCAGTCGACATCGCCGAGAAGCTGCTGCAACGCGAGCTTGACGACAAACCGTCGCAAAGCGCCTACATCGAGCAACTGCTCAAGAACAACCAACCCCGAATTGAAGCATAAGCCATGGACAACGGAAAAATATCGGTCAGGTATGCGCGGGCATTGTTCCAAGTAGCCCAAGAGCAAGGCTGCGAGGCGGCAGTCTATGAAGGCTTCACGCACTTCACGCACAACTACCTTTTGGCCATCGGCCAGTTCAACGAAGTGTTGGCCGACCCCATCGTGGCCCGTGAGGAGAAAGTGAAGCTGCTCGAAATGGCCGTCGGCGAGCCTATACACGGCTGCTTGAAGCAGTTCATCGCCTTCGTGGCCGACCAGAAACGCGAGGACAAGATGTTCCTCATCGCGATGAAATACATGGAGATGTATCGCGAGAAGCACCACATCCTGAGCACACAGGTGACCACCGCCACGCAGCTGCCCGAGGAGACCTACGACAAGATCAAGGCCTTCGTGAAGCAGACCTTCGACGCCGACGCCGAATTGGACGTCCACATCGACCCGAGCCTCATCGGGGGCTTCATCCTCGACATCGAGAACTCGCGGATGGACGCCAGCGTGGTGGGGCAACTGAACGCATTGAAAAACAGATTGAAGCAATAAATAAAACACTACATATATGTCAAACATCAAACCAAGTGAAATTTCGAGCATCTTGCAGATGCAGCTCCAGAACATGAGCAACAAGGTTCAGTTCGAGGAGGTGGGCAAGGTATTGCAAGTGAGCGACGGCGTGGCACACGTCTACGGCCTCGACAAGGTGCAGTCGAACGAGCTGGTGCAGTTCGAGAACGGCACCATGGGCGTGGTGCTCAACCTTGAGGAAGACAACGTCGGCGTGGTGCTGCTCGGTCCCACCGAAGGCATCAAGGAAGGCGAAACGGTGAAGCGCACCCAGCGCATCGCCTCCGTCCTCGCGGGCGAAGGCATGTTGGGCCGCGTCGTTGACGGCCTCGGCCAACCCATCGACGGCAAGGGACCCATACAAGGCAAGACCTACGAGATGCCTCTGGAGCGCAAGGCCCCGGGCGTCATCTTCCGCCAGCCCGTCAACCAGCCGCTGCAAACGGGCCTCAAGGCCGTTGACGCCATGATCCCCATCGGGCGCGGCCAACGTGAGCTTATCATCGGCGACCGCCAGACGGGCAAGACCGCCATCGCCATCGACACCATCATCAACCAGAAGGAAAACTTCAAGAACGGCGACCCGGTTTACTGCATCTACGTGGCCGTCGGACAGAAAGGCTCCACCGTGGCCAACCTCGTGAACACGCTGGAACAGAACGGTGCCATGGACTACACCATCGTGGTCTCGGCCACCGCCTCCGACCCTGCCGCCATGCAGTTCTACGCCCCCTACGCTGGCGTGGCCATCGCCGAATACTTCCGCGACACGGGCCGTCATGCCCTCATCATCTACGACGACCTCTCGAAGCAGGCCGTGGCCTATCGTGAAGTCTCGCTGATTTTGCGCCGTCCGCCTGGACGTGAGGCTTACCCCGGCGACATTTTCTACCTCCACAGCCGTTTGCTTGAACGCGCCGCCAAGATCATCAAGAACGACGACGTGGCGCGCCAGATGAACGACCTTCCCGACAGCATCAAGGACATCGTGAAAGGCGGCGGCTCCATCACCGCACTGCCCATCATCGAGACGCAGGCTGGCGACGTGTCGGCCTACATCCCGACCAACGTCATCTCCATCACCGATGGACAGATCTTCTTGGAAACCAGCCTCTTCCATGCGGGTATCCGTCCCGCCATCAACGTCGGTATCTCCGTGTCGCGTGTGGGTGGCAACGCCCAAATCAAGTCGATGAAGAAAGTGGCCGGCACCCTGAAACTCGACCAAGCGCAGTTCCGCGAGATGGAAGCCTTCTCGAAGTTCGGCGCCGAACTCGATGCCGCAACCTTGGCCATCCTCGACAAGGGCCGCAAGAACGTGGAACTGCTGAAGCAGCCGCAATACTCGCCCATGCCCGTCGAGAAACAGATTGCCATCATCTTCTGCGGCACCAACGGCTTGCTGAGCAAAGTGCCTGAGAACAAGGTGCTTGAGTTTGAGAAACAGTTCTTGGACATCATGGAAGTGAAGCACAAGGACGTGTTGGAACAACTGAAAGCCGGCAAGATCGACGACAACATCAAGGCCGTGCTGAAGGAAGAGGCGTTGAATTTGAGTGAACACTTTGTATAATTGCTTCTGGCTACTGGCTTTTGGCTACTGGCCATTCCTGCCAATAGCCAAAGGCCAATAGCCAGCAGCCAAAAGCAAAAATAATGGCATCACTAAAAGAAATACGGGCCAGAATCGCTTCCGTCGCCTCGACGCAGAAAATCACGAGCGCGATGAAGATGGTGTCGGCGGCCAAGCTGAAAAAGACCGAAGGCATCACCACACGGTTTTTGCCCTACAAGAACAAGCTGAGCGAAGCCCTGGCCAACTACCTTGGCTCGCTCGAAGGCGAATTCAGCATTCCATTGGCCGAAAAGCGCGAAGTGAAACGCGTCGCGCTGATGGCCTTCTCATCGAGCAGCGGCTTGTGCGGCGTCTACAACTCAAGCGTCAGCAAGCTCTTCAAACAAGTGTACGACGAGTACATGGAAAGCCTTGGCGCTGAAAACGTTGTGGTTTACCTCGTTGGAAAGAAGATCAACGACTACGCCAAGAAGTTCGGCATCAAGGTGGAGAAACAATATGCGCCATTGGCCGAGCAGATGTCATACGATATCGCCACCGAAATCAGCGACATGATGGTGGATTTGTTCCTCAGCCAAAAGGTGGACCGCGTGGAGTTGGTCTTCAACCACTTCAAGAACGCCGGCGTGCAAGTGCCATCGCGCGAGGTGGTGCTGCCGCTGAAGACCGAAATGCAAAGCGACGGCTCATCGCTGGACTACATCGTCGAGCCAGACAAGGAAAGTTTTGTCAACAACCTGATTCCAAAGGTGATTCGCACCAACTTCTACTCCATCATGCTCGACACGCTGACGGCTGAGCACGGCGCGCGCATGACCGCCATGCACATTGCCAGCGACAACGCCGACCAGCTATCGCAAGAGTTGAAAATCCAGTACAACAAGGCCCGCCAAAACGTCATCACCAACGAGTTGATCGACATTGTGGGCGGCGCCGAGGCACTGAACGGATGAATGAAAAAAGGAGGACTTGCAGTCCTCCTTTTTTCATTCCTGATAATACACCCTCTTCACCCTTTGAGAGACGCGGGTCATGATTTCATAAGGTATCGTTTGACAAGCCTTGGCGATGGCGTTGATGTCGTGCTCGGCATCGAAGATGACGACGGTGTCGCCCTCAGAAGCGTCGACGTTCGTCAGGTCAATCATGCACATGTCCATGCAGATGTCGCCAATGGTTTTCACGGGTTTGTCGTTCACATAGAATGTGCCGTTGCCATTGCCCAGCAAACGCGCAAGTCCGTCGGCATAGCCAATCGGGATGATGCCGATGCGCATGTCGTGCTCGGCGCGACCGTGCCGATTATAGCCGATGCTGTCGCCCGCAGGAATGTCCTTGATTTGGTTGATGGTCGTCTTGAGCGCGACCACGGGTTGCAAGACACCCTTGTCGGCCTCGCAGGTAGGTACGCCATAAAGGCCGATGCCCAAACGCACCATGTCGAACTGGTATTGCGGAAATCGTGTGATGCCTGCCGTGTTGAGGATGTGGCGCAACACATGCGGGAATGCCTCCACTATCATTCGGCTGCCTTCCTCGAAGTTATGGATTTGGCTCAGCGTAAATGCGTCCTCGGCGGGATTGTCGGCGGTGGCAAGGTGCGAGAACACGCTTTTCACATGCAACATCGGGTTGGCCTTGATGCGACGGATCAGCTCGGGTAACTCACTGTTGGAGAAGCCCAAGCGGTGCATACCCGTATCGAGCTTGATGTGCACGTTGAGCGGATGGGCTTCGGGCAAGGCCAAGTTCTCGATGGCCCGCTCAATGAACTCCAAGTTGCGGAAGCTGAACACCTCAGGTTCAAGGTGGTATTTGATGATGTTGTCGTAGCTGTTCACCTCGGGACTCATCACCATGATGGGCAGATTGATGCCTGCACGACGCAGCTCAACGCCCTCATCGGCGAAAGCAACCGTCAGGTAATCAACATTATGGAATTGAAGCACATTCGAAACCTCGAGGTTGCCGCTGCCGTAGCCGAAGGCCTTCACCATCACCATGAGCTTAGTCTCAGGCTTGATTTTGGAACGGAAATGGTTGAGATTACCGACCAAATGGTTGAAGTTGATTTCGAGCACTGTCTCATGCGCCTTCTCCTGCAATTCCATGCCGATTTGCTCGAACTCGAAAGCACGGGCACCTTTCAGCAAGATGGTCTGGTTGTTGAACTTCGAGAAGGGATAATGCGCCAAAAAGTCGGCCACATTGGGAAAGAAGCAGCTTTCCATCTCGAATTTGTTGGCCTGCCGCGAGATGCCCTCGCCGATGCCAATCAGCAGGTCAACGCCTTTATTCTTAAGAAGTTGTCCTACCTCGGTGTACAAGTCCATCTCGTTGCGACCGCTTTGCAGGATGTCGGAAAGAATGACCACATTGCGCTTGTGCTGGTGCTGTTGCCGCATCACGTCCAAGGCGATGGAAAGCGAGTTGATGTCGGAGTTGTAGTAATCGTTGACGATGGTGCAATTGTTCATACCCGCCTTGATTTCCAAGCGCATGGCAATGGTAGTCAGCGACATAAGCCTTTCGGCGATGACTTCGGGCTTCATCTGCATCAGCAGTCCCACGGCGATGCAGTGGAGGCCGTTCTCGACCGATGCCGCGTCTATGAAGGGAATCGTGAACGAGAGCGTCTCGCCTTGATATTGGCACTGCACTCGGGTGCTTCTCTCGCCCATTTCAACCGCGCTGACGAAGAGCGTGGCTTCGGTGAACTTGCGACTCCAAGTGAACAGCCTCACCTTGGAAGCCATACCTGAACGTATCACAACCTGCTGTATCTCAGGATAATCCATACAATACACCAGCGACTCCGCTTTGGTAAACAAATTAAGCTTCTCCCCTGCCTTTTGGGCGCGGTTGATGAAATTCTCATCGTGGGCCTGTCCGATGTTGGTGAAAACGCCGATGGTCGGGCGGATGACGTCTTGCAGCGGCATCATCTCTTCGGGTTCGGAGATGCCGGCCTCGAAGATGGCCAAATCATCGGCATCGTTCATTTGCCACACCGAGAGCGGCACACCCACCTGCGAGTTGTAGCTCTTCGGGCTGCGCACGATGTTATGGTCGGGGCTAAGCATCTGGTAGAGCCATTCCTTGACGATGGTCTTGCCGTTGCTGCCCGTGATGCCAATGACGGGGATGTCGAACCGCTGGCGATGATGGGCTGCCAACGTTTGCAAAGCCTTCAAGGTGTCGGCCACGACGACGAAAGTCGCATTCGGGCAGGCGTGTTCGGGCAAGTGCGTCACCACGAAAGCCCTCACACCTTTTTCATATAGCTCCTCGATATATTTATGCCCGTCGTTCCTATGGCTCTTCAAAGCGAAAAACAAGGCCTGCCGCGCATCGATGAGATGGCGACTGTCAATAAGCAAGTCGGCTATTTTAAGTTGAGTATCAGCGCCTACCAATTGTCCGTTGACGATTTTGGCGACTTCGCCGATGGAATAATATTGATGTTGCATGGGGTTCCAAAATTTTCGTGCAAAAATAAAGGTTTTCGCCATGCCATGCGAGCGAGCCGAAAAATAAACTACCTTTGCGGCATCAAACCAACGGAAATGAGTATCAGACAGCATATTCCCAACGTCCTCACTTGCGGCAACCTCGTTTCGGGCTGCCTTTCCATCCTTTTCATTTCGATGAACATGCCCGTGAAAGCCGCCATCATGATCTTCGTGGCCTGCCTCTTCGACTTTTTGGACGGTTTCGCCGCACGGCTGCTCCATGCGCATTCGCCCATCGGGGCTGACTTGGACTCCTTGTCGGACGTGGTCTCTTCGGGCGTGGCACCGGGGTTCATCATGTATTGGCTGATGAGTCTTGCCTTCGACCTCCCATCGGCAAGCCTTCTCGGCATCAAGCTGTTGCCTTGCTTGGCCTTTTTATTGCCCGTTTTTTCGGCCATCCGATTGGCCAAGTTCAACATCGACGACACGCAAAAGACCTCGTTTCGTGGCCTCCCCGCGCCTGGAATGTCCGTTTTCATTGCATCTTTACCGTTGGCGCTCAGCCAAGTAGGGCATCTCACCGATGGCGCGTTGGGCTATTGGGCCTGCCTCGGCATCACGTTGGTTTTCAGCTTCATGATGGTGTGCAACCTGCGTTTCTTCTCGTTCAAGATGAAGAACACCAAATGGAAAGGCAACGAGGTACGCTGGATTTTCCTCATTATCGCTGTGGCGGGATTGGCCATTTTCAGGCTTGTGGCGTTGCCGTTCGTCTTGATGGTTTACATCCTGATGTCAATTTTCTTCGCCAAAAAAACGGAAGATTAAAGCTCCTTCTTGTGGAACACGAAGTTATGTCCGAGATAGACCTCGCGGACGTGTTCGTCTTGTGCCAAGTTTTCGGGTGTGTCGGCCTTGAGCACCTTGCCGTCGAAAAGCAGGTAGGCGCGGTCGGTGATGCTTAGGGTCTCATGCACATTATGGTCGGTGATGAGCACGCCGATGTTTTTCTTTTTCAACTTGAAGATGATTCGTTGGATGTCCTCGACGGCGATGGGGTCGACGCCAGCGAAGGGTTCGTCCAAAAGGATGAAATTGGGACTTACGGCCAAGGCACGGGCAATCTCGGTGCGACGGCGCTCGCCTCCCGAGAGTTGTATGCCTTTGCTCTTGCGCACATGGCCGAGGCCGAACTCATCGAGCAGCTCCTCCAGTTTCTTATGGCGGTCGTCGTCGGTCATGCCTTTCTTGAACTGCATGACGGAATAGATGTTGTCCTCCACGCTCATTTGGCGGAACACTGAGGCCTCCTGCGCCAGATAGCCGATGCCGATCTGCGCTCGTTTGTACATCGGCAAGTCGGAGATGTCCTGCTTGTCGAGGAACACCTTGCCCGAATAGGGCTTGATGAGGCCGACCACCATATAGAACGTCGTGGTCTTGCCTGCTCCGTTGGGGCCGAGCAGACCCACGATCTCGCCTTGTTCGACTTCAATGTTGACATCGTTGACGACCGTTCGCTGGCCGTATTTCTTCACTAAATGTTCGGTGCTTAGCTTCATTCAAGAATCGATTTCAGATTTCAGATTTAAAATTCAAGATATAAAATTCAAAGATTCATCATTCCTAACTCCTAACTAAAAAATCCCTTCTTTCAAAATATCATGCAAATGTATAATACCCAGATACTTGCCATCGTGTGTTACAGGCAATTGCGTGATGCTGTTCTCGCGCATTTTGTGCAGCGCGTCGACCACAAGCGCCTCCTCGTCGATGGTCTTGGGGTTGGAGGTCATGATTTGCGAGGCCTTGACGTGCTCAATGTCGGGATATTTCAGCAACATGCGGCGCAGGTCGCCGTCGGTGATGATGCCCAAGAGCCTTCCTCCGTCCATCACCACGGTGGCGCCGAGTCGTTTGTGGGTCATCTCGATGATGACGCGGGTGAGGTTGTCGTCGGGGCACACTTCGGGGCGTTCGTTGCCGACATAAAGGTCCTTGACGCGCAGGTAGAGTTGCTTGCCGAGTGCACCGCCAGGATGGAACTTGGCGAAGTCGGCGGTGGAGAAGCCACGACACCTCATTAATATTAATGCAAGCACATCGCCCATGACGAGTTGCGCCGTCGTGCTGCTCGTCGGGGCAAGGCTGCCCGGGATGGCTTCCTCGTCGACAGTCACATCAAGCACGAAGTCGGCTTGGGCGGCCAGATAGGAGTTGCGGTTGCCCACCATGGCCACAATTTTGTTGCCTCTCAGCTTGACCAACGGCACCAGCACCTTGATTTCGGGCGTCTCGCCACTCTTCGAGAGAATGACCACAATGTCGCCTTCGCGGACAATGCCCAAGTCGCCATGGATGGCATCGGCGGCATGCATGAAAACCGCGTTGGTGCCCGTCGAATTCATCGTTGCCGCTATCTTTTGGGCAATGATGGCACTCTTCCCAATGCCCGAAAACACCAAGTTTCCCTTGTTTTCGAGCATCATTTCCACGATTTTCGGGAAATCATCGGCAATTTGCGACTTTAACCCAGAAATTGCAGACGCTTCATTATCAATGATTTGAGTTGCCAATGCAATAATTGTCCCATTTTTTTTCATTTTTTCTCACTTTTTTCTTGCGCCATGTGGCCTAAAAACTATAACTTTGTCTACGCTGCAAAGGCCAGAAACGGCACTTAACCAAACGCAGTTTTTCAATTCAGATTGCAAAATAACGCAAAAATTTGGACAATACCAAAAGGAGGAATACAATGGCAAAGAAAGAAGACCTTGAGATCCACAAGCTGTTGAAGAATGTTTTCGGTTTCGACCAGTTCAAGGGAAACCAGGAAGAAATCATCAAAAGCATCCTTGGCGGCAACAACACTTTCGTACTGATGCCCACGGGAGGCGGCAAGTCGCTGTGCTACCAGCTGCCCGCGCTGATGTCGAAAGGCACGGCCATCGTCGTATCGCCCCTCATCGCCCTGATGAAGAACCAAGTCGACATGATCCGCAACTTCGGCACCGAGTTGGGCATCGCCCATGTGATGAACTCATCGCTCTCGAAAGCCGAACTCATGGAAGTGAAGGAAGATTTGAAGAGCGGCAAGACCAAGCTGCTATATGTGGCACCTGAGTCGCTCACCAAGGAGGAGACCGTCGACTTCCTGCGCGGGCTTAAGATTTCGTTTGTTGCCATCGACGAGGCGCACTGCATCTCGGAGTGGGGCCACGACTTCCGTCCCGAATACCGCCGCCTGCGCCCCATCATCAACGCCATTGGCGACAACCTGCCCATCATCGCCCTGACGGCCACCGCCACCGTCAAGGTGCAGAACGACATCATGAAGAACCTTGAGATCATGGATGCCAGGGTGTTCAAGTCGTCGTTCGACCGCCCCAACCTCTATTACGAGGTTAGGCCCAAGACCAAAGACGTCATCAAGGACATCATCAAATACATCAAGCAGAACCCAGGCAAGTCGGGCATCGTTTATTGCCTGAGCCGCAAAAAGGTGGAAGAGCTGGCCGAGACGCTCGCCATCAACGGCATCCGCGCCCTGCCCTACCATGCAGGCCTCGATAGCCAGACCCGCAAGGAGAACCAGGACAAGTTCCTCATGGAAGAGGCCGACGTCATCGTGGCCACCATCGCCTTCGGCATGGGCATCGACAAACCCGACGTGCGCTTCGTCATCCACCACGACATCCCAAAGAGCCTCGAAGGCTACTACCAAGAGACGGGACGCGCCGGTCGCGATGGCGGCGAAGGCAACTGCATCGCCTTCTACGACTACGAAGACATCCACAAGCTCGAAAAGTTCAACAAAGGCAAGAACGTGGCCGAGCAAGAGATTGCCAGAGAGCTGCTTAACGAAACCGTAACCTACGCCGAATCAGCCGTTTGCCGTCACCGCTTGCTACTCCATTACTTCGGCGAAGAATACAACAAGGAAAACTGCGGCGCCTGCGACAACTGCCGCTCGCCCAAGGAGAAATTCGACGGCAAGGAAGACCTCAAGCTCGTCCTCGAAGCCGTGGAAGAGACCAAGCAACTCTTCAAGACCAAACACATCGCCGAGCTGCTGGCAGGCAAGCTTACCGGCGACATCAAGGCCGCCAAGCAAGAGAACAACGAATTTTTCGGTGCCGGCGACGAGCACGACGAGAAATACTGGACCGCCGTCATCCGCCAAGCCTTGGTCAACAAGCTGTTATCCAAGGACATCGAGAACTACGGCATCCTAAAAATCACCAAGGAGGGCAAGAACTTCATCAAGAAGCCTTACACCATCATGCTCGTCAAGGACCACGACTACGAGAACTCCGACGACGACGACCCCGAGACCATGGCTGCCATGGGCGCCAACAAGGACGGTGGCGCCGACAAGACCCTCTTCGCCCTGCTGAAAGACCTGCGCAAGACCATCGCCAAGCAACAAGGGCTGCCGCCTTTCGTCATCTTCCAAGACCCGTCGCTCGAAGACATGGCCATCCAATATCCCATCACCAAGGAAGAGATGACCCAGATAGCAGGCGTGGGAGCCGGCAAAGCCGAGAAATTCGGCGAGCCTTTCATCAAGCTCATCAAGGAATATGTGGAAGAAAACGACATCACCCGCCCCAACGACATGGTGGTGAAGTCGGTGATCAACAACTCCGCACTGAAAATCGGCATCATCCAAAACATCGACAAGAAAATCCCGCTCGAAGACATCGCCTACGGCAAGGGCTTGGAGTTCGACGAGCTGCTGAGCGAAATCGAGAGCATCGTCTCAAGCGGCACCCACCTCGACATCAACTACTACATCGAGGACAACGTCGACATCTACCACCAGGAAGACATCCTCGACTACTTCCGCGAGGCGGAGTCGGACGATGTGCAGACCGCCCTCCGCGAATTAGGCGAGGACGAATACGAGGAAGAGGAAGTGCGCCTGATGCGCATCAAGTTCCTCTCCGACGTTGGCAACTGATTCAAGATGAAAAAATTAGCATTGATAGCATTGTTCTTTGTCCTTGCAACCGCATGTGGTAGCAAGGACAAAGGCTTTATGCCCGAACGCCTCCTCACCGAACAGGAGATGATTGCCGTGATGACCGACGTGCAAATCATCGAGGCCGACATCAACTACCGCAAGACCAAGGAACGCGAACAAAACGACACACTCCCCACCACACCGATAGACTTTGCCGCACTGACAAGGTCATACTACGACCAACTCTTCGAGCATCACGGCATCACCGACAGCATCTTTGTGCAAAACATGAGGTATTACACCGAGCGCCCCGAAACGCTGGAAAAAATCATGGATTCGGTAATGCAGCGGCTAACGGCCCAGTCCCGAAGGGACGACAGCCAATAGGCAGACGGTGTAAACCTCTGCCGACCAAATGACAACGCCAACTAACCATAGTCCCGAAGGGACGACAGCCAATAGGCAGACGGTGTAAATCTCTGCCCATCGTTAAACAACAAACAATCGTTAAACACCAAACAATCAATGACATGGCCAGCACATTAGTCCAGCAATACATGCATATCGTGTTCCATACGAAATGCACCGCCATCACCATGCGCAAAGAAGATTTGGGACGCATTTTCGATTATGTCGGTGGTGTCATCCGCAATATCAACGGCGTTTCCATCCAGGTGGGTGGTCGTCCCGACCACATCCACATTTTGGCATCGATGCCCAAAACGATGAGTTTGGCAGAATTCGTGCGCACCATCAAATCCAACAGCAGCAAATGGATCAAAACATTGGACAGTTATTATGAACCGTTCATGTGGCAAGAAGGCTATGGTGCGTTCAGCGTCAGTGCATCCGTACTTGACAAAACCGTCAAATACATCAAATTCCAAAAGGCACGTCACCGCGACCAAACCTATGTGGACGAATACAAACAATTCTTAGATGCATACCATGTGGAATACGACGAACGGTATGCGTTTGTGGATTGATTCTTCGGCTTGCGGACGGCCCGCCCCGCAATTTTTATCGGCAGGGGTTTACACCGCCTGCCTACAAAGCTGTCACCCCTTCGGGGTTCCCATTACTTCTTCAACTCACTTGCAATCAAATCATTCAATTTCTTCGCGGCATCTATGAGCAGACTCTCGTCAGTCGGGACGGGTACAGGTTTACTGCTCAAGCGGCTCAAGGTCTCCGCTGAACACGCCTCGCGGTCGCCCTTGATGGTGGTGTAGTCGTTCTTGAAAGTAGATTTCACCTCAAAGGGAACAGAATAATAACGATATGCGCGCGTAGGAAAATATTCAATCGTCCCCGAAATGGTTGCGATCTTATTTTGTGTATGATCCGTGACTTCAACATTTTTGCCACCATTGGATTCCTTAAAGGTTACCTCATCTAAACGGACAGGTGACACAGACAACTTGTCCACTACCACACAAGCGAAAGAAGGATTCCTTGATACATAAATCTGAGTAATGCCAGATGGAAGCTCGTCTACAGAAAAGTCAAACAAGGTTTCCACAAAACCATTTGGCAAATCATAATCTGAAGCAACACCAAACTCCACTTTATCCACTAAATACAATGCTTGCTTCAATTGCAGGTTCAACAATTGTGAGTTTTCTTGATTTGTGTTCTTCAGTTGTTCAATATACTTACCCGCCATTTCCGCATCAGCTTTAGTGCCGGTATTCAGCAATTGATTGGCCTTGGCCACCAAATACGCCTCCGCTTTGTTGCGGGCAATCGTCATGTCCTCGTCGAGGTCGAGCTTCACATAGTTCATCCCGTTTTTGACCTTCGTCGGGAAGCATTTCAAGGCGTCGTTGCGGCCTTTCATGCTGCAATAGCGTTGGTAGATTTCGGGCCACACGTCGGGCTGCCCCGTGGCTTTCAGGGCCTGAATGCGCTCGTGGTCGGCTTGGTTGGCCTTGTGGTACGATGCCGCCACATAGTTGATGTCTTTGGCGTTCATGTTGCCTTCGCAAACCTTGGGCGCAACGCGCTGAATCACTTCATCGTACGCTTGGGCTTCATAGAGTTTCTTGGTCGTGTTGCAGGCGGTCAGCATCGCGCCGAGCAACAATGCGGGTATCAGTTGGATGTATTTCATCGGTTTTTCTTTTGTGTGCACAAAAGAAAAACCACAAATTTCGCTCCAAAATTGCACGGTACGGCAAAAATCTTTACTTTTGTGCATCAAAATTGAAGAAAATGGAAATCATCAAGCAACTGCAACAAGATTTCGCCGCGTTTTTGGCGAACACCGACTTCGGCGGACAGCCCACCGAGCTATACGAACCCATCGCCTACACCATCCTGCAAAGTGGTAAGCGTCTGCGCCCCATGCTCTGCCTCTTGGCGTGCGACATGTTTGGCGGCGACGAAAACGAAGCCCTCTGGCCCGCCTTGGCCTTGGAGACCTTCCACAACTTCACGCTCATCCACGACGACATCATGGACAAGGCGCCCGTGCGTCGCGGCAAGCCCACCGTCTACCAGAAATGGAACGCCGACATCGCCATCCTCTCCGGCGACGCCATGCTCGCCAAGGCTTTCCAGTTTGCCCTCAAACCCAAAAAAGGCGCCGAACTCGCACGACAATTAGGCCAAGTGGCCATCGAGATCTGCGAAGGCCAACAGATGGACCTCAACTTCGAGACGCAACAATCGGTCACGATTGAGGACTATTTAAAGATGATCCGCCTGAAAACCGCTGTCCTTTTGGCCACCGCCTTGCAGATGGGCGCGACCGTAGCGAACGCAAAAGAGGCTGACATCCAACGACTTTACGACTTCGGCATCAATCTCGGCATGAGCTTCCAGCTGCAAGACGACATCCTCGACCTCTACAGCGACGTTGAAGTGTTTGGCAAGCGCCATGGAGGCGACATCGCCGACAACAAGAAGACCTACCTTTATCTGAGAGCTTTAGAAATGGCTTCCGAAAAAGACCGCCAACGCCTCGAACAGCTTTTCTCCCTGCGCATCGACCACGACGAAACGGAGAAAATCGAAGAGGTGGAAGAAATCTACAACCGACTTCATGTGAAGGAAGCCGTCGAACAGGTCATGCTCGACTACGACCGACGCGCCTTCGAATGCCTTGCGGCTGTCGACTTGCCCGAAGAGCGGAAAGCCCACCTCAAGACCTACGCCGAACTGCTTTCGGGCAGGAAGAAATAAAAAAATGAGGCTTCCCGAAGGGAGCCTCATTTTTTGTCACAATGGCATTTGTTACTTGTCGGTTTTATCGGCCTTTTTACGAGCCTTCATTTCAATCTTTTTGGCCTTTTTGCCATCAACCTTGAAGCCTTCTCCTTTAGCCTTCTTTTTGTCGCAATTCACGTTCTTTTCCGAGCAGCAGTCGCCTTTCTTTTTGTCGGCACTCACGTTTTTCTCGGCGCAGCAGTCGCCCTTCTTCTTTTCGGCACTGACTTTCTTGTCGGCGCAGCAGTCGTCTTTCTTTTGTTTCACAGGCTCTTGTGCGACCGTCGTGCTTGATGGGGTTTGCTTCTCAACAGTGACCGTAGTGGCGTTCTCCGCCTTCTTCACTTTCACTTCTTGTGCGTTGGCATCTTGGATGCCCATGGCGCTCACGGCAAAAAATGCCAAGGCACCGAATAAAATGGATTTCTTCATGTTGATATAGTTTATTTAGTGTTACAGGTCTTGCATTATCAAAAACCGTTCCAAAAATTACGGGAGGAAGAGGCAACTGTCGCCGTAGCTCAAAAAACGGAAGCCGTGGTCGAGGGCAAAACGGTAGCAGTCCTTCCAACGCTCGCCAATGAGTGCGCTCACTAACAGCAGCAAAGTGCTCTTAGGTTGGTGGAAATTGGTAATCAACCCCGTGATAATGCGCATCTTATAGCTCGGCGCAATCATGAGGGCAGTGCTGGCTTCGAGGCGGGTGAGACTGTGCATTTCAAGATAATCCACAATCAGTTGCAAGGCTTCGGGGGCCGACAAAGGTGCGTGTTCCTCATAGGGATACCACTGCTCGACATGCAAGGGACGCAATTCCATGCCTTGTTCCTTCAGCATCACGCCCATCCAATAGAGGCTCTCCAAGGTGCGCGTGCTGGTGGTCCCAACAGGAATGATGGGTTTCCCGAAATGCGAAATCATGTTTTGTATCAACGACTTGCGGACAACAATAGTCTCGGAGTGCATGGAATGTTCGCCGATGGTCTCGGTGGAGACAGGCTTGAACGTTCCCGCCCCTACATGAAGCGTCACCTCGTCGAACTCGAACCCTTTTTCGCACAAAGTGGCGATGAGCGGCTTGGTAAAATGAAGTCCAGCAGTGGGTGCGGCCACCGAACCATCGTAGCGGGCAAAGACGGTCTGATAGCGGTCGCGGTCGTCGGGTTCGGCGTCGCGGTGGAGGTAAGGCGGCAGCGGAATCTCGCCTGCGGCCTCCAGCACCGAAGCAAACGGCAGGTTGGCAGGCGTCCACGAGAACTCGATTTCAGCGTATTGGTCGTTTTGGCTGAGGCGATTGGCACTCAGCGTCACGGGCTTCCCTCCCACCGCAAGCTCCATCGTGAGCGGGCCTTCTTTCCAACGTTTTGCATTGCCTATCAAGCACTTCCACCGCACTGGCGATGTGGCTGAGAATGCAACTTGGTAGTCGTTCTCAGGCTCAAGGCAAAACACCTCAATGCGCGATCCCGTAGCCTTGTGGAATTGCAACCGGGCGCGGATGACCTTGGTCTCGTTGAAGACCAAAAGCGCATCTTTGGGCAGATAGTCGCCGACATGCTTAAACTGCGACTCGCTTATCTCGTTGTCTTTCAACACCAAGAGTTTCGAAGCGTCGCGCTCGGCCAAGGGATATTTGGCGATGCGGTCGTCGGGCAATGGGTAGTCGTATTCTTCGATGGAAATATGCTTTACGTCGTTCATTGTCGAAAATTTGCGCAAAAGTACGGAATTATTGCCTACCTTTGCAGTCCCAATGGCAAAACGATGAAAGCTCCGTTACTCAAGATAGCATTCACGCGCGAGCTCCTGCTGAAATTCCTGAAATTCGGCGTGGTGGGCTTTTCGGGCGTGTTCGTCAACTTCGGCGTGACCTACGTCTGCAAGGAGTGGCTCAAATGGAACAAATACCTGAGCAACATCCTCGGTTTCGTCTTTGCCGCTTCCACCAACTACATCCTCAACCGCATCTGGACCTTCCAAAGCACCAACCCGCAGATTGGGACTGAATATGTCAAATATTTCGTCATCGCGTTGGTCGGCTTGGGCATCGACACGCTGACGGTGTGGCTGCTCAACGGCAAGCTGAAGTGGAACTTCTATGTCAGCAAGGTGTTTGCAGTGGGGGCTTCCACGCTTTGGAATTTCTTTGGTAACCTGCTGTTCACGTTCGCTTAATCCTGGCTGGATAAGTAGATGAGCATATTTAGTTTACATATTGGACGCGAGACACGAGACTGCGAGACACCGGGCTTGTCCCGTGTCCCGAAGTCCCGCGTCCCGTGTCAAAAGAATGTGCAGTTTAATTTTGAACAGTTATCCGCAGGTTCAACAGTGTTGAAAAAACGTCGTCTTTTTAATCGCAAGCCGATTGCATCTCGGCATAAGAGGGCAAACTGTCCATCGCGCGAAGCACCGCTCCGTCCGTCTTGAAACAATAAACGGCGACGCCGTTGGTGAGAAGCAGGTAACGGGGATGCAAGGCGGAATGGTAGCGCACGGCCTGGTCGAGGACGGCTGGGGTGAGGGCGACGCTCGCGGCCTTGCACTCCACCACCATCAGCGGGCGACCCTCAGCGCCAAACACGACGGCATCGGCGCGCTTGTCCATGCCGTTCACCTTGACGGAATACTCCACCGCCACCAAACCCGACGGCACCTTGAGGCGTTCCACCAGGAGGTAGAGCGTCTTTTGGCGCACCTCCTCTTCGGGCGTCAAAGCAACGAAACGGCGGCGCAAGGGGTCGAAGACCACGGTCTTGCCCTCGCGCTCCTCTGTCTTGAACCATTGCAGGCGGTTGGCTTCCATCGGGGTTTGTTTTGCTTCGCAAAAATAGTTTTTTTTCGGATTCCCATGCGAAACTTGCGGCATTATCGTAAATTTGCGGCATGAAAACAGACATCCTCTTCCTCACGGGTCTTGCCATCGCGCTCTGCGGCTGTCATCGCGGCGGCGACAGCATCGTTGGCACTTGGGCCGTCGACAAGGTGAACGTGCAGTTCGATGAGCGACGCAACACACCCGAACTGGTCAGGCAAATCGGCGAGATGGAGAAACAGAACACCATCACCATCAGCGCCGACTCCGTGCTGACACTGACAAACGCCGACGGCAGCATGACGGGCCGCCTGCATCTCCTCGACGACGGCACGATACTGGTCGATGCCATGCCGATAGGGCAATGGAAAGACAGACAAATCGTTACGCGCACAGGCTCGCCCATCGGCGAGGTCGTAGTGACTTATAGGAAACGGTGAGTGACTCCTATGGCGTTTCCACGAACTGCACGCTGTAGAGGATTGATTCCAGCTGGAGCAGGGCGTTGCGTTTCTTCTGGTTAGGCTCGTAGTAGAACCCCTCGACGGTGACGAGCTGCCCCGTGCGGCTGTCGGCGAAAGTGTACGACACGAAAGGCCCGCCCATGTAGTTGTTGACGACACGCCACATGCCACGCATCTCTTTGGCATAACCGGCAGGGAACTGGCTCGCGGTGGTCACCATAGGCGGCACAAACTCGGTCTCGGTGCCCATGTAGGAACCTTCCGACGGGCCGGGGATGTATTGCCCAAGCATCATGTCGCGCATGGCCACAAGGCTCTGTGTCTCAAACTGCAAGGTATCCTTATAAGGTGTTTGGTAGATGACGATGTCGGCACTCGACCGTTCCAGTTCCTTGCGAAGCCACATGAAGTCGGGTTCGCTCTTGGCGATATAGAAGCCTTGCGGCACGGTCAACGTGAAGCCGAACTTGTCGGCAATGGCTTTGCCGATGGCCTCGTCCTTGGTGGGACGGAACACGTTCATGATGCGCTCGCGCTCCACCTTGTCGAACCAGCGTTGGTAAACCTCCTTTTGCCTGTCGAACAGCTCGACCCACGAGGTCAGGTCGGGCGCGCTAATCTTGACATAGCGCTGCGGCGCGGCCCAGAGGTCTTCGGCGGTCTCGGCCACGGCCACTGCGAGGTTGGGATTGATTTCGACCTCAATGATGTTCTTGTGCTTGCGGAACATGTCGGAGAAACCTGCCACGTTGATGTGGGCCAGTTCGTTGCGCGACTCGGGCTGCGGCAGCCCGTATTGGTAGTCGAGGAAGAAATGGCGGAGCGAGTCGCCGATGCGTCCGTTCCACTGTTCGTCGTTTTGGGTGACGACCATAATCTCGGAGGTGCCGCCCACCGAGCGGTCTTTCTTGGGCGTGCGTGCATCGTCGCTGCAAGCCACTGTCATGCAAGCAATTGCAAGCAACAGTGTCATGTTTCTCAAGGTCTTTTTCATGGTTATAATGGATTTTATCTGCATTCGGGCTGAATGCCGGTTTGGCTATTTCTTGATTTTCAATTTTTGTCCCACCTTTACGTTGTTGCTCTTCAGGCCGTTCCACTTCTTGAGGTCGTTGACGGTGCAACTGTATTTGCGGGCGATGGAACTCAGCGTCTCGCCTTTCCTGACAGTGTGCGTCTTGACCGTCGGCGTGGTGGCCGACTTGTTGCCTGAGCTGCCCTTTGGCGTTGTCTTGCCCACTTGGGCCATGGGGGCACCCGATCGGTAGATGGTGAGCCGTTGGCCGACATGGATGGTATCGCGCTTGAGTCGGTTCCAGCTCTTGATCTTGGCCACGGTGACGTGGTATTTCTTCGCGATGCTGCCCAAGCTCTCGCCTTTCTTCACCACATGGACGAAGCTGTCGCTCACCTCTTCCACTTTCTCCTCGATATATTCGCGGGCTTTCTCGGCCTTGCTCACATAGGAATAGATGCTGTCCTCAAGTTGGACGAAACGCAGCGTGTATTTCGTGGGCATACGCAACGCATAGGGGCGTTCCTTGGTGCCCGGAATGATGCGCTTGGTGTATTGCGGGTTGAAGAAAACGAGGTCTTCCATCGGCACGCCGATGCACTCGTTGATTTGGTCGTAGCCCACACGGTCGTGCACCATGACGGTGTCGGTGCCATGGAGCAGCAAGCCTGGGTCGGTGGGATAAAGGTTGTGTTCGGGGGCATAGTTCATCACATAGGTGACGGCGATGAAGGCCGGCACATAGCCTCGCGTCTCACGAGGCAGGTAAGGCCATATGGCCCAGTAGTTCTTCACGCCACGCGCACGGAGGATGGCCTTGTTGACCGTGCCCGGACCGGAGTTGTAGGCCGCCAGCACGAGAAACCAATCCTCGTAACGGTCATAAAGGCTTTGCAGGTATTGGCACGCTGCCTCGGTTTCCTTCTCAGGGTCGTAACGGTCGTCGACCAACGAGGTGACGCGCAAGCCATATTCCGCGCCTGTGCCGCGCATGAACTGCCACAAGCCTTTGGCGCCTGCCTTAGAGCCTGCCGTGGGGTTGAGTGCACTCTCCACCATGGCCAAGTATTTGAGTTCCAGAGGCAAATTGTATTTGGCCAAGTATTCCTCAAACATGGGGAAATAGACATACGACAGGCCCAACATGCGGCTCGACTGCTGCCGCCGGCGGTTGGCGTAAAGGTCGATGAACGACTTGACGTGGTTGTTGAACGTCAGCGGGATGGTGGTCTCATAGGCCAAGGCCTGGATGCGCTCCATGTAGACGCTATCGTCATAGCTCGGCACAACGTATTCGGGAAAGTCATATTTGTTCCATGCTTTCTTGTCGATATCGAGATAGACGTCCTGGGATGTGCTGATGCTGCTCACCAAGTCGAGCATCTCCATCACCGTCGACTCCTCGACGACCGCCTTGCCCGAGTTCAAGTCGTTGATTTCCTGCTCGTCGAGCACCATCTCAATACTATCGGGTTCCGGCTCTTGAAGGTCGGGGGCTTGTGGTTCGTAGACTTGGGCAAAAAGATGCGTGAAAGGCAAAAGAAACAGTATGAGTATAATATGCTTGTGCTTCATTAGGCTTGAGTTTGAAAATGGGTGAGACTCCTTTTTAAACAGAACGCAAAAATAACCAAAATTGTGTAAGAAGGGTGAAAAAATACTAATTTTGTCCTTCCAACCGACAAAAATACAGCTATGGAAAACGAGCGAAACACCGATAAATTAGCAGGTTACATCATCAAATTGGGTGGATTGGCCGTCGTTGTGGCCTTGTGCCTTTATTTCAAGAACGTGCTGATCTACATCATTGCAGCTTTCGTGGTCTCACTGATTGGCCGTCCCGTGATGAAGTTGCTTCGAAGGATAAAGATCAAGGGGAAACCGGCACCCAACTGGCTCTTGGCCGTGCTGACCATTGTGGTCATCATCGGGCTTTTGGTGCTGATTGTCACGCAAATGATACCTATGGTGTCGTCCATCGTGAAGGATGCCTCAGCCATACAGACCTCGACTTATTTCGAGTCGAACCCCATCGACATGCTCAACGAGTGGATCATCGGGCTGTTTCCCAACGTGGGCGATGACTTCGACATTGCCGCCGTGCTCTTGGCGAAGGTCAAGGAGTTGGTCGACTTCGGCAAGGTGAGCGGCATCGTAGGCTCGGTGGCATCCATCGTCAGCAGTCTATTCGTCGCCTTGTTCTCGGTGGTGTTCATCTCGTTCTTCTTCCTCAAGGAGGAGGGCCTGTTTGAGCGGATCATCTGCGCCCTCGTGCCCGACCGCCACGAAAGCAATGTGCGCAAGACGCTCAACGACATCAAGGAGCTGCTGTCGCGCTATTTCGTGGGTTTGGTCATCGAGATGCTCGGCGTGGCCGTGGTCGACTTCCTCGGTTTGTGGCTCATCGCCCGTCTCGACTTCAGCTATGCCATCGGCATCGCCTTCATTGCGGGTCTGCTCAACGTGATTCCCTACGTGGGTCCGCTCATGGGCGAGGCCATCGGCGTCATCTTCGCCATCGTGCTGAAACTTGGCACTGGAGCTGGCTTGGATGTCAACCTCTGGATGTTCGCCCTCATCGTCTTGGTCATCATGTTAGCGGCGCAGTTGGTCGACAACTTCATCTACCAGCCGTTGATTTACTCGACGAGCATCAAGGCACACCCATTGGAGATTTTCATCGTGTTGCTCATGGCCGGCCACATCGGCGGCACGGTGGGCATGTTGGTGGCCATTCCGGCCTATACGGTTGTGCGCGTCGTCGCCATTAGGTTTTTCTACCGCTACAAGGTCATCCAACGCCTCGTGCCCGATTTGAAGGAAGAGGACAAGATCATTGAGAATATTGATTGAATTCACTTCGTCCACTTCAGCCGCAGGCTGTTCATCACCACGCTGACACTTGAAAACGCCATCAAGGCACTGGCCAGCATGGGCGTGATTTGCCAATGGGCGCCAAACAAGTAGGGCAGGCCTGCCGCCAACGGGATGCAGATGACGTTGTAGATGAAGGCCCAAAAAAGGTTTTGGTGGATCATGCCGACCGTCTTCTTCGAGAGACGGATGGCCTCGGGGATACGGCGAAGGTCGGTGCCCATCAGCGTGACTTGCGCCACGTCCATGGCCACATCGGTGCCCTTGCCCATGGCGATGCTGACATCGGCGGCGGCCAAGGCCTGCGAGTCGTTGATGCCGTCGCCAATCATGGCCACGTGTTTGCCCTCGCTTTGCAGCTGACGCACTAAGTTCTCCTTGTCTTGCGGCATCACGCGGCTGCGGTAATGCTTGATGCCCGCCTTGTCGGCCCAGTATTTGGCGGCTTCTTCCTTGTCGCCGCTCATCATATACACGTCAATACCTTCGTTTTGAAGTTCTTGCATGGCCTCGCGGGCGTAGGGTTTCAAGGTCTCGCGTTCGTCTAAAGCGAGGTCGTTGGCTTGAGTGAAGTCCACGTTGAGGTTGGGGATGGTCAGCGTGCCCGTCTTGTCGATGACGATGGCGTTGACGCGACGAATCTCCTCCAAAGCCGTGGCATCCTTTCTTAATATGTTCTTCTCCGCCGCCTTGCCGATGCCGACCATCAAGGCCGTCGGCGTGGCCAGTCCCAAGGCGCACGGACAGGCGATGACCAGCACCGAGACCGCCGAAAGGATGGCGTTGGGCAGCATGGCCGAGCCACCAATGGTCCACCAGAGGACGAAAGTCAAAATAGCGATGCCCAACACCGTCGGGACGAAGATACGGGCAATCTTGTCGGCCGTGCGTTGCACAGGTGCCTTCGAGCCTTGGGCCTGCTGCACCATCTGGATGATGTTGGCCAACATGGTCTTCTCGCCCACAGCCTCTGCCTTGAAGCGGAACGTGCCTTGCTTGCTGACCGTACCAGCCAACACTTGGTCGCCTTGTTGTTTCAACACGGGTATCGGCTCGCCTGAGATCATGCTCTCGTCGACATGTGCCTCACCGTCGATGATGCTCCCGTCGACGGGAATCTTCTCCCCTGCCCTCACCTCGATGGTGTCGCCTTTCTGCAAGGCCGAGATGGGCGTGTTGGTAATCATGCCGTCGACGACAAGGTGTGCCGTCTTGGGCGTCAGTCCCATTAGCGAACGGATGGCCGAGGCGGTGCCGTTCTTGGCTTTCTCCTCCAGCATCTTGCCCGTCAGCACGAAAGTGATGATCATCACCGAGGCATCGAAATAGGTGTGGTTCGCGATGCCGCGCGAGCTCCAAAACTGGTCGCCCCAGAACGTGTTGAACACGCTGAACAGGAACGAGATGCAAGTGCTGAGCGACACCAAGGTGTCCATGTTGGACGTGCCGTGTTTGAGTTGTCGGATAGCCGAGGCATAGAACTGTCGACCACACAACACAAGGTTGAGCAACGACAGCCCCATCATGATGAGGTTGGCCGTCAGCGCAGGCTTGACGGGGATCCAGCCCATCGAGATGGCCATGACGAGGAGCGCGAACACCCACGACAAGATGACGCGGTTGCGCAGGCGGGTAAAATTCTTGCGCTCTTCGGCCTGCACGTCGCGGTCGTCCTCGATGACCATGTCGAAGCCCAAGTCGGCAAGGGCCGCTTTCATCTGCTCGGGCGCGACTTTCTTCTCGTCGAACTCAATCAAAGCGGAGCGCGCCGCGAGATTGACGTTGGCTGAGGCCACGCCATCCATCTTGCGCAACGTATCCTCCACGCTGGCCGAGCAACCGGCGCAACGCATGCCCAATACGGCTATGGTTTTCTTGACCATGGCTTATTCCGTCACCTCGAAACCGAGCTTCTCGACGGTTTCTTGCATCTGGGCAAAGCCCACCTTCGTCTCGTCATAGTCGACGGTGGCGGTCTTGGCCGTCAGGTCGGCCTTGGCGGAAGCAACGCCGTCAAGCGCATTCAAAGCCTTTTCCACATTCGAAACGCAACCCATGCATTTCATTCCGGTCACATTAAAAGTCTTGGTAGTCATAATATTGGATTGAAGATTTAAGATTCAAAATTTAAAATTCAAGATTCTGCCCATCGAAATGGGCTGCAAAATTACACAATTTAGAATAATTACAAATAAACTATCCGATAATTTTCTGGAAGGCCAAGCGCGGGTTGCCGTCGAGCAGGATGATAATGCCGCAATAGTGGTAGCCATGCCGTTCCAAGCCCTTGCGCATGATGATGTTGGCCTCGTGCGTATCGATGCGGATGTTTGCAACTTGGCTTTCGCAATAGTCCAAAACAGCGTCCAAGATGCCATGCGAGTCGGGAGTGCTGGCGATGCGGTGGATGACGTGATAGGGCGCGTCGTCGAGCCATTGGCCGTCGTAAATCTTGTTGTAAGTCACTTCGGGGCTGGGCAAAAGCGCGAAAGTGCCGACGATGATTCCCGTTTCGTCAAGCATCACATGGCTACCGCCTAACTCAATGTCTTTCTTGAACATGTCATCGCGCGGATAGCCGTCGGGCCATTGGAAGGTGTTGCCATAGCTCCGCATGATTTCGCGGGCTTGGTCGCGGAGGCTGAGGATGACAGGCAAGTCGGCCAAAGTCGATTTACGGATGGTATAGCTCATTTCGGTCCAAATTCAAAAACTGTCAAATCGGCGACGGTCATGCCCACCACCTGAATCAAATCCTGCGGGTTGAGCTTGAACTGCAGGCCTCGCACGCCCGCGCTGACGTAGATGTAATCGAACAGCTCACAGGTCTCGTGGATAAAAGTCGGAAATTGTTTCTTCATCCCCACGGGCGAGCAGCCACCACGGATGTAGCCCGTCAAGGGCAGCAGTTCTTTCATCGGGATGAGGTCGCAACTCTTGTTGCCTGTGGCCTTGGCGGTCTTCTTCAAGTCGAGTTCGTCGTTGCCTGGGATGACGCACACGAAATGGCCGATCTTGTCGCCTTTCAGCACCAAGGTCTTGAACACCTGGTCGATGTCCTCGCCCAATTGGTCAGCGATATGCTGCGCCCCGAGGTCGTTCTCGTCCACCTCGTAGGGAATCAGCTCGTAGGCAATCCCCTTCGCGTCGAGGATGCGGCAGGCGTTGGTTTTATTTATTCTTTCTTTGGGCATGATTATTCAAATTTCAATTAAAACGACCCAGCGACCTTGTTTACGGCCACCTTCACGAGTGATAACACCTTGCTGTTGAAGAATTTCAAGATCACGAGATAAAGACCTTTCAGACAGTTTAACCTTTCTTGCCATTTCTGGTATAGTTATCTTGCCATTCTCTTTTATCAGATAACATATAACAATTTGATTATCTGTTAATTCTTTCTTGCCATCTTTCTTGCCATTTTCGGTTACGGTATCGTTCTCCTCCAAAATACTAGACTGGGTACTTGTCTGTGTACCTCTACGGAAAGTGACAATGACAAATCCTCCTCTCACGCTCCATTCAGGATCTGGTACATTCTGTTTCCTACAGGCGTCAACGATACGTTTCACGCCCGAACCCCAACTTTCAAGATAGGAAGTCTTATACAACACCTCAGCAATCAACGGATTATATGGATAAGAGCCATGAGGCTCCTTGATGTTCGACAGCGTAATCTGTGGCGGAAACATTCCTGGGTTCTCAATCTCAATTCGGTCGTCGTAGATGGCGATGCCAATAGTGAGATTATATTTCTCATACTGCCTATGACATAAAGCATTAATCAGCGCCTCACGCAATGCTTCAGACGGAATTTCAAGATGTTCCTCTCGCTTGAATCCAACGATTTTCCCACTCAGCGACAGGTGCTTGAAAAAGAAAGACATACCAGCATCCAGAAGGACGAAGAAATTGCCTTCAACTCTTTGGTTGTCGATAAATTCAATCTTGTCATTACCGCGAAAACGAGCCAAGCGCAAAATGAACTGTGAATAATTGTATGTGTTGTTGGTAAAAAGCATCGCGGCGGCATTGTTGAGAACACCATCGTTGAGCAACCTCCACTTCTCCAGCACCTTGCCGGCAGGTTCGGTATAAGCCAACTCCGACATACGTCCCATTTCAATGCCAAGACGCACCGCTCCCCTAATAAGTTCTTGGTTCAAGTCCTCCAATTTCAATCCATCGGCGGGCTGCCTTTCCCATGCAAACAGGTGGGGCTTGCTTGCCCGCAAACGCTCATCATACATATCGCGAGGCATCACCCTTGTGGTACTTTCCACCCTGTAATATGGGCAACCATGGAAAGTGAAAGGCTCCTTGCCCCAAACCCAAGCATCAAAACAAAGGGCGATAACTTGCGTCCCTTGACAATCAGGCACATCAACATACTCCACCCTGACATCAACAGCAGGCTCCAAACCAGCCAAGCCCTGCGCCAACTCGCGTCGTGTGTTTTCCGTCACCTCCTGCCCGACAATCCTCAAGGAATTTGGCGTAATGCCAAAAACGAGCCAGCCGCCATCGGTATTCAAAAACGCGCATGCCGAATACATGGCATCCTTCAACTCGCCCGTCGATTTCTTCAACTCAACTTGGCGAGTTTCGTCGTTTGAAATCAGCTTCTTAATATCCTCTATCGTCATCGCTATTCTTTCAGGATTTGTTCTGACCTTGCAAAATTACAATTTTTCCCGAATATCCAAGCGAAGAGCGGAAAAGCAGCTAAAAGTGAAGTTCCCAAATGAGACTTGAAAAATGTTTCCCAACCTGCAAAAACAAGCAAAAAACAAATCCCACATAAATGCTTTGCATTCAGCGAAGCTAAATCCGCCAAAAAATTTGTTTCAGATTTATGTAAGATTTGTTTCCCAAAAGCCACATTTACTTCCTATGCTCCTCCACCCAAATCCGCGCATTCACGAAAGCTTCCATCCAAGGCGAGACCTCATCATTCTTGCGGTCGTCGGGATAGAAGGCCCACTGCCAGGGCAGGAAGGCTCTTTCGAGGTGGGGCATCATGGCCAAGTGACGTCCGTCGTTGGAGCAGACCGCCGCCGTCGACCAGTCGCTGCCGTTGGGGTTGCCAGGGTATTCGTCCTGACCGTAGGTCATCACGATCTTGTACTTGTCGCGATAGCAGGGGAAGTAGAAACGGCCTTCGCCGTGGGCAATCCACACGCCGAGGCGGTGACCCGACAGCGACTTGAGCATCACGCTCTCGTTTTGGGCAATCTCCACGTTGAGGAAGCCCGACTCAAACTTGTGCGAGTCGTTGTGCATCATCACGGGATGCTCCTCATGGTCGGGATAGAGCAGGCCGAGCTCCATCATCAGCTGGCAGCCGTTGCACACGCCAAGGCTCAGCGTGTCCTCGCGGGCATAGAAGTCGTCAAGGGCTTTCTTGGCTTTCTCGTTATAAAGGAAGGCACCCGCCCAGCCCTTGGCCGAACCGAGCACGTCGGAGTTGGAGAAACCGCCCACGAAGGCAATCATGTTGACGTCCTTGAGGTCTTCGCGGCCTGTGGCGAGGTCAGTCATGGTGACGTCGCGCACATCGAAGCCGGCGAGATAGAGCGCGTAGGCCATCTCACGGTCGCACTGGCAGCCTTTCTCGCGAATGATGGCGGCATTGATGCCCGTCGGCTTGCGGCGGTGCAGGTCGATGCCCATATCGGCGGCCTTGCCCGTGAACTTGTGGCCAAAGCTATAGTGCAAATACTGTTTCTTGTAATTCATGAAACGCTCCATGGCCTTGCGCGGACCGCTTTGCTTGCGGTCGAGCAGGTACGACGACTTGAACCAAGTGTCGCGCAGCGCGTCGATGTCGAAGATATAATGATGGTCGTTGTGGACGATGTTGATTTGGCGTTTGGCCATAGGCTTGCCGATGACCTTGAAGGTGATGCCGAGTTCGCGCAACATACGGTTGGCGATGCCATCGTTGGAAACTTGGATGACCACCGAAGGTTTCTCGCAGAACAACACGGCCATCAGGTCTTCCTTGTCGAAAGCCTTGAAGTCGAGGTTCATGCCGTAGGTCGTGTTGGCGAAGTTCATCTCCAACAGCGTGGTAATCAAGCCGCCCGCCGACACGTCGTGGCCGGCCAAAACCAAATTGCTTTCAATCAGCTTCTGGATGGCGTTGAAGCACTTCTTGAAGTAGCTGACGCTCTTCAAGTCGGGTGTCGTCTGACCCACTGCACCGATGGCTTGGGCGAAGCTGCTGCCACCAAGTTCGAAGCCGTCTTTCGAGAAGTCTATATATATTAATTCGGTGTTCTCGTCGGTCTTCATCACGGGCTGGATGGTCTGACGGATGTTCGACACCTCGCCAGCGGCGGAGATGATGACCGTTCCGGGAGCCACAACCTTCTCGCCGTCAGGGTATTTCTGCGTCATGGAGAGGCTATCCTTGCCCGTCGGCACATTGATGCCCAAGGCCACGCAATAGTCGCTCAAGGCTTTCACGGCTTCATAGAGACGGGCGGTCTCGCCTTCCTGCTTGGCGGGCCACATCCAGTTGGCGCTCAGCGAAACGCCTTCAAGGTTGCCTTCAATCGGTGCCCAAAGGATGTTGGTCAAAGCCTCGGAGACCGAAAGACGCGAAGCAGCGGCAGGATCGATGAGGCCCGCAATCGGGGCATGACCCAAGGCCGTGGCGATGCCGCGCTTGCCGTTGTAGTCCAATGCGCTGATGCCGAGGTTGCTCAACGGCAGTTGAATTTCACCTACGCACTGCTGCTGCGCCACGCGACCCGTCACGGAGCGGTCGACCTTGTTGGTGAGCCAGTCCTTGCAGGCCACGGCTTCGAGTTGCAGCACGCGGTCCAAATATTTGTGGATGTCACGTTTAGTGTAACTGATTTTCTTGAAATGGTAGGGCTTGGTCGTGTCGTGCAGCACGGTCTTGGGCGCACTGCCGAAGAAGTCGGAAATGGCCAAGTCGATGGGGGCTTCGCCTTTCTTGCGGACGAAACGCAAGCGCTCGTCGCCGGTCACCTCACCCACTTCATAATAAGGTGCGCGCTCGCGCTCGGCGGTCTCCTTGATGATTTCCTTGTCCTTTTTGTCGACCAACAGTCCCATGCGCTCCTGCGACTCGTTGCCGATGATTTCCTTGTCGGACAGCGTCGGGTCGCCGACGGGCAGGTTGTCGACATAGACCACGCCACCAGCGTCTTCGATGAGTTCGCTGAGGCAGTTGAGGTGACCACCTGCACCATGGTCGTGGATGCTGCGGATGGGGTTGTGGTCGCTTTCGGCCATGGCACGAATGACGTTGCTCACGCGCTTCTGCATCTCGGGGTTGGCGCGTTGCACGGCGTTCAGCTCAATGGCGTTGCTGTATTGGCCCGTGTCGACGCTCGAAACGGCACCACCACCCATACCGATGCGGTAGTTGTCGCCGCCCAGCACGATGATGACATCACCTTCTTCGGGTTCGAGTTTCTTGGCGTCGCTCACTTTGGCGAAGCCGATGCCGCCAGCGAGCATGATGACCTTGTCGTAGCCCATCACATTAGGTTCGCGACCGTCCCGGTCGCCCGCACACTCAAAAGTCAAAAGGCTGCCGTTGATGAGCGGCTGGCCGAACTTGTTGCCGAAGTCGGAGGCACCGTTGGAGGCCTTGATGAGGATTTCCTCCGGCGTTTGGTAGAGCCACTTGCGCGGTTCGATGTCTTTTTCCCAGTCGCGGTCGGCCTCGGTGCGGGGATAAGAGGTCATATAGACGGCCGTTCCCGCCAAAGGCAGACTGCCTTGTCCGCCCGCCAAACGGTCGCGGATTTCGCCGCCGCTGCCCGTGGCTGCGCCGTTGAACGGCTCGACGGTGGTCGGGAAGTTGTGCGTCTCAGCCTTCAGCGAAATCACCGTGTCGATGGGCTTGATTTGGAAAGCCGACGGCTTGTTAGGCTCAGCCGGCGCAAACTGTTCCACTTTTGGGCCGAGGATGAAGGCCACATTATCTTTATAGGCCGAAACCAAACGGTTCGAGTTCTCTTTCGAGGTGCGCTTGATGAGGGCGAAGAGCGTGTTGGGCATCTTCTTGCCATCTATAATAAAGGTGCCGTTGAAAATCTTGTGGCGGCAGTGCTCGGAGTTGACTTGTGCAAAGCCATACACCTCGCTATCAGTCAGTTGTCGACCAATTTTTGCGGATATGCCTTTCAGGTAGTCGATCTCCTCCTCGCTGAGGGCCAGGCCTTCCTGCTGGTTGTAGGCTTCGATGTCGTCGATATATTGCAGCGGTTCGGGCTGGCGGTCGACGGCAAACACGTTTTGGTCGAGATTCTCGTAACGGTTTTGCAGCATCGGGTCGTAAGGAGCCTTCTTCGACTCCACTTTTTGGAATTCCTCGATGCGGACGATGCCTTGGATGCCCATGTTTTGGGTAATCTCTACGGCATTGGTGCTCCACGGCGTAATCATCTCGCGGCGAGGGCCAACGAAATGGCCTTTCACCACTTCTTTTTCGATTTTCTCGGCGTTGCCGAAAAGCCATGTGAGTTTGGAAACGGTTTCCTCGGAAAGCCCGTTAACGGAATCGACTGCGATAACCTTTTGATTATCAGACTGGAAAAAGCAAATCATAAGCGCAAGTTTTATGCATAAAACAATGCCGCAAAGATAGGGGTTTTGCATTAATTTCCCCCAGTAAAAACAAAATTTTCGTCTACCGCGTTATTTCTGAGCACTTTTGTGCACCTAACCCAACAAAAGACCCACAAAATGCAGCCTTCCGCATTACACCAAAACGAGAAAAACGTTGACCAGTTCAATGCACTCGTGCTTAGGCACAAGGCGATGCTGTGGCATGTCTGTTCCGACTACAACCTCGGGAAGGCATGGAACACGGAGGACTGCATGCAGGAGGTGATGGCCAACCTATGGCGTAGCTTCGACACCTTTGAGGGACGCAGTTCGGAGAAGACCTGGGTGTGGCGCGTGGCGACCAACACGATGCTGATGCTGCAACGCAAATGCAACCGCGACCTCAGCACCGAATCGCTCGCCGACAACAACGAGAGCGACACGCCCGAAGAGCAGCCTGACGAAGGCCAGCAGCAGCTGCAACAGCTCATCGAAGCACTGCCCGAAGAAAATGCCACTGCCATCCGCGCCTTCCTCGACGGGTTCTCCTACAAGGAGATTGCCGACATGACCGGCAGCTCGGTGGGAGCCGTGGCCATGCGCATCGCACGCACCAAACGTCGGCTCAAGCAACTATACGAAGAAGAGAACAACACCTTAGAGATATGAAAGCTAACATCAAAAATATGACAATGAACGCTCAACAACAACGCGACGACTTCCAAACCGTTTGGGAACGCCGCAAGCAAAACTGGCAAGAGCAGGCCAAGAAAGCCCTGCCCGACGACGCCACCCTGTTGCACCTGTCAGAGCTGGCCCGTCAGCAAGGCATGCGGCAAGATGCTGTGGTCGTTCCCATCACTCGCCGACGCAACCGCTGGCTACCATACGCAGCGGCAGCCACCCTCGTTATCGGGGTGGCCACCTTCGTGCTGACCCGCGAAGGCAAGCCCGAACACAACCTGCCCGTGGCAGAAGAAATACGTGTGGAAGGCGAAACCATACATTTCCTCTGCAACAACGGTTGCTCGGCCAACGAAGTGTTGCTTGCTGCCAACGAAGTCATCAAATAACAAGGCAAAGCGTAACGGAAACTACAAAAAACCTTCAAAATGAGAATCTTAGGCAATTCATTAGCAATCATGGCAATGGCAATGGTCTTGTCGTGTTGCAGCAATGGCAAAACGCCCGAAAATGAAGACGAGAGGAGCAACAATGCCGCGCTTGAGCTTTACTGCAAGTATGCCGACGACGACAACCTCACCGTGGCCTATCTCGGCGACTTCAACCTGAAAGGCAAGAAAATCGATGCGGTGATGCTGCAAGCCAACGACGAAGAAGACTGGTGCCGCCTCAGGCAAGACTTCGGGTTGGTGATGGAAAGCGACTCGTGCGAAAAGGCCATCGACCTATCGGTATGCCCCGAATCGGAAAAGGTAGTCTCCGTGGGCGTCGGCATCGAGACCGACTTCCTCAACATCATCGGATTGGACAGCATGACCACGCGCGAGCAAATCACCGAGGAGCACATCAAATTGTTTTCCGAGAACATAGCCATGCAACTGCGCGACATCCTTAGCAACTTTGAGAGTTCCGACTCACTCATGCCCGCCGCAGCCATCATCGTGGGCGACGGCCCCGTTGCCTATGATGGCGAAAACCTCAGCTACGACAACTACATCAGCGTGGTGGCCGACGCCATCGCCACCAGCATCATCGAAGAATACTTCACCAAACGCGACAGCATCATGAACAGCGATGCCGACGAAGCCTACCAAAAAGCCATCGAAGAAGGCGACAACATGATGACCAACGCCAAGATGCACGGCCACAGCGGCTACATCACCGCCACCGACCACGCCAACCGCACCCTCTGGCTCTTCTTCTACGACGACCAGGAGGAATGCAACAACATACTGACCCACATCAAGGATGACATCATCATCAAAAAAGAATAAGATTGAGAGACAGGGACTTCCACCTTTTTCATGTTTTTATCACGTTAATAATGCTAGTTTGTCAGAGACAATTTCTTTTTTCGCAATGATTTTCCCCAAAACCATTGCTGGTGGAAGTCCCTTTTTTCCATACGATGATGCCCCTTGAATCCGAAAAAGCAATGAAATGAGAAAACGTAATAAATTGGTTAATTAATTCAACAAAAGCGAAATGGGCGGCCTTCGAGGTCGCCTTTTTCTATTTTGTGGAATATTTTTCCAAAAGGGCAGTTATTTTTCCCCAGACTTTTGCACCTAAACTCTTCAAAGGACGAAAAATGTCCTTGAGTTTTTATTTATTTTTTTATTAATTAACTAATTTTCAAAACTTTATGCAAAAGAAAGCATTTTCTTTCGTTTTAACGCTCTTGCTCGCCTTCATGGGCGTGGCGAGAGCTGATGTTGTGACCATCGGCGAAGGGACGAGCACGGGCTACGTGACCCCGTTCAACAGCCTTTGGGGCTACTCATGCGTTGAGCAGATTTACACTGCCAACGAAATTGGGACTGCTGGAACCATCAATTCCATCAGTTTCAATCTGTCCTCTGGTTCGCAAACGAACCAAATTGAGGTTTTTATGAAGAACGTGACAAGAAGCACGTTCTCGAGTACTTCGGATTACGAAGCCCTCACCGCTTCGGACATGGTGTATAGCGGCACCGTGACGTTCAACGCCGGTTGGACCACGATCACGCTCGACACTCCGTTTGCGTATGACGGCAGCAGTAATCTGTTGATTGCCATGCACGAGTTCACCTCGGGCTACAGCACAATCAACTTTTATTACACTTCGGCTGCGAACAGGGTGGTGACGTTCCACAGCGACAGTGTAAACCCCGACCCTTACAATCTGGGTTCGTTCAGCGGTAGCTCGTACACCTCGTCCAACCGCGCCAACATCCAAATCAACATCACCAGCGGCAGCCCGATGCAGGCTGGCCTCCATGTGAAATATATGGATGGAGAAGACGAAATCGTCGACGCACTGAACCTCGGCGTCCGCCCGATTAACGCATGGATGGAACCTTTCGAGTTCACCATGTACAGCGAAGGCCCGACCTATACGGTGACCAACCTCGACTTCACCCCAAGCGATGGCATGTTCAGCGTCAGCGGTCAGGAATTGCCTTTCCAAGTGACCCGTTCACACGGTGTTGACCTTACCATCAGCTCCAATGCCACACAAGCTGGTGTGGTTGAGCGTCAATTTGTGGCCATCACCGAAGGCAATCGCGCCGCCCACATCTGGCCCATCGTGGTCGAGATGTACGACCCGCAAAGACCCGACGTTTGGGAGAAAGCCCAAGACGTGACTTCCTATCCTTATAGCCACGTGCCTTCCACGATGACGACTCTGCACAACGACTACACCCTGCCTTTCCCCGAAATCGAGGAAGGTTATGATGCCGTCTACAAACTCGTGTTCACGCAAGACCGTATGCTGAACGCCAGCGTCAGCAATGGCGAAAACGGCAAAGTGGCCCTCTACAAGGAAGGCTTTGAAGGCCAAGGCGGCCCCATGGCTACCAACAACTACACTGGCCCCCAAACCGCCACTGCCGAAGACATCAGCTACGGCCCCGTCATCACCAACGCCGCTGTTGAAGCTGGCACCTATTATTTGGTGGCCTCTTCGACCACGCCTGACTTCCAGGTGACCATCGATGCCCAAGCCATGCCTTGCCCGACGGTTGAAGGTTTTGCTTTCAACCCGACGCCTGCCGACAATGCCGACGGCCTCGAGCCCGCCAGCGTCACGCTGCAATGGACGCTGCCCGCCTACACCACCGAGTGGCGCCTGGTGTTCGGAACGACCTACTATCCTGAAGCCGGTCATCCGCAAACCATCATGACCGAATGGTCGAGCGAGCTGGCCAACAGCTACACCGTGACCAACCTTTGGAACAACACCAACTACTTCTGGAGGATAGAGATGCGCAACGACGGTTGCCCGCAAGGCGTGAGCAGCCCGATTTGGGGCTTCACCACCAACCTCAACCGCCCGCACGACCTGACCGCCGTCGACCAAAACATCTTCGAGGACGAGCAAGTCGTGTTGAACTGGACGGCTGTCGTCGACCGTACCTTCCGTACCTATAACGTGTACCGCGACGGTCAGCTCATCGGCACCACCCAAGTGAACAACATCGGCAACGCCACCTATACTGACGGTCCTCTGGCCTACAACATGAACGGCTACACCTACCATGTGACCGCCGTTTACGACGAAGGCGAAAGCGCCCCGTCGAACACCGTCACGGTGAACGTGAGCGGCTATACCAACACCACCGGCATCAACGGTTACGTTTGGGAGCAAGACGGTGAGACCGGCATCCAAGGTGCCTTGGTCACCCTGACCACTACCGACGAATTTGGCGACCCGCACACCTACACGGTCACTTCGGGTGCCAACGGTTACTACAGCAAGCAAATCTATGCTGGCACCGTGAGCAACGCCGTTGCCACTTTGGACGGCTATCAAGAGACCGTCACCGTCCACGCACTGCCCTTCACCGTGGCCCACAACGCCCAAGAGGACAACGTGAACTTCTTGATGGACGAAAACTTCAACCCCGTTTGCTCAGTCATCGCCGAGTATTATCCCGACAGCCTCGACCCGAACAGCCCGTATGTGAAGGTTTCGTGGGGCTGCGGCCTGCCTGGTGAGGAAATCGTTGAGCCTTTCGAGACCGGCGACTTCAGCCTCTTCGATTGGCAGATCGACGCCAACTATCCTTGGAGCATCACCACCACCAACCCGTATGAAGGCCAATACTGCATGAAGAGCGGCGGCGCCGGCGTGGCCAGCGTCACCAGCAACATGACCGTTACGGTCGACATCCCCAGCGACGGCGAGATGAGCTTCTTCGGCAAGATTTCGTCCGAACAGAACTGGGACTACGGCTACTTCTACATCGACGGCCAGCAGATGGGCCAATACACTGGTGCCGGCAACTGGGCCGAGCGCAAGTTCCCCATCACCGAAGGCACGCACACCTTCCAATGGAGATACACGAAGGACGGTAGCGTCAATGCCAACGACGACTGCTTCTACGTGGACTACATCAGCTTCTACCACCAGCCCGCTCCCGTGGAACCCGGTTGGGTGTTCTACGACGACGGCGTGAACGTCGACGCCATCGGCCTGACCGCCGGCGGTTCGTTCTACTGGGGCGTGATGTTCCCCGCTGGCCAATACGCTGGCAACAGCCTGACCAAGGTGAGCATGTACGACTATTCCGCCCACACTGGTAACATCATGGTTTACCAAGGTGGCACCACCGCTCCTGGCACGTTGCTCTATCAACAGCCCTACACCTGCACTGGTAGCGAAGACTTCGTGGAATGGACGATGAACACGCCTGTGGCCATCGATCCTACGCAAAACCTCTGGATTGTGATGAACAACAACGACGGCCAATATGTGGCTTCTTGCTGCGCCAACACGGGCGACCCGAACGGTCGTTGGATCAGCATTGACGGCACGGCTTGGCAAGACCTCGTTGATGCAGGCCTTGATTACACCTTCATGCTCCGCGCCTACGTGGCCAACGGTGCCAAGGGTGAATACATCGCTTCTGTCAACAACTGGGATGCTGCTTCGCAAATGGTGAAGAAAGCCGCTCCCGTGAAGGGCGAAAGCCGCACGAGCCTCTTTGCCGTTTCGGGCAATACCACCAAGCACAACGTCGGTGTTCCCACCCGCAATGGCAACACCCGCAGCCTGGATCACTACAGAATCTATCGTACGCACTGCTACAACGACGGTCCTTACACCGAAGAGAACACCGTGCTGCTGGCCACAAACTGGCCTGGCGATACCATCTACATCGACGTTGAATGGGCCGACCTGCCGGCCGGTATCTACAAGTGGGGTGTTGGCTGCGTCTACGCTGGCAACCGTGGCGAACTCGTCGAGTCACCCATCAGCTGGGGCGCTCCTCAAGCCATCAACCACGTCAACGGCGACCGCACTGGCCTCGCCAAGCACAGCATTGAGCTGATGCCCGGTGCCAATGTCAACCACAACGCCAAGGCCATCGGCCAAGCCCTCCGTGGCGCCACTGCCTACGGCATGAACATCTTTGACGGTCTGGCTCTGCCTGTGGGTTACCTGAGCTTCGATGTGGATAACATCGCTGGCGCTTCGGTCATCAACAGCCTCGCTGCCGTTGGCGGTTCGGCTTACGATGCCGCTACGGGTCACCTCTTTGTGAGCGATATTGAAAACAGTCTCCTCTACGAATTGGATCCTGCCACCGGCACCATCCTCAACCAAGTGGAGACCACCTACGGCTTGCTGACCATCGCCATGGATCCCACCACGGGCATCCTCTACGGCGAAGACGACTACGGCTACCTGATGACGGTTGATCCAGCTACTGGCGAGACCACCGACATCGACGCCATGGGCGCCAGCATGACCAGCATCGACTTCGACGCCAACGGCCAACTCTACGGCCTCGCCGTCGGCTCGCCTGCCAGCTTCTACAGTATCGACAAGACCACAGCCACCGTGACCTTGGTTGGCAACCTTGCCCACAATGCCAACTATGCCCAAAGCTTCGCCATCGACCAAGTCAACGGCAAGATGTACTGGGCACAGTGCTACAGCCCCGACGACACCCACTTCTATGAAGTTGACATGACCACTTTGGCCCTGACCGAACTGGCCGCCAACATCGGTGAAGTGACTGGTCTGGTGATTCCTGCCTACACCGAACCTGGTCCTGGCCCGGAACCCACTCCTGGAAGCAACATCAACGAGCTGGCTCTGCCTCGCGAAAGCGAGACCATCTGGTCCAACTGCCTCGAAAAGGGCATGTACCTCGGCGAAGACATGGTTGACATCAACGTGCTGCTCAACAGCGCCGACAGCCCAGAGGGCGTCAGCGTGAGCTTCACCAACCTCGACGAAAACGAACAAGCCGAACACCCGATGGATGCCATCGTCCTCGACGAGACCGGTTTCTACAGCTGGGATCTCTTCCGCAAAGGCGACTACATCGTCAACATCAACTTTGAGGGTTACTACCCGATCGTCGACACCGTGAGCATCTGGGAAGAGACCCACATGCGCTATGTGATGACCGAGATCATCTACGGTGTCGAAAACCTCTACGTGAGCCGCACTGGTTGGGCCATGTGGGATCCTCAGGGCGCTGCCCCGACTCCTCCTACCCCGCCCACGCCTCCGACTCCTCCCACTCCTGGTGAGAACGCTGTGATCGTGCTGAACGTTCCTACCGACATCTGGAACGACGGCTCTGGCTATCAGATGCTGCTCGACGCCGATGCCACGATGTTCACGCAACTTGATGCCGTCAGCTTCTTCAACGAGATTGGTAGCTTCAGCGATTTCGAATACACGATTCCTGAAGACGCCGACTACGGCATCAACCCCGCCAACGTAGTGGTTGGAACCAGCGTCTCCATCACCGTGCCCGCTGGCACCTACGACTATGCCATCATCAACCCCGACAAGGTCAGCACCATCTATTTCGCTTCCAACAACGGCAATGCCCCGAGCAAGGGCAACGACATGGTGTTTGAAGCCGGCAAGGCCTACACCTACACCGTTTACGAAAGCGGCACTGGCGATGCCGTCGACCTGACCGTCACCGACCGCAACGGCAGAAGCATCAAGCCCGCCGCTCAGCACAATGTTGCCAACGCCGCTGCTCGCGTGCGTGAGAACGCCACCAGCAACAACCGTCACCTCGAGTACTTCAAGGTGATGTGCGAGAGCCTCGACCACGAGCCTATCTTCAATGCCGACGTTCCTGCTTCGCAGCCTTTCTGCCAAGTGAACACCGCTGAACTGGTTGAAGGCGAACACTACCTCTGCAAGGTGGCTGCCGTCTACAGCACTGGCATGAGCGAATGGGCCGAATGCATCTGGCAATATGAAAGCTGCGAGAACTATGCTGGCACCCTCAACGGCGTGACCGTTGACGGCAATGTCATCAGCTGGGATTACCCGAACGGTAGCGGTCCTCAACCTCCGGTTCCTCCGGTCCCGGGCGACGACGCCGAAATCGTTTTGAACGTGCCCACCGACATCTGGGGCGACGGCTCTGGCTATCAGATGCTGCTTGACTCCGATGCCACAATGTACACGCAACTTGCCGCTGTCAACTACTTCAACGAAATCGGTAGCTTCGAAGGCTTCGAATACACGATTCCTGAAAACGCCGACTACGGCATCAACCCTGCCAACGTGGTGGTTGGAGCCAGCGTCACCATCACCGTGCCCGCTGGCACCTATGACTATGCCATCATCAACCCCGACAAGGTCAGCACCATCTGGTTTGCTGGTGCCGGCAACGTTGAGAGCAAGGGCGACGATATGGTCTACGAAGGTGGCAAACGTTACACCTACACTGTTTCCGCCAGCGGCACTGGCGACGCTGTCAACCTGACCGTCACCGACCGCAACGGCAGAACGTATCAGCCCACCTTCCAACACGTGGCCACGGGTCAAGTGGTGCGTCATTCCGACAACATCGCTTCCAACCGCGAGGGTCAGTGGTACTACTACGACAATGGCAACAACATGGATGCCATCGGTCTGAGCAGCGGCACGATGAACTTCTCATGGGGTATCATGTTCCCTGCCGGCAGCTACACTAGCGGCAACCTGACCAAGGTTGGCTACTACGACTACACGGCCCACACGGGTAACATCCACATCTATCAAGGCGGCACGGGCAACAGCACTCCTGGCGCTGAGCTCTACACGCAGCCTTACGCAGTGAACGGCACCGAGACCTACATCGAGATCGCCTTGACCGCTCCTGTGGCCGTCGACGCCACGCAAGCTCTGTGGGTGGTGATGGAAAGCACGACTCCTGGCTACACCGCAGCCATCGACGACAGCGGCATGACCAACCCGAATGGTGGCCTCGTCTCGACCGACGGTGTCAGCTTCTCGCCCATCGACGTCGCCTCTGGCGGTGGCATCACGGGCAACTGGAACCTCCGTGCCTACATCGAGGACGGCGCTCCTGTGCCTCCTATCCCGGCTGGCAACGTCCTCGGCGCCATGATCTTCGCCGACGGCGAATGGGAAGCCTTCGTCGAGTACCCGACCAACAGCTACGTCTATGAAGGCGATGCCGAGACGGTTTGCGTCCGCATGGTCTACGACGGCACGGCCGAACTGCCCGACAACAACTTCTACTATGCCATGAGCTGCGAAGAGTGCGAAGCCGCCCTGATGTGCGAAAGCGAAATCATGATCCACGGCGAAGCCATGACCGACACCGACCAAGCCAGAGTGTGGTGGGGCGAGCGTGCCGAAGGCTGGCTGACCTACCTGCCTGAAGAGTTTACTCCCGAAGGTGCAGTCGCCTTAGGCGATCCTACCGGTGGTGGACTGCCGTTCTACGGCGGTTGCATGTATCCCACTTCGGTGCTGACAGAATACATCGGCAGCAACCTTGACCAGATTGCTTATCTCGACATGGCTGATCCTGAGACCACAGGAAATCTGCAAGTGCACATTTACCTCGGAGGTGACCAGGCTCCTGAAACATGGATGACCAGCCAATCCTTCACAGTCACTGGTAACGAGTATGGCATGCAAACTGTCAACCTTGATCACCCGATCCATATTGATGGCGACAAGAACTTGTGGGTCATGTTCTACACCGATCCTGCACAGCAAGGTGCTCCTTTGCCATTTGTCAACGACCTTGGCGATGCCAACACTCGTTGGGTCGGCATTATGGGTTCGTGGATGGACTTCGCAAGCATGGGTGCCAACTATAGCTTCGTCCAGATGATCCACTTCGGTGGCAACAAGTCGGCTGGCCTGACATTGAACGATGGCATTGCCGTTAACCCCGGCACCGGTGTCAACATTAGCGACATCAACGTCAACGTCATCAATGTCAATGCTGGCTCGCTCCATACGAACGTCATGTATGACTTCGCGCCTGTCCAGTACAACGTGTACCGTTCTGCCGACAACACCAGCTACGAGCTCATCGCTTCGGTGCCTTACGTTGAAGGCCAGACCTACTACGAGTACGTCGACACGCCCGAAACGAGCGACGACTACTACTACCAGGTCCGCACGGTCTACGAAGACGGTTGCGAATCCACGCCGGCCCTCAACGCCGACAACGAGACGCAAAACTATGTCCTCGTGGCTGTCAACGTCGGTATCGACGAGAACAGCGACAATGTCGCCCTCTTCCCGAACCCGACCAACGGCAACGTGACCATCCAAGCTGCCGGCATGAACCACATCACCGTGACGAGTGTCCTCGGCCAAGTGGTTTACGACACCGATGTCAATGCTGACGAAATGGTCCTCAACATGGGCCAATTCAACGCTGGCATGTACATGGTTCGCATCAACACCGAAAATGGTGTGGTTGTGAAGCGCGTCACTGTCATGCAATAATTAGGCTTGTAGGGCTGTCGTACCACGGCAGCCACCAAACCGAAAAGAAGAGGCAATCCGCACGGGTTGCCTCTTTTTTGATTATTTTCCCACGATTTCGTTATTTTTCCTCCATTCCACGCACCTAAAAAACATAAAACAAAACGTTTTACCAATAATTAAACCAATAGTACTATGAAGAAAAATGTATTCTCATTGATGCTGTTAGCCTGCTTCGCCTTCGTGGGCGTGGCCAAGGCACAAGAAGAAATCAAAGTGACGGTCAACACTGACGTCAACGCTACCATTTCAGACCTGAGAGTTCCCGTCGTACTAACCTATGCTCCCGAACCCATGACACCTGCCGGATTCCTCTCCATCGGCATGGCCTTCAGCTGGGGCTACATGTTCCCCGCCGAGATGATTGCCGAATACGATGGCAAATATTTGACCCAGGTCGCCTACGTGGACTACACCAACTCCGCTGGCGATTACGAAGTGCACATCTGGCAAGGTGGCGACACGGCTCCCGCAACGGAAATCGCCCGCCAAGCCTTCACCATCTCCGGAACGGTCAACAACATCGTCCCGCTTCCGCTCGACCAACCCGCACTCATCGACGGCTCACAGAACCTGTGGGTGACCTTCTACCAAGACGGATCGGTGCAACAAGCCGCTTGCGTCATCACCGACATGGGCGACCCCAACAGCCGCTGGATCGGCGTTGACGGCTACGGCTGGATGGATATGGCTTCGGTGCAAGGCGGTGCCGGCTACAGCTTCGCTTTGTGGGCCTTCGCCGACGACTACGACGCCATCGGCGAGTTCGACAGCAACGTATCCGTGTATCCCAACCCCACCACGAGCAACGTGACCGTGGCCGCCCCCGGCATGAACCACATCACTGTGTTCAATGCCATAGGACAGATGGTAATGGACATGCCCATCAGCAACGACAGCCAGGTTTTGGACATGAGCCAATACCAAGCTGGCGTCTACATGGTGCGCGTGGCTTCCGAGAAGGGCATCAGCACCAAGCGCGTTACCGTGATGTAATCGTGGTTTAACCCAATGGCCATAATACGGCAATCCGAAAACAACAAAATCCAGGAAAGCAGTCCGAAAAAGATTGCAATCCTGAATTTTTTTGCAACATTTTTTCCTATTTTTGCGAGTTTAACAACGACTTTGTTTTTTTTATTTCAACTAACTATTATTCAATTATTTAAATCATTAAGTCATGAAGAAAAACTTACTTTCATTGATGATGGTGTGCTGCCTCTCCGTCATGGGTGTGCAAGCACAGAACAATGTTGAGGGAATCAACGTGAAGACGGCTCCCGATTTCGTTTCGATGGTTGCTGCCAACCGTGCCACCACCGACGGCGTTTGGCTCACCTACGCTCCCGAAGAGCTGACCGAAATCACCGCTGTGGGCATCGGCATGGGTTTCTCATGGGGTTCCATGTTTCCTGCCTCCATGTTGACTGAGTTTGCCGGCGCCACCATCACCAGCTTCGCTTTCGTCGATTCGGGCGACCCCGCCTACGAAGGCGACTATGAAGTGCGCATCTACCTCGGCGGCGAAACCCAAGGCGAAACCATGGTCTGCCAAGAGCCGTTCCACGTCAGCGGCACCCAAGGCAACATTGTCGAGTATCCGCTCAACACCCCCATCGGCATCGACGGCACGCAAAACCTGTGGGTGATGTTCTACCAAGACGGCTCGCTCGAGTATCCCGCTCCTGCCATGGGCGACATGGGCGACCCCAACAACCGCTGGATCGCCGTTGATGGCTACGGCTGGATGGACCTCGCCACCGTGGGCGGCGAAGGCTACAGCTGGCTCGTTTGGGCCTATGCCGACGGCTACGACATGATTGGCGAAAACGCCGACGAAGTCGCTATCTACCCCAACCCCACCACTGGCAACGTGACCGTGAGCGCCACTGGCATGAACCACATCAGCGTGTTCAACGGCCTCGGCCAAATGGTGTATGACGCCCCCGCCAGCAGCCACTTGGAGACGCTCGACATGAGCCAATACCAAGCTGGTGTCTACGTGGTGCGCGTGGCTACCGAAAACGGTGTCAGCGTGAGGCGCGTGACTGTGATGTAATTTTATGGTTAATGACAAAGAAAGGCGGCCTCGCGGTCGCCTTTCTTGTTTTTAATACCCTTCTTCGGATTGTTCTTCGCCACCACCGTCGTCACCGCCTTCGTCGCCACCCGGACGGTTGCGCTTCATGTTCTGTTGGTTGATGCGGTAGTTGAAGTTGAGCGAGAACGAACGGCGGTTCCAAGTGCTGGTGCTGTATTGCCAGAAACCGTCGCCCCACGACTCACCACCCATGCTACGTGAGTTGAACAAGTCGCGCACGTTGAAGGTGATGGTGCCGTTGCCATTGAGGATTTCCTTGCTCACGGCGAGGTCGACCCACCAATTGCCCTTGCGCATACCCAGAGGCTCCTTGTGCGGACCCATGATGTGGGCAGTCAGCTGCAAGTCGAACCAATTGCTTATCTTGAACTTGGAAACCATACGCCCAAAGAGCATCCAACTCTCGGTTTCGTAATACTGCTCCTCGATGTAACCTCTGGTGTAAGAACGGAAGAAGTTGACGTTGCCATTCAGGTTCCACCATTTCGTCATCTGGCCTTGCGCCACGGCTTCAATGCCAAAGTCGTCGGCCTTTCCGAAGTTGACAGGCATACTGTAAAACACGCCGTTATCTTCGTATGTGTAGTTGCGTATCATGTTGGTTCCATGGCGATAATAGGCCGTGAAATTGAAGCTGGCCTTGTCCCAAAAATGGATGTAGCCGAGTTCGTAGCTGTCCATGTAAGTCGGCTTCAGGGCCGGATTGCCCATGCGAATGTTACGGTTGTCGTTATAGGATCGGAACGGACTCATCTGCCAGAAGCCCGGGCGACGGATGCGGCGCGTGTAGCTCACCTGGAACTGGTTATACTCGTTCACCGAATAGTTCAAGTGCGCGCTCGGGAAGAAATCGAAATAGGGCTTTCCCCCGTTGATGGAGTCGGTGCCGTCGTGGGCATAGCCCTTCAGGTTCGTCATGATGTTGGTCATCTCGGCCCGCACGCCGATTTGTCCCGACCAACGGCCCCAGTCGTTGCCGAGGCTGGTGTAGAGCGCGGCCACCTGCTCGCTGTATTCGTAGTCGAAGCAATAATCGCTCAGCGGGTTGTAAACACCAAGACTATCTTTTTCAGTCACTTCAGAAAGGCTGTTGATGTTGCGGTTGGTGTATTTCCCGCCAATCTCCCACTGCGCCTTGGTGAGGAAAGGATGCACATAGTCGATGCTGGCCTGCAAGTTGCGCATACGTTGGTCGTTACCTGTCTTTTGGTAGAGCGTCCAAAGGGCAGATTCCATGTCCTTGTTGGGATACATGGTCTCAGTAATATCCGAACCGGCCTTCTCCGCATTGGTGAAGAAACGCACGTTGGCCTTCAGGCTGCGACCTTCACGCACAAACTTCTTGTCGTAGTCCAAAGTGACCTCATACATGGGATCGGTTTCCAAGTAGTCCTCGGCACGCTCGTCGTAGGAAGAAGTGCCCAGCAGCGGATACTCATCGTAATATTTCACCACGGGATGCGTCTCCAAGCGCCCGAAACGGTAGACGAAAGCCGCGCTAACAATATCGTTATCAGTAATGTAATAATCGGCACCCACGCGCACGTTGTGTCCCATGCGGCGCATTCGGCGCTCGGTGGTCTGGTCGGTGAGCTGGTTGAAGATGGTGTCGCCCGCAGGGAAGAGAGTCCCGCCCATGATGGTGTCGTGGTCAAAAATGTCGAAACGCTTGGTTTGGTTCACACCACCACCGATGTTGGAGCGGTTGTTGAAGCCATAGCTGGCGAAAAGGTTCCATCGTCTGAGGCGGTAGTTGGCCGTCAGGCTCGCACCGTACTGCCATGGATAGCCGCCGCGAACGTTCACCGCGCCATTGAAGCCCTGGCGTTTGTCCTTTTTCAGGATGATGTTGATGATGCCCGCCGAGCCTTCGGCATCGTAGCGCACCGAAGGATTGGTGATGACCTCCACGCGCTCAATCATGTCGCCCTGCAAGGTACGCAGTGCGTCCTGGGTGCTCATACCCGAGAGGCCCGACTCCTTGCCGTCGATGAGGATGCGTACGCCATCGTCGCCACGCAAGCTGACATTGCCTTCCACATCGACTGACACGGCAGGGATGTTCTCTAACACCTCGATGGCGTTTCCGGCGGTGTTGCCCACGTCCTTGCCCACGTTGAAAACGCGCTTGTCGAGGGTCATCTCGTAGGTGCTCTGTTCGGCCACCACGTTGACTTCGTTCAACATACGCGCATCAGGTTCGAGGCTAAGGCGCCCCACTTCGACTGTGGTTTTCGTTCCGTCAATCGTGACGTTTTTATACAACGGAATGAAGCCCATATACTGAACCTCAAGCACATAGCGGCCTTTGTTCAGTTCAAGCGTAAAATGTCCGCTCGGGTCAGTGATGACCCCAGCCACAAAAGTGGAATCGGGCAAGGCGCTCGCCCTGACGGTGGCATACTCCATCGGAGCGCCATTGGATTTATCGACGACGCGGCCTTTCACCGTAACGGCTGAAGCCCATTGGGCACTCATGAGGAATGCCAACAAAACTAAGATATTTCTGCTCATAAATAGAATGTTATCTGCTCGTAAAAAGTGTGCAAAAATAGTGCATTTCCAGCAAAAACTTAGTGGACAATTAGGACAAACACAACAATTTCCGCCTCAAATGGAAAAAACGGTGGTTTTTCGTTGCCGTCTGCGCAATGCCCATTTCGAAAACACGTTATAATTAGCCATAAGTCGGATTTTTTTCGAGTTATGGCTAAGTATAAGCAGATTTTTAGCGAAACAAGTCGTCAAGTGTGACTTCGTTCTGGAATGTGCTGGCGTATTTCCCTTTGGCCAAACCGAATGAGGACACCAAAGTGAGTTGGATGGAATAGGTTGGCGACGGCAAAGTCTCCTTAAACAACTTCAGCCTTATTCTAAGCTTCATATCCTCATCTTTATCAAGCAAATACGGTGTTTCGCAAAACTTCATCTCACACAGGTTGACGGTCTTGTCTTTCCTGACAATGGCCAAATCCACTTGAGCCCCGCCAACATCGGATGCCCCTGGCTTAACCCAAGCATATTCCTCCGTCATTACACCGCTGATTCCCAATTTTCCCTTGATTTGCTCGGCATGCTGCAAGGCGAGCATCTCAAACGAAAGGCCGGCCCAAGCGTAAAACGCTGGTGTGCCTTGCATCGAGGCCCAGAAATGGCTTTTCCGCGCCCTGCCATTGGCCAAGAAATGGAAATGGAACAAGGTGAAGAAATCAAGCAACTGATACAAATTGCGCCGCGCATCGCCACCCAACATGGCATATCTTCTGATGAATCCGCAAATTTCGAGGTTCTTGAGGATTTTGGAAATCGCACCGCCCGAAGCTACTCCGGTTTCCTTGATGATTTCATCGCGCGTCAGGCCATTCCGGTTCTTGCTCAAACAAGTGACAATTTTGATGTAATCCTCTGAATTTCTGAACAAAGACGCATACAGGTTGTCGAACTCATCGGCGAAAGCGGCGTTCTTGTCAAACAGCAAGGCATCCACATTCTGGCTGAGGCTTTTCGAAGCGTCGAACATGCTCAGATAGAAAGGAATGCCGCCAAAAATCATGTAGGTTTCGGCCACTTCATATCTCGACAGGTTGAGGCCGACGCTTTGGAGCATCTCTTCCGTCTCCGCCAAATTGAACGGCTGCAACAGCATGCGTTTCGTGATTCGGTTGTGCAAGCCGCCGTGGTTGTTGATGAGTTTGTCCATGATCCACGAAGAGACGGAGCCGCACACGACAAGCATGATGTCTTTGCGCATCGAGGCCCATCCGTTCCAGAAGTGCTCAAGCGCGGCGATGAATCCCGACCGTGGCGTGTCCATCCAAGGCAGTTCGTCCAAAAGGATGACCTTGCGCCCTTCGCCGAGCGAAACAAGATAGCGCGTCAGCAGGTCGAAAGCATCAAGCCAGTCTTGGGGAGCTGTTTTGATGCTCTTGTCGTAGAGTTGCAAGGTCTTGTAAAAGTTTTTCAACTGCTTTTTCGTTTTCTCGTTGGCCAATCCTGCCACCGAAAAAACGAGTTCCTTCTCAAAGAGTTGCTTCACGAGGAAGGTCTTACCCACCCTTCGCCGCCCATAAACCGCGACAAATTCCGCCTTGCCCGAACCGTAAAGCCGTTCCAACTCACGGATTTCCTCTCTTCTTCCGATGATGTCTTCTTTCATGACTGCCTCAATTTATCGGGGCAAAAATACGAAAAAAAGCGTCATAACCAGCCATAAGTCGGAATTTTTTCGAGTTATGGCCGGTTATAGAGGTGTTCGTTCACAAAATTTGTGGATTACTGCAATTTTTAAAAGAAAAAATTTGTGGATTACTGCAAAATACCTTGATTTTACACTGATTTTCAATAATTTATACATTCCAAGCACTTTCCCAAGGAATAACTATCTACAGAAACAAATCTAGAGTCACCTCATTTGCTATTCAAATTTCTTTTCTTCAACAGCATTTCTGTATATTTCTTCTGCCTTTTCTTGTGGTTCGTTTGAATACTCGAAATTATACTCATCCTTACTGAAAAGATGCGATTCGCTTAAACTTTTCCGCAAAGTGGGTTTGTACATATTCAACAGTTTTTCTGCCAAATACTGATTGTGCATTGAAATGGCACGAGACAAAACGCCATCCAACATTTGATTGTATTTTGACACTTCCATCATGTAGGTTTCATTGTTTTTTATAACTTTCTTTACATTGGTTACTCCTACCACAGGGGTACCGTATGAGCCATAATCCGCTACCAAAGAAATGATTCGGTCTGAACTGTTTACCGAATTGTCATTCATCAAATACCCTATCTCCGCATTAAAAAGTTTATCGGCATACAATTCATAATCTTCAGGTGTTTTAATTCGTTTCAAGTATTTATGTGCTTGGTGGAAGTCTTTTTTGCCGATTGCAGTTTCAACTTTTGAGCCAAGTCTTTCTGAACTATTCAAATAAAAAGACAATGCGAAAATACCACTTATTATACAGGAAATAACAACAAACCAAATGATGATACGTCCTAATCCATCTAAAATATTTCTAATCATAATTATAACATTTTTATGTTTTAACTTTAGACCAACAATCCTAAAAACCCCAATACTCTGTCAATGCCAAATGAGACAATGGAAACAGCTTTATCTGTTATTATGTCAGTTATTGTACCCTTAATCCCATCCATGGAAGAGACGGCTTGTGATTGAGCAGAGTTTTCTGCCTCTGACCGACTTTGAACAAGGAGTGCTTCATTTGCCTTCAGATTTGCCTCGGCATTGATACGCTCTATGGCGAGAGCCTCTTCTTCCATGAAGATTTCATGTGCCCTTTGTGCATCTTCTACCGTTTCGCAATGGGAGACATAGTTACTAAAAGCCTCTGCGGCGGTGGAATAAATCTGAGCATTAACTGGAATCAACTTCATGTATGCCCCTGCCATCGGGTTATATTGTCCTTCCACGGCCATAGCATCTATCATGGCATAGTAATACGCCATACTTTGTTGCTCACGATAACGGGCATAAACTTCGTCTACATTCTCTTGAGCAAAGGCGAAACAAGAAATAGCCGCTTCTGGTATCGATTGCAAATAAGCGTAGGCTTTGCCATATTCACCTATTTGTATGTATTCATTCACCTTGGCGACAACTGAGGCTTTATTGGTCTCAAACCAATTGACTATCTTTTCAGATGATTGTCTCAACAAGTCTTTGATTTCATCGTTATTTTGAATGGACTGCATCGCATTTAAGCAAGCCAATTCGTCAGAGTCGCCTACACCCATAACCTCTTGCGACAAGGAGCCAAACACATCACCAGTGACGATGTTGGCGACATAAAAGTTCACTTCATAATTAGTATACTTTTTTGCTGGCACTGTACTTGTTATACCTCGTTGCATTGGGGTAATAAGTGTGGCAAAAACAAAAGCTGGGTCTCCTCCGTAGCCTGCGATACCATTCGCCGCCGTGATTTGTAACATACGCGAAGCCAAAACTTCAGCCGATTGTTGAGTGAAGTTTTTCGTCACCTTCGGCACCATAATAGTTAATTTCACGGCATTCCAATAATTGATGGAATCCAAATAGCCATTCAACGCAGCCCGTTGTTTCGCTATGGCTGATTGCCTTTGTTCATCCGTCATTGTACTCTGTTTGGGTTGTGGCTGATAGACCACCCCTTGCTGCTGTTGATTGACATTGCTATTGCATCCAATACACAGACACACCACGGCAATGCTCAACACAGCCAATCCGACAAATGCTTTCTTTTTCATGCTCAATTTCAATGCTTTAAAATCCGTTAATCATAATATGAACATCCCCGAGTCCTTGAACTTTATTAGAACACTTCACTCCGCATTCTGTTTTGAATTCCTTTATCAGTTGACGAGCCCATTTGTATGCGCTGTATTGGGTTCCGTCAGATTGCAAAGCAGGGATGCGCACGTTGACGAAATACAGTTCGTAATCCGTATTGTTTTGCAATTTATAAGTTCCTTTCTTTGTATTCAAATCCATATAGTCCATAATCCAATCTGCATACGTTTCACCTGTAATACTTTCGCTTACCAAACTAACCTTTGACTTTTTCGCCACAGTAAAACGCACCGTTATCTCTCTACCAAAAACAACTATGTTTTGAAAATACCTGCCGATTTCAGGCTCAATTTCTTTCATGGATTTGTGGAAGGATTGTGAGAAAGTTTTCGCAATGTCATCAGATACGGTTTCGTTCTTCGTTTTGGATGAAAAGGCCTTATTTGTATATGCGTCAAATGCGGTGATTGTATAGGTCAAGTTCTTGCGGAAATTAGGATCCGTTGGATCTATTTTGCAATCATAATCAAGTTCAATAATAATGTCTGGGGAAGCTGTCTGCAAAAGTAACGTCTTGGCATCTTGTGCTACATCATCAGCCATATTTGTGGCCACACGATTGTTGAGAGATTTTAGGGTCTGTTCCAAATCAGTCAAAGGATAATCGAGTTGGACAAACTCATTTTGAATGGCAGAGATTATAGCCCTATTGTTGGAATTCTCCAATATGTACTTGTTATAATCTCGATCCAAATAGTTTGCTCCATTTATCGAAACATTCTTCAATGCATCAAAAGATTGCAGAAGATTGTCACTTGGGAGTACCATTATAGAAGGTTTGGCTTGTTCGATGGCATTTACCACTGTATTGTCGCTTTCTTCTACAGCATTGCCGTAACCAGTCAGTTTTGATTGTTTTCCATTATTCTCACATGCAGCAAATAATAACAGCATTAAGAAGCAAAGCCCATTTGTTTTGATTTTGGCTAATTGTGTTAGGTTCATATGCTTTATTTATTTTCCCGCCTATAGTCCCCCCGATTCGGCACAACATACTACAAGAAGGCTAGGAAACTTGAAGTGTACCTATCTTGGCTAACAGGCTCTGGAAAAATACCTTTGGAAATAAAACAGATACGTTTACCTAGCCTATATGCATCATCAGCATAACTGATTGAATACAAATTAGGCTGGCTCACTCGTATCTTGCACCCATTTCCAAAATTTTCCAGATTTCGTTAGCCGGATACAAGCACAAATTGCCTTCAACTGCCCGGATGTCTCCCCGAACAATCAGCCGCAAAAATACAAAGATTTTGGAAACCAAAGGTTTTTTTACGGATTTTTTCCGTTTTTTTTCACTCGGTACACTACTTTGTGGTCCACAAGTTTGTGTACCATATTAGGGCGTTATATTGTGGTTTTGCGAAAAACATAAGATGACACAAGCATTTTAATCGGAATTTATTGTAATTTTACAGAAAATTTCAGATAGAACAAAGTACCAAATCGGAATTTATTGTAATTTTGCAAAAAATTCAAGGTAGGATGGAAAACACTTACATCAAACGAGAGACTTATCTCCAAAAAATCATCGACCGCATGGACAACGGCGAGGTGAAAATCATAACCGGACCAAGACGCTGCGGGAAGTCGTGGCTGTTGAAACGCATCTTCAGGGATTATCTGTTAGCCAGCGGCGTAGAAAGCGACAACATCATCATCGTTTCATTTGACTTGGACGACGAGGAGGAAATCTATGGTGATCTCACCCAACGCGACACCTTGAAGGATTTCCTTTATAGCCGAATCACCAATGCAAACGCCAATTACTATGTCATCCTCGACGAGGTGCAAGAGGTAGAAGGCTTCGAAAGAATCGTCAACGGGCTGAATGCCAAAGACAATGTCGATGTCTATATCACCGGCAGCAATTCACATTTCTTGTCATCCGACATTCGTACCATATTCCGTGGCCGTGGCGACGAGATAAGAGTTTACCCGCTGTCGTTCAATGAATTTTGTTCAAACCGAACCGAACCCGTCAGCGAGCTTTGGAAAGAATACTACACCTATGGTGGTATGCCCGCACTGCTCCACCATCGCACTCCCGAGCAGAAGATGGCCTACCTGCAACGGCTGTGGGACAAGACCTACATCGACGACGTTGTGGAACGCAACCATGTAAAAAACCGTGAAGCCCTTTCATCATTGGCCGATGCGCTTTGCTCATCCATTGGCTCTCTCACCAATCCCTCACGCATCAGCAATGTACTGCAAAGTGTGCAGAAAACCAAAATCTGTCCCGAAACCGTCAACAACTACATAGAATACCTTGAAGACGCATTTCTTTTCGAAGGTGCCAAACGCTTCAACATCAAAGGAAACAAGTATTTTGAGAGCATCAAGAAGTACTATGCTGTTGATGTGGGGCTGAGGAACGCAAAACTCAACTTCAGGCAACAGGAAATCACGCATATTATGGAAAATGTGATTTACAACGAATTGAGAATGAGGGGCTACAGCGTTGATGTCGGTTTGGTGGAAAACCGCGAAATGCGCGACGGAAAGATGGCCTACGTCCAATATGAAATCGACTTCATTGCGCAGAACGGGATGGAAAAACACTACATCCAGTCGGCATATAAATTAGATGGCGAAGAAAAAAAGGAGCAGGAATTACGTTCCTTCAGGAAAATAGACGACAGCTTTAGGAAAATCGTCATTGTGGGAGATGACATTGCCACCTACACCGACAACAAAGGCATTGTCTATATGGGGTTGTTCCAGTTTCTTAAATCAGGAATCTAATGTAGGTGAGACGGTTACATCGGATCCACATCCACTTGAACCTGCACGGACTTGTACTCCGAATTTTGCTGGAACAAATGAATCTGCTGCGCAATCAATTCCTTCACCTTCTGTGTGTTGAAATCACGGCGAAACTTCACCATCATCTGCTTGATATACAGATTTTTGACCCTCGAAACTACTGGATATTCCGGTCCGAGCAGGTCTTGCTTGAAGATGGGCCTGAGCATCGCGGCCAACTCAGCCGCTGCGGGATTGAGCTTCTGGTAGTCCTTGTGCTTCAAGCGAATGAGAATCAAGCGGTAGAACGGCGGATAGCCGAACTGGCGTCGGATGACCATCTGCTTTTCGTATAGCCCACGGAAGTCGTTGCGCAACACGTCTTGCAGCACGGGATGCGCCGGCTCGTAGGTCTGGATGATGACCTTGCCCTGCTTGCCCTTGCGCCCTGCCCTACCCGCCACCTGCGCCATCAGCTGGAAGCTGCGCTCGTGGGCACGGAAGTCGGGGAACGAGAGCATGTTGTCGGCGTTGAGGATGCCCACCACCTTCACCGAGTCGAAATCCAAGCCCTTGGTGACCATCTGCGTGCCCACGAGGATGTTGGTCTCATGGTCCTGGAAGGATTCGAGGATGCTCTGATAGTCGTTTTTCGAGCGTGTGGTGTCCAAGTCGAGGCGGGCCACCTTGGCTTCGGGCATCACGAGGCTCAAATCCTCCTCGATTTTCTCCGTACCAAAGCCGTGCATTCGGATGTTGGTGCTGTGGCAAACGGGACACTCCGTCGGCACCGAGGCCGTATAGCCGCAATAATGGCAACGCAACACGTTTTGGCTCTTGTGGTAGATGAGGCTCACGTCACAGTTGATGCACTGCGGCACATAATGGCACTCGTCGCACTCGATGCGTAACGAAAAACCACGTCGGTTTTGGAACAGGATGGTTTGGTTTTTCTCGTCAAAGGTCTCTTTCATCGCATCAATGAGGGTGCTGCCGAAGTCGGCCTTCATCGTCTTGCGCCGACGTTCCACGCGCATATCGCTGAGGATGATTTCGGGCATCTGGACGCCGCCGAAACGCTCCGTGATTTCCACGAGATGATAACGTCCATTCAAGGCATTGTAATAGCTTTCATACGAGGGCGTTGCCGAGCCTAAGACGATGTTAGCCTTGTGCATGGCGGCCAACACGATGGCAGCATCGCGGGCATTATAGCGCGGCGCAGGGTCGATTTGCTTGAAGCTGCTGTCGTGCTCTTCGTCGACGATGATCAGCCCGATGTCGGAATAAGGCAAGAAAATGGCCGACCGCGATCCGATGATGATTTGGTGCTTCTGCGATTGGGTTTGCCCAAAGTCGCGCACCTGCTCCCACACCTCTACCCTTTCGTTGGTGCCATAGCGCGAATGGTACACGCCCAAACGGTCTCCAAAATACTCTTTCAAGCGATTGATAATCTGCGCAGTAAGGGCAATTTCGGGCAACAAATACAGAACCTGCTTCCCTTTGTCAATCGCCTCCTTGATGAGTTTGATGTAGATTTCCGTTTTGCCACTGGAGGTCACGCCATGGAGCAAAACGGGCTTGCTGATTCCAAAGCCTTGTCTGATTTCTGTGTAGGCTTTTTGCTGTGCCTCAGTGAGTTGTATCGAATCCACATCGGTCTGCACCTTGAATTCCTTCAGCCGGCTGACTCGGTGCTCGTAGACCTCGAAAACACCCTTTTCGGCCATCGTTTTCAGTATGGAGGAAGTCGCCTTGGCTTTCTCCAACAAGGATTTAGCCAGGATTTCGTTGTCGGCATTGCCACCAAGGGTGATGAAGGCAAGCAACACTTCCAACTGCTTGTAGGCACGTTTGGTGAGGTTGTCCATCAGTTCCTGCAGCTTGGCCTCATCGCGGTATTCCGCCGTGAGCCTTACAAACCGCTCGTATTTGGCCTTGTATTTCTCGCTGAGTTCCTCCTCCATCACGAGGATGCCTTTCTCCATCATCGAATGGACGAGCGGCATTACCTTCTTGAAACCGATGATCTTGCTCACTTCGCTGATGGCGATTTTGGGCTTGATTTGCAGGGCTTCCACAATGAGATATTCGAAATCATTCAACGCAACGGAATCCAACACATAATCGGGCGAAAGGGCCACAGTAGTTTCGCTGCTGAGCTTCAAAGCGGAAGGCAAAGCGGCTTGCATCACTTCTCCGAGATGGCACATGTAGTAGCTCCTCACCCAGTCCCAAAACTTCAGCTGTTTCTCGTTGACCAAAGGCTGGTCGTCGAGCAAATCCATGAGGAATTTCACCTCAACCGACGGCACTTTCTCGGTCAAGCCAACGATAAGTCCCGACATGATTTTGGTCTTGCCAAACTGCACCACGGCGCGTTGGCCCACACGAACTTGGTCGTTCAGGTCGAACGGCACACGGTAGGTGAAGGTGCCCGGCACGGGAATCGGCAGCAGGACTTCGGCAAAGAGGGTGATTCTATCGGTTGTCATATCTCTGGATTGCTTCGCTTCGCTCGCGATGACGCAAAGCGACAACAAGATTAATGTGAATTCACCACGGTATAGCCAACCAATTCGTCATAGCCCTTGAGGGCATTGTAGAAATAGAAATACAGCTTGTAAACGTTGTTGGTTTCCCAATGGTTGCCGGCGGTCAGGTCGGTGCTTATCTGGCCCGTCTTTCGGTCGGCTGTGGCAAACATGAAGTTGTAGTAGCCTTGTTTAAGCACCATCGAGCAGGTGTAGCCATGCAGGCGGTAGTCGTAGCGCATCTTGTTGCTCTCGTCGAACCGCCAATCGTTGAGGGCTCCCATGATATAAAGGTCTTCATGTGTCAGCGGCGCCTCGCTCTGGTAGAAGAAATTGACGCGGCAATAGTCGGCTTCCGTGGTGTTGTCGAGGTCGTCGTTTTCCACATAAACAAACTTTTCGCCATGTATGTCCTCATAGGAAGTGTAAGCCTGTCGCGCCCGCGATTCGCAAGTGGCGATGTCGATTTCAAACATCTCGTCGGTCTGCCGGATATGGGCCAAGTTCTCCGACTGGAAATGGAAATTGCTGGTGTTGAACCTTCTGTATTGGTTGGTGGCCTCAAAAACGGTCTGCGGATGGTGTTCGAATGAGATGTAGTCAGGGTAGACATAGGTGGGTTTCAGGCCAATTGAGGCATTGTCCCATCGTCCGTTTTGTCGGATGGTCAAATGGCTGTATTGCTGCGTGTTGCCCGTCAGATAGTTGTTCATGCTCACCATGACGTTCAGCTGTTGGTGGGTGTTGGTAAACGCCAATTCGTCAGGGTAGCGGGGCACATTGACGCCCACTTGCACTTTCTCGTCGACGACCATGAAGCGTCGGGTGAAATAAAGGTCGTTCAAGTCGTCGCCATAAACAACGAGAAGGTAGTTGCCCGAAACGAGCGGCATCATGTCTTCCTTGGGAAACTTGAGCTGATAGTTGACATATTCAACCAACGTATTGCGCGAGAAGGCGTAGTCGTCCAAGCGGTCGTTCTCGAAGCCGGAGGCGTATTGGATACGCTGGATGTCGGTAGGTTGCCAGTCGTGGGTGCAATGGATAAAGGTGTAGTTGAGCACTTCGCCTTCGCCGCCGATGATGTCGAACGAGAGCGTGAGGCGACCCATCATGTCCTCCAACGGGACGATGGGATCGTTGAGCTGCTCGCCATCGGCGTAAAGCAGCACGGTTTGCACTTCGGGACGATAGTTGATGTTGTCGCAAGGCAGGTCGAAGTCCTGGCCCAAAAGGTTCAACGCCACGCTAAACGCCAACAAAAAAAGGATTCTTTTCTTCATTTGGGATGTATTTTTGGCAAAAATACTGAAATAAACCGATAGAGACGTTTCTTATCACGCAGAAAACGCAGAATTTTGAGAAAAAGTTTCCCATAATTCTGCGTGTTCTGCGTACAAAAAGAGCAACATCAAAGGTTCTCTACGATTCGTTTCTGTACCTCAATGAATTCCTCTTCGCTCATCTTGACATGTTTTTTGAAGTCCATGTCGCTCTCTTGGGTGATGGGGATGAGATGGATGTGGGCATGAGGCACTTCCAAGCCGATGACAGCCACACCTATGCGCTTGCAAGGCACGGCTTTCTCGATGGCCTTGGCCACTTTCTTGGCAAAGACCATCATGCCGCCGATTTCGTCATCCTCAAGGTTGAAGATATAGTCGTCTTCGCGTTTCGGAATCACCAAGGTATGGCCTTTGGCGACGGGATTGATGTCCATGAAGGCAAAAAAGCGGTCGTCTTCAGCAATTTTGTAGCAAGGGATTTCCCCTTTCACGATTCTTGAAAAAATGGTAGCCATAACTTCGTGTTTTATCGTGTGATTTCCATAATCTCAAAATGGACCTTGCCAGCAGGCACCTGGATTTCGGCGATGTCGCCAACCGACTTGCCCAACAAGCCTTGGCCGATGGGTGAATTGATGGAGAGCTTGCCTTCCTTGAAGTTGGCTTCCTTTTCGGGGACGATGGCATACGACATCAGCAAGCCCGACTTCACGTTCTTGATCTTCACCTTCGAATAGAGAAGCACCTTGGAGGTGTCCATCTTCGACTCGTCGAGGATGCGAGCATTGAAGATAAGGTCTTGAAGTTCAGCAATCTTAGCTTCGAGCAGGCCTTGGGCTTCCTTGGCGGCATCGTATTCGGCGTTTTCCGAAAGGTCGCCTTTGTCGCGTGCCTCCTGGATGGCTAAGACAATGCGCGGACGCTCGCGAAGAATCAGGTCGTCGAGTTCATCTTTGAGTTTCTGTAACCCCTCTGGGGTAAAGTATTTTACTTCTGACATAGTAATTGTGTTTGATTTGTTTCTTTACAGGTTGCAAAAAAGAGACCCTTACCGAAATAAGGGTCTTCTTTTGGTTTGCGACTGCAAAAATACGAATTATTTCTTTTCCTGAACCAGAATTAGAAAATAATTCTTGCACCAACGCTGTGGGTGCCACCGTAAGTGTAGGTGTCTCTGTAGGAATAGTCGACGGCCAAACGCATGGCGTCTTCCTTCTTCGACAGCGGCACTTCGACAGACACACCGGCGCTGAGGCCACGGTTGATGTTCATGCACTCGTCCGAGTTTTCAACACCGCCCTTGGCCCAGATGCCTCTTTCCCAAGTGTAACCGGCGCGGACTTTGAACATCTCTCTCCAGCCATACTCGAGGCCACCGGTCAATTGGTCGTTGGTGAACGAGTTGGAGCAGAAGTTACCGGCAATGGTGAGGCGGCTGGTTTCGGCAAACAGGAAGTCGTAGGCGGCTGCGATGCTCAACTGGGTGGGCAACTCGAAGTCGTCGGCACGTTGCACCATGGTGAACTGTTGGCTGGTCATGCTCTCCATGAACACTCTGAGAGCCAAACCGTCGCCTGAGAACTTCATGGTGGGTCCGATGTTCTTCAGCGTGATGCCGAAGTGGATGTTGTCGAACGGACCGGAGACATACTGGATACCAGCGTCCAAGGCCACGCCAACACCGCCCATGTCCTTAATCGACTCGCTGATGATCTTCAGGTTGAAGCCGCCGCTGATGCTGTTGGAGAACGACTTGGCGAACGACAGGTTGATGTTCATCAGGTTGGGCTTGAAGGTGCCGAGGGTACCAGGATCGGGGTTGTCGGGGGTGGTGATGGCGATTTCGCCGATGCTGAACGACATGAAGGAGAGACCCAACACGCTCGACTCGCCCACGCGAGCCAAGAAGCCGAAGGAGGCGATGCGGGTGTCGTTGCCGACACCCTGCAGCCACCAAGTGTTGGTGAAGTTCACGTCAAGTGTGCGGCAGGAGCTAATGCCGGCCACGTTGCCGTAGATGGCTTCAACGCCATGCACGAACGACATGCCTGCATTGCCCCAGCCCGATGAGGCTGCCCAAGGGTTGATCAACAACTCTGAAGCGCCAGCTTGGCCTGAACGGTCTTTGTTTCCTGCAAATGCTTGAGGAGCACTTAATCCCATAAGGATTACGAAGCTCAATGCGATATATCTAAATGATTTCTTCATGATGATAAATTATTTACGGTTAGCAATTACATTGTTTAGAATGTGTTCAGGTCAACTTCACGCATGGCTCCGAAGAACTTGATGGTGCGCTCGCTGCCACTGGTCAAATCCTTGATGTGGATCAGGTAGAAGCCGCTGGCAACAGGCGTATTGGCGAAGTTCGTGAGATCCCATTCAACACTCGGCTCTTCATTGTCCTTACGGAACTGACGCACCCTCGTGCCACTCAAGGTATAGATTGACACGATACACTTGTTGGGCAGGTTGGTGATCTTCACCTTATTGGTAAGGGCGTTGCTCTCGTAACGGTTGTAAGCATAGTAAGGATTGGGCACCACGGTGACGAGGTTGAGGTCCTCTTCCGTCTTGACAGGATCGTTCTCAACTGGATCCCAACCATCAATGCTGAAGGTGTACTTCGGATTGTAGTTGTTGATATTGAGTTCCTCGTTAGGCGTTTGCAGCGAGTAGTAGCCGTAGCCAGGAGCATAAGGCTTGGCGATACGGATACGGATGCGGCAGTCGTTGCCTTCGGGCAACCAGGTCATGCCTTCGATACCCATCGGCATACCCACCCACATCAACAGCTTGTAGAGGTTGGTGTTCATCACGTTGATGGAGCTGTTGTTCGACAGGCTCTGGACGTAGTTCAACGAATTGAACAGCAACTGGCCACCGTCGTAGGCGAAGTTCTTCATATCCTTCCATTGCGAGGAAGCAGGCATGGCGATGGAGTCGGCACGCCAGATGTAGACGAAGTGCTTGCCACCGAAGACCGGGTCTTGGTTAGCGCCACGATAGATGGCTGGATCGGCAACTTGAAGCAAACCAGAGTTGTCTTCAACGGTAAGCTTCTGCAACTTGGCAGGGTTGAAGATCATGTCGCGACCCTTAATCAGCGAATCTTGATAGTAGGAGTCTTCGCCGAAGGCGACATTCAAACGCATACCAGTCTCAACGTCGATGACATAGCCCGGGAACCAGCCCATACCTTGAGGAGCGATGAAGTTGGCATCTTCAGGATTGGTGGAGGCGTAGGCAATGCCCTCGGCATTCGGGTCGACAGGATTGTTGTCGACAACGATATCGTTGGTCTTGCAGTCCCAATTGTAGGAATAAGGTTTGCCGTCCTTGTCGACCGAAGCGTGACGACGGAGCATGAAGCGGTTGGTTGTACCTTCGGTGAGGTTTCTATCCAAGCCCATTTCAATGACGGGGCAACGCGTCCACTTGCTCTTGTCGGCAGTGAAGACGATGTCGATACTTGCGGTTCTGTAGAACGCGGAGTCGACACGGGCGTTCGCATTGATCATCGGGCCGGGGTTGAAGTTGCTACCATACTTGGAAATCGTGGTCAGCAGAGCGGGAGCCCAAGTGCGGTTGGCGAGCTTCTCGAAGTTCTCGGTCGGGTCCCAAGGCTTGCTGTCGCCGTGTGAGTTGGTAGCCGACGACATGGCGTAGTCGTTATCGGTGCTATTGTCCATGTTCACATACGTTCCAGAACGAATCCAGTTCAAGCTAAGGCCAGGCACATCCACGTCGCGGATACCATCCAACCAAATCGAATCAGGATTTTGGAATTCGATGGAAGACGTAATCACACCATTGTTGGGGGCGACCACAGTATAGTAGTCCTTCCAAGGATCTTCACCATTGCCGGTATCGTTATAGTACTTACCCACCCAGATACGACCGATATCGTAAGGCTGGTTGATGGTGATGGAGATACCCTTGTCGATAAACATCTGTTCGTTGTAGTAAATGGTGGTGGTGTCGCCCATCATAGGATTGTTGCCAATCGTATCGGTAGGCTCATCCAAATCGAGCAGATACCAGTGGTTCACCAAACGGGCAGCCGAGTCGCCTTGGATCTCTTGGTCGTTGGTGACATTGTGCGTGTATTGCGTAAACATGTCACCGAAGGAGAGTTCATAGCGGTGCGACTTCACATTGAGCGGGTCAATGATCTTGACGTTGATAGGACCAAAGCCAGGCTCATAGGTAGGATGGTAGGCAATCGGGTAGTCGGGGCTACCGAAGCGGTTGGTCTCCGAAGCCATGGGCTTGCTCATGATTTCGTCGACAGTGGCTTTGCTAAGTTCAAGTTCGTTGCCACCGTTACCGACACCAACCAAACGGGTGATGGCAGGGCTGTCGCCATAAGCGGAGCGAAGCAGGGTACCATTGATGGTCTTGTGAGGCACGGCTGAATAAACTTGGATGTTCTTTCTACCTTCGAGGTAAGGCTTCTTCTGGCCCTGGAGACCGAGAGCGTCGTCCTGGTTGTAGGGCAGGTAGTTATTATAGGCGTAGGCAACGGCCATATAATAATAGGTGGTGTGGTTGACCAAGTTCGGGTTGTCGCCCTTGGCAAACTGGTCTTGGGTCAGCACGAAGCTGTGGGTGATGCCGGCATCGCCGCCAACCACTTTCTGCTTCGGCACATTGGCGTGGAGCGACTCGTCAAACTCATAGTTGATGAGGGTGGCCACGTTGTTGCGCACGTCGCATTGGAACACCAAGCGGGCCTTGTCGGAATTGCTAAGCTCGTCGGCGCCAACTTCGGCACTTGCCAGTTGATACACCTTGTAACCTTCGAAGCGATAGTATCTGTCGTAGATGGTTTCAATCGGTGTTTCTTCCTCGTGAGGAATATACACGGTGTCGCCGTGAGGAGTGATTTCCATGACAGTGTCTTTCTTGATTTCAGTGTCGATACGCGAGACCGGGATTTCGGGGTCGAGTTCGATGTAGCCTTCCTTATAGTTGTTGGAAAGGGTGGCATTCGACAGGTAGACGATGAGCTGTTGGTCGAGCTCGCGGATGGTCAGGTCAGGAGCGTTGGGGCCGTCGATGACCTTGAAGCAGTTGTCGAACAAGGCTTGGCACTTGTCGTCGACCACACGCAGCAGTTCCACGGAAGCCCAGGCACCGCCGCTCGTGGCACGAGCCCACGGCACACCGAAGGTGATGTAGTTGACAGCACCAGGTTCAAGGGTGAAGGGGCCTGCCGACTGCATGAAACGACGGTCGTTAGGAGCGTTTTGGCATTGCTCTTCCGACCAGAACTTGGTGCCGGTGTTGTAGTTGCCATTGGGAGGCGTACCGTTGGTACCCCAGTTCCACGGGTCGGAATCGCCAGGGAACATGAAGTCGCATTCGGGACCGACAACGTCGCTACCCGTGTAGGCATTGCCGCCATAACGCATCTTGGCACCGTTCTTCCAAATACCACGGAGGTAGTTGTAATATTGGGGAGCCGTGGTCGGGTCGCCGTTATCGGCTGAGCTGTTGTTGTGATACACGAAACGGCGCATACCGAAACGTTCGTCGTCGACGATGCCGTTGCCGAAGTTCACACCGTTGATGCTTTCGTCAACCACCTGCACGGCGGTCGTCGAGTCGTTGACAAAGATGGAGTCGCCCGAAACGGGGTCGATATGGTCGAAAACCTGCAAGAAGGTGTACTTGGGGTTGTCGAGACCATCGGGATCCATGTAAGGACCTTGGAAGAAGTCGATACCGATCGCCGGAGGCTGCGAACCGTAGGCTTCGGGTTCACCGCTGCCGTCGACAGCCGAACCGTTGTAACCGTAACCGAGACCACGAGCAACGTCGCAACCTACATAGTCGTCCCAGCCGTAGCCGAGGTCGACGTCGGTCCAAGGCGAGAAGTAAGTGCCCGTCAAGGTGTAGGTCGAACGGTTGATGATTTCGTAGCTATAGAAGGTCATGTTGTTGATTTCGTCGTTGGTGGCGAAAGCAAAGGCTTGGGCACGCACTTCGATACCGATGGCCTGACCGTTTGATTCGGTGTGGGCAGCACCTTTATCGTTGAAAATCCACCACAGGGTTTGGTCGCCTTTCAGCACCTGGTCGGCAAGGATGGAGCCGTGCATGGTGCCTTCAAGTTCCTCTTCCATGGTCGGGATCTTGGTGTGGCAAAGCTCGTTGGTAATGTCGTAGTAGGGATAGTCACCTTTTTGGGGTTCATATTCACCGTTACCATCGGCATCATAGAAAGGAGCCAGATACTTGGCGATGCCTTCCGGGTCGTCGTTGCCACGAGTGGCAGGCCAATTGGCGATGATGGACGGAACCTCATAGTCATCCTTCAGTTTGGGCTCGGCGCCAGAGTAGTCCACATTGGAGAGGAACTCATCCACTTCGGCGCGGGTAATCTTGAAGATCTTGTCCCACTTGGCGCAAGTCTCAGGGGTGATGGAGGCCTTGCCGTCGACGGTCAGAGGACCAGTGTAGTAGTCGTTACCAACCTGGCGGAAACGCAAGGCGGCGCACTTCAGCTGGTTGTTGACGTCGACACCGGCGATCCACAGGGAGCCAGCGAACAGGGAGGTAGCGGAGCCGTTGGCAGGGATGAAATACTTGGAACCGGTACCTGCGGGAAGGTCCCACCACATGTCGCCACCAGAATTGATACGTGTTCTAACGTTGTTGATGTCGAGCCAGTCGAAGGACGACGAAGGCGTACATCCGGCTGCAGTAGTAGCACGTTGGCCTTTGCTGCCACCTTGCTCATACTTGTACATCTCAGCCTTTCCAGGAATCACAGCGCCCGTAATGAGAAGCGCAGCAATCAAAAATCGAAATATATTCTTCATAATACTTGTAATTTTTCGTTATGAATTTCCTATCATCTTAGAAGTTAAAGCTCAAACCGAGTCTGATGTGACGAGGCATCGAGTAGTTGTAACCGCTGTTGACGATCAGTTGATACATTTGGATGAAGGCTTGCGGGTCAACCTGGCTGTTGATTTCGCGTTGCCATTCAGGAGCCGAGAGGTAGCCGTCGTCGTCGGGGTTACCCGTGGCGGCATACACACCGGTGATGTTCTTCGAGTTGAGCAGGTTCAGCACTTGCAGATAGACGTTCACGAAGGCATCACGGCCTTTCGAGCCTTCCTTCTTGCCGCCCAGCGTGAAGTTGAAGTCCTTGTCGACACGGAGGTCGAAACGGAAGGAGGCGGGGATACGCGAACCATTATAGGTACCGGCGAGCAGGTTGTTGCCACCCGAAATCGGGGACGAAACCGTACGCGAAGCGGTGTAAGGCGTACCCGAACCACCGTTGACTTGCAGTGAGAAACCAGTGTTGGAGAGGATTTGGATGTCCTTGCCGTCCTTGCGGTGGATGACGGGACCGTCATAGTTCTTGCCATCGGCGAAACGATAGTCGAGCGTCAGGTTGAAGCTGTGACGACGGTCGGCGTTGGTCGGGAAGGTTGACCTCAGGTTAGGCACACCGGCAGCAATCAAAGCGGCGGCGGTGGAGGTCGACGAACCGGTCATGTCGGCATACTGCAAAGTGTAGCTGGCACGGATACGGGCGTTCTTCGTACGACGCATGTCGTAGCTGGCGGTGATACCCTTGACGGTACCGAAGTCGAGGTTGCTGTAGGAGTTGTATGACTTCGGGTAAGCGCCGTTGAAACGGTACATCTGGATCATGTTACGAAGTTCGTGGTAGTAACCCGAGATGGTCACCGAAGAAGTGTTGGTCACCTTTTGCGTGAAACCGAGTTCATACTCGATGGTTTGGGCGGGCTTCAGGTCGGGGTTGGCGAGCGTGCCAGAGATTTCGTTGAAGCGATAGTAATACAGCGGGCTGCAGTAGAAGGCGCTGGAAGGACGCTGCGTCAACACATCGTAGTGAGCGAAGAACAAGGCTTCGTCGGAAATCGGGAAGGAGAAGGAGATACGCGGCATGATGCTCCAGGCCGGGTCATAGTCCTTGAACGACTTCTCGTCGACGACTTGCTTCGAGGTCTCTTGCTTTTCGCGGGCCAGCCAAGGAGCGGAGCCTGAACCCATGCCGATGGCGGTCGGGTCATTGATCACGGCACCCACTTCGTTGTACCAGTCGTTGCCCTTACGGTAACCGACGATGTTGGTGATTTCGCCGATCTTGTTCACATAAGGAACATAGTCGTCGCCGATGTTGCTCGGGATATCGATGGTCGAGCCGGTTCCAACATAGCCGTAGTCAGCCAACTTATTGTTAGCAATGGCGTTCTTGATGTCGCCAACGGTATAGTAATCATAAAGGATATAGGGGTCTCTCAGCACGTCTTGGTTGGCATCGAAGCGGTCGACACGGACACCGATGTTGAAGATCAGGTCCTTGAAGGCGAACTTGTCTTGGATGTAGCCAGCCATGTAGATGGGCTGCTGGGCACCAATCGGGCGGGTCAGGATGTTGTCTTCATCGGTCGTGTTGAAGAACTCGGTCAGCGAGGGACGCTCGGTCCAGCCGTACTTCCTGTTGCCGTCGTAGGTGTAGCCATAGTAGTAAACCGTGTTCTGGCCATCGCGGGTCAGCTCGTCGGCGCCAAACATGCTCAGGTCGAGGCCACCGTTCACCGTAGCGGTGCGCAGCTTGCCGTTGGCATCATAATATTGCATGGTGTTGTTGTCGAAATCGTAGGTATCGGTCAAGATCCATTCGGTTCCGTTCACCGGCAGGCCCATGGCTTGACGCAAGCGGGCGTCGATGGTGTACTGCGTGGAGGCGTCGTACATTCTGTTGTACATGATGGTGTCGACGAAGCCGTCGTAGCTGATGGCATAAGGATGTTCGACGTCAAGCTCTCTGATGTGGGCGTTCACCATGTCGCGCATCAGCGTCCAGGGGTTTCTGTTGTATGAAGTGACGTTGTACTGCATACCAGCCCTGTTCTGTTGCTCATATTGGAAGCCCAACTTGATTTCGTGTGAGTTGTCGCCACGGCCAAGGGTCATAGAACCGTTGATATTGACGGCGATTTGGTCGCTGGCCGACTTGGAGTAACCGGTTTGCACCATGCCAGGAACGGCATACAAGCCATAGACGGCATTCGGGGCCAAACCGTTGATCAAACCGTTGTTCAAGCGGATGTTGTCCAAGTTGTTGAAGTAACCTTCAGCGCCAAACGGCTCATACAAGTCGTAGTAGTTGTGGACATAAGTGGCCAGCAGGGGGTTGAAGTGACCCTCTTCAAAATCGACATAAGTGTCGTAGTAGTTATCCAGCACCCAAGCGTTGTTGACGGTCCTGAAGATGGAGTCGCCGCTCTGGTCGAGACCCATGAAAACGTTCTCGATAGGATTGGTCGAGTAGGTCAAGTGGGGTTCGCGGCTGGTGGTGAACTTACCGATATGGCCATAGCCGAAGATGTTGTTCCACAGGTCGGGGTCGCCTGATTCAGACTGGGTGTGGGTGTAGTCGGCTTGGATGCTATAGTACACGTTCGAGATCAGCGAGGTGCTGTTCGGGTCGGCGGGGAAGCGCTGGCTGAAACGCACATAGCCACGATAGGTGCTCGAAAGCGACTTGTAGTTCTTTTCGGTGTTGAAGAAGTGTTGGCCGCTGCCGCCGTCGTAGTGGCCGCCGCCGATGTAGGCCGAGCCACCGAAGGTCAGGTTGCTGTTCTTACCCGTGCTGACGTCGATCTTACCCGTCACGTTGATGCTTTGGTTAGCCGTGTTGTTGAGGTAACGAGTCGAAAAAAGGTTGTCTCTCTGGGTGAAGGCAGCGGTTTGGTAAGTGCTGGTGCCGAGGCCCGAAAGGGTCAGAGGATGAGACTTGATCTGTTCCATCCAATCCTCAGTGGCACGGTAGTAAGGCACTGCCGAAGTGGCGCCATACTTGTTGCGGTTGAGGTCGAAGGCCAAGAAGAAACCGAGGAGGGCTTCCTCTTCTTCGCCATCCTTTTGTCTCTTGATGAGCGGTCCTTGCAAGCTACCACCCAAGCGGCCATGGCCGTAGCCATCCACCGAATACTCGGCTTCGAGGCCGCCGCCCCAAGTGCGGCTGGGGCCTTTGGTGGTCATGTTGATGATACCGCCCATGGCGTCACCGTACATGGCAGGGGTACCACCCAAGATGACGTCGACCTGGTCGATGGCACCTTGCGGCACGCTACCGTTACCGATGACTTTCACGCCGTCGATGTAGTAGACAGCGCCTTCACGCGAACCACGGATGGAGCCGACTTCACCGTCTTGCGAGAACACGCCACCGACGCTGGCGGCGACGCCTTCAGCCGAACGGACCGGCAACTTCGCGATTTCTTCAGACGTGATGGAGGCACCGCTCTGGGTGTTGTCCTTCGAAATCAGAGGAATTTCGTAATCGATGACCACGACTTCGTCAATCTTGATTGCGCCGCTCGTCATCTTGATGTCGTAGAAGGTGATCTTGTTGGCCGGAATGACGATGTTCTTCAGAACGAACGCATTGTAGCCGATACAGCTCGCCTTGAGGTCGTAGGTTCCCGGAGGGATCGGGTTGATGTCGTAGTTACCGTCAAAGTCAGAGGAGGCACCTCCCACTTGCGAACCGCCTTTTTCGACAATGACGTTTGCAAATGGTACCGTTTCTCCTGTTTCATCGGTAATCTTGCCTTTGAGTCTTCCTTGCGACTGAGCCATGGTCATCGTGCAGGTGGCCAGTACTACGGCAAGGGTCATTAGTAAATTTTTAAACATACCTTGTAATTTTATGTAATACTACTTTATTTGGTGCATATTGGTGCATTAAAAGTCGTCAAAATTACAACCTTATTTGAAAGTACGCAAGAAAAAAATGCTTTTTCGGCGTTTTTTTCTCAAAAAAAATACTTCCACGGTTTTATATTTTTGATTTTCAAACACTTGTAATTTAACCTTTAAATGAGGTTTTTTCCGTTTCAATCGCGTTTTTTCAGCATACCATCTTGGATATGCCGATTCGTTACGAGAAAAACGGGTTGCTTCGCTGCCTGCGACGCATTCGCTCGGCATGGCGTTTGTCTTTTTGGATCATCTTCTTGGTCTTATTGGCCTGACGTTTGTAGTGCGCATCCTTGGCTTTCTTGTACTGTTTCTTCGATTTTTTCTCCATCTGCTCCATCTGGCGCTCGGCCTTGCGCATGGCCCGCGACTTCGACGAGGCGCACGACCCACAGAGCAAGGCAACCACCAGCAGGCCCGACATCCATTTCATCAATCTCTTCATGGCGTTAGATTTTGAGGGCAAAAATAGGATTTTTCCCGCAAACGGATACGATTTTCCGAAAAATAGCGTTTCTTTGCCGTTATGAAACGACCGAAACTACACCTATTAATATTAATGGCGCTCCTGCCGATGCTGCACGGCTGCAGGGAATTTCCCCAGAACCCCAACACACCGATATTGCCCTACCCCATCACCATCTATCCCAACACGCTGCAATACCAAGAGCTCAACTTCGTCAGTGGCTGGCTCTACATCACCTCCGATGTGGAAAGCACCAGCCGTGGCATCATCGTCTACCGCCAAAGCGACAACGAGTTTCTGGCCTACGACCGCCTGCCGCCCAACGAGCCCGACGCCTGCACCGACAGCCACGGCAACACCACGCGCATGGTGGTCGACTTCCCCTTTGTGGTCGACAGGTGCAACAACGCCTATTACAACATCCTAAACGGCCAACTCATCGTTCGCGAGCCTGACATGGTGCCCAACTTCCCCACCGACGGAACGACCATCTATCCGCTCATCCAATACCGCACCGCCTACGACGGCAGCAAGCTGACCATCACCAACTGAAAAGAAAAAAAAGCAAATAACAATCTAAAACCCAGTATATTACAAGTATTTTGTTGATACTTGTTGAAAAAGTGGAGACGGTTTCTCTTGCGGGGTTTCGGGACTTGGGATACTTTTGCACCGTAATCGTTTTACTACTGAATTTGGTGCATCAAACAACACGCCTCGGCGTGTATCGATAAGGCTCGTCGATAAGGCGGGCCTTAGTCGTTTCCCATGATGCGACTCTGCCGCTCAATGGATTCCTGATGGATTGCCTCGAACACCTTATTAATTAATATAGGCGACAGACCCATCTCGGCACCTGTGGACACGTGGTCGTCAAGGATTTTCTTCCAGCGGTCCATCTGCACCACGGCCACATTGTTCAACTTCTTGTATTCGCCAATCTGTGAGCTCACTTCCATGCGACGGGCCAACAGCTGGAGCAACTCGCTGTCGATGTCGTCGATCTCACTGCGAAGTCCCGCAAGGTCGCGTTCCACCTTCCCTGACTGCTTCGACCGGAAAGTAAGGCTGGCCAGCAACGACTTCAGCGCTTCGGGCGTGATTTGCTGTAGGGCATCGGTCAGGGCCTCGTCGGGATTAATGTGACATTCTATCATCAGGCCGTCCGTGGCGAGGTCGAGGGCTTTCTGCGCCGTTGGCAAAAGCAATTCGCGGTTGCCGCAGATGTGACTGACATCCGTGATTAATGGCACGTTGAGTTGGCGCGTGAGTTCGATGGGAATCTCCCACATGGGGTAGTTGCGATAGGGCGACTCCTTATAATAAGAGAAGCCGCGATGGATGGCCGACAGCCGCGTGATGCCCGCCTTTTGGAAGCGCTCGAAGGCCCCAATCCAGAGCTTCAGGTCGGGCGAAACGGGATTCTTGACATAAACAAGGATGTCGACACCCTGCAAGGCATCGGCCAGTTGCTGCACCGAGAACGGGTTGACCACCGTGCGGGCACCAATCCAAAGCGCGTCGACATCATATTTCAGGGCCAACTCGACATGGTCGGGCGTGGCCACCTCTGTTGCCGTGGGCAGTCCCGACTCGTGCTTCGCCTCGCGCAGCCACACGAGGCCTTCCTCTCCCCTGCCCTCGAAGGCGCCAGGACGAGTTCGTGGCTTCCAGATGCCGCCGCGCAGTAGCTTCACCTCGGGGATTTTCGCCAAGGCTTGCGCCGTGGCAATGATTTGGGTTTCGCTCTCGACGCTACAGGGGCCGGCGATGATTGTTGTTGACGCAGGGGTTTCGCTTCGCTTCACCGCCTGCTTAATATCTGCCGTCACTCCGTGACTTTCAAAAATGAAGCCGTTCTTTTCCAGAACCTTGATGGAGGCAATATTGGGCTCATAAACTTTAGCCGTTATCTTATCGAGATCCAATTCATGAAACGCGATTTCGCAAATTTGTGCAACGGCTTCCGTAGCAAATCCCTTCGACCAATGCTCGGTCAACAGCATATAACCGAGTTCTCCTTCTTTCCTGTTGTCAGAATTACGCTCCACGGAAACACTTCCTATGATTCTGCCATCCACTGTGATGGCACGGAAAACTCCGTTCTTCCCTTCATTCAACCTAACCATTCCCAACCACCAATCGGCATCTTCTTCGGTATAAGGAAATGGCATTCTGTCGGACAAATAGGTGCGGTCGACGGCGTTACATAATGCGATTAATTCGGCTTTGTCGGTGGGTGACCATTTTCTTAATACTACGATATTCATTGTTTGATATTTTCTCTTTACCATTATTTTCATTTTCGTTATCGGCAGGGATTTCGCCCCTTCGGGGCTACATCACCTGCCTAATATCCGCCTAATATCCGCCGTCACTCCGTGACCTTGCAAATATAAAGGATTTTTCAAAGCTGAATTGAGATTTTTTTCGTTTCTTTGCATTAAATTTAAACGAGTGACAAATAATAATCCAGAATACCGTGAAAAGAGTAGAAATCAAGCAAGCCTTGCAGATGCAAGCGTCTGAAAATGAGATTACCGTAATGGGCTGGGTGCGCAACAAGCGCGGCAGCAAGAACGTGGCCTTCATCGCCCTCAACGACGGCTCAACCATCAATAACCTTCAATTGGTCATCGACCTGAATGTCATTCCCGAGGAGAATTTGGCCTTGATGCACGCCGGTGCGTCGCTGTGGGCCAAGGGCGTTTTGGTCGCCTCGATGGGCAGCGGACAAGCCGTGGAACTGAGCGTGAAGGAAATCGGACTGTTCGGTCCGGCCAACCCCGACGAATACCCGCTGCAACCCAAGAAACACTCGTTGGAGTTCCTGCGCGACATCGCCCACCTGCGCTTCCGCACCAACACCTTCGGGGCCGTGATGCGTCTGCGCCACTCGATGGTGTTCGCCATCCATAAGTTCTTCACCGAGAGGGGCTTCTATAATATCCATACGCCACTTATCACCGCCTCCGATGCCGAAGGTGCCGGCGAGATGTTCCAAGTGACCACCCTCGATCTCAACAACATCCCCCGCGACGAGCAAGGCAACATCGACTACAAGCAAGACTTCTTCGGCAAGTCGACCAACCTGACCGTTTCAGGTCAGCTCGAAGGCGAGTTGGCGGCCACGGCTTTGGGCAAGATCTATACCTTCGGCCCCACTTTCCGCGCCGAAAACTCGAACACCACGCGCCACTTGGCCGAGTTCTGGATGATTGAGCCCGAGATGGCCTTCTACGACATCACCGACAACATGGACCTCGCCGAAGAGATGCTGAAATACTTGATCCAGTACGCTTTGGACAACAACATAGACGACCTGCAGTTCCTCAGCAAGCGCCTCCAAGACGAAGAAAAAGGCAAGAAAGAGGAAGAGAAATCGATGGAACTCATCAGCAAGCTACACTTTGTGCTTGAGCATGAGTTTGTGCGCCTCACCTACACCGAGGCCATCGACATCTTGCACAACTCCAACTACAACAAGAAGGGCAAGTTCCAATATCCCGTCACGGGTTGGGGCATCGACCTGCAATCGGAGCACGAGCGTTACCTCGTCGAAAAGCACTTCAAGAAGCCCGTCATCCTGACCGACTACCCCAAGGAAATCAAGGCCTTCTACATGAAGCAGAACGAAGACGGCAAGACCGTACGCGCCATGGACGTACTCTTCCCCGGCATCGGCGAAATCATTGGCGGCTCGGAGCGTGAGACCGACATCAATAAGTTGCTCGATCGTATGCACGAGGTCGGTATCCCAGAAGAATCCATGAGTTGGTACTTAGACAGCCGTCGCTTCGGCTCGGTGCCGCATTCGGGCTATGGCCTTGGCTTCGAGCGCCTGCTCCTCTTCGTCACCGGCATGACCAACATCCGCGACGTCATCCCATTCCCACGCACGCCGAAGAATTGCCTATATTAAATAAGTGGTCAGTTGTTCAGTTATTCAGTTGTTCAGTTGATGGACGACGATAACTGAACAACTTGACAACTCCAAACTAACAAACTGAAATGAACAACCAACGATTGACTCAAACCCAGCGGCAGGAGCTGAAGCTGTCGCCGCAGCAAATCCAGCTGATGAAGCTGTTGCAGTTGCCATTAATCGAACTCGAACAACGCATCAAGGAGGAAATCGAGGCCAACCCCGCCTTGGAAGAATCGCATGAGAATGACTACGAGGACAACGAGCCAATCGCTGACGACACCGACAATGGCGAGAACGACGACTATAACGACGACGAGGTCGACTTCAGCAAGGACGATGAGTTCGACATCACTGACTACTTGCAGGACGAGGACATCGACGACTATTCCTACAAGCTGCAAACCAACAACTACAGCGCCGACGACGACCCCTACGAGACGCCCATTGTCAACGAAGAGACCTTCCAAGACTATCTGAACCAGCAACTTGCCTACCGAAACCTCACCGAAAAACAGCTCCAAATCGGGGAATACATCATAGGCAACCTGGACGACAACGGCTACCTCAGCCGCCCCATCCCCAACATCGTCGACGACATGCTGTTCACGATGAACGTCGCAACCACCGAAGAAGAAGTGGGCGAGGTGCTCCACATCGTCCAAGAACTCGACCCGCCTGGCATCGCCGCCCGCAACCTACAGGAATGCCTGCTCATCCAGCTGCAAAGATTGCAGGAAGAGAATCCCTTCGTCGATGTCAAGCTCTCCATCACCATCGTCAAAGACTTCTTTGAGGAGTTCACCAAGAAACACTACGACAAGATCGCCAAGAAGTTGGAAGTCAGCAACCGCGAGCTGAAAGCCGCCTTGGACGAAATCCTCAAACTCAACCCGAAACCTGCCGACGCATCCACATCGAGTGCCAAAAACATCCATTACATCACCCCCGACTTCTTCGTCTTCGTACACGACGGCAAGGTGGAGCTTTCGTTGGACGGCAGGAATACGCCCGAACTTCACATCAGCAAGACCTACCTGAAGATGCTCGACGATTTCGCAAAAAGCAAGGACTCGCGACAGATGCAAGAAGCCACGCAGTTCGTCAAACAGAAAATCGACGCGGCCAAATGGTTCATCGACGCCATCAACCAACGGCAGAACACGTTGTATATCACCATGAAAGCCATCGTCGACATCCAAGAAGAGTATTTCCTTACGGGCGACGAGACCAAACTCAAACCCATGATTCTCAAGGATGTGGCCGACAAAGTCGGGCTTGACATCTCCACCATCTCGCGCGTGGCCAACAGCAAGTATGTGCAAACGCCCTACGGCACCTTCCTGCTGAAATTCTTCTTCAGCGAAGGCATCACCAACGACGAAGGCGAGGAAGTGTCGACCCGCGAAATCAAGAAAATCCTCAAGGACGCCGTGGAGAACGAAGACAAGGCCAACCCCATGACCGACGAACAGCTGATGCTTGTGCTGAAAGAGAAAGGCTACCCCATTGCCCGCAGGACGGTGGCGAAATACCGCGAGCAATTGGGAATCCCCGTGGGAAGGATGAGGAAGAAGATATAATATTTCGGCCAAAACTTCGTTTTTATCATGGTGAAAACGAACCTCTATACAAACAAGAAACGCTGGAAATGGGCCTTGGCCGTCATCGCCCTGCTCATCATCGGCGTATCGCTGTGGTACACCAACCACCTCGTGAAATCGTTGGCCGAGCAAGAGTCGCGGCAGGTGAAGATGTGGGCCGCCGCCATGGAGCAACATGCAGTGATGATGAGCTCGACGGAAGAGTTCTTCAACAAGGTGAGCGAACAAGAGCAACTGCGCGTCGACCTGTTGGCCAACGCTTACCGCCGCATCATGGACATCTCGTCGAACGAGAACACGGCCATCTACCTCGAAATCCTGCACAACAACATCAGCATTCCGCTGGTGTTGACCGACGAGAAGGGCAACATCGTATCGAGCGCCAACCTGCCACCCAACCAAGAGGAAAAGAAGTTTTTCGATGCCGAGATGAAACAGGCCTACTCCATGTTCCCACCCATCAAAATCGACCCAGGCTACGGTTTCGTGCAATACCTTTATTACAACGAGTCGCGCATCTATACCGACCTGAAGGCCGTTTTGGAAGACATGATCGACCACTTCATGGAGGAGATCACGCTGAACTCGATGGGCGTTCCCGTCATCGTCACCAACGAGACACAAGACAAAATATTGAGCTACGGCAACTTGGACAGCATCATGATGCAAGACACGAACTATGTGAGACAACAAATTGCCATCATGCGCAACGAGAACGAGCCGCTGCAAATCGAATTCATGAACAAGGGCAAGGCTACCATCTTCTACCGCACCACCGACTTGGTGCAACAGATGCGCTACTACCCTGTCATCCAATTTGTTGTGTTCGCGTTGTTTTTGCTCATCGCCTATCTCCTCTTCAGCTATGCCCGACGCTCGGAGCAAAACCAAGTGTGGGCAGGCATGGCCAAGGAAACGGCGCACCAATTAGGCACGCCGCTATCGTCGCTGATGGGATGGGTGGAACTACTGAAGATGCAGGAAGAGCCTTTTGTGGGCACCCACGAGATGGAGAAAGACATCGAGCGGCTGCAAATCGTCACCGACCGTTTCTCGAAAATCGGCTCGGTGCCCGTGCTTGAGCCTACCGACATCAACTACCTCATCCGCGACACGATGGACTACCTACAGAAACGGTTCTCCAAGAAGTTCGAGTTTGAGATTAACCTGCCCGAGGGCGAGTTGATGATGCCGTTGGTGCCATCTCTATTCCGCTGGGTGCTCGAAAACCTGACCAAAAACGCCATCGACGCCATGGGCGACCACGGCAAAATCACGCTTGACCTCATCGACGACGGCGACCATATCCACCTCGACCTGAGCGACACGGGCAAGGGCATCCCGAAATCGCAGCTCAAGCAGGTGTTCAACCCCGGCTTCACAAGCAAGAAACGCGGCTGGGGCCTCGGACTCTCGTTGGCCAAGCGCATCATCGAGGACTACCACAAGGGCAAAATCGGCGTGAAATCTTCGGTCGTTGGCGAAGGGACGACATTCAGGATAACCTTGAAGAAGTAAAAACGGAAATCCACCGACATAGATTGCCACGCTTCGCTCGCAATGACATGTCGGTGGATTTCTGTAGGGTCACCAAACCACAATTATTTCACGATGATTCTTTGCGTTTGGCTATTACCTTCACGGTCATAGACCTTCAGGAGATAAACACCTTGACTCAAAGAACTCACGTTCACCTTTTCGCTCAGGCTCTCCATCAGTTTCTGACCCGTAACGCTATAGACCTCAGCCCTTTGGAAGCCTTCAGCCTCGATGAACACCTCTTTGTCGGCAGGCACAGGATAGACCACGAAATTGGCAGCATTGATTTCGTTCACGCCAGTCAGGTCGACATATTCCACGCTAACCCAAAAGCCGTAGTATTCATTACTCTTCTCACCATTGCCGAATACCATCTCGATATCGCCATCGTGCGACAGCCAGTCGTTACCTCCACCAAACTGAAGGGAAAGACCACTCACGGCGTTACCGTTGCCGTCATAATCGTATTCAAACATCTGATGATCCACCCATGCTGAGCCATTCCATTCCTTCACGGTCTTCGTGGGGAACACATCGCCTTCATAATTGTAGGTCGTCAATTCATCGTTGACCCACGAAGTGCCCACCCAGTCTTGGTCGAGGATTTCGATGACACGCTCATTGAAATCAAGCGTGAAAACCTGTCTCTCATCGTTTTGCCAGGCACCGCCATGCATGTATTGCATGACAAGTTCGATGGTGTTGCCAGTGCGAGTGTAGGTGTAAAGCTCGTCGGAAGCCCAATTGTTGCCGTTCCAATCCCAATAGAGGACGGTGGTCACGTCGCCATTGTAGGTATAGACTTCCTTGGAGTCGTTCTCCCAATCGCCGTTTTCCCAATACTGGTAAACCACCTCGCTCAAATCGAAGCCATCATAGGTATAGGAGGCGCGGGCCACGTTTTGCATCACTCCGGTTGCCCAGGCCGCCTGTGCCACTATTTCCAGGACATTGCCTGCAAAGTCATACTCATAGGACAGCATGTAATAGTCCATCCAGCCGTCGCCATCGTCCATTTTCGTGAACTCTTCAATGAGATAATAATCATACTCATCGTAAGTGTAGACGGTACGATACTTTTCTCCATCTCTAGTTTCCCAATAGGCGATTTGCGGCACGATGGTTGATTCGTCGCGAACGCCGTAGTGCTTCAGCACGTTTTGTGTCGCCTTCGATTTCAGGTTGAATTTTTGCTGGGCCATGCCCATGTTTCCAAACGCCATCACAATGACGGCCAAAGTGAAAAATGCTTTTCTCATAGTTGTAAGTATTTAGTTTTTAATGACATCGAAATAATAATACTCGCCGTTGATAGGTTCATAGTTGACGACACCCGTTCCAGGGTCGACTTCCTTGTAGGTGTTGACAGCGGCATAGCCATGCAACCGCAGTTGCTGTTTGTCATTCTTCATAACATAGGCTGTCACATTATGGGCTATGATCTTGCCACCGTAATGTTGGATTCCCGTCGACATGCGGATCATGAAATCGTCTTCGTTGGGGGTGGGAATGCCTTCTAACGTTTCGGAATACTCCTCATCGGGGCAATTGATCGTGAATTTCAACTTGCCCGACTCGGATGACAGAGCCTCGATTCTCACCTCGGCATCGGGGCAAGAATGGCGGTCAATCCCCTCAACACCATCGAAAGCTGTCGAGATGTTGGAAAAGGAATAGGTGCCGATGACGCTCTCGTTCGTGTACCCATAATAATTTGTCCATTCGCTCTTCGGTTCCGTGCATGAAGCGAAGAAAAAGCTCAGCGTGCAAAGCAGAGCCAACAATTTGATGTTTTTCATAGTATCAGTGTTTTATGATTAGTTTTTCCACGTTCACCACCTTGCCGGCCTCGTCGAGTCGCGACACGGTGAAACAGCCTTGTGGCAGGTCGCCGATGGGCAGGCTAACATGGTCGGTTTGGCTAAATCTGATGTTTTTCAGTTCCTTTCCGTCGGCATTCGCAATGCGGATCTGACCGTCGGCAGGCTCGCCCCAGCTGATGTTGACGTTGCCTTGGGCCGGATTGGGAAACACCTGCATCCGTTGCTCAGGCATAAAATGTTCCTCTTCGCCAAGAGCCTCCTTATCCCAAACGGCGATGGCATACTCGCCCGACTGAACATCATCGATGACGAAACGGCCTACACGCCAGGTGCTTCCAGCATAAAGCGTGTATGGAATCTCATGCCAAGGCTCAGAAGCATTCTTGCGGTAGAGCAAGGTGGCCGAGTCGTTTTGCGTCTCTATGATGTCGCCGTCGTTGTTCTTGGAATAGTCAAACCACGCTTCGACATTGGCTTCACCAAAATCATAGCGGTTGACCGTCCAAAAATGCTTCGACGAAAGTGTCAGATTTGGAATGAGGGGATCGTCGTAAGGCCCTACAAGGTGATTTTCGACGCTGAAAAACACCGAATCCGTCAATGATGTGGCCTGCGCCGTGACGTATGCGAAGCTTTGTGACGAAGTGGATTTCAGCATCATGTTTTTCTGTGTCTTTCCATCGAGCCAGCCGTTGTGGAAATCGGCCAACAAGCCGACAGGCTCGAAACCGACCGAGAATGTAGCCTCGTCATGCAAGCCATCCCAGATGGCCCTTGCTGTTTCGAGTTGGAATTCGGGACCGATGAAAGTCAACTCATAAACATTGTGTTGCCCGATGTGCGTATCGCCAATATGCTGGTAACGGAGATCTACCGTCACGTCATACCCGTTGCCGACCTGCTCCACCGATTTGATGACGGCATAAAGGTGAGGCATACCGCTCGAATAGACGTATGTATCGAAGAAACCGTGCATATCGATGCCCGAATGTTGGGTAAGCGCCTCGCAGAGGTCTTCGGAAGAAGCGGCTTGATAGGCATACTGCTGGAAGTATTGGCGCATGGCCGCAAGGAAATTCTCGCGCCCCATGTAGTTCATCATCGTATTGACGATGACGGCGCCACGGTTGTAGACCGCATCGCTGTCGTAGGTCATGTTCAAAGGCATGTTGTTGAGCGGCATCCAGTGAATGGAATTGTTGCACCAAGTGGTCGCGTCATTCACCATCCCCGACATGGTGTTCTGGAAATGCTGTTCGCCATAAACGCCCACTTCGTAGAACGCACCCCAAAACTGCGCGAAGCCCTCGTTGAGCCACATGTCGCCTGCATCTTGGCAAGTCACCAAGTTGCCCGACCACATGTGCGAAAGTTCGTGGGCAACATATTCCTCGCCGGAAGTGTTGCCGTTGATGATGCTTGCCGCAAAAGCGATGTTGTCGGTGTGCTCCATGCAGCCTTTGCTCGTGCTGACGTAGCCGATGCGGTTGAAAGGATAAGGGCCAAGGTTTTGCTCGAAAAACGAGGCGATTTCCTTGATATGTACAAAGGTGCCAGGCACCAGGCTCATCTGGTTAGGCAAGGCATACACCTCTATCGGGATGTCGCGCTCAACGCCGTGATACACATCTTCCCAAACCCCGTAATCGCCGATGGCAAACGAGATGTGATAAGTGGCGATTTGCTGCGGCGTGAACCAGTGCCAAGTGGAAGTGCCGTCGCCATTGTCGAAGGTCTCCACGTGGTTGCCGCCACAGATGGCTTTCTTGTAGTTGGTCACCGTGACATAAACGTCGAAGTCGGCCTTGTCAGTGAAGTTGTCGACGCAAGGATACCAGCTCTTGCCCAAGTTGTGCGGCTGGCTTTCGAAGCCCACGCCGAGGTTGTAGACGTAGTCGGTGCCCCACCATTCCACGCCGCCCCACATCTCACTGAACGTGGAGCCGCCATAGCGCACATCGAGTACGGCGCTCTCGCCAGCTTCCATCGCTTCATCGAAAACGATGGTCAAAAAATCGCCGTCTTGACTAAAACTCTCAACGCTGTAATAGTCACAAGCCACGTCGGAAGCCACAAGTTCCTTCAGTTCCAACACGATGGTATTGGTAGCGGAGGTGGCTGTGAAGTCGATAAACGTCTCCCCTTGCAGGGTATGGTTAGCGAAATCAAAGCCCCAAACATGGATTTCGTAATGGTTCACGTCGATGCCTTCGCCCGATGTCTGAGCGAAGAGCGAAGACAAGCTGAAAGTCAAAATGAGAATAAGTAACAATTGTATTTTTTTCATGAGAAAAGAATTTGTTTTCGATTTGCTCAGATTTGTTTCCTAAGTATTGGATTAGTATATATCGCCTCGGTTTGGATCGTATTGCTCTCATGCAGAGCACGGTCGAGGATTCGTATCTCGAACTTGATGGTGTCGTCGGGCGAGAGCGGATTTTGCACCGTCAGCTTGTATTCCATCCTACCCGAGATGGCTTTGGGCTTGTCCGAGTCGAGCAGGCGGCGGAAGCGGGCGTTGAAGGTCACCGTGTCATACGATTGCGTCTGCGGATTCCAACTCAGCAGCGGCGTCTTCACGAACTCGCCATTGACGCATTTCATGTAGTCGATCACCATATTATAATAATGTGCGTCGTGGAAGCCGAAAGGAGGCAGCGTGTCGGAGTCGTCCAAGCCAAGGTCGCCGTCGCCGTCGGTATATGAGAACGAAACAATGCCTTCGCCAGTGAAGGTGCTGTCTTCGTTGATCAAATAGGTGAAGCCTTCGTAGGCAATCTTCGGCTCGATGGGATACTCCACGGGCTTTTGGCACGAAAACATGACCGTGACCAGCAACAACATTCCGATGAGAATCCTATTCTTCATTGCAGTAGTTTGAGGCGGTAAAAGTACGAATTTTTTGGAAATCAACAGCAATATTCTTTCCCGCCAATTATCTTTGACTATCAGTCTATTAACAACCATCGTTCAAAAAAATATCGTGGAAAAGTGTGGAAAAGTGTTGACTTATTCACAAATATTGTATCTTTGCAGCCTGTTCTGGCACGAAAATGGCGGGACAGAACGAGCAGAAAACACATTTTGGATGCCGAATTTGTATATCATATCAGGCTGCAACGGAGCAGGAAAGACGACCGCCTCGCTGACGGTTTTGCCCGAAACGCTCAACTGCAAGGAGTTCGTCAACTGCGACGAAATCGCCAAGGGCCTGTCGCCGCTCAACCCCGACGGTGCCAAGGTCGCCGCAGGCCGCCTGATGTTGTCGCGCATCAAGAAACTCATCGCTGACAAAGCCGACTTTGCCATCGAGACCACCTTGGCCGCCAAATCCTACCATTCCCTTATCATCCGCGCCCGCGAGCAGGGCTACAAGTCGAGCCTGATCTATTTCTGGCTGCAAAGCCCTGAATTGGCCATCAAGCGCGTGGCCGAGCGCGTGAAGCACGGCGGTCATCATGTGGATTCCGGAATCATTCGTCGCCGCTACAAAGCGGGGATCAAGAACCTTTTCAACCTTTATTGCCCCGTCGTCGACTACTTCCTGTTCATCGACAACAGCGTCATGCCATCAGAAGTCATCGCCGAGGGCAACATCAAATCAATCAAGTTTTACAATGAAGAAAAATTCAAAAAAATCAGACAATATGACAACAGTAACAGTGAATGCCAAGAAGGGTGAAGTCTCGTCCTTCACCAAGAAACTGATGGGAGGTCTCGACCTTTCGCTGCAAAGGTTGATCACTTTGCGCTGCCGCAACAACGGTTCCTTCTACCTCTGCGATGCCGATGGCAACATCTACACCGTGAAAGCCAAGGAAGTCAGGGAGATGATGACACAAGAATAAAGTTCTTACGTTACATAAAAAAACAAAAAATCCACAACTTGCAGAGGTGCTGCGGGTTGTGGATTTTTTTGTGCTATCCGTCGGAGCCTCACTTCCCGAATCCGCCCAAGGCGGTATAGAGGCTGATGAGCGCCTTGACCATCTCGTATTGGTTCGCCACTTGCGTGAGTTGTGCCGAAAGCAACGACTCCTGCGCGGTGAGGACTTCCAAATAAGTGGTTGAGCCGTTGTTCATCAACTCGGTGGTGGCTGCGAAAGCCTCCTGCAAGGCATTGACGCGGATGTCGATGTGGCTTGATTTCTCCTCAGCCGTCTCAATGGCTTGCTTGTATTTGTACACTTCGCTACCGGCGTCGTATAGCTTCTGCACAAACTGCAACCTTGCCTTTTCTTGTTCGGCTTTGGCGTTACGGAGCTGTGCCCTGAGTTGTCCGCCTTGCAAGATGGGCTGCGTCAACGAGCCAACGGCCTGGCCGATAATGTTGACCGCGCTGAACGTGCCAGCGACGCCAAACAATCCGTCGAGGCTAAGCGAAGGATAGAAGGACTGACGCGCCTGCTGGGTGCCATAGTAGGCAATTTCCATGTTGCGCTCTGCCATGCGGACATCGGGACGGGCAGCGAGCAGACGGATGGGCAAACCAACGTGAAGCTGCTCAGGCATCTCGAATGCGCCGAAAGCGGAACGCTCGATGTGATGGGGCGGCTCGGCAAGCAAGAGGCAAAGCGAGGCCTCAGTGGTGGCAATGCCGTAGCGCAAACTGACAATATCGGCACGCAAAGCCTCCAACGAGGCTTGCATTTCATGCACGGCAGGGCTGTTGTAAAGGCCCGCCTGAAACAGGGCTTGCGTGGTGTTGTACGACTCTTGATAGAGTTTTTCGGTGGCTTCCGAAATCTCCAACTGACGGTCGAGCATCACCAAGTTGTAATAAAGGGTGGCAACGTTGGCTGCCAATTCGACTTTCACGGCCTGACGGTAATCCTCGTCATAAGCGAGTCTTGCCTTGGCCGAGCGAATGCGGCTTCGGGTCTGGCCGAAAATGCCCAACTGCCAGCTTGCCCTAACGGGAATCTGGACAGCATAGCTTCCTCCTGCTCCACCTTGATAATTATAGGAGGCACTGGGACCCAGCGCCAAAGTGGGCGCATAGCCCCACTTGGCCGACATCACCTCATTCTGCGCCTGCTCGATGGTGAGTTGAGCGGTGCGCACATTGGTGTTGTTGGCCCAAGCCGTCTCGATGAGCCGCTGGAGCAACGGATCCTTGAAAACGTCGCGCCAACCCATGTCGCCTATCGACGTGGTGTCTTGCGGATTGACCACCTCGCCCATGATGTTCTCTTGGACGGTGGCATTCGACTCGTATTTCTTATAGAGGTTGCAGCCTGGCAAAAATAGCAGACCTGCGAATAATACTATGATATACCTTTTCATCTTTTCACTAATTTTATTCACTCTCAACGATTAACTCTTCTTCATCTCTGTCCGGCGTAAAGCGTTCGTGGAGCTTTTGGAACACGATGTAGAGCGCAGGCGTGACGAACAGGATGGCGATGATACCCACCATCATGCCGCCAACCGCAGCGATTGACAGCGACTTGTTGCCCACGGCACCGGCACCCGTTCCCACAATCAGCGGGATCATACCGATGACCATGGTCAAAACGGTCATCAAGATCGGGCGCAGACGGTCTTTGCACGCGCCGACGGCAGCATCGTAAATCGACATGCCCTCCTTGCGTTTCTGCACAGCGAACTCGGTGATAAGAATGGCGGTCTTGGCCACCAAACCCATCAACATGATGACACCTACCTGCACGTAGACATTGACACCCACGCCCATCAAAGCCTCCATGGGGCGAACCGCCAAGTAAGCGCCGAAGATACCGAACGGGATGGACAGCAACACGGCAATGGGGATAAACACTGAGTTGTACAACACGGCAAGGATGAGGTAGACCAACAAAATGGCGATGGCATAGATGATGACGGTGGTGTTTGAACCAGCGTTGGCAGCCTCTTCACGCGCCATACCGCCAAACTCGTAGCTGTAGCCATCAGGGAACACTTCATCCATCACCTCATCGACGGCGGTGCGGACGTGCGACGAAGTGTAGCCCGGAGCGGCAATCACATTGATGTTGTAGCTAGTGAACAAGTTGAAACGGCGTTCTTGCGAGGCGCCCAACGTCGGGGTCAGGGTGACCAATTCCGATGCGGGAGTCATCCCGTCGCCTGCCTGAACGTAGATGTTGTTGAGCGTGCTCGGCTCCATACGGTATTCATTGCCGGCCTCCACAATCACGTAGTAGACCTTGCCATACTTGGTGAAGGTGCCGATATACGATCCGGCAAGATTGGTGCCGATGGTCTCGATGACGGTCTTCGGCGATATGCCCTTGCTCTTGCAAGCCGCCACGTCGACGGTGAGCGTGTACTTCGGGAAGTTGTCCGAATACGAAGCCATCGCAATGGCCACCTCCGGACGTTCATTCAGTTTCCGCGTGAACTCGTTGGAATAATTAATAAAGGTGGTGTCGTCGTCGCTCGAACTGTTTTGGAGGTTCAGCTCAATGGCCGAACCTGAACCATAGCCCGGAATCTGCGGCATCTGGAACGCGGTGACATCGGCCTCTGGCATGTTCTCCATAGCCCATAAAGTGATTTGGTTCACCACATTGGCAACGCTGTAGAACTCGCGCTCTTCCCAGTTTTTCAGACGCACCATCAAAGTGCCGTAGTTGGTACCAGCACCACCGTTCATGATGGAGAAGCCCGACACACCACTAAACAATTCAACATCGTCTATGGTGCTGATGTAGTCCTCCATTTTGGCGACAGCCGCCTCGGTCTCGTTAAGATAGGTTCCGGGAGCGGTTTGCACATCGACGAAGAAGAAGCCTTGGTCTTCCTGAGGGACGAGTTCCGACTGGGCGGTCTTCATAAGCCATACCATACCCAGAGTGAAAACCGCCAATATGATCCAAGCAAAAGCGGGGCGCTTGATGAATTTGCCCACACCTTTTATATACTTGTCCAACAGGGCGTTGTAGGCCGCATCGTAGGCTTTCTTGACGTAATAGTTGATTCCCTTCCGCTCTTTTTCGCCTTCGTTTTTCGGCTTGAACATCAGCGCGCAAAGGGCCGGGCAGATGGTCAAGGCGGAAAGGGTGGAGATGCACACCGAACCCGCCATGATGAAACCGAACTGCTTGAAGAAGGTGCCTTGCGTACCGCCAATGAAGGTCACGGGGATGAACACGGCCACAAACACCAATGTGGTTGAAATGGCAGCATTGGTCACCTCGTTGAGGGCATCGGTGGTGGCGGTGGCGGCGGATTTGTATTTGCCCGACTCCAACTTCGCCAGCACCGCCTCGACGACCACAATGGCATCGTCGACAACGGTACCGATGGCCAACACCAAGGCGAACAGCGTGATGAGGTTGAGCGAATAGCCCAAGGCCCACACGATGGCAAAGGTGCCAATCAACGACACGATGATGGAAATCGAGGGGATCAGCGTGGCCTTGAAGTCCTGAAGGAACAGATACACAATGAGAATCACGAGGAGGATGGCAACGATAAGGGTCTCAACCACATTGTGGATGGAGGCGTAAAGGAAGTCGTCGGAGGTTTCCAACTGCCTGAATTCCAAACCGGCAGGCAATGTCCTTGAAATATCCTTGATCACCTTGTCGATTTCCGCATTGACCTCGGTGGCGTTGGCACCCGGAGCCTGCTTGACGATGAACATCGCACCAGGATGTCCGTCGACCCTCGAACGGAAGGAGTAGGACTTGGTTCCAAACTCCACATCGGCCACATCTCTCAAGCGCAAAACCTCACCGCCAGGGGTGGCGCGCAGGATGATTTCCCCAAACTCGCTCATTTCGCTGAGTTGTCCCTTGAACTCAATGTCAATCTTGTTCACCGTACTCTCGATGCTTCCCACGGGCGACACAAAGTGTTGCTCCTGAATGGCAGAGATGACTTCCTCGCGGGTGATGCCGTAGGAGGCCATCACATCCGGCTTGATCCAGATACGCACGCCGTAGGTGTCGCCGAGGAGGTTGATGCTACCCACGCCCGTGATACGGCTGATGCGCGGTATCACGTTGATGTCCAAATAGTTGATGATAAAAGTCTGGTCGAATCGGTCGTCAGTGCTCTCCAAAGACTGGATTTGCAGGATGGAGTTGACGCTCTTTTGCACGGTGACGCCCTGCTGGGTCACTTCGGAAGGCAACTTGCCTTGGGCCTGACTGACACGGTTTTGCACGTTCACGGTAGCCTTGTCGGCATCGGTGCCTTGCTTGAAATACACGTTGATTTCGGCGCTACCACTGGAGAAGGCCGACGAAGAGATGTACATCATGTCCTCCACGCCGTTCACCTGCTCTTCGATGGGCATGATGACCGATTTCATGATGGAGGAGACATCGGCACCGGTGTAGTTGGCCGAAACAACGACCTGCGGAGGCGCAATGTCAGGGTATTGCTCGACCGACAGCGAATTGAGTCCCACCACACCGATCAGGCAAATCAGCACGCCGACGACAAGCGCCGACACCCAGTGCTTCACGAAATATTTTTCTTTTCTTGGTTTTTCCATGGTCATCTGATTTTTTGTCCATTCGTCAACTTGCCCACGCCGTTGGTGACCACCTCGTCGCCTGGGTTCAAACCATCAAGAATGTAATACTCCGTTCCGTCGTTCGAAGAATACACTTCCTTGCAGATGATGCCTTCCACCGTCCCGTCCTGCTTGACGCGGTAGAACATCATCTTGTCTTGCAGGCGCACAGCGGCCGTTTGGGGCACGCTCAGCACACTGTCGACCGCAGTCGGAATGATGACATTGGCCGACAAGCCCGAACGAAGCACGCCGTCGGGATTCTCAAAGCTGGCTTCGCATGCCGCCGTACCCGTGTTTTGGTTGACGATTGCGCTAATCATGGATATCCTGCCTTCATGTTCATAAATAGTGCCGTCTTTCAGCTTGAGCTTCACCTTGGGCAACACATCGCTGACGAGGGATCCGTTGGGACCTTCCATGCCGTTTTTGCCCGAAATCAAATGATACACCCTGACCAAGTCCAGCAAGTCGGTTTCCGTTAGGGAGAAACTGGCTGTTACCTTACTGATATCGCTCACGGTACACACATGCTTGGCCCTGGAAACCATGTCGCCCACATCGAATTCGTTGCCGGCGATGAAGCCCGTCACTGGCGACTTGACCGTACAATAGCCCAAGTTGGTTCGTGCAATGTTGAGTTGCGCCTGAGCCTGCGAAACGGTGGCTTGTGCCGAGTTGTAGGCATTGAGGCTGGTGTTGAGCACGTAATCGCTGATGATCCCTTTTTCATGCAGCTTCTGGTTCGACTCATACTGCAATCTCGTGGTCTCCAAACTGGCTCTCGCCACTTTCAGGTTGGCCTCAGCCGACTGCACGTTGAGTTGATACTGGGTCGGGTCAATCACATAGAGTGTCTGTCCTTTCTGGACGATGGTTCCCGAGCTGAAGTTCTTCTGCGTGACAATGCCTTCAACCTGCGGATACACCTTGATTTCCATGGTGCCGACGGTCGTTGCCGGGAAGGTCATGTTATAAACTTCAGTCTCAGGTTGAAGCACCTTGGTCTCGTATTTCACCATGGGCATCTCAGTTTGTGTTTGGTTTCCACCACAGGAAACCATTAAGCCACAGCCTAATAGTAGCGCTGAGCATAGCAAAAGGTACTGCTTGTTCATATTTTCTTCATTTTGTATTATTTACGTTTTCGGGACGAAAGGTCTCTTCTTTTTGCGCGTGCAAAATTATGAAAAAAAAGAGTGTGTTCATCATTCAATCACTATCTTTTGGATTCTGACATTGTTTTCCTCTATCAAACGGAGGACATACATGCCCGGTGTCATCCCGTTGGTAGAGACGGTGTGCACACCGTCTGAACAACGCACAACACGCCCCGTGACATCAACCACCTGCAACATTCCCTCGCCGTTGACGATGATGTTGCCATCGCTGATGAAGGCAAAATTCCCACTGGGTTCGCAAGCGTCCCCGCTTGCGGAAAACACCAAACGGAATCGCGAAGCATAGTCCGTCGTCTTGGCGGTGAAGGTATAAGAAGCTGGTCCCTGAGCCTGAGGTTGCTGAGCAAAGTCGAAGCATCGAAGGGCCAGCAAGTCCACATCCGCGCCAGTCAGGTTGTCAATCAGGTGCAGATAGTCGAATTCCACGTTCTCAGGATTGAAGGAAATGGTGTATTCGCCATTCTTCGAGGCCTTGAAATTGACAGGCATCTCGTTTGTAGAGACGTTGCGCGCAACGTCTGTACCGACGTTAACGTTGGCCACGGCATATTCCTTTCCGCCCTGCGGGATGCAGATG
>OCTW013401517.1_pt1 | contig 170700 bp, 142 predicted proteins | sample 1539671 | NCBI WGS metagenome assembly OCTW01 (sample SAMN02144230, study PRJEB22623) | gut metagenome | biome: sheep rumen | host: Ovis aries | place: New Zealand | reverse complement strand
GGCATGGGCGCCTACAGCCCGGCTCCGGTGGTGACGGACGCTCTCCTCGACGAAGTGAAGAAGACGATTATCGAACCGACCCTCAAGGGCATGGCCGCCGAAGGCAAGCCCTACACGGGCGTGCTCTACGTGGGCATCATGGTGACTGCGAAGGGCCCGAAGGTCGTGGAATACAACTGCCGCCTCGGTGACCCCGAATGCCAGATTGTGCTCCCGCTCTACGACGGCGATGTGCTCGCGTTGTTCGATGCTGCCGAAAAGGGTGAACTCGCCAAGCTCGGCGCCCCGAAGGCTCCGAAGGGCAGCTCCGCAATCGTCGTGCTTGCCAGCGCCGGTTATCCGGGTTCCTACGAAAAGGGCAAGGTTGTTACAGGTATCGAAGAAGCCGAAAAGAATGGCGCCCAGGTGCTCCATGCCGGCACCAAGATGGTGGACGGCAAGCTGGTCACGAACGGTGGCCGCGTGTTCGGTGTGGTGGGCCATGGCGAAACGCTCCAGGCCGCTCTCGACATCGCTTACGAAGCCGCCGAGAAGGTTCAGTTCGAAGGCAGGTTCTACCGCAAGGACATCGGCAAGAAGGGTTTGGCCCGTCTCGCCAAGATGGCGAAGTAGGGTTGGCCAATAGCGTCATTCCGGTTTTCGCCTTTTACGTCATTCCGGGATTGACCCGGAATCTAGATGGCGGATCAGGTCCGCCATGACGTGAAAACTGGATCCGCCATGACGTTGTTAAGGCTCTGTTATGACTTATAAAAGAGGTAACAAAATGGATTTGAAAGAAAATGCAAAGGTCGGTATCGTTGCGGGTAGCAAGTCCGACCAGGAAACTGTAGATAAAATCACCGCCGTGCTCGACAGCTTCGGCATCGTGTGGGAATTCAACATCCTCTCCGCACACCGCACCCCGAATGCCACCGCGAAGTATGCTCGCGAAGCCGCCGGGCGAGGCCTCCAGGTCCTCATCGGTGTCGCTGGCCTCGCTGCAGCCCTCCCGGGCGTGCTCGCAGGGCACACAATTCTTCCCGTTATCGGCCTGCCCTGCGCCGGCGGCCCGCTCAACGGCGTCGATGCCCTGCACTCCATCGTGCAGATGCCCCCGGGAATCCCGGTGGCAACGGTCGGCATCGGCAACGGCAAGAATGCCGGTTACCTCGCTGCCCACATCGTCGCCATCGCAGACCTGGCTGTCCGCGAAAAGCTCATCGCCTACCGCAAGAGCCTCGGAGATATTGATTAGACGAAAGAACGGGCTTCGCCCTACAGACGAAAGACGAGAGAAACTTCTCACTTTCGTTTGTCGGCTAGTCTTTTCTTAGTCTTGGACTTGGTTGTCTTGATGTTTTCGTCTATCGTCTATCATCTATCGTCTATCGTCTTTCTCACGGCGTTCCTCGTGGCGGCGTCTTTCGCCGGTGAACCGAACCTGCCGGAGATCCAAGCCCCGTGGATGAAGGGCGAAAAGTTGACTTTCAGCCTTAGCTGGGGCTTTGTCACGGCGGGTTATGCGACTTTAGAGGTTAAACCGATAGCCGATGGAAAAACGGAGTTTCTCACTTTTGCCACCGGCAACAAGACTATCAACAAAATTTATCCGGTGGCTGACACCATTTACACCCGTGTGCGCAACAAGGGTCTTATGACCGAGGTATTCCGCAAACGGCTTCATGAAGGAAGTTACCACAACACTTCCGTGATTAGATTCGACCGCAAGGGCGAGAAGGCTTGGCTTTCGGACACCGTCTTTACCGACATGAAGACCCGCAAGGTGAAGCGCTCTGCCGATACAGCAGTCGCCATTCAGGGAATGGAACACAGTATCATGTCGGCGTTCTACTTTGTGCGCACGATGCCACTTACGGTGGGGGACACTTCCCGTTTTTCGGCGGTAAGCGGAAAAAAACGATACGAACTTAAGGTGGTGGTCCATGGTCATGAAACCCTGAAAACGGACTTCGGCAAGCTTCAGACCATCAAAGTGGAACCCATGCTGGATGGGGATGGTATCTTCAATTCCAAGGGGCGCATCTTCATCTGGTTCACCGACGACGATCGCCGAATCCCGGTGCTCATGGAGTGCGAAATAGCGCTTGGGTCTATAAAGGCGCGGCTGATTGAGCGAAAATAAGGCGGCAATTCTGCAAAAAATGCTGTTTTTTATGAAAATTCAAAGGTTAAAGCAACTTTTACACTTGGTGAATGGATAAATCCCTCTAAAAAAGTTATATTCCAAAGGCGATTTATAATCAGAGGCGTTATGCTTAAAAAAATGTGTTTGACTTTGTGCTTGATGGCGTTTCTCGCGTGGGCGCAAGACGACGAATTTGATGATAGTGATTTTGTTTCTGCAGGCAATTCTGCTGCGACTACCGAGGCTGCTCCTAGTGCGTCCGAATCTAGCGGCGACGAATTTGAAGAGGCCGAGGACTCGTATGTAAGCCGGTCTAAAAGAGATGACATGGCCGCTCGTAAGAAGTTTGAAGAAGACCAGCGTGCTGACGAATATGCAAACTCCCTGCGCCGTCGTGACTGGCTCAAGGACCGCCTGATGCTGGAAATCGGTATGGGTGCTCGTGCTCCTTTTATGGGCGAAACGGGTATGGGCATGGGCTTCGGTGCCGGTGCCGAATACATCACTCGCTGGCATTTTGGTCTGTATGGATCCTTCGGATTCCTGCCTAAGGGAACGGACAACGATTTTGATGATATTGAACTTGAGGGCGGTACGGGTTACAAGGTCGGTTTGAACTATTACCTGTTCCCTAAGAACCCGCTTCATCTAGGTCTGTCCGTCTCTTATGGTACGGTTTATTTTGATCATGACGTAAAACCCGAAGACGGCATGCGTCCTTTGATCAAGGTGAATGGTTTCCAGTTTGACGCTCTCATTACCTACCTGACCAATGAATGGTATTTCCTGCAGTTCTCTGTGGGTATGTACTATGCTCCCGAACTTGGAAAGGCGAAGGAAGATAATATTAGCTACACTTACGACAAGATCCACAAGGAGTATGTGTCGAGAGTTGTAAATCCTGATGGGATGAGTAAAACAGGTATTGTGTTTGGCATTATGATTGGTTACGCTCTGCCGGAGCTCTTCCCGGACGATACGGAAAAGCGTCGTCGTGAACGTGAAAAGGAACGCGAACGTTCCGAACGGTAATAAAGAAAAGCCTGCGTAAGTGCGGGCTTTTTTGTGGGTATTACAGGATTTACTATATTTGCTCACACTTGCCTGTGTAGCTCAGTTTGGATAGAGTGCTTCCCTCCGAAGGAAGAGGTCATGCGTTCGACCACCGAGCAAGGCGAGAGAAATGGACAAACTGGTTTGCCCATTTCCGAGCCGAGAGGTGGGTATTTAAATCGAAGATTTAAATACAATCGCATCACAGGATTTACTATATTTGCTCACGTTCGCCTGTGTAGCTCAGTTTGGATAGAGTGCTTCCCTCCGAAGGAAGAGGTCATGCGTTCGAATCGCATCACAGGTATAAGAGGGGGCCCTTTACGGGGCCCTTTCTTATACCTGTGATTTAGAAGAGAATGCAACGTTCGACCACCTGCCAGGGCGAGTGAAACGGGCAAGCTCGCTTGCCCACTTCCGAGCCCAAAGGTGGAAATTTAATCGAAGATTAAATTTAATCGCATCACTAGATAAGTTTTACGATAAGCTCGTGCGGTTCGGCGTCTACCACTAGTGCGTCGCGGAATTCGCCAACGTTGGCGTCGCCTTCCAGCACCTTCACGATGTCGTCGTTCTCCATGGAGTTGCCTTCGGTGCGTCCGTAAAAGTGGTATTCGCTTTCTTCGGCTTCCTGGTCGATAATGATGCGGACCGTCTTTCCGATCATCGCTTCGGCATGTTCCGCGTCGATTTCTTCTTGCAGATCCGTCACGGCGTCAAGCCTTGCGCGGGCCTCGCTATCGTCTACGGCGGGCAGGTCCATGCCCATCACGGGCGTACCTTCTTCGGGGCTGAACACGAATCCGCCCAGGTGGTCGAACTGAATGTCTTCTAAGAGTTCCATCAGTTCTTCGAAGTCCTCGTGCGTTTCGCCGGGGAACCCGACAAGAACCGTCGTGCGGAGCGTAACTCCTGGAATGCGCTCACGAATCTTGTGCAGAATGTCGACAAGTTCTTTTTTGCGGTAGTTCCGCTTCATGTTCTTGAGCACGTTGTCGCTGGCGTGCTGGATAGGCATGTCCACGTACTTCACGAGACGCGGCTCGTTTGCCATCAGGTCCAGTAGTTCATCGTCCACGAACATCGGATACCAGTAGAGCGTGCGAATCCACGGGATGTTCGTGTTGTCGAGAATCGCCTTCAAAAGCTGGGCCAGCGTGCCGCCCTTCTTGCCTTTTTCGCGCCCGAAGTAGGTCGTGTCTTGCGCGATAAGAGTAATTTCTTGCACACCCTGGGCTTCAAGTTCCTTGGCCTCTGCCACAATGTCTTCGATACTGCGCGAAACCTGCTTTCCGCGGATTAGCGGGATTGCGCAGTAGGCGCATCGTCTGTTGCATCCTTCCGCAATCTTCAGGTAGGCGTGGTGTTTGAATCCGCCCAAGTTCATGCGCGGGAGGTTTTCGGCGTCGCAACTCTGTGGGGCGACTATTCCCATCTTTTTCAGAAGTTCGCCCGGTTTGTACGTGCCTACCCAGTAGTCCACCTCGGGCAGTTCCTTGATGAGCTCGTCGCCGTAGCGGCCCGAGAGGCAACCCGACACGATCAGTTTCTGTTTTGCCTTCTTGCCTTTGATTTGCGTGAGAATCGCGTTGATGGATTCTTCCTTGGCGGCCTCGATGAACCCGCAGGTGTTTACCAGAATGTAGTCTGCCTTCGCTGCGCTGTCACAAGTTACAAAACCGGCGTGCAGCATTTCACCAACCAGGTTTTCTGCATCGACCTGATTCTTGGCGCATCCTAAGTGTACAACGAAAACTTTGGGCTTTTTAGTAGGCATGATGACAAATATAGGATTTTAGGTGGTTTTATGATAACAAAAAAGTTCCGCGAGAGAATCGCGGAACCCACAAGAAAAACTAAGCGTAAAATTTATTCCCAGTCGTCGTCAACAGCGGGCTGAGCGGCAGGCTTGGCAGCCGGTGCGGGAGCCGGCTGAGTGGCGGGCTGAGCTGCAGGCTTGGCGGCCGGTGCGGGAGCGGGCTGAGCAGCGGGCTGGGCTGCAGGCTTGGCGGCCGGTGCGGGAGCAGGCTGGGCGGCAGGAGCCGGTTGAGCAGCAGGCTTAGCAGCAGGAGCGGGCTGTGCGGCAGGGGCCGGCTGAGCAGCAGGCTTAGCAGCAGGAGCGGGCTGAGCGGCGGGAGCCGGCTGAGCAGCAGGCTTAGCAGCAGGAGCGGGCTGAGCGGCGGGAGCCGGTTGAGCAGCAGGCTTGGCAGCAGGCGCAGGCTGTGCGGCAGGAGCCGGTTGAGCAGCAGGCTTAGCAGCAGGAGCAGGCTGTGCGGCAGGGGCCGGCTGAGCAGCAGGCTTAGCGGCAGGAGCAGGCTGAGCGGCGGGAGCCGGTTGAGCAGCAGGCTTGGCAGCAGGAGCAGGCTGTGCGGCAGGTGCCGGCTGAGCAGCAGGTGCCGGTTGAGTAGCGGGTTGTGCTGCCGGGGCAGATTCATCGTCAGAACCCGGCTTGCCGACTTCGTCGTTGTTGCTGTTATCGACCCACCAGCTGAAGTTCAGCTGGGCCAAAACGTCTTGACCGTATGCCTGGGCCCTTTGAATCGTGGAGAAATATCCGATACGGACGCGGTAGAACGTTCCTTCCAGTTCACCCGGATTTTCCACTTCCACCACGTAGGCTTCGATATCCTGTTCTGCAAGTTTCTTGACGATGGCATCGGCAGCCTTCTTGGAGGACTGGATGCTGACCTGAATCACGTACTGGCCGTCCTCTTCGGGCTTGACGCTACCCGGGGGGAGCTGCACCTTTTCGGCCTTGGCAGCCTTGTCCTTCTTTGCGGAGAGGGACTTAATGGGCACCAGTTCGGGTTCGTCTGCTGCCGGGGCCTTAGCTTCGGCGGCCTTGGCGGGCCTCTTGATGGTCATCTGAGGAACGACATCTTCTTCGCTGCTGTCGCATGCGGTCAGCATGAAGCAGGCAAAAGCTGCGGTAATCAGGGTGGAAATCGAAAGTGATTTCATTGAAATCTCCGTTTTTCTTGTTAAAATCTCCAAAAGTACACTTTTGGCCGTGTTCTGCCATAATATACATAAGTCTTTGTCAATCCGCAAGTTATAAATGCGGAAAATGCGCAAAAATGCACTCTCCCTTGACGAATTTCGGCTAGTTAAATATATTTGGCTATCCAAAAACGAATTACCAACTCAACCAAAGGATCATCGTGATCGGCGTAATTGTTAAGTCCAACGAACCTTTTGAACGCGCTCTCAAGCGTTTCACCAAGTCCTGCGAAAAGAACGGCATCATTTCCGATGTCAAGAAGCGCCAGCGCTTCGAAAAGCCTTCCGAAGAAAAGAAGCGCATCGAAACTGCCGCCCGTCGCAAGCGCCTCAAGGAAATCGCTGACCAGAACCGCAAGCGCCTCTACTAGTCTGTAGCGGGGCATCCGGGCCTGTCGGTCTGACGGCCCCGGAAATCATAGGGTTTTGATTTGAAATGAGTCGCCGGTCCACCACCGGTGGCTCGTTGCGTGTTTTTAGAGCTTTAACCAAGACGCCAGGAGCGGGGCGTAAACCGCCAGGGAAAACTATGAGCAGTGCATTGCTGACAAAAATCAAAGACGATATCAAGACCGCCATGAAGGCCCACGACGCCGAAACTCTCGGAACGCTCCGGACCCTCCATTCCGACATCAAGAACGAGGCCATGAAGTCTGGCGCCACACCTGCCCAGATCGAAGAAACCATTACCGACGAAATGTGCGTCGATGTTCTCGCCCGTAGCGTCAAGCAAAAGCAAGAAGCCATCGATATCCTCACGAAGGGTGGCTTTACAGACAAAATTCCCGCCGAAGAAGCCTGCATCGCCCTCTACCGCAAGTACATGCCGGCAGAAATGACCGAAGACGAGGTCAAGGCCCTTATCGCCGAAATCAAGGCCGCCACCGGAGCCTCTAGCCCCAAGGACATGGGCAAAATCATGAAGGAACTTTCCCCGAAGGTCAAGGGCCGCTTCGACGCCAAGCGCGCTTCTGCCCTGGTGCAAGAGGCTCTTAAGTAGCTTGCCGCAATCGGCCTTGAGGTATGAGAAGGGGAAAGCCTTCCCCTCACTCCAGCCAATGTCATCCCCGCGTAGGCGGGGATCTTCCTTTGGCTTCCGCTACCCCTTCCCCTAGGGGCTCAGCCCCTAACACCCCGCTGTCATGCCCGGCTCGACCGGGCATCTCCTTTTTCTTTCGTATCTTTACGCCCATGCCCACCTCCCAATCCAAAATCCAGGAACTGGAACTGCTTTACAAGATCAGTTCCATTCTGAACCAGACGCTCGACTTTGAAAGCGTCGCGCACCCGATTCTGGAAGTGGTGGAATCCACGATGGGCGTGGAGCATGCAACGCTTACGCTGTACAACCGCCACACCGGCGAAATCTCCATTGAAATTGCGGAAGGCTTGAGCAGTCGCCAGGCGCGCAAGGGTCGCTACAAGGTGGGCGAGGGCATTACCGGCCGCGTGGTGGAAACCGGCAAGCCGATTATCATTCCCTCGGTCGCGAAGGACCCGGACTTCCTTGATCGTACGGGACGCGGCAAGACGGAGGACAAGGCATTCCTCTGCGTTCCTGTCATCATGGAACATCAGGTGATTGGCGCCTTCAGTGCTGACGTCCAGAATCCGGTAGAAGATGAACTTCCCGAGAAACTCCGCCTGCTGGAAATTATCGCGCAGATGCTTGCGGCTGCCGTGAAGCTCCGTCGCGAAGCCCGCGAAGAAAATGAACTCCTGAAGGCGGAAAATGAACGCTTGACATTGGAACTCAAGGACCGCTTCCAGCCCGACAACATCATCGGGCGTTCCAGCGAGATGCAGCGCGTGTACGCGCAGATTGACCAGGTTTCAAAGAGCCCCCTGCCCGCACTCATTGTGGGCGAGGTGGGTACGGGCAAGGGGCTTGTGGCAGAGGCAATTCACTACCGCTCCGACCGCAACATGGGCCCGTTCGTCCGCGTCCATTGTGCCTCCATGCCGGAATCGGTACTTGACCGCGAACTTTTTGGCAGCGTGCGTGGCGCCCTCGTGGGCGTGTTTGCCGAGACTCCCGGCCGCGTAGAACAGGCCGAGGGCGGCACGCTGTTCCTGGACGAAGTGGGCGAACTTTCGCCGAACCTTCAGGTGAAACTCCTGCGCCTGTTGCAGAATGGCGAGGTGGAGCGCATTGGCGCCCGCATCCCCAAGAAGGTGAACGTCCGCGTGATTGCGGCCACCACCAAGAACCTGCAGCAGATGGTCGAAGAAGGAACCTTCCGCGAAGACCTCTATTACCAGCTGCACATCTTCCCGATTTACGTGCCGCCGCTCAGGAACCGCAAGACAGACATCGTGCTCCTGGCGGACCACTTTGTGGAGCATTACTGCCGCATCGTGGGCAAGAACGTGCGCCGCCTTGCCCGCACCACCATCAATATGCTCATGAGTTACCCGTGGCCCGGAAACGTGCGCGAACTCGAAAACGGAATCGAGCGTGCCGTCCTTGTGGCCGACGAGGACGTCATCTACCCGCACCATTTCCCGACCACGCTGCAGACCGCCGAAACCAGCGGCACTCCGGTGAACGGCAACCTGAAACTCATGGTGGAGGCCTACGAAAAGGACATCATCTGCGATGCCCTCAAGAGCAGCAAGGGAAAAGTCGCCGCTGCCGCCCGTAGCCTCTCCACCACACCGCGCATTCTTACATACAAAATAAACCAACTCGGCATAGACCTCGCTGGTTTCGGGAAATAGAATCGCGACGGAGAAAAATGGCAAATACGATGTTCTTCGCGTAGTTGAATAACTTGAATTCGCTTTTTTAACCACAAATCCCTTCTTACTTCAAACTTACTACTTCCTACTAATTCTATATTTATCCCGTATGATTATCCATTCCTTCTACATGGGCTTTCAGTGACTAGTGGTTTAGACTTGTAATTTCCCTAACCACTAACGGCCTTCGGCCTACCAACCACAAACCACTTACCTAATACTATGCAATTCCGTCCTGTAAAAGAACAGCTTGAAATTTTGATGCGCGGCGTTATCGATGTTGTGCCGCAAGAAGAACTCGAAAAGAAACTCCAGAAGTCCTACGATACCGGAGTTCCGCTCCGTATCAAGATGGGCGTGGACCCGACCGCCCCGGACGTTCACTTCGGCCATACGGTCGTGATGCGCAAGCTCCGCCAGTTCCAGGACCTGGGCCATACCGTGGTGCTCATTGTGGGTGACTACACCGCCCAGATTGGTGACCCCAGCGGCCGCAATAAGGCCCGTCCGCGCCTCACCCACGAACAGGTGCTGGAAAACGCGAAGGAATACCAGGAACAGTTCTTCAAGGTTGTCCGCCGCGACCAGGTGGAAATCCACTACAATGGCGAATGGTTCTCTAAGCTTCCGTTCAGCAAGGTGACCGAACTCATGGGCCAGTTTACCGTGGCCCAGATGCTCGAACGCGAAGATTTCCACAACCGCTACACGGCCAATACGCCGATCAGCCTGCACGAGTTCATGTACCCCATGATGCAAGGCTACGATTCCGTGGCCATCAAGAGCGATGTGGAACTGGGCGGCACCGACCAGAAGTTCAATGTGCTTCGCGGTCGCGACTTGCAGCTTTTCGAAGGCATGGAACCGCAGATCGGCCTCTTCATGCCGATTCTCCTCGGTACCGACGGCAAGGTTAAGATGAGCAAGTCCATCGGCAACTACGTGGGCTTGAACGAGCCTGCCGACGTGATGTACCATAAGATTTACAGCCTCGCCGACAGCATCGTCGAAAACTGGTTCGAACTTCTCACGAATATTCCGCTTGCAGAAATTAAGCAGATGATGGCAGACATTGCCGCAGGCAAAATGAACCCGAACGATGCCAAGCACCGCCTCGCCATCGATATCGTGACGCAGTACTACGGCGCAGAAGCCGCCGAGGCCGCCGCTGCCAAGGAACGCGAAATCCATAGCGGTAACGCCATCCCGAGCGATGCTGCCGAGTGCAGCGTGGCGGCCGGCACCTACGGTGCCCTGGACCTGCTTGTGGAAATCAAGGCCTTTGCAAGCAAAGGCGAAGCCCGCCGCATGGTCCAGAACGGCGGCGTAAAAATCGCCGGCGAAAAGCTTGCCGATCCGCAGGCCACCTTTGATATCAAGGGCGCAGACCAGCTGGTTGTCCAGGTGGGCAAGCGCAAGTTCTACAAGGTAAATTTCTAGGTTTATTATGGCTCAAGAAATCCTTATTCTCGGTCTCAATCCCGCCTGGCAGCGCCTGTTCTTCTTGGATAAGTTTACTCCGGGCGAAGTCCACCGTATCCCGAAGGTCGAAGAGTATGCTTCTGGAAAGGGCGTCAACTGCGGGCGTGTCTTGCAGCGTTTGGGCGGAATTCCTTTGCTGATGCATTTCTTGGGCGCCGAGAATGGCTCAAGGATTTTTGACGAATTGTCTGCTTGCGGTATCCAGCAGGCCCCTGTCTGGATTAAGGAACCGACCCGCATTTGCACCACAATCGTAAGTGGCGGAAGCACGACCGAACTCATTGAACCGTCCCCTGTTTTGACAGGCAATGAGAATGAGGATTTTCTTCAGACGTTGAACGAACACTGGACATCTACCCAATGTGTCGCTCTATGCGGGTCTTTCCCGCAAGCCTTTGACCTCGAGAAGATAAATTCCCTGGACTTTACGGGCAAGCGTGTGTTTATTGATGCCATTGAAGGTATCGACACCTGGCTTTCGAAGGGTGTGGAACTTTTGAAAATCAACATGCAGGAATACTGCAAGCTTTTGACCCGTCTTGGAATCCCGCAGGTCACCTCCAGCCCCCAGTTCTGGAAAATGACTGCCACCGCCGTGCTGGAACGCCTTCCTATCAAGAACCTGGTGGTGACCGATGGCGATTCTCCGGTTCGCGCCTTCCGTTTTGTAGAAAAGAAGTTCCAGGGGATGCAACTGCAACCGCCTACTATCACCATGAAAAACAATATTGGCGCAGGCGATTCCTTCTTTGCTGGCTGGCTCTATGCCGATGGCGAAGGTATGAGCTTTGAGGAGTGCTTGATCAAGGCTACTGCTGTGGCCGTTTCTCGCTGTGAGGTGGACAAGCCTTGGGATTTGGATCTTGCCCGTGTAAGCGAACTGGAAGCGGAATTCAAGGACGCTATCGAAAAGTTGGAATAAAATCTTCGGAGGCGTTATGGCAAAAACCCTGATTGTCTTTGCGTCTAAGCAAGAATTCCAGTTTTTTTTCAAGAACATTTCGTCGGTGGTGGCGTCCTCTACGCCGGCAATGGTCAATCCCTCTGTAGACGTTGCAATAGCTGGAGTGGGCATCGTAGATTTCTCGGCGAATTTGGCTCGGTTCTTAAGCCTAAAGAAATACGATCGGGCTTTTTTGCTTGGCATTTGTGGCGCTTATCCGAATAGCGGTCTTCAGGTGGGGAGTGTTGTCCGTATCGATACCGAAGTCGTTGCCGATATGGGGGCTCAGAGCAGGGAGGGGCATTTTATCCCATGGGGAACCCTGGTGTCAAAAGAGACCCGTTATAGTGGGGCCTCTATCCGTGATTTGCCGTTGTGCCTTTTGGATGCTCCTGGGGTTGCCGGGGGAACAGTCAACTGCTGCACGGGAACCCAATACCTGGGAAACCGTCGGGAAACCCTTTTCCAGATCCAAGTGGAGAGTATGGAAGGTGCGGCCTTTTTTGCCGTATGTAAAAATTTTGGCGTGCCCGGCTATCAGTTCCGCGCCGTAAGCAACATGGCCTCTGACCGTGACGAATCCTCCTGGGATATTCCTCGTGCACTTTCCGCTTTGAAACAATCTGTTCTTGATCAACTTTTCTAATTCGGAATCGTTCTCTAAAAAAACTAATTCCGAAATCCGAAATCTGAATTCCTAATTAATCTCACACCTCACACCCCGCATTCCACATTTCACACCCCACAACTCATAACTCATAACTCATAACTCATAACTCATAACTCATAACTCATAACTCATAACTGATAACTCAATGCGTCTTTCCCTCGGCATCTCTACCTGTCCAAACGACACCTTCATCTACGAAAACCTCATCGCAGGCCTAAAGGAATCCCCCTTTGAATGGGATGTCCATTACGCCGATGTTCAGACCTTGAACGAGATGGTCATGGCGGGCAAACTGGACGTGGCAAAAGTCAGTGCCCAGATTTACCCGCAGGTTCGTGGGAATTACCGGGTGCTTGGCTGTGGTGGCGCCATCGGTTATGGTTGCGGACCGCTTCTGCTGTCAAGCAAGGGGAACGAATTTGACCCTAATGGTGAAACCACGCTGCCCGGTAAAAACACAACGGCTGCCCTTTTGTTCAAATTTTGGTACCAGAAAAACTTCGGTGGTGCGCCCCGTCTCCGCTACGCCTTTTTTGATGAAGTGTACCGCGGGCTACTTGCGGGTTCGGTAGCTCAGGGCGTGACTATCCATGAACACCGTTTCACCTGGAAGCGGGACGGCCTTTATCTGCTGCAGGATTTAGGTGCTTATTGGGAGCAGGAAACGGGTACTCCGATTCCTCTGGGAATAGCGGTTGCTCGAAAAGATTTTTCGAATGAAGTAATAGAGGGCGTTGAATCGGAAATTCGAAAGAGTCTAAAAATGGCATGGATGAGGGCTGAAATGGTAACCCCGTTCGTTCAAGAAAAGGCCCAAATTGAAGAAAAAAATGTTATAGAATCTCACATAAAAATGTTTGTAAATGACTTTTCTGAGGCAATTGGCGAAAAAGGGAAAGCCGCCTTGGAACGGTTGTGGATGTTGTCAAGTTGTTGACAAAGTGTTTATAAGTGAAAAAATCTTGTAATAATTCGTTAATGTATCTTTAAATTTACAAAATGGCGATTTTTTAGCAAAAACTTTATTTATTTTCCGTAAAGCATCTTTTTTATGGGAGTTCTATTATGAGCTTAGTAAACGACCTTGAACTGGAAGTCGAAAACTTCAAGCGCGAGTACGAAAAGTTCGAGCGCGGTAACAAGTCCGCCGGCACCCGTGCCCGCAAAGTCCTGCAGGACATCAAGAAGACCTGCCAGGAGATTCGCGTGTCTATCCAGGGGGCGAAGAAGGAGGACGTGAAGGAGTCTCAGGCTCCTGAATCGTAATTTTTGCTTTGCATAAGGCTGACTTTGATTCCTTTTTTTGCGAAAAATGCCGTTTTTTCGCAGAATTGGTTTGACTAAACTCGATTTTTGAGGTATATTCCCACTTGAGTTTGATTTTGTCAGTCTTGGCAAATGATAAAGCTAAACGAATTTATGTGTTCTATGATTGGAGAAACGTAGCAGTATGACCCTAAAGAAACTGGTCTTAGTAACGGCCGGGGCGATGCTTCTTTCTGGAACCGCCATGGCAAAGAATATCAACGTGCCTGGCGATTACTCAAAGATTGCCGACGCTCTTGGCAATGCGGATGCTGGCGATACCATCTTGGTAAAGCGCGGCACCTACAACGAAAACATTACCTTGGTGATGGACGTGGTCTTGAAAGGTGAAGACCCGCTCACGACGATTATCGATGGCGGCCGCAATGGTCCGACCGTCATGGGTACTTCGGGCGCCGAGATGTCGCACTTCACCATCAGGAACGGTCTTGAAGGTATCCTTTGCGAAAACGCCGCCCCTTACATCCACCACTGCTACGTGTTGGATAACAAGGCCACGGGTATCGGTGCGTTCATTTCGCTCCCTCACCTCCGTAATAACGTGGTGTACGGCAACCGCTGGTCCGGCATCCTCGCTTGGGGTGCCAAGGCCCTGGACGCTTCCATCGAACAGAACGTAGTGCTCCGCAACGGCTATTCCGGCCTTGCCCTGAAGGGACCTACCAACGTGGTCGCCACCAACAACATCTTCATGGAGAACCACTACTACGGTGTGTTCGCCGACCCTGCTGCTGGTCAGACCAAGGTGGAGTACAACAACATCTACAAGAACTACTACCCCTTCAACCAGTTCATCAAGGTGAACCGCACCAACGTTTCCCTTGATCCGAAGTTCATCAACCACTCCCTTTCGAAGCCGAACTTCTACTGCCAGTCCACCTCGCCGATGCTCAAGCGTGGAAAGGGCAAGCTGGATATCGGCCTTACTGCTACTGAGATTGAGAAGGAAGAGGAAGAAGTGGAAGAGACCCGTAATCCGGACACCGATGCCGACGGCATGTGCGATCCTTGGGTCTCCGAAGAGGGTCTTGCAGACAAATACGCATCGGTCTGTACCGGTGTGGACAACTGCCCCGAAGAAGGTGAAGACTTTGACGGCTATCAAGACGATGATGGCTGCCCGGATGCCGACAACGACCGCGACGGTATCTGCGATCCTTGGGTTGAAGCCAAGGCTATGCAAGCTAACTTTGCTCACGTCTGTAAAGAAGTTGACCTTTGCCCCGAACAGCCCGAAACCATGAACGACTTCAAGGACGATGACGGTTGCCCGGACGAAGTGCCGCAGCCGCCCAAGAAGGTGTTCGTGCTCGAAGGCGTGAACTTTGAATCTGGTAAGGCAACCATCACTCAGGATTCCTACATCTCCCTCTTGAAGGTGGTGGACATCATGGAAACCTTTACCGAAGCTACTTTTGAAATCGTGGGCCATACGGATAACCAGGGTAACAAGGCCAAGAACAAGCAGCTCTCTGCCGACCGCGCCGAAGCTGTGAAGAACTTCCTTGTAGAAAAGGGAATTTCCGAAAGCCGTATTACAACATCCGGTATGGGTGACACCAAGCCGGTGGCCTCCAACAAAACCCCCGAAGGGCGTGCGCAGAACCGTCGTATCGAATTCAAGCGCACGGATATCAAGTAAAGGAGTAGGTGATGATGCGTACTAGTTTCATCAAAACGTCAGTCCTCGGACTTACTGTAGCTGCCAGCGCTCTGTATGCTGAAGCAGTCTACTCCCCGCACAAATACCAGCAGAACGACTGGTTCGGTGAATTTGGTAGTAACAACACTGCTATGTATGTGAACCCCGCTGGGATCTCCATGACGGACCAGCTGGAAGTAAGTGCCGCTTTCTTCAGCTCTATCAGTGGTGAAGCCAGCCAGGAATACGTGAGTTTGGCTTTCCCCATGGATTACAAGCACACCATCGGATTCTCCTTCTTCGAGAACGGTGCTTCTATCGATGGCGGTAAGTCCTACGATGAATTCGCCTTCTTGCTGGGCTATGCCTATAACCTGATGCACTGCGTGGCCGTGGGTCTCGACATCTCTGTGCTTTACATCAACCAGTTCGATGAAGTGAAGCATGTGACCTTCGGTGCCGACGTGGGCGTGAGCTGGAACCCGCTTTCCTCCTCCAAGTATGGTGACTTGTTTGTGGGTGTTGCTTTGCAGAACGCTCTGCAGCCTGCAGTCAGCACCGCCGAAAAGGATGCACCCACGGTGGTCCTCTTTACGGAGAGCGAAGCGTACAAGATTCCTGCTAACCTGAACTTCTCCTTGTTCTACCGCGGACTTAACCGCGCTCTCGAGGCCAAGGCCGAACTTTCTGTTATCGACGTGATGCACGACGATGAAGAAGGTGGTGAGGGCATGAACTTGGAAGAAAGCTTCACCTTGACCTACTATCTGTCCCCGCACCTTGGTGTTCGTCTTCGTTTCACGAAGGAAGGTTACCCGGTTGTCGGCGCTACGGTTAACGTGAAGGACGTAAGCTTCTTCCGCTACCTGCAGCTTGATCTGGAAATGTCTCACGACGACCTCTACGCCAAGAAGAACCGTGGCTTTATCTGGGCTGTGAAGCTCACCACCCGCTTCGGTGATACTCGTGAAGAGAAGATTGGCGAAGAACGGTATCGTCGTTTGAAGATCGAACCTGAAAACGATTACCGCGCTGCTATGCGTCTGTACTTGAACCGTCAGTTCCTCGAAGCCGCATACGCCTTCGGTAAGGTTCAGACCAAGTACCCCGCATTCCACTTGGTGGACCAGGCCGCGTTCTACAAGGCAAAGTCCTTTGAAAACCTCCGCATGCACAAGGCTGCCCGTGCCGTTTACGAAGACGCTATCAAACGCTATCCCAGAACGGAACAGAACGCCAAGTACCACTTCCAGTTGATGAACATCGACTATAAGGAAGGCAAGTACACCGACGCTATGGCCAAGTACCAGAACATTGTTCAGGTGTTCGGCAAGAGCGACGTGAAGGCGGACGCCGACTATATCGCCGGTCAGATCAAGTTCGAACAGGGCCTCTATCAGGAATCTGTAGACCTGCTCGCAGCCATTCTCCCCGGTAACGCAAACTACTTCTACGCCCGTTATACCATGGGTATCGCCTACAGCCGCATGGGCAAGTGGGAAGAAGCCGAAAACTGCTTCCGCGACATTACGGAACAGCCGGTTTCCAACCAGTCTGAACGCGACCTGCAGGATGCCGCCAAGGTGAAACTCGGCCATATCTACTTCTCTGGCGAAAAGCCCGACGTGGCTGCTGCCGCCCAGATGTACGGCCAGGTGGAACCGGGTTCCCCTGTGTATGACGAAGCAATGCTCGGTATCGCATGGTCCTTCCTCAAGGTGAACAAGCCCGACGAGGCTTTGAAGCCTGCCAACTGGATTATCAGCAACCTTCCGGAATCCTTCCTGGTTTCCGAAGCCTACCTGGTTCAGGGTTACTGCTACTTCATCAAGAAGGACTACGACAAGGCCGTGAAGTCTCTGGAACAGGCCGAAAAGCGTACGGAACAGCCGGTTGTGTCTGTAGCCGCACGTGACAGCGCCCGTCAGGCTTACGAAGCCATGCAGAACGATTTCGATTCTGTTCAGGTCAAGGCTCTTGACCTTGCCCGTCAGTTGCCCACGCCTCGTGTGGAAAGCAAGCGTGAAGCTTTGAAGCCTGATTTCGATAAGGCCAACAAGGCTATCGAAGATTATGCTGAGTTCACCCAGAGGTCCATTCAGAGCGACCGCTTTGAATCTAACCGTAAGCGCATTTTGGATGACGCTGGCTTTACTCTGGCTACCGTCAAGACCAAGATGGCCGGTGGTGCCGGTGGTTCTGGCGCTGCTCAGGAACTGGAGGAATTGGATGACCTGGAGTAATCCGGGTTCGTCCCTTTTATAGAAATTATAGGTGGATAGAGAATAATGAAACGTATCTTACTCTTAACGGCAATGGTCCTTTCCCTGGTGGGAACCTCCTTTGCCGCTTCCGATCCCTGTAAGGATAAAACCGAAGAAGCCAAGAAACTCTACGCAAAGTGCAAGTCCATGGAAAAGGGCTCTGCAAAGTACAAGGAATGCGCCAACTCTTACAAGCTCCTGAAAAACCAGGCTGCTCAGGCTTGCCGTTCTGGTGGTCTTGACGAAGAAGGCATGCGCTCTGCTATCAAGCAGTGGGAAAAGCAGGTGAACAACTGTAAGGGTAAGCAGAACGCCCGCTGCGCTTCTGCCTTGCAACAGTTGGGCCACTACCAGTTCCAGTTAGAAGAAAAACTCTTCTTGGATAAGCAAGCCCAGTACGAAGAAGACGTGGCATGGTGCGCTGACCGCGACAACAAGCCCGCCAAGTGCGCAAACATCGACCAGTTCCCCAAGGCAGACCACCAGAAGTCTCTGGGATATTTCCTGGAATACATCGACAAGTATCCCAAGGAAAGCAAGACTCCCATGGTGCTGTATCAGGCTGCTGCCGTGCAAGAAGCCAGTGGCGAAGACGAGAAGGCCTTCCGCCTCCGTGAACGCCTGGTCCGTAACTTCCCGGATAACGGTCTTGTTCCCAAGGCATGGCTCCGTATAGCAGAATACCACTTCATGAACCGTAAGTTCCGCGACGCTATTGACGCCTACAAGAAGGTGACTGGTTTCGAAAACTTGACGGGTAAGGAAGCTGCTCTTGCCATGTACCACTTGGCAGAATCTTACTACAATATCGCTGAATATGAAACAGCTGCTGTCAAGTATTATGACTACATCATCGGTGCCGATAAGGGTAAATACCCCAACGACCTTCGTGCTGAAGCTATGGACTTCATGGCAGCCTCCTTCTCTGACTTGGAAGGCGGTGGTGTCGCCGAAGCTGAAGCCTTCTTGAAAGACAAGAAGGTCCCCTTCAAGGACTCCGTGTACTATCGTATCGGTATGAAGAACAAGGATCATGACCGTAACGAAGAAGCGGTGCAATCCTTCAAGCGCTTGATGTCTATCAACCCCGATTACATCGATGCTCCGCTCGCTGATATCGCGATGATTGAAATCCTCATCATCCAGCAAAAGTTTGAAGAAGCCCAGCAACACCGTTACACCGTGGTGAAGCGTTATGACCGCAACTCTTCTTGGTACAAGAAAAACCAGAAGTATCCTGAATCAGTGAAGAATGCCGAAACGGCTATCCGTGGTGCTATGCTGGACATTCCGCAGTATCACCACGCTCGTGCAGCCAAGCTCACTAAGGAAGGCGACATTGAAGCCGGTAAGAAGCAGTATACCGAGGCTATTAAGGCATACGAAGCTTTCTTGAAACGTTATGCCAAGGAGCCGTCTTGGGATGAGTACAGGGTTCACATCAATTTGGCCCTGGTTTACCAGGAAATGCAGCAGTTTGCAAACGCTGCCAAGATGTTCAACTGGATTGTGGATTCCGATACCACCCGTTACGGACGCCGTCCCATGGGTGACAAGGAACTCCTGAAGAAAGAAGAAGCCGCTTATAACGCTGTGCTTATGATGGACCAGGCTCGTGAAGCTGCTAAGACCAAGAAGTACGGTGGCGATGCTACTAAGGCCTATAAGGGCGAAGAAACCAAGGCTTATTTTGCTCAGGTTGACAAGTATATGGCCAAGTTCGGTCAGAACAAGGAAGCTGCTGAACTTGCTTATAACGCTGCCATTGTCCACTACGAAGCTAAGCAGTATAAGACTGCCGTGACAGTGCTCCGCGATCTAGTGCAGCGCTATCCGGATCACCAGTACATTTTGCTGATTCGTCGTATGCTCGCCCAGTCCTTGCTGGAATCTGATCAGCTGGATGAAGCCTTGGTGGAATTCGAGTGGCTGTACAAGCAGTACCACGACGTGAAGGCCACCAAGAACGACTCCATGGCGAAAGAAATTGAAAAGGCTATCGCAGCCGTGCTCTTCCAGAAGGCAGAAAAGGCCGTCAAGGCCCAGCGCTACGAAGAAGGTGCCGTTGCATACTTGGCTCTTGTGAAGCGTTACCCGTTGGTTTCTTTCGCTGACAAAGCCGTGTTCGAAGCCGGTGTCGCTTACGAAAAGGCCAACAAGCACGAACAGGCAGCCGAAACCTTTATGATGCTCCCCAAGAGCTATGCATCGTCTTCCCTGACCATTAAGGGAATCTTGCGTGCAGCTAGTAACTATAAGAAGGCCGGTAACCCGCGCCAGGCTGCCCAGACCTTCTTGTTCATCACCAACAACTTCCCGCAAGATTCCATGGCCTTCCAGGCAATTGGTTTTGCTGCCCAGACATTCGACTCCATTCCGGATAAGAAGCAGGCTGCTGTGACTTACGAACTGGCTTACAAGCGCTACCCCAAGGATGAACGTACCCCGAGCTTCCTTTACAGCGCCTGCTTGAGCTATGACGAAGCCCAGATGACTGACGAAGCCATTCGCTGCTCTAAGGACCTTGTCCACGACTATCCCAAGAGCACCTACGCCCTCGATGCTGCCTTCAGCATTCCTGTGGCTTACGGTAACGCCAAGAAGTGGGAAGAAGCCGCCAAGGAATACCATTTCTTCATCAAGAACTACACCGAAGACAAGGAAAAGCTGATTGCTGCCTACATCGGTGCTGCTCGTGCTTACATGGAACTTAAGGAAGAAGAAAAGGCCGTTGCTGATTACGACCAGACCCTTAAGAACTACGACAAGTACGGTCTGCAAATCAAGAATGCCGATCCGGGCGTTCCTGCTGAAGCTGCTTTCTACTTGGGTGAACATGAATACAACAAGATGGAACCCTATGTGCTGAAGGGCAAGGAAAAGGAAAAGGCCGCGACCATCAAGAAGTTGGTGGAAATCCTGCAGGCCGCCATGGGTCACTACTCCAAGTCTGCGTCTTACGCTTCTGAAAAGTGGACTTTCCGCGCCACCAACAAGATGGGTATGCTCTTCGTGGTCATGGCCACCAAGGTTCGCGAACAGGAAAAGAGCGCCAAGGGCGAAGAAGAAATGTTTGCCGAACGTATCACTATCGTGCAGCAGCTGCCGCCTTATTACGACCAGGCTCGTCCTATCTTCCAGAAGAACATTGACCTTGCTCGTGACCAGGGCTTCTACAACCAGGATGTGGTACAGGCCGAAGAGGGCTATATCGAAATGTACTATCAGCAGTGCGCCGTGTTTGCCGAAGTGGCTGACGCCTTCGCCAACGCTCCGCTGCCGGACTCCGCTGCCATCGTAAGGGAATATGTGGAATACGAAGGTGCTGTGAAGGAAGATGCTATCGAAATGGCTCACGAAGACTTGGAAGCCTACCGTGAAGAACTTAATAACAAGTCCGACGCCGCAAAGCAGGCTGCTGTGCCTGTGTGCGCAACTGGTATTAAGGCTTCTGCTCACTACGGTATCGACAACCAGTGGACAGCCAAGTTGTTTGAACTCTTGAAGCAGATGGATGAAACAAACGAGACGTTGAACACCAAGATTGAAAAGTTCGACCCGTCTACCTTGTTTGCTGACCCGGCATACTTCAAGACCAAGGCTCGTATCGAGCAGATTTCCAAGTCCGAAGTCATGACTCCGGAAGAAAAGCTCGCTACCTACCGCGACATTATCAAGGAAGCCAAGGCCGAAAACGAAAAGTTGAAGAAGGAATTGGCTGAACTGAAGGCTCAGATGGCTCCGGCTCCCTCCGCTGCCGGTGCTGCAGGTGCAGAAGTAGGCGCTTCTGAATCTGCTGAACCCGAAGCCGCCCCCGCTGCTGCTCCTGCCCCGAAAAAGAAGGGAAAGAAGAAAAAGTAGTGCGGTAAAAACAATTTTACGGGAACCTTGTTCATAGGGTTCCCTCGCCTTTTAGAGCTTTTGAGGGCAAATCGGGCGCTGTAAATAAAGTTTTACAGCCTTGACAGCCCTAAAACGCTTTAAAAAAAATAAATATGAACGCAGGAATTACAAAAAACAAACCAAAAACAACTCTAAAGGAGTACACTAATGTCTAAAATGCTTCAATCCTTCAGCCCTGAATCTGATGGTTACCAGTTCATGTGGATCATCCTCGTGGTGTTCATGATCGGTCTGGGCTTTTCTATCGAACGTATCGTCTACATCATGGTGAAGAGCTCTAAAGGCCGCGCCAAGTTCCTGGCTGACTTCGGTAAGCTCATCAGTTCTCAGCAGTTTGACGAAGCTCAGGCTTTGGCCCAAAAGACCAATCTTCCCATTGCCCGTATCATGGCTTCCATCGTTTCCACCCGTGCCGGTGGCCGCGAACAGATGCAGGCCGCATGCGACGCCGTGTTCCTGACCGAAGCTCCTCGTCTTACCCGTTATATCAGCATTATCCAGGTTATGGCTTCTATCTCCACCTTGCTCGGACTGATGGGTACGATTTACGGTCTGATCTTCACATTCGATGCTGTGGCAAACAAACCCGCTTCTGAACGTGCTAAGGCTCTTTCCGACGGTATCGCTATCGCTATGGGTACGACGCTCCTTGGACTTCTCTCCGCCGTGCCTCTTCTGGTCATTGTGGGTCTTCTCAACATGAACTCCGAACGCCTGATCCAGGAAATGGAAGAAAAGGGCCTCAAGATTATCAACTCCCTCTCCTAATTTCGACTGAGAGTTTTAATTTAACGGAGTTATAAAACATGGCAAAAGAATTAAAGAAACCAGCCAAGCCTGAAGAACCGGACCTGTTGCCGGCCATGGGCTTGTTTACTATTCTGATTCCTATGCTTTTGTCTATGACCGCTTTCTCCAAGCTGGCTATTGTTGAAGTCAATCTGCCTGAACGTTCTATGATGCAGATGGACAACGACACTCCTCCGGAGCCCGACCAGCAGGCATTGAACCTTTCCCTCGCGATTACCAGCGATTATCTCGTGATAGGTGCTCGTGGTGGTTTCCAGCCCAACGTCTATTTCAAGGAAATGTGGACGTTCCGCTGCAAGTCCGATGCTAAACTGATTACCTACGCCATGGATGACGTTAAGGCGACAGTGGAAAGTGGACACGGACCCAAGTGCAAAGATGGTTCTGAGATGGATAAAGAAAAGTATCTTTACGAAATCGAGAACATCGAACTCTGGGCAATCCAGAAGGAATCTGAAGAAGATCCCGGTAAGGTTATTTGGGCACTTTACACCAACGGCGGCTCTGCAGAAGAACCCATTGCTGACAGTGCTTATGTAGATGGAAACAACAGCTTCCTCGCTCTCCCTGGCGAAGGCAACCTGGGGCTTACCCCGCCGCCGGCTTTGAAGAAGCCCGGTGCAGGTGTGACCCTTGCAACCCTTACGCCTAACTCCGCTCGTACGCTCAAGCCGGACGTGGCCGCCAAGACCATGATTTATCCGCTTTCTGCCTACGATCTGATTGCGAAGGACCTGATTGCAATTCATACGCAGTTTATTGACCTCGAAGACGTGGATAACATTATCATCGTGGCAAACGACGATACTCAATTTGACAAGATCATTCAGCTCATGGACCGCTCCAAAGAAGCCGGTTTCGTGAAGATTCAACTTGCTAAGTTGGGAGGTTAATCATGGCTAGAAGAACTCGTAAGTTTAGCGAAGACGTACCTTTCTCCCTCACGTCCATGATGGACATGATGACCATCATTCTGGTGTTCATGATCAAGAACCTGGACGCTGAAGGTCAGCTTTTGACTCAGGCCGAAAACCTGATTCTTCCGATCTCTACCTCCAAGGTTCAGCCTACGGAAGTGTCCTTGACGGTGGTGGTCGATAATGCGTACGTTATCGTGGATAATGAAAAGGTGGTGCCGACTCCCGATGTGCTCAGTCAGGAAGACCTCCTGGTCGAAAAGGTGAACGACGTTCTGAAAGACCGTCGCGCTATCGAACAGGAACACAACCTGAAGATGGGCCTCCCGGCTGATGAAGCTGGCCATATCATTGTCCAGATTGACAAGAACATCCCGTACGATGCCATGTACAAGGTGATGGCCACTTGTGGCTTTGCCGGTTACACGAACATCGCATTTGCCGTGATGGAAAAGAACGGCGGGGAGGAATAATTATGGCTAAGAAAAAAGCTCCTGTAGATCCGTTAGTAGCGTCCCTGATGCCGGAATCCGACAAGAAGATGGGTGCTATCGCCGGTATCTCCTTGATCGTTGCTCTTGCTTTCTCCCTGTGGGCTTCCATGTACGAAGCTGTGGTTGACGAAGTGATCTTCGAAGAATCTGCAGCTGCCGACCTTTCCGCTTCCATGGTGATGGACGAAAAGAAGGAAGAAAAGAAAGAAGAGAAGAAGAAAGAAGAGCCCAAGAAGCCTCGTAAGAAGGCTGGTGGCGGTGGCAAGCCCCGTGGTAAGGGCCAGCCCAATGCTCCCCAGACTCGTGGCGTGCTTAAGCTCCTCACTGCTCAGACCAAAAACGCTAGTGCTGCTGCCTACGACCTGATGAAGAACCAGAAGTTCACCAAGGATATCGATAAGGTTCTTAAGGACGTGGCAGGCCTCCAGACTACGGGTAAGACCGTTCTCGGTGGCCGTCGCGGTAAGGCTGATGGTGGCTTTAACGAAGGTTATGCCGAAGGCGGTTCCGGTGGTATCGGTGACGGTCTGGCTGGCCTCCTTGGCGGTGGTGGCGGTGGTATCGCTACCAAGGCTAAGGGCTCCATCAAGACTCCGTCTGAACGCGATATCGACATGGGTGCCGGTGGTGGATCTCGTTCCGCTGCTGACATTATGAAGGTTGTGCGTCAGCGTACTCCGGGTCTGCGCCACATCTATAACAAGTTCCTGAAGAAGAAACCGGGATTCCAGGGTAAGGTTACCCTGAAGTTCACGATCGCTCCGGGCGGTGAAGTTATCAGCATTTCCATTGCTTCTTCTACCACTGGTTACGGCGAGTTTGATGGCGAAATCAAGACTGCTGTGAGCCGTTGGAAGTTCAGCAAGGTGAAGTCCGGTAACACTACGGTAACCATTCCGTTCACCTTCTCTGAATAATTCAGGTCTAGCGATACGCTAAAAAAGGCCGCGCGAAAAGCGCGGTCTTTTTTCATTTTTCTGTTGCGTTTTTCAAAGAATATATTTAACTTTATGACAGATATTTCAACAGGAGTCCTGTACAATGAATTTTAAAACAGCTGCGGCAGTGGGTCTATCCTTCGGCGTCCTCGGCGTGGGGTCTGCCTTTGCAACCTTCGCTCGTGTAGAATCCATGGGCAAGAACACCACTTACATTATGGATGATGTTAGCATCTTTGACAACGCTGCAAACATCAACCTTTACCCGAACTACTTGATCGGTGAATTTGGACCTTATACCCAGGATGTGCCTACGGGAACGAATAGGGATCCGCAGCACCCGAATTTTGGTGGCATTTTCTCCCTGTCTTTAGGTGACGAAAACAATCCGGATCCGCGTCTCTCTATCGGAGGCTTGTTTGGCCGTATTAACAACGACTTGATGCGCTATTTCCCCACGAAAGTTATTGGCGAAACCTCTGGCGACACCACGGCAGTTCCTGAGACTGTGACGAACTTCGACGGCTTCTTGGGTGGTACGCTTTCTAACGGTGATGCTTGGGGCTTGCACATCTACATTGCCCACCAGGACGGTGGTGACAAGACGGAAAGCGGCGAATACCAGGTTGAAGATGGAGCGTATGCTTCTGCAGTCCAGGCCGATGGTGGTTTGAATCTGCAGTTCGGAAGCAATATTGACTTCGAGTTCAGCTTTGGCTTGGCTCGTATTCAGTACGGTCCGGAGCACCTGAATTTCTTCGATGACGGTGATTTCTCCTTCCTTGCCAAGTCCCGCGCTTTCTTTACGCTGGACGCTTTGGATGGCGAACTGGTGCCGGCCTTCTCTATGAGATTGATGCAGGCTCCTGGTATCGAAGACAAGCATGCTCAGGCCGGTCTCGGTATCAATGTGGCTCTTGATCGTGGTTTCTTCTGGATGGGTGCTGACTTCATCTGGAACAAGCTGAAGGCTCACGACTGGTACTTTGACTACGAGTCTGGCGAATCCATTTATGACTCTCAGGGTGAAGAGCACCCCCATTGGGACAAGCGTTCCGATATTGGCGGTATGATTACCTTCGGTATCGAACGTAACATTTGGTGGGATTGGTTCGTGATTCGCGTTGGCGGTCAGAAGTCTATCCTCTATACCAAGTGCGACGTTAACGAGAAGAACAAGTCTGGTCAGGGAATCTGCCGTGAAGACGGAAACTTCTTCAGCACGAACCCGCTTGCTGACGGTACTGCCGATGACCATGTGGGCTTTGGTTTCGGCATCAACATTGAAGAAAAACTGAAAATTGATGTGACCGTTGCTGAAGACCTGTTGTTCCGTAACCCCTTCCAGGGCGAAGGCAGAATCTTCTCTAGAATCTCTGCAACGTATTCGTTCTAATTTGTTTGTAACAGGACTTGAAAACGCTCCCGTCAACGGGGGCGTTTTTTTGTATAAACCGAAAACCACCAGCTGGGCTGGTGGTTCTAAAGAAGCCTTCTGGCGGTGATGAAAAAAGTCCTCTAGTTAAATTTGTGGTGCGGTCTGGACACTGCATCACAACTCAACAAGAGGACCAATCATGGAAAATATAAAAACAATGGCTCATACGAGCTGGAACTGCAAATACCACATAGTGTTCGCGCCCAAATTCAGGCGGAAGGTGTTTTACGGAGAGAAAAGGCAAGAAATCGGGAAAATCCTCCGGTCGCTATGCGAATGGAAGAAAATAACGATAGTGGAGGCGGAGGTCTGTCCGGACCATGTACACATGCTTCTCGAGATACCGCCCAAGTACGCCGTGTCCAGCGTGGTCGGCTTTCTAAAAGGGAAGAGTAGCCTGCAGTTGTACGAAAGGTTCCCCGAACTGAAGTTCAAATACAGGAACAGGGAGTTTTGGTGTCGTGGCTACTACGTTGACACGGCAGGCAAAAATGCAGTTAAGATAGCGAACTACATCAAGCATCAGTTGGACGAGGACAAGTTCGGCGACCAGCTGACCATGTTCGGGAAGATGTAGCCCGCTTGCGGGCATGCCAGTAAGGACCGAACGCCAGTGTCAGAACCGTCAACGCGTGCGACGCGTTGCTAGTATCCTAGGGCTATGCCCGTCTATGAAGAACCGCCGGCTATGCCGGCGGGTTACTTTTTAGGAGCTAGGTCTTAGGTGATAGGTATTAGGGCTGATGGTGGCAAGAGGTACAAATGTGAGATGTGGAATGTGAAATGATAAGTTAGGATTTTTCATTACACACTACACATTGTTCGCAACTCACACCCCGAGCCTTATTTCTACATTTCCATCCATGAAGAAAATCCTTTTTGCCGCCGTTTTCGCATTACTGCTCGTCAGTTGTTCCGAACGGACGGACCGCATTGAAAAGAAGTTGGAGGCCTACCTTCAGGAAGACCTGAAGTTTATGGTGGCGGAGACTATGAAGGCTGGAAGCCGGGATGCCTTGTTGGACACGCCTTATTACCGGGTCAAGGACTTTAGGTTGTTTTCTGGGGCGGAGGCCGAGATTTACTCTGCCTACGCCGAAGTGGATTATTTTATCTACAAGGACATGGCGCTTCACGAGAAGCGGAAATACCGCTACGATGCGAGCGCCCGCCATTGGGACCGGTACTACAAGGTCCTGTTCTTCGGGGCAGATTCGTTGAAGAATTGAGTTTTGCGCCTCGGACCTGGCGCCTTGTGCCTCGAGCCTCAAAGCGAAGCGACCCTAGCCCCTAGCTCCTATTACCTAAAACCTACAACCTAACACCTAATTACTATATTAATCAACAAAATCTTCACACAGAGGGAAACATTTTGTTTGGATTATTTTCTTGCGATATCGGTATAGACCTCGGAACCGCCAATACCCTGGTTCACGTTGCAGGTCAAGGAATTGTAATTAACGAACCCACCGTGATTGCTGTAGATAGCAAGAACAACAGGGTTTCGGCCATCGGCTTCGAAGCCAAAAAAATGCTCGGCCGTACTCCTGGCGAAACCCGTGCCGTGCGCCCTATGCGCGATGGCGTGATTGCGGATTTTGAACTGGTGGAAACTCTTTTGCAGACATTCATCAAGCGGGTGCAGAAATACCCCCTGTGGATGGTAAAACCTCGTGTGGTGGTCGGTGTGCCCAGCGGTATTACCGAAGTGGAAAAACGTGCCGTGATTGACGCCGCCAAGCAGGCTGGTGCCAAGGAAGTCCACCTGGTGCACGAACCTATGGCTGCTGCCGTGGGTATGGGAATTCCTGTGGAAGACCCCGTCGGTAATATGATTGTGGATATTGGCGGTGGCACTTCTGACATTGCCGTGATTGCCTTGAACGGAACGGTCTGCAACGCTTCTGTGCGCGTGGGCGGTGACGAGATGGACGAAGCCATCGTGGGCTACCTGCGTAGGATGTACAACTTGCATGTGGGCGAAAGTACTGCTGAACAGATCAAGATTCAGATTGGTTCTGCAAGCCCCCTGGAAGAAGAACTGACTATGGAAGTTCGCGGTCACGACTTTATTGCGGGAATGCCCCGTACCATGACCATCAACAGCACGGAAATTCGTGAGGCATTGAACGAACCTGTGACCGCCATTATCGAAGCGGTGAAACAGGCCTTGAGCATGACGCCTGCAGAACTTTCTGCTGACATTTATGACAAGGGCATTATCATGACTGGCGGTGGCTCCCAGCTCCGCGGTTTTGACGAACGTATCCGCAAGGAGACGGGCCTTTCTGTAAACGTTATCGACGAAGCCCTGGTGTGCGTCTGCAAGGGTGCCGCCCGCATTCTCGAAGATTTGGACAAGTATCGTCCTGTATTGATTGCCTCGTCGAACTAGCCTAACTGAAAACGGTCCTCGATGCTTAGAGCGTTCCGCTTTATTGTCGGTTTGTTTTCGCAGAAGCATGGCATAGTCGCCTTTGCATTCTTTCTACTGCTTGGAATCTTGATGCGTCAGGCCCCGGAGGCCACGCAGAAGAGCGTCATATCGGCGGCTCTTGCCTCTGTGTTTTATCCGGCGCAGATGGTAATTTCGTCGGTAGATGAATTCCGCTCGGTGGCTCATGAAAATGAGATGCTGAAAGAGGAGAACGCAAGGCTCCGGCAAGAGACGTACTATGCCAGCGAAGCCCTGCAAGAACTTGCCCGACTGCATGCGCTGGTGCGTTTTGATGACAAGTGGGACTATCCCATTGTGACCGCGCGTGTGGTGGGCCATAATCCCGGCCGATTCCTAACGACTCTTGTCATCAACCGTGGAACGTCAAGAGGTGTCAAGGAAGATATGCCGGTGTTTTCTATGAACGGTTTGGTCGGAAAAGTTTCCAAGGCTACCCTTACTCATTCCAGAGTGCAGCTTTTGGTGGACCCGAATCTTAAGTTGTCTGTACTGGAACGCAGAACTCGGGTGGTAGGCTTTTTGGAATCTGTAGATGGACGAACCCTTTCGGCTATGATTCCGACCCACGCCGGCGTGAAAGTGGGGGATACCCTGATTACTTCTGGCCTTGGCGGAATTTTCCCGAAAGGAATTCCGGTGGGTACGGTGACCCAGGTTCGCCCCTCTGATTTGGAAGTGATGCAATTGATGGATGTTATGCCTTTCCAGGAATTTTCTTCTTTGGAAGAGGTCTTTGTGATGGGCAAGGAACCGGAATGGGTTGTGCAGGAACTTTTAGATGAATAGCTTGAAGTGGATAAAAGTTCTGTTGGTGTTTATCGTCTGCTTTATCTTGCAGACGACGGTTGCTGAATGGATTCAGCTGTTTGGAGCAAGTCCCGATATTGTCGTTATCATGATCGTGTCCATCGCCATCAAGTTCGGGCCTGCGGCAGGGTGCTTCTGGGGCTTCTTTGCCGGATTCACCCAGGATGTTTACGGACCTGCGGAATGGCTTGGTGCCAACACCATTTCCATGACGGTGCTCGGATTCTTGGTAGGCCAGCTTGAAGAACGGTTCTTGACATTGAACCTGCCCATGAAACTGGGGGTGCTAGGCTTTGGATTCTTTGTATGTGACATGGTTTATTTCTTCTTGACGGGGCTCGAAAAGGATGTGGTTACCAACCTGTTCTTTTCCAAGACCCTTCCGGAGTGTGCCTACACGCTGTTTGTTGCGGCCATCTATTTCCACTTGTCTATCGGGAAAAAGAAAAAGGTCCATGTTTAATAAGTCCGATAACGAGAGTGTTCAGAATCGGAACTGGAACGTACTGGTCTATATGACCGCCGTATTCGTTCTGTTTGTCATTCTATTGTTTCGGCTTTATTCCTTGCAGCATACTCACTATGACGAAAATTTCCAGCGGTCGGAGAACAACCGTCTGCGCCGAGTGGAACTGGTGGCCGAGCGCGGTTTTATTTACGACAGGAACGGCGAAATCCTGGTGCGTAACAGGCCTTCTTACCAGATAGCCTTGCAGGCGCTGAACCTACCTCGGAAAAAGGCAGACCGGGATTCCATTTTCAATACGTTGCTCCATATTGTGGACAAGGACGGAAAGAGGATGTTCGATTCCCTTTCGCTGGATACGGCGTTCCAGCGGACCCGCTGGATAAAGAACAGGCCTATCCGCATTCTGGAAGATGCTTCGCCGGAGCAGGTCTCCATTATAGAGGAACATTCCGAAAAACTGCCCGGCGTGGTGACCCTTATCGAATCCAGGCGTGCCTACCCTTACGGGACACTTGCTTCCCATGTGCTGGGCTACACCAGCGAAATTTCAGAAGAACAGCTGAAGTTGCCGGAATACGAAAATTACTCCCAGGGAGACCGTATTGGCCAGAAGGGGCTGGAGCAGTTTTATGACCAGGAGTTCCGCGGAACAAACGGTGTGAAGGTGGTGGAGGTGAATGCCTCCGGTCGTGAAATTAGCCAGGTGAAGGGGGTAGATAGCAAGGCTCCCATACCGGGACTCCATCTGGTATCGACTATCGACCTGAAATTGCAGAAGGTGGCAGAAGAGGCCATTCCGGATACGGCCCGCGGTGCTTTGGTGGCCATAGATCCCCGTAATGGAGAAATTCTTGCCATGGTGAGTTCGCCTAGGCTGGACCCGAATATTTTCTCCTTGAAAAAGCGCGAACGCAACAAGGGATGGGCTCAGGTGGCCCTGGATTCCCTGCGGCCCTTGACCAACCGCGCCATTTCGGGAACTTACCCGCCGGCGTCTGTGTTTAAGCTGGTAACAGCCGGAGCGGGGTTGGAGTACGGAGTGCTTTCGGAATTCAAGCATTATCCTAAATCTTGTACGGGCGGTTTCCAGTATGGAGCCCGCTACCAGAAGTGCTGGGGAAGCCATGGAAACCTGAACGTGGTGAACGCTATCCGCCTCAGTTGCGACGTGTTCTTTTACCAGGCCGGTCTCGACATTGACATGACCCGCATTAACGAATTCGGCAGGCGTTTCGGCCTAGGAGAAAAACCCCTGGGCGTAGATATTCCTGGCGAAAAGGCGGGGTGGCTTCCGGATTCAGTTTCTTTCAACCAGCGGAACAAGCGCTTGGGTTGGCGTTGGGCCAGGGGGCTTATCCTGAACTTGTCCATTGGGCAGGGCCAGATTGTGACGCCTTTGCAGCAGGCGGTGCTTGTTGGGTCTCTTGCCACCAACAAGGGCGTTTACAGGCCGCATTTTATGAAGGAACTTCGGGATAGCGAAGGAAACGTGGTCCGAAAGTACGAGCCCGAAATTGTTCGCTCCGGAAAGATGAAGGAATCTACCCACCGTATTTTGATGGCTGCCATGGATTCTGTGGTGAACCACCCCGGAGGAACAGGTAAGCGCGGTCGCGTGCCCGATATCCGCGTAGGGGCTAAGACCGGTTCTGGCGAATGGAAGAAGGGCGAAAAGACCCACGCCTGGTATGCGGCAGTGGCCCCGCTGGACAATCCGGAAATCGCGGTAGCCGTGATTATGGAAGCTGCAGGTGGCGGTGGCGCTGTTTCGGGCCCTATTGCCCGTAAGGTGCTGATGGCCTACTTTGGGAAGGAGGACAAGAAATGAGTTCCGGTCGTTTTTTGGACAAGTCCCTGAAGGTAGACTGGTTCTTTCTTTTCTTGACCCTTTGCCTGATGGTCTGCGGCGTGCTGCTGGTTTATTCCGCCACCAACAACGAAAAGGTGGTCTTTTACGAGACTTTCTGGTTTAGACAGATTATTTACTTTGTTTGCGGTAGCGCCATTGCGGCGGGCATTGTCTTTTTGCGTCTGGATTGGCTCAAGAGGATGGTGGTGCCCATGTATGTGGCGGCATTGATTCTGCTTGTCGTGGTGCTGTTTTTTGCCGGTGATGTAGTGAAGGGCGCAGGCCGCTGGATTGACCTTGGCATATTCAAGCTGCAACCCTCGGAGTTTGCAAAGATTGCTTACCTGCTGACCATATCCTATTGGCTCTCCAGGCATCCGGTGAGCTTGTTCAAGCTGAAGAGCTTTGTTGTGCCCATGCTTTTGTTCATTGTGCCCTTTGCCCTAGTGTTGAAACAGCCAGACCTGAGTACGGCCCTGGTGTTTATTGCGGTAACCTACGTGGGGTTCTTTTTTGCGGGACTCACTTTGACGGACATGTTCCTGCTGGCAAGTCCGCTCCTTTCGGTACTGTTCTCCCATTCCCAGACGACTATGTTTCAGGTGCTTTGGGGACTCCTGATTTGTGCTGTGGTATTCTCCTTGGTGCGTCGCCGCTTGCCCAAGATTTTGACTGTTTTGTTTTTGGTGGTGAACATCTTTGCGGGTTATGCCAGTTCTATGGCCTGGAACATGTTGCAGCCCCACCAGCAGAAGCGGGTGAATACCTTTTTGGACCCCATGAGCGATCCTTTGGGAGATGGCTACCAGGTTTTGCAGTCCCTGACGGCCATTGGTTCAGGTGGTCTCAAGGGCAAAGGCTTCGGGCATGGCACCCAGACCAACCTGGCCTTCTTGCCCGAAGAACATACGGACTTTATCTTTAGCGTGCTGGGGGAACAGTTCGGCTTTATGGGTTGTGCCGTAATCCTTGTGCTTTATTTCTTGTTCCTCTGGCGGGCCACCTCTACCTGCAAGCTTTTCTCGGACCCCTTTATCACCCTGATTACCATGGGGGCCTCTACCATATTCCTATTCCATATTCTTGTGAATATCGCCATGACTATAGGGCTTATGCCCGTGACGGGGCTTCCATTGCCGTTCCTTTCTTACGGAGGCTCCTTTGCCCTTACCTGTATGGTTTTGGTCGGTGCGATTCTTTGCATGAGGTTCCAGGGCCATCGCCAGTAATTATATTTACGGCATTATGGCTACTATTCCTACCCTCAAAGACAATCTGGTTATTGAAAACATCTGCCCCCAAATCGAAGGGGGGCGCTTTATGCTCAAGCGTGAGCCCGGTGATACGGTTACGCTTACGGCGGATATATTCCGTCACAGTCACGAGAAGTACGACGCTGCGATTTTCTACCGTCACGTGTCCAAGAAAAAATGGGAAAAGGCTCCCATGCACTTTGTGGATAATGACCAGTGGGAAGGTTCTTTTACCGTCAATAACATCGGTTACTACGAATACAAGATTTGCGCCTGGACCATTGAACCGAAGGATGTTCCTACCGAGTCCCCCGTGATGAAACTCCGTGTGGACCCTACCTACAGCCGCGTGGGAACCTGGTACGAGATGTGGCCCAAGAGCCAGGGCACCGACCCCAAGAAAAGTGCTACCTGGAAGGACTGCGAAAAGCAACTGGACTACATTGTGAATCTCGGCTTTGATACGGTTTACCTGGTGCCGATTCACCCGATCGGTGTCACGAACCGTAAGGGCGCAAACAACGCCTTGCACGCCAAGGTGGACAAGAAGGGCAAACCCATTGAACCAGGATGCCCCTACGCCGTGGGTAACAAGAACGGAGGCCATTATGACGTGGACCCGGAACTGGGTACCATGAAGGACTTTGAACATTTTGCAAAGACCGCCCGTGACAAGGGTCTTCGCTTAGCGCTGGACATTGCCCTCAACTGCAGCCCGGACCACCCTTACGTGAAGAGTCACCCGGAATGGTTCTATCACGAACCGGACGGCAGCATCAAGTTTGCGGAAAACCCGCCCAAGAAGTACGAAGACATTTACCCCTTCGACTACTACAACGAAAACTACAAGGCCCTGTGGAAAGAAATCGAGAACATCATTTTGTTCTGGGCCGACAAGGGAATCGAGATTTTCCGTATCGACAACCCCCATACCAAGCCTTTCCCCTTCTGGGAATGGCTTATTGCCGACGTGAAGGAAAAACGCCCGGAACTGGTGTTCTTGGCCGAGGCCTTTACTCGCCCGAAAATGATGCATCGCTTGGCAAAGTCCGGCTTTGACATGAGCTATACCTACTTTGCCTGGCGGTCTGCCAAATGGGAATTCGAGCAGTACCTGAAGGAACTTACCCAGAGTGGTGCCAAGGAATACATGCGCGGAATATTCTTCCCGACGACTCCGGACATTTTCCCGAAGTACCTGGCCTACAAGGGCCCCAACGCCTTCAAGCAGCGTTACTTTTTGGCGGCTACTCTTTCGAGCCTTACCGGCATGTATAACGGTTATGAACTGTGCGAAAACATCCCGAGCCCCATCAAGGAAGAACTGGCCGACAGCGAGAAGTACCAGTACAAGGTTCACAACTGGAGCGGTCCGGGTATCCAGGACTTTGTCCGTCGGGTAAACACCGCCCGTCAGGAACATGCCGCCCTGCAGGAATACGACAACCTGGAATTCCACTACGCACAGAACGACCAGCTGATGGTTTACTCCAAGAAGACGGGTGACGACATTATCTTGTGCGTGTGCAATATGGACATGGACAACCCGCAAGAAGGTCTGGTGGAAATCAACATGTCAAAGCTTGGCATGGCCGAAGATGCCTTCTACTTCTTGAAGGACGTGATTACCGGAGACAGTTTCGTGTGGCGTGGCAGCAAGAACTTTGTGCGACTGGACCCGGCTCGTGCTCCCGGACACATGTTCATTGTGAAGAGGATTTAGGATATTTCAGATTTCGGATTTCAGAATTCGGAATTATCCAATAACTCCGAATTCAGAATTCCGAACTCCGAATTGATTTAGAACGCCTGGTATATCTTGAATATGGCGAGAATCTTCCCGATGATGGCGGGGATTCCCGGACACAAGAAGCAGAGCATGACGCGGGTGACGCGGTTTTTCCACCAGTGCTTCACCTGCCAGATGTCGTCGGCGAGAGTTTCCATTTCCTGGACTCTCGGCGGGCGCATATAGACCTGGGTCAGGGCGGTAAAGAACCCGACGCCGATAAGCGGTGTAAGCCCTGTGAAGGGCGCCATGACCAACGCCACCAGAACCGTGAGAGGGTGTCCGCCTGCGATGATGGTGCCCAGCATGGCGCCGCCGCCGGTAAGCATGGCCCAGTGGAGGCTCAGTTCGCCGGCCTTTTCGATGCCTGCCTGGTAGCCGATGTAGATGATGCTTGCCACGATGGCCACGGGGATTGCCCAGCCGATGATTTTCCAGATGGGGGAGCCCTTGGGGATAACCGTGATGGATTCTTCGCTGGGGAGTTCCTTGTCCTCGCTGATGATGCTGGCGATTCCCTTCACGTGACCGGCGCCTACCACGGCCACCACCTTGTTTCCGGGGGCGGTCTTGATCTTGCTGGCCAGGTACTGGTCCCGCTCGTCAATCAGGACCTTCTTTACTTCGGGGAAGGTCTTGCCGAATTCCTGCATCATGGCACTGAGGGAATCCTGTTCCTTGATTTTGGCCAGTTCTTCTTCGCTGACCTGAGTCTTGTCGAAGATGCTCCCGAACAGGCCGCCCAGGAGGCTCAGCTTGCGGTACCAGGGGGTGCATGCCCAGGCCCGCTTCAGCGTAATCTTAATATCCCGGTCGGCAAGGACCACGGGGATTTCGTTTCCTTCGGCCTCGTCCACCGCCTCTTTCAGTTCGGCGCCGGGCTTGACTCCGGTCTGGGCGCCCATACGCTTTTGGTACGAGCCAAGCACCAGGTTGGCAATGAGGGTGGCGAGCTGCTTGTTCTTGATGACGGACTTCAGGTCGGTGTTCTTCCAGCGGTCGGGGTCCTTGAGGGACTGCATACGCCCCGCATCCAATTCTACGCACACCGTATCGGGTTTTTCGGTTTCGATGGTCTCCTTGACCAGTTCCTTGGACGCCTGGGAGATGTGGGCCGTGCCTACAAGGACGATTTCCCTGTTGTCGCTAGTAGAAATTCGGTAAATGTCCGCATTTTCGCTCATAATGGGCGAAAAAATAGAAAAAAGGGGGGTAGTGTCTGCGAAAAAAGCCTAAAAATGCAAAAAAAAGGTAAAAAGCGGATTTTTCAAAAAAAAATGTGTATATTTGAAAGGGTTAATGTTTTTCGGAGGAAAATCCTATGAAAAAGTTCTTGATGGGCGTGTCTTTTTTGGCGATGGTTCTTGCCGGTTGTGCCGGTAGCCTCTCGGATGATCCTGAAAAGATCGATACCGCTTTGGTGGGCTTCACGTCTTGCGTGCAGAGTTCTCGTTGGAGCGAAGCCCTGGACTATGTAACCACGAGCGAAGCTAACGAAATTAGCGATGGGGACGAATTCAAGGAAGAATACAAGCTGGCTGCACGCCGCCTACCTCTTTCGACCTTGCGCAAGGCCGGTTTGAAGGTGGATGGCAAGGGCCGTTTGGTCGGTATCAAGGACGCCATGGACGAAGCCAACGAACGCTATATCGTTTCCGAAGAACAGGCCAAGGTTGGAACCAACCTGGAAGAAATGGAAAAGGAACACATCCGCCGCCGCCTGGAAGAAGGCCAGCGTGTCTTGAAGCAGGAGGAGGAAGCTGCCAACCAGGAACAGGAAGACATCGTGTATTCCAATAAACTGACGGAAGAGGAAAAGCGTAAGTATGGCAGTACTCGCGACCTGCAGGCTCCTGAAAAACTGAATGACGAAAATACCGAAGAAGCCCAGGAAGAAATCCACGGCGACTACGAATCTGACTAATTTAAGATAAATTAAATTTTAGGATTCCCTCGACTGCTGTCGGGGGATTCTTGTAAAGAGACATGAAACGCTTATCGATTCTTTTATTAGTATTTACCTTGATGCTCGTTGGATGCGGGGACTGGGGAACCGATGACTCTGATTACGGTTACCAGGCAAAACTCCATTTCCACTATTATTACGGGCAGGACTGCTCCTGGATGGGGGCCGATTACTTGTGCGGCGATGCCTATTCGCTGTCGCCTTCTTTGACGGTGTCCGTGAAGGTGGATTGGAACGGGGACGCCACCGTCTATTATGACGGTTCCGGCCCCTACTATTTCTGGAAAGACGAGTACGACTACGCTTACGACCGGCACTATGGCGAATACTATTACCAGTTCAACCTGGACGGCAATTACAGCCTGACCGTTTACGATTCTGGCGCCGAGGTCATATACGCCGACACCTATACCGGGGTGGAACACCACTATTTCTACGATGTGTGGTAAAAATTCGGATTTCAGATTTATGAATTCGGAATTGTTTCCTTGAAAAGCTCCGAATTCCGAACTCTGAATTCTGAATTAGCTATATTTGTCCCCACTTATGAGTAAAAGTGGCGAGAATTTCGTGATAGCCCTGGATGGCGGTTCGGGTACCGGCAAGAGTACCACTGCTAAGATTGTGGCCAAGACCCTGGGTATCACCTATCTGGACACGGGCGCCATGTACCGCGCCGTGACGTTAGCTGCTCTGGACGCAGGACTCCCTGCCGAGGACGGCCCCGCCATGGACAAGTTGCTCTCTAACCTGACTCTGGGGTTCGACTCCGAAAATCACATTTTGATTAACGGGGTGTGCCGCGAAAGCGAAATCCGCGGTATGAAGGTGTCGAACAACGTGAGCATCTACTGCGCCCTACCCTCGGTCCGGGCCGCCATGACCAGGCAGCAGCGGGAAATCGGCAAGAAGCAGAGCTGCATCCTGGATGGCCGCGACATTGGAACCGTGGTGTTCCCCGATGCCAAGTACAAGTTTTTCATGGTGACGGACGTAGAGGTCCGCGCCGAACGCCGCTACAAGGAACTCCTTGAAAAAGGCGAAAAAGTTACCCTGGAAGAAGTCCTCCACAACTTGGTAGAACGGGACCGGCTGGACTCTTCCCGCGCAAACGCCCCCCTCAAGAAGGCGGACGACGCAATCGAAATTGACACTACACACATCTCAATCCAACAACAGGTGCAAAAGATTCTCGACTACGTAGGTGTAGTGGCGTAGCCTGAATCCTTTGAACCACAACCCAAATAAACAATATGTCTCAAAATCTCAAATTCGGAACTCAAGAAGATCTCGCCGAAATCCTCGCCGCCCAAGGCGAATGCTCCCCGGACTTCCGCAAGGCCAACGCCGACATCTACGCCGGCATGGACTGCCTGGAACAGGGCAAGCTCGTCACCGGTAAGATTAGCCAGGTGAACGATCAGGAAGTGCTGATCGACGTGAACTACAAGTCCGAAGGTGTCATTGACCGTGCTGAATTCAAGGACACGGACTCCCTCGAAATCGGTTCCGAAATCGAAGTGTTTGTCGAAAAGCTGGAAGATGAAGACGGACGTCTCATCCTCTCCAAGCAGAAGGCCGACTTCGTGCGCGTGTGGGACCGCATCCACGCCGCTTTCGAAAACAACGAAGTCGTGCGCGGTACGCTCACCAAGCGTATCAAGGGCGGTGTGGTTGTCGACCTGTTCGGCATAGACGCCTTCTTGCCGGGTTCTCAGATCGACCTCCGTCAGATCCCGGACATCAACGCCCTCATCGGTCAGGAATTCGACCTCAAGGTTATCAAGGTCAACAAGGCCCGCCGCAACATCGTCGTGTCTCGCCGTGTGGTTCTCGAAGAAGAACGCAACAAGCAGCGTGGCGACGTGCTCGAAACCCTCGAAAAGGGTCAGATCCGCAAGGGTATCGTCAAGAACATCACCGACTTCGGTGCATTCATTGACCTGGGCGGCGTAGACGGCCTGCTCCACATCACCGACATGAGCTACAAGCGCATCAACCACCCGACCGAAATGCTCCAGCTTGGTCAGGAAGTCGAAGTCATGGTTCTCGACTTCAACGACAAGAAGGAACGTATCTCCCTCGGCATGAAGCAGCTTAAGCCCCATCCGTGGAAGGACATCGCCGAACGCTACCCCGAAGGCGCCATCGTCAAGGGTAAGGTCGTGTCTATTACCGATTACGGTGCATTTGTTGAACTGGATAGCGGCGTCGAAGGCCTCATCCACGTTTCCGAAATGTCCTGGACTCAGCATGTCAAGCACCCCTCCAAGATCCTCTCCGTGGGTCAGGAAGTGGAAGCCGTTGTGCTCAAGGTTGAAGAAGATGCAGAACGCATCTCTCTCGGCATGAAGCAGCTGGAAAGCGACCCGTGGGATTCTATCGAAACCGAACTTCCGCCGGGTGCCCGCGTGGTTGGTGAAATCCGCAACATCGCTTCCTTCGGCGCCTTCGTCGAAATCAAGGAAGGTGTTGATGGCCTCATCCACGTGTCTGACATGTCCTGGACCAAGAAGATCACTCACCCCAACGAAATGGTCAAGAAGGGTGACAAGGTGGAATGCGTCGTGCTGGCCGTGGATAAGGAAAAGCGCCGCATTAGCCTCTCCATGAAGCACCTCACCGAAGACCCGTGGGATTCTGTGGAAACCACATACCCCGTGGACGCCGAAGTGAAGGGCAAGATTGTTCGCATGCTGGACCGCGGTGTCGTGGTTGAGCTCGCCGACGGTATCGAAGGCTTCATCCCGGTTTCCAAGCTCACCGCTGAATACATCAAGGTTCCTGCCGATGCATTCAAGGTTGGCGACGAAGTTCCGGCTGTGGTGACCGAAATCGACCAGAACAACCGCAAGATCTTCCTCTCTGTGGTGGACTACTTCAAGAACCGTGAATCCGCCGAGCTGAAGGCTTGGATGGACTCTCACAAGCCGGGCGAATCTGGCACCACCATCGGTGAAGCCGCCGCCCCCAAGAAGAAGAGCACCAAGAAGAAGGCTGAGAAGGCTGCTGACGAAGCTGCCGAAAAGCCGGCTGAAGAAGCCTAGTGAGTTGTGGGTTATGAGTGATGAGTTCGCAAGCCTATGGCTTGCTTTGAGGTGAAATAATGGCGCTTCGCGCAAAATGAAAACACCTGGGACTTATCGCTAACCAGTCGCTTAAAGGAATCCCGCGGGTAAAACCGCGGGGTTTCTTTTTATTATTGTTCTATGATGCAGCGGATTACCTGGATTGACAATTGCAAGGCTCTAGCCATCGTTCTTGTGGCTTTAGGTCATTTGCAATCCATTTATCTGGTGAGCGAGGTGATTTTTGCCTTTGTGCTGCCGGTGTTCTTTTTTCTTTCGGGGTGGACCTTTGGTTCGTCGGCAACGATGCCGTTTGGGAAGATGTTCCTGAAGAAGGTGCGAACGCTCCTTGTCCCGTATTTTGGTTTTTCGGTTATACTTTTTGCCTTCTGGTTCTTTGTAAGGCGGAGCTTTGGCTTGAGTGGCCATGCGGCGGATACTTCTGTGGCCGATGCTTTGTTGCAGATTTTACAAGGGGTGAATAGCGAGGTGTTTGTTACTCCTCTGTGGTTTTTGACCTGCCTTTTTGTTGTTGAAATCGCTTTTTGGATTTTGCTCCGCTTACGAAATAAATTTTTGATAGCTTCTGTCGTTGTGAGTCTTTTTGTCTATGGAATTTTTTATTGGACATACATGGACATTAGGCATTTCCCTCATGCTGTTTGGAACGTGGATCAGGCCTGTTTTTATCTTTTCTTTTTTTCGACAGGATTTGTTTTTAGTCGGTGTAACCTTGTTGAACGGACCTTGAATTCGAAGGGACGGTCTTGTGCGTTCGTTGCTGTTTCTGCTATTATTTTTGCGCTGGCGTTTTGGCTGCGTGATCATGCGTCTGCGACATGGGAGTACCTGTTGATGCAGACCCTGATGTGCAATGCAGGATTGATAGGTTTTGTTTCACTGTGCAAGATGATTCCCGGAAACAGGGTTTTGGATTTCTTGGGCCAGAATACCTTGACCATTTTTGCCTTGCACATGATGGTTCAGGCAATCTTGATAGGAATGACAGTTTCTTTGTTCCGTATGGATGTAGGGTATTTGCATAGTTCGCTTTTGGTTTGTGTCCCGCTTACCTTGGTTTCGCTGGTAATCCTGGTTCCTGAAATTCTGTTCATTAATCGTTTTATTCCGTGGCTTGCCGGCAAGCGACAAAGCCGCCAATAGCTATCTTGTACCTGTGATGAAAAAGATTTTTTTGAGTGCTTTGGTTGGGACCGTCGCCCTTTCTTTTTGGGGGTGCGCTGGTGGGCCCAAGGTAGATGACCCGGAATTTTTCAAGAACAAGTCGGGTGTTATCGGCGTGTTCAGGCAGCCCGCCTTTTACTGCAGCGAGGCCAGCCCCCAGTACATGCAGCTGGGAGATTCTACGGTGCTGGTGAAACCCGCCTATAGCGAAGACCAGGACAACCTCTTTGTGCAGGAGATGGGCCCTGGAGTTGCAACCCTGAAATACTATGAATACGCCTGTGGCGAGGACAAGCACAAGTTCGTGCTGGATACTACCCGCAAGGATGGGGCGTCGGGCCTGGTGGTACCGGAATCGGGATTCTGCAAGACGGTGGTTTCCTTTGTGGAAGGAGACAAGCTGTTTACCCAGAACGACGACCTGCTCATAGAATTTTTCGAGAAGCACAAGGTGGCCACCGGCTTCCACATGATTCCCTACTGCGAAGTGGTGACGCCGAGAGGCCGGACCGTATCGACGGGCATGGATTCGGATTCCTTGCTGCAGGTGAAATACGAGGCGGCTATTGCCGATGCCGCTGAGGCGAAACAAGAAGAGATTTACCCGCTGGTCACTGTCACACCGGAGTCGGATGGAGTGACTTGGGACAGGGATTCTACCCATGTGCTGGTGATTACCTTCCACGATAGGCCTGACATTTACGATACGGATACGTTGGTCATGTCGCAGGAAGTATGGGTAGTTTCGGAAAAGGAACTGTATTCCTGGTATAAGTCGAACAATGCTGGCGTAAAGGATTGGGATGTCCGCTTCAAGCAACTGCTGGGAATTCGTGCAAGCGCGAAGTATACCCATTTCTCTGCTTTGTGGGTGAAGCCCATTGACCTGGTGCGTCCGGCTTACCAGACCGACGTGAAACTGGATTCCATGACGCTGAAGTTTGACGAAAGCTTTGACGACTACACCTACGACAAGGAATTCAAGCTCTCGTTCAAACGCTGGTTCGACGACAGCCGTGCAAAGGCCTACGTCAAGAAAACGGGCTACCCCTGGACCCGTCTGGGCTATACCTATGACTGGGGCGCCGAAGACAAGAAATACGGTCTCACGGAATTCCTGATTTTGCAGGACTCCCATGTGCGGGTGCAGTTCACCAAGAACGTGCCTACCTTCGTGAAGTGGCTGGAAGAGCGGAATTAATTTTTTTGATTATCGATGGACCATGACCCGCCACAACTGCTGGCGGGCATTCTTGTACTTGCGCTCGAAGGCGGTGATGGGCTGCTCAGGCTCGAACGCTTCGCAACAGATTGTCATTGCGACCCTCGAAGAGGGGAAGCAATCACTAACCGGCATCTTCTGTAAAATGCCCGCCGCCTGTGCAAATTCCCGTGCGTAGATTTCCCAGTTGGTTCGCAGTTCCGTTTCTTGTGCGAGTTGCAACAGGGTGGGGAATATGGGGTGCAGGTGGAAACGCCTGCCCGCTTCGCTCTGCTTGGGCCAGGGATTGGGGTAATAGAGAGCGTGGTAAGGAATGATCCATTGCCCGCTTGTTACCTTGTCCAAGGCGAGCCGCCAAAAGTCGATGAGTTCCGCCCGGACATAGAAAATGTTTTTAGGTGCGTTTTGTCGGGCGTTGTTGGTTTGTGCCTCGGTGCCGCGGGACTGAGCAGTGTCGAAGGCCCTGCCCGCCTTGTCCAGGCGTAAGGCGGACTTGTCGATGCCGATGACGGGATAGTCCGGAAAGCGCCTTGCCAGATGTTGTGTGCTTTCTCCGGTGCCGCATCCTGAATCCAGAATGACAGGCTGTGGAGCTGCGCAGGATGGTCCTTCGGACTGGGCGTGTCCTTTGGTGTAAAAGTCCGCGATGAAACGTTCCGCGTCGGCGAAGGCATTTCGGGTGTGGTCGGCGATGGGCCTCTTGTATTCGGTGGTGGCGTACCTGCGGACCAGCTTTTCCAAATCCTTGAAAGGTCCGTCTTGGTTGGACAGGACTTCGCGGGCGCTGTTCATTCCTTTACCTCGATGCCGTACTTGTTCACCTTGTAATGCATCATGCGGGGGCTTACCTGCAGGTCGCGGCCGGCGGCGCTCAGGTTCCCGTTGTTTTTGCGCAGGGCTTCCATCAGGATTTCTTTTTCGTAGGAGCGGAGCAGCGTGGAGAGCGACGCCGGACCTTCGGGAATGAGCGACGTGCCCGAGGTAACGTCGGTTTGCAATGTAGGCGGAAGGTCGTAGGCGTTGATGCTCACGTCTGTGGTGGCGAGGCAGGCATGTTCGATGCAGTTCTCCAGTTCCCGCACGTTGCCCGGCCAGTGGTAGCTCATGAGCATGTCGATGGCGGGAGTGCTGAGCCTCTGGATTTTCTTGCCGTATTTCAGGTTCATCTTGGCGATGAAATGGTCCGCCAAAAGCAAAATGTCTGTTTTGCGTTGGGACAGTTCCGGCAGCTTGATCTGGAAAATGTTCAGGCGGTAGTAGAGGTCTTCGCGGAAAAGCCCCTGTTGCATCAGGGCTTCGAGGTCCTTGCCGGTGCTGGCGATAATCCGGATGCTTGCGTTCTGGAAAATGTTGCTCCCCAGGCGGCTGAAGCGCCGGTCTTGCAGGAATTGCAAAAGCTTGGTCTGTGCGGCAAGGGGCAGGGAGCCGACCTCGTCTATGAAAAGGGTGCCGCCGTTTGCCTGCTCCGCCTTGCCCAGGTGGCGCGCGGTGGCGCCAGTGAAGGCGCCCCTTTCGTAGCCGAACAGTTCGCTTTCCAGGGAGTTGAATCCTTCGCCTGCGTTCAGGGAATCGCAGTTCAAGATGACAAAGGGCCCGCTCGCCCTTTCGGACATGCGGTGTAAAGTCCTTGCAGTGTGTTCCTTGCCGGTGCCCGCCGCCCCGCGGATAAGCACCACGGCGTCGCTACTTGCGATTTGTCGCACCTGCCGCTCCACCTCTTGCATGGCGCGGGTGTTTCCGATGAGTTCGCTGGGAGTGCCGCCCATGAGGTCCCGAAGTTCCTGGAATTTCTTCTGGTACCCCGTTTCGACGGCGGCGAAATTGTTGCCGATGATTTCTTGCAACCTTTGCCTCAGACGGTCCTTGGCACGGATATGGTGCAGGGCGTCGTCGATTTGGCGCAGGGCCTCTGTTTGCAGGGCGTTGAATTCCATGGCCTAAATATAGGATTGTTAGGCGGTTTGTTTTGTTTGTGTTTTACAAATATGTAATAATAGTGATGAATTTTACAAAAATGTAAAGAAAACGGCCTGAAATTTGCCATTTTTTCACTGCAAAGCTACCATTCTCCTTTCTATTTTTCGCCCCGAAACAAAAGGACGCACTATGATCAGCACCCGCAAGAATACCGTCAACGATATCGCTTCGGCACCCGCCACCCCCATCAAGCCCGCCACGCCGGCAAACATCGACTATTTCGGCGAGGACGTGTTCAACGCCCGGGCCATGCGGAACTACCTTTCCAAGGAAACCTGTGAAAAGCTTTTGGCCACCATCGACGAGGGCGCTCCCCTGGACGCCAACATCGCAAGCGAAGTGGCCCATGCCATGAAACGCTGGGCCCTGGACCGTGGCGCCACCCACTTTACCCACTGGTTCCAGCCCCTTACCGGCTCTACCGCCGAAAAGCACGATTCTTTCTTGGAACTGGAAGAGGGCAAGCCCATCATGGTGTTCAGCGGCAAGAACCTGATTGTGGGTGAGCCGGACGCATCCAGTTTCCCCAGCGGGGGCCTGCGCTCCACCTTCGAGGCCCGCGGATACACCGCCTGGGACCCCACCAGCCCCGCTTTTATCAAGCGCCACGGTAACGGTGCGACCCTTTGTATTCCCACGGCATTCTGCAGCTATACCGGCGAGGCCCTGGACAAGAAGACGCCCCTGCTCCGCAGCTTGCAGGCCCTTTCCAAGTCCACCCGTAGGCTCATGACCTGTTTTAAGGCGAGTCCCAAGAAGACTACCGTGACTCTTGGCGCCGAGCAGGAATATTTCTTGATTGACAAGCGCTTTTACCTGCAACGGCCGGACCTGTACCAGGCGGGTCGCACCATTTTCGGGGCAACACCTGCCAAGCACCAGCAGATGGACGACCACTACTTCGGTAGCATTCCCACCCGTATATTGAACTTTATGAACGATGTGGAAATGGAACTGTGGAAGCTTGGCATTCCGGCCAAGACCCGCCACAACGAGGTGGCTCCTGCCCAGTTCGAACTGGCTCCTATCTTTGAAGAGGTGAACCTGGCCTGCGACCACAACATGCAGATTATGGAAGTGCTCCGCCAGGTGGCGGACAGGCACGGGCTGGTTTGCCTGCTCCACGAAAAACCCTTTGCCGGCGTGAACGGCTCGGGCAAGCACAACAACTGGAGCATTACTTACGGTCATGGAAACCTGCTGAACCCCGGCAAGGACCCGCACCAGAACGCTGTTTTCTTGACGGCCCTCTGCGCCGTGATTTATGCGGTGGATACCCACGCTGACCTGCTCCGCATGACGGTGGCGGGAGCGGGCAACGACCATCGTCTGGGGGCCAACGAGGCGCCTCCGGCGATTATGTCTATCTACCTTGGTGACCAGCTGATGGACGTAATCGACCAGCTGGAACAGGGCGTGCCCAAGTCCAGCAAGCAGGCGGGTGCCATGCGGATTGGCGCTGACGCCTTGCCGCCGCTCCCTCGGGACGCTACCGACCGTAACCGCACGAGTCCCTTCGCCTTTACGGGAAACAAGTTCGAGTTCCGCGCTCCGGGCTCTAGCCAGAGCTGTTCCGAACCCAACGTGGTGCTGAACACCATCGTGGCCGAAGCCTTCGACATGATTGCGGAACAGCTGGAAAAACTGGACGAGAAGAATTTCCACACGGGACTGCAGAAGATTCTCCAGAAAATCGTGAAGGAACACAAGCGCGTAATCTTCAACGGCAACGGCTATACCGACGAATGGATTGCCGAAGCGGAACGCCGCGGGCTGCCTAACATCAAGACCTCTATGGAGGCCATGAAGGCCCTGGTGAAAGACGAGAATGTGGCCCTGTTCGAAAAGTACGGCGTGATGAACCGTCGCGAGATGGAGTCCCGCTACGAAGTGAATGTGGAGGATTTCCACAAGCGTATCCATATCGAAGGGGAAATCGCCCGTGACCTGGCGAAGAACGTGATTTTGCCCAAAGTGGTGGATTCTTACTCCAAGGCCCTCAAGACAAACGAAATGGCCCTGAACCAGGGATTCCCCGGTCTGGACAGCTACGCCAAGGCACTGGGCGAAGGCACTTCGAAGCTGATGGCCGCTGTCGCCAAGATGGAAGCCTGCCTGGAAAAGGACCACGAGGATATTCTCGACGCCATGGCGGAACTCCGCGGCGTGGTGGACGCCCTGGAAAAAATCGTGCCCGACGACTGCTGGCCCTTGCCCAAGTACAGGGAAATGCTGTTCATCTACTAATGTGGAATGTGGGCTGTAATGTGAGGTGTGAAATTATTCATTTCACGTCACACATTACACTTTTATATCTTTGAAAAGAACCAAGGGGGCTTTATGCAAGACGCTGAACGGGATAAACGCATATCCGAACTTGTGAAAAAGGACCAGGAGCACGACGCCCGCCTGGATGCCCAGGCCGAAAAGGATTACGAGCACGACCTGCGTATCGATTCCCTCTACAGCAAGGAACGGGAGCAGGAATTCAAGATCAAGGCCCAGGTGGCAAAGGACGCAGAACACGATTTCCGCCTGAATTCCGTGGACTCCAAGAACGAGGAGCAGGATTCGGAACTGCATCGCCAGTCCATCAAGGACCGGGAGCACGATGCCCGCCTGGAAACCTTGGAAAAGCTTTATGCGGACTTGGCTGCCCGTGTGGAATTTCTGGAATCGCAACTGAAAAAATAGGCCCATGTCGCAGCCTGTCCGGAACATCGCCATCCTTGCCCATGTGGATGCGGGCAAGACCACCTTGTCGGAACGGATTCTGTTCACGGCAGGGGAGGTGCGTCGTCCGGGCCGCGTAGAAGAAGGCCTTGCCACCATGGACTACCTGCCCGAAGAAAAGGACAGGGGCATTACTATCGAAAGCGGCGTGGCCCACTTTGAGTGGAAGGATACCTGGTTCAACTTTATCGATACGCCGGGTCACGTGGATTTTGGTGCCGAGGTGGACACGGCCCTCACGGCGGTGGAAGGGGCGATTCTTGTGGTGAGTGCCGCAAGCGGTGTGGAGACCCAGACGGTGGCCGCTTTCAAGAAGCTCCGGGAGGCGGGCGTTCGGACGATTTTGTTCGTGAACAAACTGGACAATCCCGACTATTCCCTGGACGAAACCCTTATCAACATCGAAGAGGTTCTGGGTGTGCGTCCGGTGCTCATGACGCTGCCGGAATATCGGGACGGCAAGATGACCGGCGTGCTGGACGTGCTGAGCAAAAGCCGCCTGGAACATTCCGCTACCGGCGAAGAGGTGGTGGACGAAGGCTGGAACGTGGATGACGGCTGGGACCAGGCCCACGACCTGAAAAAGCATTACGCCGAGGCGGTGGAATTTGCCAGCAATTTTGACGACGAGATTTTGAAACTGGCCATGGAAGGGAAACCTGTGCCGGCGAAGATTCTTTTGCGGGGGCTGAAGGCCCTGGCGGCAAGCGATGATTACGCCCTGTGCTATGCGGGCTCTGCCATGGAAGGTTTTGGCGTGCGGAGCCTCACGACGGCGCTGACTTTCTTTTTGCCAGAGGTGCCTGCCTTTGACAAGGGCGAACTTGGCCAGGTGATACGCCTCAGGTATTTCAAGGGTGTGGGGGAGATTTCCATATTCCGGAGCCACACGGATTTGGAGCGCAAGGCATGGCCTGCGGGCTTTGAGTTTTCGAGACTGAAGGCGAACCTGCTGGTGCCAGTAGATGAAATCCGTGCAGGCGATATTTACGCGATGCGCACGCCTTTCGAGACGGAACTGGGAGAGGTGATTTGTGTTAATTCGGAATTCGGAGTTCGGAATTCGGAAAGTGTCAGGAACCAGGATGACGTTCCTCAAGCCTCGAACCCCGAGCCTCGAGCCTCCCTCCGCGACAAGTACCAGCCCCTTTTGCAGACCCGCGTGGAGTGCCTGGGTTCCGAGGACTTTTTGCATGTGGACAAGAGTCTGAACATGCTGGGCCGTATGGATCCCAGTTTCCGCGTCCAGAAGGATGACGGCGGTTTCTGGTACTTGCATACCGTAGGCGAGGTGCAGCTGGATGTGCTGCTTTCGCGCCTGAAGCGGGAATTCGGTTGCGAAGTGAAGGCGGGTAGCCCCGAGGTGCGCTGGCAAGAGCGTTTATGTCGTGAGGTGGGTCCCGTGGAAAATTCGTTCCAGCTTGGGCCCCACAAGATTTCTATCAAGCTTTCGGCGACGCCTTTGGAAGGCGATGCCCACGACATACGGCTTTCTGCGGAATTTTTGGAGACGGCTCCCCGCGAGATTCTGGCCGGCGTCCGCTCGGCCCTGCTGGAATCTGCTGAAGTCGGGATTCTCGGCAAGGGAGCGCTGGTAGGCGTGCGTTTCGAGGTCCACGAGTTCACTTGGACCGAGGGGGCGCTTCCGCCCATGATCAAGAAGGCCTGTGCCGATGCGGTTACAAAGCTGATCAAGCCCGCCGATGTGGAACTTTACGAGCCCATCATGGAACTTTCGCTGGAATGCCCCGTAAACTTTGCAGGTCTTGTCACTGGCGATATCCAGGCCCGCGACGGCAAGGTGAAAGAAATCGGCGGCGACGGCAAGACCCACTTTTTGAAGGCGGAAGTCCCGCTACGCAAGATTTTCGGCTATGCTACCGGCGTTCGCAGCATCAGTAAGGGTACTGCGCTTTATAGTATGAAGTTGCTCGGGTATAGACCGTCGACCGTTTGATTCGACAAAGGAAAAATGATGATTGAAAAAATGAAAGTGCTGGGCCTCGTCGTTGTTCTGGCTGGCTCCATGGCGTGTGCGGGTTCCAAGAACGGAGAGGATGTAAAGAATGCTGTCAAGAGGTTTTTTGGCGTGCGGGAATACGCCGAGTTGGTGGACGAAGAAAACGACGATGTGTATTTTCTCGGCCGGGCCGATCTCTTTGTCTATCCCACGTTAAGTTTCGGCCGGAGTTACGGGCATTACGTATTTGAAAAGGTGTATTCGTCGCTGGACGATATCCGCCTGGATGGCGAAATGGATTACCGTTCCTTTGTCAGTTCGCCGTACACGATTCTTAAGGCGGGAAAATCCATGGTGCTGAGAAAAGCCGAAGGGAAGTATTTCTCGTACAACTTTAAAGAGAACTTATCTGCGAAGTGACGAAAAACGCCCTCGAATGTGATCGGGGAAAATTTGTAAAGCGAGTGTTGAGAAAGAAAGTGGTTGTAAAATGAATTACGCGGTGTGTAGATACATTCTTTTGGCTTGCATCTTACTGTTTTGTATTTCGTGTAGTACCGATGAAGTCTCTTCTTCGGTTGCATCTTCGCAATCGCCTCGAATAGAAGATATCCCGACGAAAAATCTCAGGAGCTCCTCGAGTGCGGCACTCTCGAGTAGTTCCTTTGGACAGTTCAACGATTCTATACCGTATGGCGAACTGGTAGATATGCGTGATGGCAAGTCTTACAGGACGGTGCTGATTGGTGACCAACTCTGGATGGCGGAGAACTTGAATTACGGGGATTCCGTAAGTATTCCGAGCCTGAAGGGAAATACCTGGTGCGGTGGTGGCGATTCCCTCAAAAACGATTGCGGCATATATGGAAGGCTCTATACATGGGCTGCTGGTGGCGAATTGTGCCCTGAAGGTTGGCGCATGCCCAGCATGGAAGATTTTATGACCTTGGCGAAGAACTTTGGCGGGATGGCGTTTGCCGGAGAAGCGCTGAAGTCTGATGCTGTTGGTTGGAGAAAACTGGGCGGATCGAATGCTTCGGGCTTCTCGGCGCTCGGTGCCGGTTACCGCCGTCACGATGGCGATATTTTGGAAATCAACAACAAGGGAGTATTCATGACGAGTTCTGTCGGGTATCGCGAGGATCCGATGGATCCTTGGCGAGGAACCGCCGACATGGATGTCTTTGTCGTTACGGACGATCTGGTCAGTGCCGAATTTGGAAGGTGTGTGTATAGCGAAGGGCTGTCTATCCGCTGCATCAAGGACGATGAATATGGCGAAGGGCGGATTATTACCGAAGGCGATGACCCCGGAGAAGACGAGTAGTACTACCAGTATTTATCCGTCTCGTCAAAATGATTCCTGCGCTCGGTTTTCTTGCAGCGGTCCGATGCGAAACCGATAAGCTGGTAGTCATATCGCTTGTATGAATATGCTGTTGACATGAAGATGTCGCGATCCTCGACAAAATAGATGTTTTTTGCCGTGGTGGACTTTGCCTTTTCTAGTTTGAGGAAGTCCTCGCTTGTGATGACCGGATACCAGTTCCAGTCGGGTGCGCACTTGTATGTTACGGAATCGAACGTTGCGTAATCCATCTTTGCCGCGGTATCGCCGTAGCATAGGCCAATCTCCTTTTCGAGAGCCGTGGCCGTGCGCCATACAAACGAGGTGTCGCAGTCACCGCTTACCTGCTTGATGTCACAATAAAAGATTTCGTCCTTATACTTGCTGCTTTCGCTGATGATCGTTATCGGCTGGAAGGCGATGTCGCTGCTGCATTTGCCGAAACCGTAGAGCTGTGAGGGAATATTGCCTAGCCAGGAGTTTACGCTGGTAAGGGTGCAGTCGTAGTGGATAGTGGCGATACCACAGTATCCGGCGGTCAGGATCTTCAATTCCAGGGAGCCCCAGTAGCCTTCCTTCTTATAGGTGCTTATCATGGAATCGAGAAGGGCTAGTGACTTGGCCTCGATGGAATTTGCAAAGTCGCTTACAGCGATAAGGGCGTCTCCATCGTTAAAGGAACCGTCTTCCTTGAAACTTTCCGCAAGGCTGGTTTTTATCTGCTGGTATTCGTCGGGCGATTTGTCCCCTCGGATGATATACCAGGGATACCAGAGGATAGGGACGTAGTTGAAGGCCTGTCCCGAATAGTATGAGAAAACGAGTGGGCTGAAATCCTCGTAGTCGAAGATGTTTGTCTGCAGCAGCATCTCTCTCTCGAACTCGCGCAGGCTCGTGTATTTTGCGGTCTCGAGAGGATAGTCGTGCTTCAGGTAAAGTTCCTTGATTCTCGGGACGAGCATGGTGCTGAGGAAGGTGACTCCGACATCGTTGCGCCATCCTAGATCGGTGATGGTGTTGAACGTGACGGAAGCTTTTCCGGATTTACCCTTGGCAACGACTTCGAACAGGGCTATGTCGGTCTTGAGGTCCGTCTTTGGAAAATGATAAGTGTGTTTCTTCTGCGGGTCGGGAGTCCCGTAGACGGTATCGCCCTTGGGCTTGAGTTTGTCGTTTAGGCAGACAAAGTAGAACTCCTCGATTTCCAGGTCGGGATCAATCATGGCAGTCGCGTTTATCTGCCTATTGCTAGTACTGTATTTTGATTCCTTCGCCGTCTCGGTCTTGGTGTCGAGACTGTCGGTTGTTCCGCAGGCAACAAGGATCAACCCTGCGAGCGCAAGGAGGATGTTTTTCACGGTTCCTCCTCTATGGCTGCGAACATGGCGTTGGGAATGACTTCCCTGCAGTTGATATGCCCGAGCTGGATATCGGTATCCAGCGTGATGTGCTTGTTCTTGATCTTTAGGTTAAATGCGTGGTTCTTGGTGTATTCGGAACAGTCGCCGTTATAGAACTGGACGAACTTGATTGGCGTAAAGGTGAAATCTTCCGGCTCTATCACGAGAACCTGGGAGTAGTCGCCCGAGCGCAAGATGATTTTTTCGGCTGTCTTGCAACTGAAATCCTCACAGCCGAATATGTCGAGATAGAAGTCGTCAACGCGTGCAGTTGACCAGTAGGGCCTATCGCTCTCCCAGTAGTTGGAATTTGTCACTTTCATTTCGAAGTGGGCTTTCAATGTAATCGGGTTCGGGAATTTGTCTATCCCCAAGGAGAATATGACCATGCTTGCGGCGGCACTGTCGGATCTGGAAGCAAGCAGTTTGTCCTTGGGCGTGTAGTCCTTGAACCGGTGTTCGTGCGAAAGTTGTTCGCTGTAGACTACGCCGCTTTCCCAGGGATGCGGTACCTGCTGGGAATCCTGGTAGAGGATAATGGAATCCAGGGCAGGGAGGTTCACTTCCTTTATCGTGAAACGGTTCAGAGTCGTTGTATAGTATTCGTATTCCGTTGTGCACGACCAGAATATGGTGGCGCACAGAGCAATAAAAGCTATACAGAAAAGGCGCTTCATATTCTTGACTTTGGAACGGGCTACATTCTAGCGGCTTTCGCCCTGCGTCTAAAGTGCTCGATAAGCGGAGCCACGGTGTCCTTGAAGTCGTCGTGTGTCTCGATGCGCACAAAATCGATGGACATGCGCTGGAACAGTTCCTTGGTGGCCTTGCCCTGACGCTTTGCCTCTCGGGCGAAAGCTTCGCGGAAAGTCGCATCGCCGGTATCGATGAGGAGTGTTTCTCCGGTTTCAGGGTCTTCCAGTTCTACGAGTCCTGCGGGGGGCAGTTCCGTTTCCCGGGGGTCCACCACGGAGACCGCAAGCACGTCGTGGCGTTTGCGGAGAATCTTGAAGGCGTTTTCGAAACCCTGGTCCAGAAAGTCGCTCATCACCACGACCACGGCACGGCGGTTCAGAATCTTGCCTGCATATTCCAGCGCCACTTGGGTGTTGGTGCCGTGGTGCTGCGGCTTGAAGTAGAGGATTTCGCGGATAAGCCGCAGCACGTGCTTGCGGCCTTTCTCGGGCGGGATAAACAGTTCCACCTGGTCGGTGTAGATGAGCAGACCCACCTTGTCGTTGTTCTTGATGGCGGCGAAAGCGAGAAGTGCGGTCAAAGTCGCCATGACTTCGCCCTTCATCTGCTTGCCGGAACCGAATTCCGAAGAGCTGGACGCGTCCACCATCAAGAGCATGGTCATCTCGCGTTCTTCGATGAACTTTTTCACGTAAGGAGAGCCTGTACGGGCGGTTACGTTCCAGTCGATGGTGCGCACGTCGTCGCCCGGCATGTATTCCCGGACTTCGCTGAATTCCATACCGTTCCCTTTGAAGGAGCTGTGGTAGGCACCGGTCATGACGGTGTCCAGCGTTCCGCGGACAGAAAGTTCAATTCGGTTGACGGTCTTTAAAACTTCTTTGTCTAGCATTTCGCCCACAATATACAAAGTTTACGGCTGTGAGGCAAACGGGGGCGTTGCGGGGGGAGAGCCCCCGCTAGAAGGGGTAGCGGATGACACGGCTAGATGGCGGGGTGGGACCCGCCATGACGACGTGGCAGAAGCGAGGGGAAGGCATTCCCCTAACCATAGACACTTTAAGAGGATCCTCGCCTTGGTTCGACGCAGCTTGCTTCGACAATGCTCAGCACAGGCATCACAGGTCGCGAGGATGACGAAAAAAGGAATCGCTCAGGATGACACTTCTTGAAACCTGCGGCCCTAAAACCTAAGACCTATTACCTAGCCCCTAGCCCCTAGATCCTAGCCCCTAAATCCTAACCGCTAATACGCCCCTTCGCCCTTGAACACGACCTTGAAGGTCTTGAGGATGAGCTTGAAGTCGTCGGCCAGCTTGCCGCCGCGGCGGATGTAGTCGTTGTCCAGGCGCATCTGCCCTTCGAAGCTGATGTTGCTGCGGCCGCTGACCTGCCAGATGCAGGTGAGCCCGGGGGTTACGGAAAGGCGCATGCGGTGCCAGGGTTCGTAGGTTTCCACCTCTTCGGGGAGAGGCGGACGGGGCCCCACGATGGACATGTCGCCGTTGATGATGTTCACCAGCTGGGGCAGTTCGTCGAGGCTGAACTTGCGGAGAATGCGACCGAAGGGGTAGATGCGGGGGTCGTTCTTGATCTTGAAGGTCTTGCCGCCAGTTTCGTTCAGGGCCATGAGTTCTTTTTTGCGTTCTTCGGCATCGACATACATGCTGCGGAACTTGTACATGGTGAACAACGAGCCGTTCTTGCCCACGCGGGTCTGCTTGAAGATGATGGGCCCCTTGGGGTCGCTGATCTTTACGGCCAGGGCACAGAATAAAAGTACCGGCGAAAGGATAATCAGGCCCAGCAGGGCACCTGTAAAGTCCACGCACCGCTTGATGATGTGCCGAAAACGGATCTTGTGGGGGTGGGGCCAGATATGGTCCATGTTCAGGCGGTCGACACGGAAGAAACTGCCATTGGTGCTGTTGAATTCTTTGATGGTGTCCGCCAGTTCTAAGTTGTCTTTTTCTTGGAGGCCGGTATAGAGGTAGGCCTTGAAGATGGGTTTCTTGGGCTTGTGTCGCAGGTTCTGGATTAGGCCCGCGTCGTTTAGCCTGTGGAGAATTTCTTTTCGGATGTTTTCCAGGGTGGAAAGGTCCGAATTCAGCAGGATGACACCGATACCGTTGCTGTCGGAAAGGTAGCCGATGACGTCGATGAACCGGAGGTGGGAGAACATGGTAAGGAGACTGATACGCCAGGTCTGCTCTACGGTCTGGTTCGGCCATGCCCAGCCCAGCAGGTCGAACTGATGGGCGTAAATCTGGACAAAGATGAAAGGCTTGCGGGTGCGGTTTGCCCGCAAGAATTCCTCGTTCAGCCTGGCCCGGAAAAGCCTGGCCGGATAGACGATGTTCTTTAGCCTCTGCTCCGTCAGAATGGAGTCAATGGCTGGATTTACCGATCCCTGTTCCATGTCCCTAAATCTAGAAAAAAGAGCCTGAGAGGTAATAGGTTTTAGGTTGTAGGTGTTAGGTTATGGATGCATGAGCATGGGCTTTGGGACCAAGATGCTTCTTGTAATCAGTAATTCTAGTAACTAGTAACTAGTAACTAGCCGCAGGGAGTAGCTCCTTTTTTCTACATTTTCCGCCGTAAAATTCAAAATGGAGACGCCTTATGTTGCGTATTGGTCTTATTGGAACGGGAACCGTCGGTGGCGGAGTTATCCAGATTCTGGAGCAGAAAATTGCCGAGTACAAGGAAAAGCTCGGTGTGGAGCTGGAACTGGCCTGCATTTGCGCCAAGTCCGAAGAGGAAGTGGCCCCCTACAAGGCAAAGGGCTACAAGGTTTCGACCAACGCCGACGAAATGATTGCCGGCAACGATATCGATGTGCTGGTGGAACTGGCCGGTGGCTACAATATGCCCCGCAAGTGGATTCTGGCCGCCCTTGAAAGCGGCAAGCACGTGGTGACCGCTAACAAGGCTCTTCTCGCCAAGTATGGTCACGAGATTTTCCCCCTGGCCGCCAAGAACGGACTGCACGTGCTGTTCGAAGCTGCCGTAGGTGGAGGCATTCCCATTATCCGCAGCCTGCAAGAAGGCCTGCTGGGCTCTACGGTAGAAAGCCTGAGCTGCATCATCAATGGCACCTGCAACTACATCCTTAGCCGCATGGCCGACGAAGGCCTGGACTTTGACGTGGTATTGAAGGACGCCCAGAAGCTGGGCTTTGCCGAAGCGGACCCCACCTTCGATATCGAAGGAATCGACTCCGCCCACAAGACGGCCCTGCTTGCAAGCCTCTGCAGCGGCAAGCGGGTGGATTTTGAAAAGATCCATGTGACGGGTATTTCCAAGATTACCGCCCAGGATATCGCCTTTGCCAAGGAAATTGGCTGTTGCGTAAAGCTCCTCGGTATCTATCATCGTGATGGCGACCGCGTGGATGCCCGTGTGCATCCCTGCTTTGTCTCTAACGAAAACCTGCTTTCCAACGTGAACGGCGTGATTAATGCGGTTTACCTCAAGTGTGACAACCTGGGCGAAACGGTCCAGACCGGTGCCGGTGCTGGCCGCCTCCCGACGGCCTCTGCCGTGGTAGCCGACCTTGTGTCCTTGGCCCGCTCTGTGGACATGGGCAGCCGCAAGGCGCTCCCCATGGGCTGGTTCAATGTGGAAAATTCCGCCACGCTGGTGCCGATTTCGGAAACGTCCTCCCGCTACTACCTGCGCTTTACCTCTCGTGACGCCTGTGGCGTGCTTGCGAAGATTACCAGCATCCTTGCCGATAACAACATCTCCATCGAGACCATCATCCAGAAGAATGTGAAGGACCCGGGCAAGGTTTCCATTGTGGTCATTACCGAAAAGACCCAGGACAGCAAGGCCTCGAAGGCGGTGGACGCTATCGATGCCCTGCCCGAAATCGTGGAAAAGAGCCAGGTTATCCGTTTCCTGGTCTAAAAATTGGTTTCTGGACGGACCATTTTGTAGATTAGGCCTGTATGATTCGTGCCGCCACATTGGAAAGGGTGCTCCTTCTCCTTTCGGACTTTCTCGCCCTGACAATCTGCTTTGTCCTGGCGTACTGGGTCCAGTTCCATAGTGGCTGGATTGCCGAAAAGTTCGACCCTTCCAAGACCCTGGATGCCTACTGGCATATCGGGTGTGCCCTGAATATCTGCTGGCTGTTCTGGTTTACCTTTACGGGGCTGTACCGCACATGGCTTTTACAGTCCAGAACTTTGCAGGTCTTGCGGGTGTTGCGGGCCGTTTTTGTGGGTGTTGTCCTGATTATTGTCGGCCTGTTCGGCTCTGAGTTTATGGGCAAGGTGGCCGCCGGTGCTCCCCTGACTGGCAACTACATCTACGGTTCTCGATTTACCTGGATCTTGGTCTATGGCGTTTTTGTATTGGTGCTGGTCGCTGCTTTCCGCATGGTGCTGTACCTTGGGCTGAGGTCGTTGCTCCGCCGGGGCTATGGGGCCAACAAGGTGCTGGTCCTTGGCTGTACGGAATCCGGCAAGAATATTGCAGAAGCTTTGAAAAAAGCTCCTGAGGTTGGTCAGCAGGTGGTGGGGTTTGTTGATGAACGCTACCAGGTGATGGACCATCATTTTTGCGATGTTCCGGTTCTTGGCAAGTATTCGGATTTGCCCGCATTGGTCAAGAAGTTGGGCATTTCGGGAATCATTATCGCTCATGACAGCTCTTCTCCGCAAGAAATCATGCGTGTGCTGGTATGGGTTTGCGAACTTCCCTTGCATATCTACATTGTGCCTGAGCTTTACCCTGCCGTCAATGGCAGGTTCAAGAGCAACCTGGTTCACGGGTTCGAACTGCAGGAACTTTTCCCCTTAGCCATGCCGCCCTGGCAGGTGCAGATCAAGAGATTCCTGGATATTGTTATTGGTGGAATTATTGGACTTTGCTCCTTGCCGGTGTGCCTGTTGGCGGCCATCGCCATCAAGCTGGATGACCACGGCCCCATTTTTTATTCCCAGGAACGCATCGGCCTGTACGGTAAGCCCTTTACGGTTTACAAGTTCCGCACCATGCGCACCGATGCCGAAAAGTTCGGTGCCCAATGGGCCACCAAGAAGGACCCTCGTATTACCCGTGTGGGGCATTTCTTGCGCAAGACCCGCATTGATGAACTCCCGCAGATTTTGTGCGTGCTGAAAGGCGATATGAGTATGGTGGGGCCTCGCCCCGAACGTGCCGTATTCATTGGCAAGCTCCGTGAGCAGATTCCCTTTTATATTGGACGCCTGAAGATGAAACCCGGTCTTACCGGCTGGGCCCAGGTGCGCCACCATTATGACAATAGTATTGAGGATGTTCAAATCAAGCTGCAGTACGATATGTATTATTACGAGAACATGAGCCTGCTTCTGGATTTCCAGATTCTCGTGCGGACGGTCTATGTGGTACTGACCGGAAAAGGAGCTCAGTAAAATTCGGAATTCGGATTTATGAATTCGGAATTAATTATTAGATTTGATTTTTGAAATTCGAACTATCTTTACTCCGGAATCTAAAATCCGTTTTTAAAGTCTAAACTTTGAATTAACATCAACTCCGAACCCCGAATTCCTAATTCCGAATTAATTATGTACGGCGACAATTCTACTCCAGTTTTTCCTACCGAAGATGCTCTCACCATGATCCGTCTCGCTTTGGCCGAAGACGTGCGGACAGGCGATGTGACCAGCGAATGGACCATTCCCGCCGACCAGAGGCAGCATGCCCGCCTGATAGCGAAAGAAGACGGCGTGCTTGCTGGACTCCCGGTGATTGAACTGGTGTTCCAGGAGCTGAAGGCAAGCGTGAAGGTGACGCTCCACAAGAAAGACGGTGATGTCGTTAAAAAGGGCGACCTGATTGCCGAAATGGACGGCACCACCCATGAACTCTTGACGGGCGAACGAACGCTCCTGAACTTTATCCAGCAGCTTTCGGGCGTGGCCACGGTGGCCCACACCTTCCAGGAAGCCCTGAAGGGCGGCAAGACCAAGGTGCTGGATACCCGCAAGACGGTGCCCGGTTTTCGCACATTGCAAAAATACGCCGTGCGTGTAGGGGGCGGTTCCAACCATCGCATGGGACTTTTCGACATGGTGTTGGTGAAGGACAACCATATTGCTGCGGCAGGCGGTGTTTTGCAGGCTCTTGAAGTGGTGAAGAAGAACAACAAGCAAGGCCTGATGGTGGAAATGGAAGTGGAAAATTTCGACCAGCTGCGGGCCCTGTTGAACAAGGGTGTAGACGTGATTATGCTGGACAACATGAGCAACGAGATGATGGCTGAAGCCCTGAAGATCATCAAGGAAAGCGGTGACAAGTGCCTGGTGGAGGGTTCCGGCAACATGACGCTGGAACGCGCGAAGGAAATCGCCTCCCTTGGCCTTGACTATATTTCGGTCGGGGCGTTGACCCATAGTGTGAAGGCTCTCGACATCTCCATGAGGATATAGTCTCTATGTAGAAAAGGAGATGCCCGGTCAAGCCGGGCATGACAAGTGGTTAAATGAAGAATTTGAAAAAGTCGGATACGTTCTCGTTTGTGGTGGATGTGGGAAACTCCCATACGGTGCTCGGTATTTTCAAGGGCGACAAGGTGGTGGACCACTGGAGACTCACCACCCGCAAGGAGACTACTAGCGACGAGGTGATGAACCGCATTGGCGGCCTTGTCCGCTTTTCTGAAATCAAGCCTTCGACTATTACCCACGTGGGGCTTTCGACGGTGGTGCCTGCCCATGAGCGTCCGTGGATCAAGGCACTGCAGACCCTGTTAAAGCGGCCTGTGCAGGTGGTGAGTTCCGACAATTGCCTGGGATGCCCTATCGCCTACCCGAACCCGGCTTCGCTAGGTTCCGACCGTCTTTGCAATATTATTGCCCTTCGGGACCGTGGCTACAAGGATGCCATCGTGGTGGACATGGGAACGGCCACTACTTTTGACGTGATGAAGGATGGCGGCTTTGCGGGAGGTATCATTATCCCGGGCATCAGCGCGAGCCTCGATGTTTTGACCGAGAAGGCGGCCAGGCTCTTGCCGGTGAGCATCGAATGGCCGGAGCATGTGATTGCCAACAACACCGACGACGCCATCCGCGCGGGTCTCTTGTACGGGTTCATGGCGGAGCTTGAAACCCTGGTGGCCAAAATCAAGGCCGAGATGGGCAAGAAGAAAGTTCCCGTGTTTGCCACGGGAGGCTGGGGCCGCATGGTCATGGGACACAGCAAGGTGATTGACACCTACGACCCCTACCTGACCCTGAATGGCGTGCGCCTGGTGGCCTTGCACGGTAACGGTGCTGCTGCCATCGAGGGCGAAGAGGACTAGCGAAACAATCTAAAAAAAAGAAAGGTCCCGGCGAAATTGCCGGGGCCTTTCTAAAGTTTGAGACGAACCTGTTTATTCGCATCCGTTGTAGGTGCCGATTTCCATGATGTTGAAATCATAGGCTCCATCACGCGACTGGATTCTGAATCTCAGATTGACCATTTTTGCTGCAGCTTCCTCGCCTGAAATTGTTTCTTTTGCCCAGCTTGGCTGCTCGAAATCAGCCCATTTGAACTTTAGGGTATTGGGCGCAGTACTCTTGGTCAAATTGACTTGTGGATTAGCAGCTCCAATAGCGGCGTCTCCATCGATACCCAGGCCGATTTCTAGCGCTATCGATGCGTCAGAGGTATAGGTTACACAGATCCCGTCAGCAAAATCACCTTTCGTGGCATCGCCGTCTTGGAGTGCTCCTGAGGTGTTTCTTCCTACCACGTCGAAACCTAGCATGACAAAGGGGCTGTAATACAATGTGCCTTGGTCCAGAATCGCCGTTCCGCAAATGCCACCGCAGTAATCAATAATATTGTCAAAGGCGTAGGCATCATAATCATTCCCTCGTTTGGCTGGCCAGACAATGGTAGAATTTCCGCCATCATCGTTGTCATTCCCATCGTACCACCAACCGGCGGTCCCGGTTCCGTTGTCCAGGGGGGTGATTGCACGGTATGCTTTTGTGATGGATGTTGGCCACCAAATGTCTCCGGTCCCGGAATATGGGGCCAATACAGCACTTGCCAATAATTCAATGTTTCCGTTATAAGTGCCGGCTTCTAGGTCATGGCCCGACTCACCTCCGTCAACAGGCCCTGCTACATAATGGGTTACATACTTGATACCAGGGTCCTCTACGTTGGCGCAAGCAGGATCCTCTACGTTGTCGCAAGCAGGGGTCTCTTCGTTGGTGCTAGCAGGATCCTCTACGAGCTCCATTTTATAATAGATGCTGTGGCTGTAATACAGGTCAAGCTGTTTACTCAAAGGAATTTTGCTTCCGAGAATGTGCTCGTAATTGTCACCGCCCATGAAGCTAAGGTCAAACTTCTTGTAGCCGAGAGTTGAAAGTTTGAGTTTGAGGTCGTTTGTGGTAATGTTTTCCTTCAACTTGGGGCCGTTTTGAGCGTTCCAGTTCACGAATTCATCCAGATCTGCGAAATATTCATCTCTATTGGGAGCCTCGCTAGAACTGCTCTCGTCGCTGGATTCTGTTCCGCTGCTGCCAGAGTCTTCGGTGCTACTGTTGCTTTCTGTTCCTTCACCTGAAGAGACGCTGTTGGTTCCGGAACTGTTGCTGGACTTGCCACGTCCGCGGCTGGAGGAAGATTTTCCCGATTCGGCGCTTTCGACAATATTCTCGTCGTCAGAACTCTCGATTTCTGTGTCGTCGGAACTTTTGGGCTTGTCGGCGCTGCTGGAGCTCTTGGGCTTGTTGATGATGACGCCAACTTCCAGCCAGTCCCCGTTGTTGCAATAGAACAAGTTCCCTGTGCTTGACAACCTGACGGTGTCGCTTTCTTCACAGAATCTTGGAAGTGTGTCGTATGCGGCGATGTGCTCCTTGGGGGCTACACCTGAATCATCGCAGGCGGCAAAGAATGCTGCGCAAAGCGAAGCTGTCAAGGCTAAGTATTTTAGTTTCATTTTATTTTTCCTTCTAGTAGTTTTTACCTGCGCCGAAATATAAGTAAAATGCCCCCCCTTGTTTTTGCAATAGTGTTTTATGGCATCGGAAAAGTGATGAAGGTTACAATTCTCTGGCTTCTGTGTGATTTTGCTAACATAAACAAGAAAGGTCCCGGCGATTCACCGGGGCCTTGTTGTGTATCAAGGAATTCTGTTCAATTTAAGGGGCCTCATGGGGCGGGGCATCCCGTTCGGGGGGAGGTGTAGGCCCGCTTTCCCGGGGGCCCCGCTTGCCATGATGGCCTTTTTTAAACTTTTCGAAGCTCTCTTTCAAGACCTGGTGGAACTTTTCTTGCTGTTCCTTGGTGAGAATCTTGTTGATGCTCTTGACGCCTTCGATGCGGTTGTCCAGCAGGGCTTTTTGGGCGTCGAGAATTTTGACCTTGGCCTCTTCGATTTTAGCTTCGTCGCCACTTTCCAGTGCCTCTTTCAGTTCTTTTTCGGCAGTCATCTTTTGCCCATGGAGTTCCTTGAAGGCCTTGCCGGTCTCTTCGCGGTGCTTTTCTAGGGCGGTCTTTTGCTCTGGAGTCACCTGCAGCAGGGAATCGAACATGGCCGGGTGGGGCCAGTTTTTCTGGAAACCCTTGCCTTCGTGGCCTTTCTTGAAATGGCCTTCGTGTGGCGCTGCCGCCACTTTTTCGGGAGCGTCCATACGGTCGCAAGAATGCTTGTGGTAACAGTGCACACTGCAGCATGTGCCGAGGAAGAACCCTACGGCGCAGGCAAGCACGATGAGGCTTGCCACGAATATTTTAACGGAGTTTTTCATTACTTATCCTCCTTTTTTAAGAGATAACTGATGAATTGAAATTCGTCTAAAGATTCCAGGTCGGCATCGCTCTGCCCGAGGTTACCGTACCAGCGGCTGAGATTGACGGCGCTGTCGGCTTGAGATGCGGCGACGTCGGCTGAAGCCATGTCAGATGCGGCGACCTGGTTCTTGGCGGCTGGAGCGGTTTCATTGGCGTCGATAGACCTGAGGAACAGGCTGAAACCCACCAGCAGGAAACTTGCGGCGATGGGAATGGCGGAAAAGAAGCTGAACTTGAGGGTGCGCTCTTTTTCGGCCTTGTCGAGCCGTGCGCAGACCTTGTCCCAGGAATCTTCCCTAGGCGTAATCCGTTCCATTTTGGAAAAGTCGATGGAATCACGCATTTTTCTGTTTCCTTGTCAAAAAGTCCTTTACAAAGTGCCTCGCCCTGCTGAGCCTTGCCTTGATGGTTCCGTCGGGCATGCGGTAAATCTCTGTCAAATCCTTGATGTCTAGCCCCTCGGCGTCCTTGAGCCAGAGCATGCTCCGGGTTTCGGCGGCCAGCTGGTTTAGCCCAAGGGTTAAAAGTTCTGTATCAAACTCCTGTTCCTTTTCCTCTGTGCCCAGGGCGCTTTCGACGATAGTGTCCCAGTTTTCTTCTTCTAGTTCGGCGTGCCTACGCTCTGCCCGGAGTTTCATGAGGCAGGCGTTGACGGTGAGCCTGTAGAGCCAGGTGCCGAGATTGCTCTCGCCACGGAATTTCTGAACGGATCTGGGCACCTGGACAAAGACATCCATCAGTATGTCTTCGGCCTGGTCCCGGTCCTTGAGCATCCGGAAGGCGAGATTTAGCACATGGCCGCTATGTTCTTGCCAGAGCATGGCAAGAGCTTTGCGGCTGCCGCTTTTCAAGCCGTTCAAGACACCTCTTTCGTTCATTCTGCTATTTGGATGTGCGGGGGTGGGGGATGGTTGCAAAAAAATATAAATTTTGCGAAAATTCTGAAAAACGCTCAAATTATCCAACTGGAGCCAATATGAAGAGACTTTTTGTCGCCCGTTGGGTCGCCTTCGGCCTATTTGTATCCTTGTTTGTCTCATGTTCCAATGTGGATTCCTCTACCAGTGTGTCGGAAGATTGTTGTAAGGACCCCTTTGCTATAGAGAACCTGTCCCTCCGGGAAAAGGTGGGCCAGATGTTTTTGGTGCGGCCGGAGGCCCTGGACACGAGCATCCACTGGAAAAGCTATACGGAGCTTCCGGATTACAGCCTGCAGGAGGTGAACCGGACCATGCTTGCGGTAAACGAGGATTACCCTATCGGCGGCATGATTCTCTTTGCCCACAATATAAAGGACAAGTCCCAGCTGGCCAATTTTATCGAGGATATCCGGAAACTGAAGGGCTTGCCCCTGCTTGCCATTGACGAGGAAGGCGGTCGGGTGGCCCGCATTGCCAACAACGGAACCTTTGATGTGCCCAAGTACGAAAGCATGGCCGCCGTTGCCGAGGCCGGGGACCCAAGCGAGGTCTATAAGATGGCCTTTACCATCGGCTCCTATGTTCGGGAGTACGGCTTTGACATTGACTTTGCGCCGGTGGCCGACGTGAACACCAATCCGGAAAACATCGTGATTGGCCCCCGTGCGTTTTCGGATACCCCGGAAGTGGTGGCCGACATGGTGCAGGCCTATTTGCAGGGGCTGGATTCGGCAAAGGTGGTGGGGACTCTTAAGCATTTCCCGGGCCACGGCGACGTGAAGGCGGATACCCACACGGGTTACGTGGCTACCCAGAAGACCTGGGAGGAAATGAAGACCTGCGAGATGGTTCCTTTCAAGGCGGGAATCGATGCCGGAGCCCAGATGATTATGACGGCTCACATCGCCGCCCCGAAGGTGACGGGAAACAACCTGCCCTCCACCCTTTCACCTGTGATTTTGCAGGAGAAATTGCGGGGTGAACTGGGTTTCAAGGGCATCATCGTGGCCGACGCCATGGATATGGGTGCCATTGTGCAGGAATTTGGCGTAGAGGAATCCGCCGTGAAGGCGATTCAGGCGGGGATCGACATTGTGCTTTGCCCTCTTGATTTTGTGAAGGCTTTTGATGCCGTGATGGCTGCGGTGGAAAAGGGCGAAATCAAGGAATCCCGCATAGACGAAAGCGTGCGTCGGATTCTGGAGCTGAAAAAGAGTATCAAGAGATAGGCATGCCCATTCTTTCTGCAAAGAACCTGCTTTTGCGCATCGGGGCGAACGCCCCCTTGCTGGACAACGTGTGCTTTGATATCGAGGCCGGAGACCGGATTTGCCTGGTGGGCCGAAACGGTTGCGGCAAGAGCACCTTGCTGAAGGTGCTTACAGATGAAATGGAGGTGCAGTCCGGCGAGGTCATCAAGAAGTCCGGCTTGCGGATTTCCCGAATGATCCAGGAAATCCCCGCCCACATGGAAGGGACTGTGCGGGACGTGGTAATGGAACCGCTTTTGCTGTCGGGCACGGCCCGCACGGGTGGCTCCGGCGAAGACGGTGCCGACGAGGGCCTGCACAATGCCCATGCCGAGGCGGTCCTCGGCAAAACGGGCATTGATGCCGACGCTTTGTTCGACAGCCTTTCCGGCGGGCAAAAGCGTCGCGTGCTCTTTGCACGGGCCCTCGCGGAGGACCCGGACCTGCTTCTGCTGGACGAACCCACCAACCATCTGGACATTCCCGCCATACAGTGGCTGGAGGGAATCGTCACCCGCCTGAACTGTGCCGTTCTCTTCGTGAGTCACGACCGGGCTTTTGTCCGGAGGGTGGCTTCCCGGATTTTTGACCTAGACCGTGGCCGCGTGCGCTGCTGGGATTTCCCTTACGACAAGTTCGTGCAGTTTAGGGACCAGGCTTTGGCCGAAGAGGAAAAGGCCAACGCCCTTTTTGACAAGAAACTGGCCGAAGAAGAAGTCTGGATCCGCAAAGGAATCCAGGCCCGCCGCACCAGGAACGAGGGCCGGGTCCGCGCCCTCATCAAGATGCGTGAAGAACGGGCGGCCCGGCGCTCCCGGGTAGGGAACGTGAACATGCAGATTACCGAGGCGGAAAAATCCGGTCGCCTGGTGGCTCGCCTTACCGACGTGAACTATTCCTACGACGGCTCGCCCCTGATCAGTAACCTCACCACGGAAATTTTCCGTGGTGACCGCATAGGAATCGTGGGGCCCAACGGTTCGGGAAAGACCACGCTTTTGCGCCTGATTCTGGGTGAACTTGCTCCGGAAAGCGGAACGGTTCGGCTGGGGACGAACCTGCAGGTGGCCTACTTTGACCAGATGCGGACCAGGCTTCGGGAAGACAAGTCCCTGGTGGAAAACATCGGCGACGGCCAGGCCTACATTACGCTGAACGGCGTGAAGCGCCATGTGCTGAGTTACCTGCAGGACTTTCTGTTTTCGGCGGACAGGGCCCGAGGCCCCATCAGTGCCCTTTCGGGCGGTGAACGGAACCGTCTGCTGCTGGCCTGCCTCTTTAGCCACCCCAGCAACGTGCTGGTGCTGGACGAGCCTACCAACGATTTGGACATGGAAACTCTGGACCTTCTGGCAGATTTGATTGCGGACTACAAGGGAACGGTTTTGACGGTAAGTCATGACCGGGCTTTCTTGGATTCGGTGGCTACGGAAATATTGGCTATCGAAGAAAACGGGAATGTCTTTGAAGCGGTGGGTGGTTACAGCGATTACGAGGCCAACCGGAAACAGCGTGAAAAGGAAGCCGCCGGCGCAGCCCGTGCCTTGGCCGAAAGGGAACAGGCTCGAGGCCAGCAGGGCTCCGTCGCTGCGAGAGCTACCCCTGCCGAGGCGCCAAAAAAGAAAAAGCGCAGTTACAACGAGGAGCGGGAATACGCCGCCCTGCCCGAAAAAATCGAGACTCTGGAAGCGGAAATCGCCCAGCGCCAGACGGAACTTTCGAAGCCCGAAGTTTATACCAATGCGGCCCGGATTGTGGAGCTGCAGGGGGAGATTGCGGAAAGAGAAAAGGCGCTCGAAAAAGCTTACGAGCGCTTTGAAGAATTAGATACGTTTTAGTTCGGATTTCAGAATTCGGAGTTGAAAATCTGAAATTCAATTCCGAATTCCGAACTCCGAATTCAGAATTATTTGACCAGAGCTTCGGTGTCCAAAGCAATCAGCAGTTCTTCGTTTGTGGCGACGACCATCGCGGTCGGCGTGCCGTCCTTGCTAATGATGTGGCCGGATTCCTTGCCGTTCTTTTCGTTGCGGGCTTCGTCGATCTGATAGCCGAGAATCTTGAGGTTGTCCATGGCCATCTTGCGGACGAGCTTGCTGTTCTCGCCGATACCGCCGGTGAACACCAGCGCGTCGATGCGCGGGAGTGCCATGGCGATGCCGCCGATTTCGCGGGTGAGCCTGTAGGCGAAGGTTTCGAGGGCAATCTGTGCGCCCACATGGCCTTCGCTTGCGGCCTGCGTCAGGGTGCGCATGTCGTTAGAGAGTCCGGAGAGACCGAGGAGGCCCGATTCCTTGTTCACGAGCTTGTCGAGGCGGTCGATATCGTAACCGTATTTTTTGCTGATGAAGAAGAGGATGGCTGGGTCAAGGGAGCCGGAGCGGGTGCCCATGATGAGGCCCTCGAGCGGGGTGAAGCCCATGGTGGTGTCAACGCACTGGCCGTTCAAAATGGCGGAGCAGCTGGAACCGTTACCGAGGTGAGCGGTAATGAAGCAGCAGTCTTCCGGCTTTTTGCCGAGAATCTTGGCGGCTTCGCCGGTCACGAAGCGGTGGCTTGTGCCGTGGGCGCCGTAGCGGCGGATTTTGTCTTCTTCGTAGAACTTGTAGGGGATGCCGTAGAGGTAGGCCTTGCGCGGCATGGTCTGGTGGAAGGCGGTGTCGAACACGGCGACCTGCGGGAGGCCCGGGAAGAACTTGGTGGCGCATTCCATGCCGGTGGCGTGTGCGGGTTCGTGAAGCGGGGCGAACAGCGTGATGCTGCGGATGTAGTCGATAACTTCTTGAGAGACGCGTTCGCTCTTGATGTACTTACCGCCATGCACCACGCGGTGACCGATGGCTTCGATGGTGTCGATGAGCTTCTGTTCGGCGAGGAACTTCTGGACTTCGGCAACGGCTTCGGCGTGAGTGGGGCAATCGAAGTTGAAGTCGATGTTGCCGGCCGGGCCCTTGGCCTTTACGTGGCCGTTGACGCCGATGTTTTCGACGAGGCCGCTAGAGATGGATTCTTTGGTCTGGGTGTCGATGACAGCGAACTTCACCGAAGAGCTGCCGCAGTTAAGTACGAGTACGCGCATTGTAGTTTCCTTTTTAGACGATAGACGATAGACGATAGACGATAGATTGAGCGCCAAATTTAATCTTTCGTCTTTCGTCTGTAGCCGTGAAACGGCGTTCTTTCGTCTAAATAATAGGAATTTTATTAACTACATTTACCCCGATGTTCAAGAAAATCGCAGAGTTTGACAACCAGGTGTCGGTCTACTGGACCAACCGGCATTTCTCGGAGAAGGTAAACGATCGGCTCCGCTTTTATGTGCGGCTTGGTGACGGCTACATCTGGGGCGCCTTTGCCCTGTTCGTTCTTGTGATGGTGGGTTGGGAAGCCTTTTTGCCTATCTTGTGGCAGGCCCTGATGGCCCTGGCGGTAAGCCTCATTATTTACGAGGTGGTAAAGCTGAACACCAAGCGGCCTCGCCCCTTTGCCGCCAACCCGCAAATCAAGGCAGAAGTGCCGCCCTTGGACAAGTACAGCTTTCCCTCGGGCCATACCATGAACAACCTGGCGGTTGCCAGTGCCGTCTTTTACGGCGTGCCCCGGTACGGCTGGGTTATGCTGATTTTGCCCTTGACCTGGGGGCTCTTGCGGGTGTACTTTGGGGTGCACTGGCTCACCGACATTCTGTGCGGCTTTGTGCTGGGTATCGTGAGCTTTGTGCTGGGGCACCTGCTGTGGATAATGATTTTCTAAGCCGATGACAAACGATTTTGTAAGCGCCCAGGACTTCTTTGAATCTCTCGCTCCCGACGAGCGGGTTTACCTGCTGGTGCGGCACGGTGAACGGAACCATATCACGCCAAACGATCCGGATTATGGCGCCCACGTGGGTCTGACGGAGCGTGGGCGGAAGCAAGCCCTTGGTTTGGGCCGGGTTGTCTCTGCTAGTGGCAAATCGCCTGCCGATGAGTGCTTTTTCTCTAGCCCAGTGGGGCGTTGTGTGGAAACGGCCGAATATATCGGCAAGGGCTGTGGTGTTGAGGCTCCCGAGGTGGAAAAGCTGGACAGCCTGGCGGAATACTTTGTTCAGAATTATGCCGCCTATGAGGCTGTGCTGCGTGCAGGCTTTTACGAGGGTATCTGTGAGTGGCTGGCTGCCAATTCCCGCGATGCTGAAGTGACGGAAACGCAAGACGCAGATGCTCCTTTTTACCCCCTGGCGGAACGCTCCGAGGAGATGCTTTCCATGATGCTTGAAAAGGGGCATGCCCGCGTTAACGTGTTCGTGACCCACGACGCCTGGGTGGTGCCTTGCCTTACGCACTTTTGCGGCCTGAAATTTACGCCCCAGCGTTGGATGAATTTTTTGACCGGGATGGCGGTAGTGGTCGGCAGCGACGGCCAGACTATCCGGCGGATTGTTCCCGTGACGGCACTCCCTACGGGGTGGCTCCAATTTTAGGGTTTTTGCCCGGTCAGTCCATTTACTTTGGATGTGATTTATATACATTTTGTCCAATGACCTTAACCTATCTGTAGATAATAAGAGGTTCTTTATGGGTTTTAATTTCCGAGGGCTGGCCTTTAAGCAGTCCATGATGATCTTGGCGGCTATTACGGTCGTGTTTGGCTTGATTTTTGCCATCATGGGCCAAAAGACTCAGGACATACTGAACAAGATTACCATCGAAAACGGTGAGGAAACCAGCCGGGCCAATGTGAACTACATTGACAAGCTGTTCAATTCAGGGAAACTTGTGGGCGATGACATTGCAGAAACCATGGGCAAGAGGAGAATGTCCAAGGCGGATTTGGATACCTTCCTGTTGCATTCCCTTACCAACGCCCGTAACCTGATTCCCCAGATTGTGGCTGTGGTGCTGGCCTATGAACCTGGCATGGGCCCGGAAACTCCCAAGGGCGAATTCATGCGTCTTGCCCGCTTTACCGAAAACGAAATCCGCCTGGTTACGGGAGCCAATTACCAGGACAAGGAATGGTATTCCAGCACCAAGGAAGGTAAGACCAGCCGTTGGCAAGAACCTTTTATCGGTGAGTTCGTTCCCGAACCCATTGCCGTTTATACCGTCCCTATTTTCCAGAAGGATAAAAATGGCGATGACGTTTTGGCGGGTGTTCTGGCCATCGATATGTCTATCGAGTTCCTTAAAGACGAAATCGCGACGATTCCCGTTTCCAACGGGGGCTATGCCCTGATCACCTCGGAAAATAATGTGGCTGTCGCTTACCCTAAAAGCATTGCCCAAGGGAAAAGAAATCGTGAAATAGCGGTCAAGGAAATCCGCGGCAACAGTACCATTGACTTTGACAGAAAAAATAGGGACCCAAGCGGGCTGTTTATGGGAACGGTGGCCGGCGGAGAAGAATCGGCCGTTTACTACACCAAAATCAACTCCAACAATTGGACATTTATGGTGGTGTGGCCCGTCCAGAAGTTTTTACAAGACCAGAGAGACACCCGCAAGCTTTTCTTGATACTTGCTCTGGGTGGTTATGGCGTTATCCTTGTCATCATCTTGCTGATTTCTTTCAGAGTGGCAAAGCCTCTCAAGGAGCTCGTTTTTGCGGCAAAGAAACTTGGCGGTGGAAATTTCGATGTGGATATTCCGAAGGTTTCTGGCCGTGACGAGGTGGCGGAATTTGCGACGGCTTTCTCAAATATGCTTTCTACGCTCAAGGCGCATATCGAAAAAGAGAAAGACATGAAACGGATTGAGCGGGAGCTGGATCTTGCCCGCAATATTCAGCTTTCCATGTTGCCCGGAGCCGAGCGCGACGAAAATTCCGAAGATGACCGCCATGAACTTGCCCCCTTCTTGCTCCCCGCAAAAGAAGTGGGAGGCGACTTCTACGATTTCTTCAAGATAGACAACGACCATCTTTGCGTTGTGGTGGGCGATGTTTCTGGAAAGGGCGTTGCAGCGGCTCTGTTCATGATGGTGGCTCGAATAATCCTCCGTACCATGTCGAAGAACTTGAAGTCCGTAGTGGATGCCTTCAACAAAACGAACTATGCCCTGGCAAAGCGGAACAATTTGATGATGTTCGTGACGGTCTGGGCGGGTATTATCGATTTGCGCACGGGACATGTGGAGTTTGCCTCTGCCGGCCACAATCCTCCTGCGGTCCGCCACGAAGACGGCTCGGTAGAGTTTATTCCTAGCCGCTCGGAACTGGTCATGGCGGCTATGGAAGATACTGTATATACCAAGCAGACCTATGACCTCAAGAAAGGCGATACCCTGTTCCTCTATACCGATGGTGTGACCGAAGCGACCAACGACAAGGATGAACTGTTTGGCAACGACAGGCTTCTGGATGCCTTGAAAAGGGGTGGCCGGCAGAACACTTCTGACACGTGCGCGCAGGTCAAGAGGGAGCTGGACGGCTTTGTGCAGAAGGCTCCGCAGTTCGATGACATTACCATGCTTGCTGTTAAGTTCAACGGAAGCGACGAACCCGTATGGGAACGCTACGAAAAGACGGTGAACGTGGCCGAAAACGACAAGGGAGTCCTCAAGTCCTTTGTGCAGGATATCCTCACTCCTATGGACGGCGCAAAGAAGATGCAGATGAAGGACGCCTGGGAACGTTACGAAAAGATTGTAGATGTTGTACCCGAGAACCAGGATATTCTGACTGCTTTTGTTGAGGGAATCCTTGCTCCCATGGAAGGCTCCATGAAGTCCCAGATGCAAATCAATATCGCCATCGATGAAATCTACAGTAACATTGTCAAGTTCTCGGGTGCTAGCGAGGTGACCTTGATTGTGGAAGTCCGCAAGGCGACGCTTTCGGCAAGGCTTACCTTTATCGACAACGGTAAACCCTACGATCCTATCAAGCAGGCGGACCCTGACGTGACGCTCCCTCTCGAGGAGCGTGAAATCGGAGGCCTCGGGATATTCATCGTGAAAAAGACCATGGATAGTGTCTGTTACCGCAGGAACGGCGACAAGAACGAACTGGCCATCACCAAGACTTTGTAAATAAAAAAGGAACAATCTTATGCAGATTACCAAGACTACTGAAAACGATAAGCTGACCCTTGCCCTTGAAGGGCGCCTGGATACCTTGACGGCCCCGCTGCTGGAAGCGGAAGTCGTGGGCAAGCTGGACGGGGTGAAAACCCTGGTGTTTGATTTCCAGAACCTGGCCTACGTTTCTTCGGCAGGACTCCGAATCCTGTTTATGGCCCAGAAGGTCATGAGCAAGCAGGGACAGATGATTGTGAAGAACGTGAATTCCGACATTAACGACATTTTCAAGGTGACTGGCTTCAGCAACATCTTGACGATTGAATGAGCCCTAGGGCGGCTCAGTGCGCCTTTGGGATTTCGTGGAAGTGGATCTCGTCGTGCCAAATCTTTTGAAAAAAATGGCAGTTTTGGTGCTTGAACCGCAAACCGTCAGCACAGGCTTTCGTGAAAAAGAACGTCCTTCCCGTCATTTTCTTAATCCTAGACCCCTAATCCCTGGCCCCTAATTACTATCTTTCCCCCCGTTGATTTTTATTAACAGTTCACTTAATTAAATGGACAGATTCCAATATGAACGAAACAGAACAACTCACAGCTGATTCCTCGGCCCAGGTTGTGGATCCTGCACCTCAGAATGCAGCAGTCGCAGCCGCCGTTGAAGCTGCTGAACAACCGGCGCTTGTGGCAAGCGAACCTGTAGCACAGGTGAAGGGCAAGTTCGACGAACAGCTCGCCCTGATGCAGGCTTCCGATGCAGCCCAGGTGCAGGCACAGCTCTCCATGCCCCACATGGACGATTCCATGGTCTACAAGATTGTGGAAACCCATGCTGGCAACCACGCCGTGCTTTACAAGACTTACGAACAGGCAGTGCTTGCCCGCGATGTCCGCGATTCTATCGAGAACGCTGCTGGCCACAAGGTGCTCCCCATCGCCAAGGCGAAACTGGGTTCCACCTACTGCAAGGGCGAATATTCCACCGAACAGGGCTGCAAGGGCGAAGCCGACACCTTCGGCATCGGCTCCCTGGTTGAATTCCAGGCCACGGGCCTCATCGTGGTGATGGTGGTTATCATTGGCCTCACGGTGCTCTGCTACCTCATGAGCTTCATTATGGCGAAGCTCGGTCTCAACAAGACTAAGGCTCCGGCACCTGCGGTCAAGGCAACTTCTGCTGCTGCCGCTGCGGCCCCGAAGACCATCGGCCCTGCCCACTGTGACTGGGACCCGAACGCAAAGAGCGTGCACCCGGGCTTCACCAACAAGCAGCTCCAGGCTTTCCTCGGCATTGCAGCCGTGGCCGCCCTGGAAGAACACCCCGGCATGACCAACGATCAGTTCCTTGCCCTGGTGACCGCCGCTGCGACCCAGGCCATTGGTCAGCCCTGCCGCGTGACCGCCTACAGAAACATTAACTCCCCTGCTTGGACGATTGTCAAGTAAGGCAAACTTTTAAAACTCAACAGGCTTAAAGCCAGGAAAAATCAAAATGAAGAAAACAGTCCGTATCAGTTTCGAAGGCAAGACCTACGACGTCGAAGTAGAAGTTCTTGATTCCGCCGTTGCCGCAGCTCCTGCTGCTCCCGTGGCCGCTGCCCCCGCTGCCGCTCCTGCCGCAGCTCCCGCCGCAGCCGGTGGTACCGAAGTGAAGTGCCCGCTGGCCGGTTCCGTGTTCAAGCTGAAGGTCAAGGTCGGCGATAAGGTTGAAGCCAACCAGGAAGTGGCTATCATCGAAGCCCTCAAGATGGAAAACCCGGTGGTGGCTCCTTGCGCCGGTACCGTGAACTCCATCGCCGTCAAGGAAACCGATACCGTCGTTGACGGTCAGACCCTCATGACCATTGCCTAAGAGGTACCGCTAGATGAGTTCACTCTTAAATTCGGTCGTTGAGTTCGCAGGCGACACCGGATTCACATACGTCACCGGCCCTATGGTGATCATGTGGATCGTGAGTTTCGTCCTGATGTACTTGGCGATTGTCAAAAAGTACGAGCCGCTGCTGCTCTTGCCGATTTCCCTCGGCGCACTGGCGGTGAATATCCCGAGTGCCGGGTTCTACGACGGCGGCTGGAGCATCGAAGGCATGTTCACGCCGACTGCCGGCCTCTACTACTACATCAGCCAGGGTATCCATCTGGAACTGTTCCCGCCCATCATCTTCTTGGGCGTGGGCGCCATGACGGACTTTGGACCGCTTATCGCCAACCCCCGCACGCTGCTCCTTGGCGGTGGCGCCCAGTTCGGCGTGTTCGCGACCATGTTCTGTGCCGTGGCTTTCGGTGGCTTTACTCTCGGTGAAGCGGCCTCCATCGGTATCATCGGCGGCGCCGACGGTCCCACCTCCATCTTCACTGCGAACAAACTTGCAAAGCACCTGATTGGACCTATCGCCGTGGCGGCCTACACCTACATGGCCCTTGTCCCGCTCATCCAGCCGCCTATCATGCGGCTCATGACCAACGACAAGGAACGCAAGATCCGCATGAAGGCTCTCCGCCAGGTGAGCAAGGCCGAACGCATCGTGTTCGCCGTGATGGTGATGATCGTCTGCATCCTGGTGGTGCCCGACGCTTCCGCACTTATCATCATGCTCATGCTGGGCAACATCTTCAAGGAAGCCGGCGTCGTGGAACGTCTCGTGAAGACCTCTTCCAACGAACTCATGAACATCGTGACTATCTTCCTCGGAACTTCCGTGGGCCTCACCATGTCTGCCGACATCTTCCTCAAACCCCAGACCCTCATGATTATCGCCATGGGCGTTGTGGCCTTCGGTTTCTCCACCGCGGCAGGCCTCTTCCTCGCGAAGATCATGAACTGGTGCTCCCCCAAGAACCCCGTGAACCCGCTCATCGGTTCTGCAGGCGTGTCCGCCGTGCCGATGGCCGCACGTGTTTCCCAGGTGGAAGGTGCCAAGTATGACCCGCAGAACTTCTTGCTGATGCACGCCATGGGCCCGAACGTGGCCGGCGTTATCGGTACCGCAGTCTGCGCCGGTTATATGATTTCCAGACTCTCTTAAACGACCGCTCGGGCTAAATTCGGGAAGTGATTCTCTGGTTAGCCCTCGCTCTCGCAACCGCCCCCGGTTAACACCCGGGGGCTTGCTTGTGTTGACAGGAAATGCTTTGGAACTTATTTTTTTAATCATGAAAAGTGTTTACAAGATTTTAGCATTTTTTGCGTTTGTTTCCATGTTATGCGCTTGTTCCGATGATGCAAGTAGCGCGGGACCGAATGGAGAAAGCGAAACGATACTTTCTAGCGAGACGACAGTTTTGAGTAGTTCTTCGAATGAATTGGAGTCGAGTGATGAAAGTGTTTCATCAAGTTCGCAGGACAATGCGAAGTCTTGCTCATCTACGGTGAACTCTTCTAGTTCCATTTTTAATCCCTTTGACCATGTTGATCCTGAAGACACTCTTAAAGAACTGCCTGGTAAGCTTAATTTTTTGACTCGAATTATACTATGACTGGATATGTAAGTCTTGAGGGAGGAAAACAGGAAGTCTGGTTCTTAAGTTCTAGACAGGACCCTTCTGGTGATACCTATAGGGAAAAGTTGGCTAAGAATTTAGTTGATACCTTGGGAGCCCGTGGCTTTGTTTTTGAGGGTGCTATTGCTAATGATTCTGTGTCGACAAAATATGATAAGACATCTTACGTTTATGCTCTTAGTGAAGACAATCTTATGTACAAGGTGGCCATAACGCGCGTTGATGATGGAGGCGCGTTTTTGTGTTATTGGTCAATCGATGTAAAGATCATTGTGCTGAAAGACGGCTCTGAGTCTGATTGACGCAAAAAGACCCCACTTTCGTGGGGTCCTTTTCTAAGGGTGGGTGACCGGACTCGAACCGACAACATCCAGAATCACAATCTGGGACTCTAACCAATTGAGCTACACCCACCATGAGTGTGAGCCCAAATATAAAAAAGCCACCCCAAATTTCAAGGGGTGGTTTCCATTTTTAAGAGGAAAGGGCCGTTTTAGGGGCGCTAGCGGTTAATCGCCCCCCTTTTTGGCCATAATGCGCAGGAAGTTTTCCCGCTTGAAGTCGTTCCGGTGCTCCATGCAGAAGCGGGGGTAAACCGTCTGCTTGGGGAACACCTTGATGGTGAACTTTTCGTCGCAGCCTTCCAGACAGCACTTGAAGGTGAGGTCCATGGACTCCGTATAGTTGTGGCGGAAGATGATGTTCTTGGACTCGATGCTGTCCATGCTCTTCTTCTGCTTCTGGCGCTGCTTGATGTCGCGGTGCAGTTCGCAGTACTTGGCGATGGGGTGGCCCCAGAACTCGCGGCCGCAGCCAGGTTCCTGGCAGATTTTCAGCTTGATGCGCTTTTTCTTTTTGTACTTGGGTAACTGCATAGTGTCTCCAGAGGCTTGTTCGCCATTGTGTGGGAAAGATAGCAAAATTTTTTTAGCAAGGCTTTTTTGGGGCGAAAAAAGCGTCTATAAAGGTAAAGGGCCTTTTTTTAGGAGGTTTTATGGCTCGAATTTTGCGGAATCTTGTTGTTTGTGTCAGGGTGCCTTTATGTGTTGCCGTTGTTGCGGCCCTGTGCTGCATTGTGCCGGCGGGGTGCACCTGGGTGAGCGAAGCGGGGGAGGAGGAGCGCCCCTTGCGTGTGACAGTGCTGGACGTGGGGCAGGGACTTGCGGTGTTGCTGGAGCATGACGGACGGTTCGCCCTCTACGACGCGGGGCCCGATTCGGCGGGAGTGGCCGACAGCCTCGGGGCCAGGGGCGTCCGGGAACTGGAGTGGGTAGTGTTGAGCCACAACCATCGGGACCATGTAGGCGGGTTTGTGGAGCTGAAGGACATTCGGGTGAAACATCTTTTCGTGGGGCCCGATACGGCAGGCGGCGTATGGCGGGATAGCGTGCTGTATATAGCTCACAAGCGGGGAATACCGGTGGATACGCTCCTGCGGGGTGACGCTTTACAATTCGGGCTGGCGCCCGGTTCGTCTGGTGGCAGCCACCTCGGTTTCGGTGAGGTGCCGGACATTCGGGTGCTGTGGCCTACGGACTATGACGTGGTGTCGGGAAACCACGGGAGCGTCGTGCTGCAGGTGGCGTGGGGCAAGGCTTCGGCCCTCTTGACTGGCGACCTGGATAGCCTGGGGGAGCGGGGTCTGCTGGAGCTGTCGCCGACCCTAACGGCGGACCTGCTCCAGGTGGGGCATCATGGTTCTGCAGGAAGCAGCGGTCTCCAGTTCCTCGCGCAGGTGTCACCGGAATATGCGGTGGCAAGCGTTGGGGCAACAAACCCTTACGGCCACCCGTCGGAGCAGGTCGTGCAGAAGCTGAAATACGTGCTGGGCGATTCTCTGCGGTTTTTCCGCACGGATCAGAACGGGAGCGCCAGCTTTGAACTGTGGCCGGGGATGGGCGTGATTAGTCCCTGAACCCGATGCGGGCCTGGAAATGGCACTTGGTCATGTCGGCGGCGTTCATGCCAAAGATGTAGGCGTGGTGGTTGGTGTTCTTGAAGCGCACCAGGTTCACCTTTTCGCCTAGGGGAATCTGCTGGATGTAGTTCATTTGTATGGAACGGATGCCCCGGTCCTTGATTTCTTCTTTGCTGAGCACGTCGGTGACCCAATCTACATATCGGCAGTGGTTTACGTGCTGGTTCATGTCCAGGTCGCTGTAGTGGGCGGTCTCCTGTTGCACCACGGCGGGGTCGATTCTCGGGTCCAGAAAGTCCATCATCTCGGGCAGGGCGTTCTTGCCCGGAAACAGCGGGATGGGGTAAGGGCTATTGGCCGGGTTTTCGGACTTGCCTGTCTTGAGGTTCACTAGGAGCCACGACGATGTGGCCTGGGCGATGGCGTTCCCCCGGGCGTCCAAGATAGAATAGTCCTTGAGGCACACCTTGTCCTTGTAGAATTCCTTGGCCCAGGTGGAAATGGAAATTTTTTCGCCCCACAGGGGAACGTGCAAAATCCGGAGCTTGATGCGAGTGATGACGGTGGTGTAGCCCGCCTTCATCATTTTCCAGAGGCCAAAACCGTTTGCTTCGGCGTCGGCGATGGCGGTTTCTTCCATGAACAGGAACAGGTTGGAAAGTTTCAGTCGGCTGTGGAGGTCGCAATCCGAAAAGCGGACTTCGAATTCCTTGGTAGTGATTTCTGGTTCCATAGGTTCCTCGCGGCTCTGGTTTGCAGGGGCTGCCTTTGCGGCCTCTTTTACGGAGTGGAGCGCCATCGGCTCCGTCTTAAAAATGTATAATTTTTACGTATGGAAGATTTTCAGTTCCGCAAGAGTTTTGAGCAGTTGCCCGCTTTCAAGTCCTTCGAGGGGACTATCCAGTTACCGGGCTCCAAGAGTATCACGAACCGCGCTTTTTTGATTTCGGCCCTGGCAAACGGAAAAACCAGGTTGCACAACCTGCTGAAAAGCGACGATACCCGCTACATGGGCGAGGCCCTGCAGAAGCTGGGCGTGAAAATCCAGTTTTCGGAAGATTTTTCGGAGGCGGTAGTTTGCGGAAACGCTGGCCCCGTGGATGCTCCCGCTGGGCGTTCGGGTGCTCCCGTGGAACTGTTCCTCGGAAACGCGGGCACGGCCATGCGGTCCTTGACGGCGGCCCTGACCCTTGGTCACGGGGAATTTGTCTTGCGGGGCGAAGAACGCATGCGGGAACGGCCCATCCTGGATTTGGTGGAAGCACTCCAGAGCCTTGGAGCGGATGTCTCCTACGAGGAGACGGAAGGCTACCCGCCGGTCCGCATCAAGGCGGACGGGCTTAAGGGCGGTTCTGTTTCTGTGCGCGGGAATATTTCTAGCCAGTACCTGACGGCCCTCTTGATTTGTGCGCCCTATTGCAGGGAACCCTTGCACATTCATGTAGAGGGAGAATTGATTTCGGCGCCCTACGTGCTTTTGACCCTGGACGTGATGAAACGTTTCGGGATAGAGGTCAAGCACGAAGGGCTTTCCGATTTCTACGTGCCCAAGGGCGTTTACCAGAGCCCGGGGGACTACACCGTCGAGGGCGACGCCAGTTCTGCAAGTTACCCGCTGGCCGCCGCCGCCATCTCGGGAGGCAGCGTCAAGGTCTTGGGCATGGGTTCCGAAAGTATCCAGGGAGACCTTGCCTTTGTGCATGTCCTGGAGCGGATGGGCGTGCAGGTAAAGCTTGGCCCCGACTGGGTGGAATGCACAGGACCCAAGGGTAAGCTGAAGAGTCTCGGCGAATTCAACGCCGTAGAAATTCCCGATGCCGCCATGACACTTGCGGTGCTTGCACTTTTTGCCGACGGTCCTATGACCATTTCGGGTATCGCCAGCTGGCGCGTGAAGGAGACGGACCGCATTGCCGCCATGGCCGCAGAGCTCCGCAAGGTAGGCGCCGAAGTTCGCGAATCGATGGACTCTATCACGGTGACTCCGCCGAAAGATTTGCAGAGCGCCTCCATCGAGACTTACAACGACCATCGCATGGCCATGTGTTTTAGCCTTGTTTCTTTGGGTGGTGTGTCCATCAAGATTCTGGACCCTGCCTGCGTGAACAAGACCTACCCGAGTTTCTTCGAGGATTTCAAACGGTTCGCCAAATGATCCGGTTTGCAAAAAATATTTTCGCTGTCTCGGTGCTTGCCTTGGTGTGCCTTTTCTCGGTGCATTCTCTGGCATCGCAGCCAGCCCTGGTGGCGCCTCCGGACGATACCCTTTCCCTTTGGGTCATGGACAACGGTATCGGTTCCCAGCGGGCGCTTGGGCGCATTGTCAAACGGTTCCAGCGCGAAACGAAAATCCCTGTAAGCATCAGGTTCTTGAATTGGGGCGAAGCCTTTGCCGAAATTTCCAAGGCGTTGAGCGGCGCAGATTCTGCGGCAGCGAACGGCAATGGCCCGGACGTTTTGCAGTTGGGCTCTACCTGGGTTCCTTTCTTTGCTTCGTCCGGGGCGATTGAACCTCTGGACGCCTACCTGGAACAGGTAGGGGCCACACGATTCTTCAAGGAGAGTTTCAAGGCGGCCCGCTTGCCCCAGGATTCCCTGGTGTATTCTTTCCCGTGGTTTGTGGACGTGAGGGCCCTGTACGCCAACGAGAAGATGTGGAAAAAACTTGCGCTGAAAAAAGAGGAGGTGGATTCCTACTCCGAATTTATCGGTGTGCTGCGGGCTTTCGCGAAAAACGCCGCTGGCGGTTCCGATAGTGCCGCCAAGGTGGCGCCTTTCGCCCTGCCCGGAAAGGGGGACTGGACCGGTCCGCAACACATGGCGCCCTTCATCTGGAGCTTTGGCGGAGATTTCATCACGAAGACTTCTGCAGGTTACCGCAGCGCCCTGCTGGATTCTACGACCCTCAAGGGGTTGGCCTACTACCTCAGGATTTTTGCCGATAGGGAAATTTCCCCTTACGGTCTGGACGAAAATTCCGTGCAGGAAACGGAACGGTTTATCGGTGGCGGTCAGCTGGTGCTGTACGGCACCTCCGAAATTATCCGCCAGATGGAGATTGCAGGCAAGGACGGCGGCCTCAAGGATTCGCCCATCGCCGAAGACGGAATAACCATTGTGGAGCCTCTGGCGGGGGACTCGGGAATCGTTTCTTTTGTTGGCGGAAGCCATCTGGTGCTGCCCAAGGCCCACAGGCCTGCCGCAGAACGGCTTCTCTGTTACCTGCTCCGGGCCGACAACATGGACGCCTACACCCGACAGGTCGGGTTCTTGCCTGCTGACGAAAGCATCGTGAACATCTGGGGCAAGGACGCCCGCTATTCCAGGATTATCGAGACCATGAAAACCGGAAAGTCTTTCCCGAACATTCCGGAATGGGTGGCTATCGAAGGAATATTGATAGAGTTTTCCAATGCCTTGGGCGACTTGTTTAGGGAAGGTTCTTCGCGGGAGGCTGTGGAGGACCAGACGGTGGAATTGTTCTGGGATGTTCACCAGAAGATCAACAAGTCTCTTGGCTTCGCCGATACGCTGGACAAAGCCCACGCCGTTTCCCATATCAAGAGCTTGGTGTTTGCCCCTGTTGAAGAAGTGACTCCTGAATCCATGACGGTTGTCGTCGAAGAAGAGGGCGGCTCCATCTGGGTGCTTGTTTTGGTTGTGGTCATTGCGGCTGTTGCCGCCATCGCGGGCATGGCCCTGTCGGCCCTTGTCAGGAAGAAGTAGCGGATGATGAAATTGTTCCGTTGCCTTGCGTTCTGTGCTTTTGCGGCAGCTCCGCTGTTTGCCGGAATTGACTTGGCGCCTTACCAGACCTACGTAGATTCTGTTGTGCCTGGTTCCCGTCTCGGAATTTCGGTGCGTTCCCTCAAGAGCGGAAAGGAACTGGCGAACATCCGCGGCGAAGAAAAGTTTACTCCGGCGAGCACCCTCAAAACCTTGACCACGGCGACAGCCCTGCACTTTTTGCCCCTGGACTATGCTCCCGAAACGAAAATTTCTTTGATGGGAAGTGTCCAGCAGAAAAAGTTTCTGGGCTCGGTGCAGATTCGCGGTGAAGGGGACCCGAATTTTTCGGGACGCTACTATGCGGATCCTTTCTACATGATAGACGCCATGGTGGATTCCATCCATGCTTTAGGAATCGATACCATCCGCGGGACCATCGATTTGGATACGGGTTTTTATGACGGCCCCTGGAAGGCGGAACACTGGCGCAAGAATTTTTACGACGCCTGGTACGGTGCCGAAATAGCCCCGCTGGACTTTAACGACAATTGCACCATGGTCCGTTTCAAGCCCGGCGAAAAGGAAGGGGATTCGGCTATCGTCTCCATTGTGCCCGACGTGGGTTACGTGACAGTCAAGAATGACCTGAAGACCGTTCCCGGGAAAAAGAGAAAATGGACTTGGGCCTTGGAACCTGACAAGTCCGTGATTACCCTGGGTGGAACTATCGGCATGGACGTGGATTCCGCAAGTCTCGTGCTCCCTATCCGTAACCCTGTGGGGTATTTCCGTGCGGCGTTCATGTACATGCTCAAGGAAAACGGCATTGTCTTCGAAGAGAACCATGACATTCCTCAGGGCATCGAAATCAAGCGGTTCATCTTTTCGGCGGCACCATTCCTGAGTATTCTGGACGAAATCAATCAGCGTAGCCAGAACTACCACGCCGAAAGTCTTTTCCGCAACATGGGTGGCAAGATTCTCGGCAAGGGCAACGTAGAGAACGGAAAGAAACTGGAAGAAAAGTTCCTTACGGAAATGGGCCTGAGTTTCGATGATTTTGAAGTCTGGGACGGAAGTGGTCTTTCGCCCAAGAATAAGCTGAAACCCTCCGTAGAAACGCAGCTGCTGGCCAAGATGGCCCGGCACCCCAGAGGCGAGTTCTACATGAACAGTTTTGCGGGCCCGAAGGTGGGTACGGGCGCCAAGCGTATGACGGAGCTGAAATACACGTGGCTGACCCGATTCAAGACGGGGTTCATCGGCGAGGCCCACGGCCTGGTGGGCTACCTGTTCCCTATGGACGGTGACACCCTGACGGTGGCCATGTACCTGAATGAAACCGGCAAGAACAAGGACGCCACCCTGAAAGACGTGCTGGACACCCTTTGGATGCGCCTTATTGCCCAGACCAACGACGATTATGCATCGCTCCTCAAGATGAAGGAGACGTGGCTCGACGCCCAGAATATCCGCGGGCTGGACGCTCGCCTGGAATATTTCTCCCGCAAGATGGAAGGAACTCCTTACTTGCTCGGGCCCATGGGCGAGGGCTACCTGGATTCCATCGAAACAAAACCGCTTGTCTATATGGATTCCGTAGATTGCGTGACCTATATCGAGCACGCCCTGGCCATGGCGCTAGCCACAAGTGAAGATTCCCTTTTCAAGGTGTTGCAGAGCATCCGCTACAAGGATGGAATTATCGATTACAGCCACCGCAAGCATTACCTGCTTGCCGACTGGGCTAGCGATACGAGGTTTACCCGCAAGCTTTCCATGCCGGGGGATACGGTGGTGGTGAAGACCATCGGAAAGAACGATTTTTTCAAGAAGAAAAACCTGAAATACCTGGTAGATGGTAAGGAAGCCGCCGACCCTGCCGTGGAAATCCGCTATTTGCCTTATGACAAGGCCCTTGAATGGGCAGGGCGTGTTTACGAAGGGCCCATGAAGGTGCAGGGTGTCGGACTTGTGGCTGCTATGGAGAATCTGGACGCCACCCACACGGGATTTATGGTGCTCACCCCTGGTGAACTTCCCATGTTCCGTCACGCCGCTTTCAAAAAGCAGGTGCTGGAGATTCCCTTTAAGGAATATCTGGAAGGCCGAAGCGCAAAGAGCGTTCCGGGCGTTACTTTCTTTGAATTCGTGAAGCCTTGATCGAAGGTCTAGTCGCCGTAATCGAAGGCGAGAATAGCCACCATCTCGTGGTCTCCGGTACTGCTCTGCGCGGGACTGCCTTCGGATTCGCAGTGCTCGAAAAGGGTCCAGGCGTCTGGTGCCCAGCCGTAGGGATTGGTGGTCAGTTCTTTGCCTATGGCGATTTCGGCGGCCTCTACGTGCTCCCAGTGGATGGGTCCTGCAGGAGCTTTGTAGTACCGGAGCATGCCCAGGGCTTCCATACTTTCTGGATGGTCGTCCACCAGCTGATAGACGCAGTCCTTGTAACTTTCGCCCCTTAGGCGTATCACGCGGTAGAGCCGTTTACGGCCCAGGAATTTCTGAAGGTCTCCGTGATGGACTTCTATCTTGCCGCCTTCGCCAAAAAAGACGGTTAGTTCGCGAAATACTTCGGAACTTTCGTCCAGAAAGGGCGAGAGCTTTTTGATGAGGGCATTGACTTCACTTGGGGCCATGCCCTAATTATAGATAAAAAAAACGAGGATTTGCGCTTGAAAAAAGAGAATTTGCGTCAAAATACAATTTATAATGATAATTGATTAAATCTATTAAAATTATCAATTTTTATTTATAAAAAAGAAAAGGTATAGTAATGGTGTAGAACAAGGAGGCCTTTATGAAGACGGTTCCCGTTACGACAAGAGCGCCAGGAAAATCTTTGGCGTGCACTACGACGAATGGGTGAAAAACATGTCAAACAACGAAACCCTCCGCGAAAACAAGCGCACCGAGATGATTGGCGACTATGTTAAGGCGAAGGGTCTTTCGGCCAAGATGTATCAGGATTATGACTGGGAGGCCAAACCCATTTTCCGTTAGCTACAGCACGCCGTGGCAGGTTCTGCTAATCACGTCGTCCTGTTGTTCCTTCGTGAGGGAGAGGAACTTGACAGCGTAGCCGGAAACGCGGATGGTGAAGTTCGCGTATTCTGCCTTTTCCGGGTGGGCCTGAGCGTCCAGCAACTTTTCAACACCGAACACGTTCACGTTCAGGTGATGTGCGCCCTGGGCGAAGTAACCGTCCATGACGGTCACCAGCTTCTGGGCGCGTTCGTCGTCGCTGTGGCCGAGAGCGTTCGGGCTGATGGTCTGGGTGTTGCTGATGCCGTCCAGCGCGTATTCGTAGGGGAGCTTCGCCACAGAGTTGAGGGAAGCGAGGAGGCCGTTCTTTTCGGCCCCGTAGCTCGGGTTTGCACCGGGAGCGAAGGGGGCGTTTGCCGGGCGTCCGTCGGGGAGAGCGCCGGTGGCCTTGCCGTAAACGACGTTACTCGTAATCGTAAGGATAGAAGTCGTGGGTTCGGCGTTACGGTAGGTGTGGTGCTTCTTGATCTTCGCGATGAATTCCTTCAACAGCCACACGGCGATTTCGTCGGCGCGGTCGTCGTCGTTACCGTACTTGGGGAAATCTCCCTTCACCACGAAGTCCTTGGCAAGGCCGTCGTCACCGCGGACCACCTTCACCTTGGCATACTTGATGGCAGAAAGGCTATCTACTACGTGGCTGAAGCCTGCGATACCTGTTGCAAACGTGCGGCGCACATTGGTATCGATGAGGGCGAGTTCTGCGGCTTCGTAGTAGTACTTGTCGTGCATGTAGTGGATCAGGTTCAGCGTATTCACGTAGATGCCCGCGAGCCATTCCAGCATGATGTCGTACTTGTGCATTACTTCGTCGTAGTCCAGGAATTCGCTGGTAATGGGAGCAAGTTCCGGACCGATCTGCATGCCGGGCACCAGGCCGCCCTTTTCGTCCTTGCCGCCGTTGATGGCGTAGAGGAGGGCTTTGGCGAGGTTCGCACGGGCACCGAAGAACTGCATTTCCTTGCCGGTCTGGGTGGCGGACACGCAGCAGCAGATGCTGTAGTCGTCACCCCAGATGGGACGCATCACGTCGTCGTTTTCGTATTGGATGGAACTGGTCGTCACGGAAATGTAGGCGGCGTATTCCTTGAAGTTTTCAGGCAGGCGTTTGGTGTAGAGCACCGTGAGGTTCGGCTCCGGAGAGGGGCCCATGTTTTCGAGGGTGTGCAAGAAACGGAAGTCGTTCTTGGTGACCATGGAGCGTCCGTCCTGGCCCATACCGCCGACTTCGAGGGTGGCCCACACCGGGTCGCCGCTGAAGAGCTGGTTGTAGCTTTCGATACGGGCGAACTTCACCATGCGGAACTTCATGACCATGTGGTCCACCAGTTCCTGGGCTTCGCTTTCGGTGAGGGTGCCGTTCTTGAGGTCGCGTTCGATGTAGATATCGAGGAAGGTAGAGATACGGCCAACGCTCATGGCGGCACCGTTCTGGGTCTTGATGGCGGAAAGGTAACCGAAGTAGAGCCACTGGAAGGCTTCTTGGGCGTTGGTTGCCGGTTCAGAGATGTCGAAGCCGTAGCTTGCGGCCATCACCTTCATTTGCTGCAGGGCGCGAATCTGTTCGGCCACTTCTTCGCGGAGGCGGATCACGTCGTCGGTCATGGTGCCGTCGCCCACGTGGGCGAGGTCGTTCTGCTTCTGCTTGATGATATAGTCAATACCGTAAAGGGCCACACGGCGGTAGTCGCCTACGATACGTCCGCGACCGTAGGTGTCGGGGAGGCCAGTCAGGAGGTGGGCCTTGCGGACGGCGCGGATTTCGGGAGTGTAGCAGTCGAACACGCCCTGGTTGTGAGTCTTGTGGTATTCGGTAAAAATCTTGTGGAGGTCGGCGTTGGGCTTGTAGCCATACTGCTGGCAGGCTTCTTCGGCCATCTTGATTCCGCCGAAGGGCATGAAGGCGCGCTTGAGCGGTTTATCGGTTTGCAGCCCCACGACCTTTTCCAGGTCCTTGAGACGCTCGTTGATGTAGCCCGGCTTGTGGCTCGTGATGGTGGAGACGATGTCGGTGTCCATGTCCAGCACGCCGCCGTGCCTACGTTCTTCGGCCTGTAGGCTCTGCAGTTCGTCCCACAGTTTCTGGGTGGCGTCCGTCGGGCCCGCCAAGAAGGACTTGTCTCCGTCGTAGGCGGTGTAGTTGCGCTGAATAAAATCGCGGACGTTGATTTCGCTTTGCCAGAGTCCGCCTTCAAAGCCATTCCATGCGTTAATCATTTTTCCTCTTTGCTCGCCCGAATTGCCGTAGTAGTGCGGGTCGAGACTTCTGTTTTGTTGTTCTTTTGTGAGTCCCAATATAGAAATTGCAGGGGCCTGATTGAACCGCCGCTGGAGGCTTGATTTTGCTTTTGGTCAGAGCGCTTTTTGAACGGAAATTTTTCAAAATTGTAATCGTTTGATGGTCATAGAGTTAGGAGCTCGCGTTAGGGACCGTCGCAGGTATCTGGCGAGACGCGTAGCGGCTCGATGAGCCGAGTGTGCGAGGCGAGCAGGGCCCGACCCCGCCCTTCTGCACTGCTCGGGAATCAAGGGAGAACGCCCTTTTTTTCTATCTTTACGCCCGAAAAATAAAAGGGACTCATTATGCCTACTATGACTTCTGCGCAGGTGCGCGAATCTTTCATCAAGTTCTTCGAATCCAAGGGCCACCTCTTTGTGCGTTCTTCGCCGGTGGTCCCGCATGACGACCCGACGCTCATGTTCACGAACGCGGGCATGAACCAGTTCAAGGCGATTTTCCTGGGCGACAATCCGAAGGGCTGGAAACGCGTATGCAACAGCCAGAAGTGCCTCCGCGTGTCCGGTAAGCACAACGACCTCGACGTGGTGGGCCGCGACAACTACCACCACACCTTCTTCGAAATGCTCGGCAACTGGAGCTTCGGCGACTACTACAAGAAAGAAGCCATCGCCTGGGCATGGGAACTTTTGACCGAAGTGTGGAAGCTCCCGAAGGAACGCCTGTTTGCAACCGTGTATCAGGACGATGACGAAGCCTGGCAGATTTGGAAGGACGTGTCCGGCCTCCCGGATGACCGCATCATGCGCTTCGACGCTCACTCCAACTTCTGGGAAATGGGCGACACCGGTCCGTGCGGCCCCTGCTCCGAAATTCACTACGACCGCGGCGACCTCGCTACGCAGGCCGAAACGTTCAAGGACCCCATCAAGGGCGTGAACGGCGAAAATGACCGCTACATCGAAATCTGGAACAACGTGTTCATGCAGTACGAACGCGTGAGCGATGGCTCCTTGATTCCGCTGAAGGCTAAGAACGTCGATACCGGTATGGGTTTCGAACGTATCTGTGCTATTCTGCAGGGCAAAACCAGCAACTACGACACCGACGTGTTCACCCCGATTATCGCAAAGATTGCTGAACTCAGTGGCGTTCCGTACAACGATGGCGAAGCCGGCACCCCGCACCGCGTGATTGCCGACCACATCCGCGCGATTTCTTTCGCTATTGCCGACGGTGCCTTGCCGAGCAACGAAGGCCGTGGCTACGTGCTCCGTCGCATTCTTCGCCGCGCAAGCCGCTTTGCCCGCCTGCTCGGCCAGAAGAAGCCGTTCATTTGCCAGCTCGTGCAGGTGCTTGCCGATACGATGGGCGATGCCTTCCCGGAAATCCGCGAACGCAAGGAATTCGTTGCCTCCGTGATCAAGAGCGAAGAAGAAAGCTTTATCCGCACGCTGGACGCCGGCCTCGAACGCTTTGCCGCAATCTCCGCCGAACTCAAGAAGGGCGACAAAATTCCTGGTGATAAAGTCTTCCTGCTTTACGATACCTACGGATTCCCGCCGGACCTCACCGGTATTCTCGCCGAAGAAAAGGGCCTCACGATTGACGAAGAAGGCTACAACAAGTGTATGGAAGAACAGAAGGCCCGTGCCCGCGCCAACATGAAGCAGGGCATCAACACCATGGGTACCGAAGGCTGGACGCAGTACAGCGAAGAAAGCACCAAGTTCGTGGGCTATGAACTTTCCGCTTGCGAAACGAAGGTTGTGCGTTGGCGTGAAGACAAGGGCGTGCTCAGTATTGTGCTCGAAACTTCTCCGTTCTACGCCGAAATGGGTGGCCAGGTCGGCGACAAGGGAACGCTGGTTTCTGCTGACCTCGAAATTGATGTGTTCGACACCGTGAAGGTGAACGACACCGCCCTCTGCCGCGGCAAGGTGAAGAAGGGCACGGCCAACGAAACGACGATGGGCGCTGTGTTCATGGCAACCGTCGATAACGACCGCCGTAACGACATCCGCAAGAACCACTCCGCAACACACTTGCTGCAGGCCGCGCTCCGCCAGGTGCTCGGCACTCACGTGCAGCAGCAGGGTAGCTTTGTTTCGAACGAACTCCTCCGCTTCGACTTCAGCCACTTCAACGCGATGACCGCCGAAGAAATCCAGAAGGTGGAAGACATCGTGAACGCGAAGGTCATGGAATGCCTGCCGGTCAACACCCAGGTGATGGGCGTTGACGAAGCAAAGGCAAGTGGTGCCATGGCTCTGTTCGGCGAAAAGTATGGCGACGAAGTCCGCGTCGTGAAGATGGGCTGCGCGGGCGATGAATTCTCCAAGGAACTCTGCGGTGGCTTGCACGTGCAGAACACCGGCAACATCGGCATGGTGAAGATTATCTCTGAATCTAGCGTGAGTGCTGGCGTGCGCCGTATCGAAGCCGTCTCTGGCCGTGGCGCTCTCTCGCTGCTCCGCGCCGGTACGCAGATTTTGACCGCACTCCGCGAACAGCTCCGCTGCAAGGACGCCGAAGTTCTCGACCGCATTCAGCAGAGTTTCGCCAAGACGCAGAACCTGGAAAAGAGCCTGCAGTCCGTGAAGCTGGAACTTGCGACCCTCGCCGCTGCCGAACTCCTGAACGGCGGCATCAACGTGATGGGCGTGAACCTCTACGTTCGCGAACTCAATATGCCCGAAGACAAGTTCAAGGACTTGCTGGATGGCGTTCAGAACAAGCTCGCCACCGACAGCGTCGCCGTGATTGCGAACAAGGTAAACGGCAACGGAAGCATCGCCGTGATGGTGGGCAAGAATGTTCAGGCCAAGGGCATCAAGGCCGGCGACCTCGTCAAAGACCTCGCCGCTGCTTGCGGTGGCCGCGGCGGTGGCCGCCCGGACCGCGCTCAGGCCGGCACCAAGGAAGTCGACAAGATTGCCGGTGCCATCGCGAATGCAAACAACTGGATTAGAGCGAAACTGGGAGCTTAATCCCAATTCTTCTCACACATTCGGTAAAACTTTTTTATCAAAACGGGCAAAAAAAGTGCTTTTTTGCCTGTTTACTTAGTATTACATGTTTCCTCTAGAAACAATGCTATTTTTCGCATAAAAATATCAACTTCAGAGGATGCAATGAAGAAAATAATCTCTATTCTTGCCTTGGCTGCGGTATCCGCCATGGCCATCAGTGCAAACCGTGTTGGCCCTGTCAGTACGTACGGGGAACTCAAGAAGAGCGGAAACAAGCTGGTTGGTTCCTGCCCGAACTATGCAAGTACCCCTGTACAAGTGAGGGGCATGAGCCTTTTCTGGAGTTCTGCAGAACGTGAGGCTTCTGATTTCTATTCTGCAAATGCCCTGAATCTTATGGTGCAGGATATGGGGATAGAAGTTATCCGCTTTGCCTTGGGCGTTGATGAAAAGGATGGCGGCAGTAATGAATCCGATAATAGGCGTTTCTATGTGAGAGATGGTGAAAATGACCAGAAGGCTCGCGTAAAGAGCATGGTCTATTCTGCCGTGCAAAACGATATTTATATCATTATTGACTGGCACGTTGAAACGGCTAATAATGCTTATACGGAAAAAGCCAAGGATTTCTTTACTTGGGCCGCAAAGGAATTTGGTAAGACGAACAACGTGATTTTTGAAGTTTGGAATGAGCCTACGGATAGAGCAAACATGAGTAATGTTGCCACCCATGCAAATGCCGTGATTAAGGCCATTCGCGATGCCGGTTCCGATAACCTTGTGCTCGTGGGTAGCCCGGGATGGTCCAGCCAGCCGAATGATTGCGCAAATGCCGGTATTCAGGATCCTAAGAATAATTTTGCATGTACGCTTCATTTCTATGCCGCATCTCATTCGCAAAGTGGCGATTATGCCAAAAATGCTCAAAAAGCATTGGACGCCGGCGTCCCGGTTTTTGCTTCTGAATGGGGTACTGTAAATGCGCAAGGTAATGGTTCACCGGATGAAAACGAAAGCCAAAAATGGGTAAATTGGATGGCTCAGAACAAAATTTCCTGGGCAAACTGGTCTGCATCTGCTAAATCGGAAACGTCTGCTGCATTTAGCACCAATATTATTACCGATGGCTTGAAGTATACAAATTCGGGAAAATGGATAAAGGGAATTCTTACTTCTGGTTCTCACTCCTATAAAGATTGTGGATTGGAGAATTACGTTGGATCAAACACTTCTGACGACGGTTTCTCTACGGGTGTTGCGAATGGAGCGAAAACAGATCTTATTGATGACTTTGAAGACGGTGACCATTACACTTATACGGGTGGACTATGGTCTGCTTGGACCGATGCCAGTAGCGAAAAAGCGGCAGATGGCGTAGGTAAAACATCTATTAGCAATAAGAAGTTTGTAAATGAATTTGGCAAGAGCGTGTATGAAGTTTTAAAGAAGACTTCGGATTTGCAAAATGCTGGCTTGGAAAACACTTCTAAATATGTAGCCGCCATGGAAGATATTTATATTGATGCCGGTGACTGGAATAATGGTGGTTACCAGTGGGATCCGTATGCGATTATAGGTCTTAATTTCACGAAGGATACGTCGGAATTCGCAAATTTCAAGAATTGCAAATCGATTTCTTATAAGTATAAGGGTGCTGCGCATAATTTCCGTGTAGAAATCTCTTCGATTACCAACTATAATTATCACTATTATTCAGCTCCTCCTTCTGAAAGCTGGACTACTCTTGAACTTACTATGGACATGCTTAAGCAGCATGATGACTGGGCAAACCCCCAGATAACGGCCCTTGCTTCTGCTCTTGGAAAGGCAAAGCGTCTGGCTTGGGAAGTTAATGGTAAGGCAAAAACGCCTGCTAGCAAGAACCAGCCGACTTACAAATACCTCTATATTGACGATGTTCGTTGCGACGGCCTTAGCATTACTGCTATTTCCAATATGGATGCTCCGGTTTCTTCGAACTCGGCCACTAATAGCTCCAATAGCGTGGCGAATTCCTCCTCCTCTGTTACGCCGGTTTCTTCTTCCTCGGTCGTTATCAAGGATCTCGTTGTTATCGACGATGTTGAAGATGGTGATGAAGTTCTTAAAACTACTGGTACGTGGTATGCTTATAATGATTCCGAGCCAGGTGGAAAGTCTTCTATTACGAACGTCTACGATCCGAAACTCCCGGGTTACGTAGTCGTGTTCCCGGGAACCACTGATGCGACAAACGGTACTCAGGGCTTTGTCGGCCTTAAGGGAATCGTGTGGAATCAGGCTGAATATAAGGAAGCTCCGTTCGTAGCTCTTGGACTTAATATGATGGCTGATACTTCTGCCGGTTATGACATGAGCAAGTGTGGCGCTATTTCCTACCGCTATAAGGGTAGCCAGCATGTGTTCAAGATTCAGGATGGCCAGGTGAAGGATTATGCTTATCATCAGAAGGGTCTCTCTGATGCTACAGAATGGAAAACGGTTGTTCTTGCTTGGGATGATATCAAGCAACCGCTTGGCTGGGGCGAAAAAGTTGAACTCAATCATGCAAACATTAAGAAGATGTCTTGGGAAGTTGTTGGTTATAAGGGTCTCGACCTTCAGCCGGAGATTGACTACCTCTATGTAGATGACCTCAAATGTGTTGACCAGGTTATTGCCAGCAACGAAGGCTCTAGCGATAGCAAGAACAAAAACGAAAACAACAACAATAACAATGCTGCCATCCGTACTATCGCTAACAGCACCCTTGGCATCGCCATGCAGGGCAAGACCCTGAGCATCGTGACCACCAAGGCTGCCAACGTGAAGGTCCAGATCTTCGACATGATGGGTCATTCCATCCACAGCACGACCGAATCTCTCTCCGCAGGCAGCCACAGCATTTCCCTCGGCAAAATGGCCAAGGGAAGTTACATCGTCCGGGTACAGGCGGGTGGCGAAGTCAAGATGGTTCGTTTCTCCGTCCGGTAAGGTTAATCGATCTCGATTTTTGTAAGTCCCGGAATCATTTTTTCAAGGCTCGCGGCTTGTGCTGCGAGCTTTTTCTGGAACTCGGCGGTGGCGGGGGAGTGGCTGTCCACAATCCGGTGGTTTGCCATTTTCAGGAATTTTTCCACGCGGGCGATGTTTTCGCGGGTGGCGTCGCTGCAGTAGGTGTCCACCATCCGCTCGAAGATGTATTCTTCCGCCGTTTTGGACAAATGAATCATGTCGTCGGCGTAAAAGCGGTAGTCTCGCAGTTCGTCCATCACGATTTCGTAACTCGGGAAATAATGGGTGTTGTCATTGCGCGAAGCGCATGACTGCTGCGTCTCGCAAATGCGTGAGTAAACTCCCGCGCTTGCTCGACTTGCGATGTCATTGCGAGGGAGCGATGCGACCGTGGCAATCTCAGTCCCGCATTTCGCAATCTTGTCAACGGCGAGTTGAAGTGTCGCCTTAGAAAGGCTGTTTTCGCGGGCACCGTCGGCCATGTGCCGTAGCGGCGACACGGTAAAGACGATGTGGAGGTCGGGGGTGTCTTTTTCCGCGTCATTCCGAGCGGAGCGAGGAATCCAGTCCTGCTGCCTTAACCTGCGTAAACTATCTACAATGCTTTCCAGGGCCTCCGCCGCCTCGTCCACGGAAATCATCCTGCGGGTGAACAGGCTTGGGTCTTGCCGGTGGCAGTTCGCGACCACCCTGCCGCAGGTCCCGCAATCTGCCGAGTCCGCATTCAAGAAATACACAAAGGCCGTACCCAGGGTGACAAACATCACGTCTGCTTTCTGCAAGAATTCACGGGCCTGCTTCGCGGCGGCATTCAGCTTGCCGACGCACTCCTCCTGTGTCGCCCCCGAAAGCGACCCGTGGGCGTCCCAGCTGTGCCAAGGCCCGCGGGCGTCTTGAGCCCTTCGATATTCCTGATCTCGATCTCCGCACCCTTTTTGACCGTCACGATTCCAGCAGCCGTCCTGAAAAACATCCCCATCCCCGAAAACTTTTCCGTCGGCGATGGCCCTGATCTGTGCCGCCAAAGAAACCGGGTTGTACACTGTGCCGAAGGGGTTGGAGAGCACCTGGAATTTTCGGCTGCTGAACTGCGCCGAGATGTTGTCGGCAAAACAGGACCCGAAAAAAGCCAGTTTCTTGGTGTAGTCGATGGTGAAATCTGGCCTTGGAATGTCAATCTTCGTGAAAAACTCCATGCCACAAATATAGTAGCAAGCGGGTACCCCCTGTTTTTTGTATCTTTATGATACTAGCCACTTTGGCAAAAGGATTTTTATGAAACCAGGAAAGACCGAACTCCGTCTGAATGCCGAAATCGAGAAACGGGGCGCACTGTTTGCAGTGCTGCTGGACCCCGACACTTCGGACGAGGCCGCCTTCGTGAAGGCCGGTGCCATGGCCGCCGAAAACGGCGCAGACTTGCTGCTGGTGGGAGGCTCGTACCTGGGGAACTTCACGCTCCCCAAGCAGGTGGCCGCCCTCAAGGCCCATGTGGACCTGCCTGTAGTGCTTTTTCCGGGTGGCGCCTCCCAGGTGGTTCCCGGTTTTGACGCCATGCTGTTCATGACTCTCGTGAGCGGCCGCAACCCCAACTACCTCATCGACGAGCAGGTTCGCGGCGGCGCCCTGGTCCGCGCCCTCAACATGGAAGCCATCCCCACGGCCTACCAGCTCATCAACAGCGGCAAGCGCACCACGGTGGAATACATCAGCGGCACCATGCCGGTACCCGCCAACAAGCCCAAGCTCAGCATGGTGAACTCCATCGCGGCAGAACTCATGGGCATGCGTTACGTTTACCTGGAAGCGGGCAGCGGCGCCGAAGAGCCCGTACCCGTGGAACACATCGCCTACACCCGCAAGGCCACCGAGATGACCATCATCACCGGCGGCGGCATCAAGGACCCGCAAACGGCGGCTGTCCGCGTGGCGGCAGGCGCGAACATCATCGTCACCGGCACCCTCTGGGAAAAGGTGGAAGACCCCGCCCTCCTCAAGGAATTCGCCGCGGCCATCCACGTGAAGGGATAATTCCGGACGAAAGAAAACAAGAGCGGTTATGAGTTGTGAGTTTTGAGTTGTGGGACTTCAGGAAGGATCTTCTTGGGGCCCGCAACACTCGTAACTGATAACTGAAAACTGACGACTGATTTATGGACCTGAACGGAAAGAAAATCCTCCTGGGAGTCACCGGCGGAATCGCCGCCTACAAGAGCTGTGAACTCCTGCGCCTGCTGCAGAAGAAAGGCGCCCAGGTCCGCGTGGCCATGACCGAGGCTGCCACCCGCTTCGTAGCCCCCCTCACCTTCGCGTCGCTCTCCAAGTGCCCCGTTTACCTCAAGGACGGCGCCGTCGAGGCGCGCCCCTTCCAGCACATCGACTTTCCCCGCTGGGCGGACCTCTACCTGGTGGTCCCCTGCACCGCCAACGCCATCGGAAAATTCGCCTACGGCCTGGCCGACGACCCCGTGTCCCTCTGCTTCATGAGCTGCACCTGCCCCCGCCTGCTGGCCCCCGCCATGAACGTGGCCATGTACAACTCCCCGGCCGTCCGGCGGAACCTCCAGACCCTCCGCTCCTTCGAGAACACCTACGTGCTGGAATCCCCCGCGGGCGAACTGGCCTGCGGCGAAGTCGGCTCCGGCCGCCTGATGGAACCCGCAGATATTGTAAACTCTATTGAAAAGTTAGACGAAAGACGAAAGACGAAAGACGAAAGAAATGTCGAAAAAAATCTTTCGTCTATAGTCTATAGGGACGAAGTCCCGTCCTCTCGTCTATATAAGGGGGGAAGCCTCCCCCTCGTGGGCACTCCGTCGCCCACTACCCCCTCTAGCGGGGGACACCCCCGCAACGCCCCCGCCGCCCACTTTAATGGCCTGCCCCAAGACTCGCTTGTCATCCCCGCGCAGGCGGGGATCTCCTATCACTCTGAAGTGGATCTCCCAGAGCAAAACGACCCCTCCCTCCCAGGACACGGACGCACCGTCCTCATTACGGCGGGCCGCACCGAAGAGGCCATCGACCCCGTCCGCTACATCTCTAACAGGAGCAGCGGCAAGACGGCGGTGGCTCTCGCCTCCGTGTTCCTTGCCAACGGATATTCCGTAGAGGTGGTAGCAGGCCCCATGGAAGCGGAGTTCCCGGGCGGCGCCGCGGTCCACCGCGTTCGCTGTGCCTGCGAAATGCACCGGGCCGTCATGGAACGCCTCCCACAAGTACAGGCCCTGGTGCATTGCGCCGCCGTGGCCGACTACCGTCCGAAAGTGGCCGCCGCTGAAAAGATCAAGGATAGCAGGAGCCAGCTGGTGCTGGAACTGGTACCCAACCCGAACATTTTGCGGGACAGCGTCGCCGCCAAGAAGCCTGGCCAGGTGGTGGTGGGCTTCGCCCTGGAGACGGACCATTTTGAAGAACACGCCCAGGAAAAATTGCGCAAGAGCGGCGCCGACGCCCTGCTATTGAACGCCCCGGTGGCCAAGGACAGCGGGTTTGGCTTCGACAATGTGAATTACGCCCTGGTGACGCCGGGCGAAAAAATTCCCGAATTGCAGATGGGTTCCAAGGTGGAACTCTCGGAAGCAATCGTTGATTTTGTGAATCGCAAGCTGGAGGAAAGCCGTGGCTGAAGAATTCGATTTTAGCGCCCTCCGTAGCTACCTCCAGGGCCAAATGGATCTTGGGGATGCCGAGGTGTTCCTGGACGAACCCTGGACGCCCAAGAAGCGCATGGCCGCTCCCGCTGCTCCGGCAGCGGCGCCGTCTAGACCCGTCGCATTCTCTGCTCCTGCCGCTTCCAGTGTGCCGCCTCCGCATCCGGCTTCTAGGCCGCAAGTGGTGCAGCCATCGCAACCCCAGGCACCTGTATTCATGTCCGATGCGATGCCTGCCCCCCGTTCCGTTTCCCGGGCGGCAAGTCCCTTCGAATCGTCCGCTTCCCTCCAGGATTTTTACGCACAAATTAACAACGAAAAAGTTTATGCGGGCAAAACCCTCTACCGTTATGAGGGCCCTGAGCATCCGGCGGTATTGCTTCTGTTCCAGGCCCCTCACGCCGAAATCCCGGCGGGCCATTTCTTCGAAAGCTCCGTGGCGGAAATGCTCAGGCGCATGTTCGCTAGCCTGAATGTCGCTCCCGAATCCATCGGGGTCACCTTCCTCTACAAACTGCCGGAATCCAGAAATTTCCCGCCCCTGCTGGAGGCGGCGCTTCGCAAGATGCTTGCCAAGGAACTCTCCCTGCTCGCGCCTTCCACCATGGTGACCTTCGGGGAACCCCTGTTCCATCAGGTATTCGGCAAGGGCAAGAACTTCATGGAATCCGCCGGTACCGACATGGAATTCGCAGGCGTCAAGACTTGCGCGCTGGTAGATGCCTTCGCCATGGAAGGCGACAAGCAGCTCAAACTGCTGACCTGGAAAACACACTTGCCCAAGTGCTCTTACTTTAAGCGTTAGGGATCGTTGCGCCGTGCGGCGAGACGCGTAGCGGCTCGATGAGCCACCGAGGTGACGAGGGGGCGAGCAGAGCCCGACCTAGCCCCGTTTTTTGCGGACCTTTCGGGAACTGGGGCTAGGGAACGCCCAATTGGATAAATCGCAAGGCATTTTTCAGGCAAAAATTTTATCTTTATCGTGAATAGTTATGTCTGAAAATGTAAGTGACAACAGGAATTTTGAAAGCCGCCAGGTGCCAAACGACCTGGAGGCGGAGCGCTTTTTGCTGGGCGGTATCCTCCGTGACCCCGAAGTCATGGGGACCGTCATCATGGTGGTTACCGAAGAGGATTTTTTCTACTACGAACGGCACAAGCTCATTTGGCGCGGCCTGAGCGGGCTCTACCGCAAGGGTACTCCCATCGACCTTCTGACCCTTTCGACGGAACTGGAAAGCTACGGCAAGCTCGCCGAGGCGGGCGGCCGGGAATACCTTTTCGACCTGATGGAGTCGGTGGCGTCTTCGGCCAACGTGGAGTGGAACCTGGAGCACCTGAAGAACAAGTCCACCCTGCGCAAGATGATCAAGTCGGCCTCGGAGACCATCAAGAAGGCCATGGACCCTTCCTTCAATCCGGACGATGTGATCCAGGATGCGGAGCGGGACATTTTCGCCATCGCCGACAAGCAGGTGAAGGGCTCGGTGAAGCCCATCGAGAATTTCGTTTCGCCCCTGCTGGAGCGGCTCAACAATCGCAAGGACGGCATCACGGGAATCCCCACGGGCATCAAGGAACTGGACGAGCTGACCAACGGCCTCCAGAATTCGGACCTGATTATCTTGGCGGCCCGCCCGGGCGTTGGAAAAACCTCCTTTGCCCTGACTATTGCCGCCAACGCTGCCATCGACTACAACAAGCACGTGGCCTTCTTTAGTCTGGAAATGGACGGCATGCAGCTGGCACAGCGTCTGCTTTGCTCCAGGGCCGAGGTGGACCAGTCCAAGCTCCGCAACGGCAAGCTGAACCGTGACGAGATGAACAAGATTATCGCGAAGGTGGCCCCTATCAACCAGTCCCCGCTGTATGTCGATGACAACGCCGACCTGGGCATTATGGAGCTCATGAGCAAGGCCCGTCAGCTCAAGCACAGGGGCCAGCTGGACCTGCTGGTGGTGGACTACCTGCAGCTGATGAAGACTGGCAACGAAGAGAACCGTGCGGTGGCCATCGGCAATATTTCCCGCGGGCTCAAGATTCTGGCCAAGGAGCTGCACATCCCGGTGATTGCCCTTGCCCAGCTGAGCCGAAAGGTAGAAGAGAAGGGCCGTGACCGGCCTCAGCTCAGTGACCTTCGTGAATCGGGTTCTATCGAACAGGATGCCGATATGGTCTGGTTCGTGGAACGTGCTTTTGTGCGGACCCACAAGGAAGAGGACAAGTTCAGTGCGGAACTGATTGTGGCCAAGCACCGTAACGGTTCGGTGAAGGACATCCCCATGACCTTTATACCGGAATACACCACCTTCTACAATGCTTCACCAGACGGTGGCGACGAGGGCGGCGACCAGCCGTACTCTTACGACGATTACGGTGGCGGCTCTGAACCCGTCGGCTTTGGAGATTTCGGCCCATGATTCTGCTCAGCCCTATCATTTGGATCGGTAAGGTCATTGTCCAGGGTATCGCCAGCGTCGGCGAGATCGTGTGCCTGCTGCTTTCGACCCTGAAGCAGCTGCCCCACGTGTACAAGAACCCGGACCTGATTGTGAAGCAGATGATTTCCATCGGCGTGTCGTCTTTGCCCCTGCTCTTTGTGACGTCAATCTTTACGGGCATGGTGGCTACCATCATGGCGGAGTTCGAGTTCCACAACCTGGTGTCGGACAAGTTCGTGGGGACTGCCGCCTGCAAGATGGTGCTGATCGAGCTTGGACCCCTGCTGACCGCCATCGTGCTGGCGGGCCGTGTAGGGAGCGCCGTGGCCGCGGAGCTTGGCTCCATGAAGGAGAAAGAGGAACTGATGGCCTATACGGTGCTTGGGCTTGAGCCGTACCGCTATTTGGCCTTGCCCCGGTTTGTGGCCTTCATTACCATGATCCCTTGCCTTACCGCCATTTCTAACGCGCTTGCCCTGATCGGTGGCTGGATTGTGTGCGTGCTCGCCCTGGATATTACCACCTACACCTACTATACGGGTATGCAGTACCTGTTCGACTCCATGGATTTGTGGGCGGGTATTATCAAGTCCTTCGTGTTTGGAACCCTGATTTTTGCGCTGGCCTATTACAACGGAGTGAATGCGAAGCCCGGCGCCCGCGGCGTGGGCCTTGCTACCATGAACGTGGTGGTGTCCAGCTGCCTCATGATTTTGATTGCGGACTTTGCCCTGGATGCGGTGATGTTCTTCTAGCCCCTAAAACCTATAACCTACAACCTAAAACCTAGTCATGCCCAATGTAAAGATTGACCCGAACGATATTGCCATTCGCCTGAAGGGGCTTCGGAAGTCCTTTGGCGCTCAGACCGTCTTGGAAGACGTGAACTTGGATATTCGCCGTGGGGAGACCATGGTGATTATCGGTAAGTCCGGCGGTGGAAAGTCCGTGATCCTGAAGCACATGATTGGGCTTCTGCAGCCCGACGGTGGCGAGGTGTCGGTAGATGGTGTGACCATCAGTACGCCCAAGTTCTTTGACACCCATACCATCCGCCGCAAGATGGGCATGCTTTTCCAGATGGGGGCGCTGTTCGACTCCATGACCACCGGCGAGAACATCGCCTTTGCCCTGCGGGAACACCATCCGGAGCTTTCCGAGAGGCAGATCCAGAACGTGGTTACCGAAAAGCTCAAGATGATCAACCTGGTGCCGGAATTCCGCACCAAGATGCCCTCTGAACTTTCGGGCGGTATGAAAAAGCGTGTGGCCCTTGCCCGCGCCATCGCCCTGAACCCTGAAATCCTTCTGTACGACGAACCCACCACCGGTCTGGACCCCATTACCAGTGACGTGATCAACGACCTGATTCTGGACATGCAGAGCAAGCTGGGTGTGACTTCTGTGGTGGTGACCCACGACATGGTGAGCGCCTTCAAGGTGGCGGACCGCATTGCCATGCTTTACAACGGTCGCATTATCGAGGTGGGGACGGTAGATGAAATCAAGAATACCGCGAACCCCTACGTGCACCAGTTCATTACGGGCCAGCGGAAAATGTCTGTGGAAGGGGAGCCGCAGGAATAGTTTTGATAGCTTAGAGTCGCGTATTTTCTATATTTGCCCCCGCCTGGCGCAGGTTGCGCCGCATTTAACGGAGGCTAAAATGGCTCTACAGTTCTACAACACCGCATCGCGCAAGAAAGAAGTATTCACTCTCCCGGAAGGCGTTCCCGCCGTGCGCATGTACTGTTGTGGCCCGACGGTGTACCATTTCGCCCACATCGGCAACCTCCGCACCTATATTTTTGAAGACTTCTTGGTCCGTACGCTCAAGTACTACGGCTACAAGGTGAATCACATCGTGAACATCACCGACGTGGGCCACTTGACCAGCGATGCCGACTCCGGCGACGACAAGATGGAAAAGGGCGCCGCCCGCGAAGGCAAGTCTGTCTGGGACATCGCGAAGTTCTACACCGACGCGTTTATGGCTGACTGGCACCGCCTCAACATCCAGGAACCGACCCGCTGGACACCTGCCACGCAGCACATCCAGGAACAGATTGAACTGGTGAAGACCCTCGAAGAAAAGGGCTACACCTACCGCACGAGCGACGGCATCTACTTCGACAGCCTCAAGTTCCCGCGCTATGCCGACTTTGCCCGCCTCGATGTGGAAAACCTGCGCAAGGGCAGTCGCATCGACATGGGCGAAAAGCACAACGCCACCGACTTCGCTTTGTGGAAGTTCAGCCCGAAGGACAAGAAACGCGCCATGGAATGGGACAGCCCGTGGGGCGTCGGTTTCCCCGGCTGGCACATTGAATGCTCCGCCATGGCCATGAAGTACAACGGTCCGACGCTTGACATCCACTGCGGCGGCACCGACCACATCCGCGTGCACCACACCAACGAAATCGCCCAGAGCGAATGCGCCAACGGCGTGACCTTCGCCCGCTTCTGGATGCACGGAGAATTCCTGCGCACCGCGAGCGAAGAAAAGCTGGAAGACGGCACGACCGAGCAGAAGTTCGGCAAGATGAGCAAGTCCAGCGGCGAATTCCTCACCGTGAGTCTGTTGATGGACCGCGGCTTCAACCCGCTGGATTACCGCTTCTTCGCGATTGGCAGTCACTACCGCAACTACCTGAACTTCACGTGGGAAGCTTTGGAAGGCGCCAAGGAAGGCCTCAAGAGCTTGCACAAGAAGACGGACCCGCTGATTGGCAAGGCTACCGCGATTACGAGCGATGCAGCCAAGGCATTCCAGAACGAGTTCAAGGACGCCATCGGTGACGACTTGAACATGCCGCGTGCCCTCGGTATCATGAACACGATGCTCAAGAGCGAAATCGATGACGGCGAGAAGGCTGCCCTGGTGGCCGACTTCGACCAGATTTTCGGTCTGAAGCTCGACCAGCCCCGTGAAGAATACGCCAAGAAGGGTGCCAACGACGGCGTGGATGTTGCAAAGATTGAAGCGCTGATTGCCGCCCGTAAGGAAGCGCGCGCTGCCAAGAACTGGGCCGAAAGTGACCGCATCCGCGACGAACTTGCCGCCATGAACGTGGTCATCAAGGACAGCAAGGAAGGCACGACTTGGGAGATTAGGGGCTAAGCGTCATGGCGGCCTCCGAGCCGCCATCTAGCTATCTCACATTCACGACTTGCGTCTTGACGGTGCCGGCGCCATAAGCCCGCACCAGCAGGGTGCTGTGAGGCATTTTATTCAGCGGAATTGTGGCTGCCTGTGTTGGCAGATCCCGAGCCATAAGCTTGTGGCCCATCAGGTCAAAAATTTCTACCCGTTGTGCATCTTGCACCGTAAGGCTGTTTGCGTAAATTTCCATATGGATGGTGCTTGCTGACACCAAGCTCGCTTGCGGAATGATTGATGTCTTTTTGCTACTGCTAGACTTGGGCTGAGCGGCAGAGGAGCTGCTTTTGGGAAGCAGTGACGGGCATGCATCCTTGGAGGGCTTGACTACAGAGGCACTCTTGCTTAGCACAAAACTGCCTATGTAGTTTGCACCGGTTTCCTTGTCGTAATAGTTGGAGTCGTTGGCGAAACGTACCGCGGAATAGTTAGAGTCGGCGGGCCAATTTCCGTATTGGGAAATTCTAAGGTAGACGGCGTACTTTCCTTCGGAAAGGGTCTTGGGCAGTTTTACTGCCGCCATCACTTGGTTGATTCCGTCAAAGGTGGTTTCGGATTTCACGTTGTCGTAGTCGGCGATGTTTCCGTTGTCGTCAAGCGCTGTTTTCAGTACCACCTTGCGGCTGAGAATGTTCTGCGGGTCAAATCCGTCACAAGGCTTGATTTCTTGTGGCTCGCCATAGACGGTATCTTTTGTGGATTCGGTGACGGGCCGCAGCACGATGGTCACGGGACGTTCCTTGGTCATGTTGCCGAATCCCACGTTCTGGATTTTCATGTCCAGTTTTAGTATGCTTTCTGTTCCGAGGCTATCCATCATCTTGGATTCCCGAAGCACGTAGCGATAACCCAGATGGTCGTCGATGTACTTGAAGGCGGTGTTCTGTAAGGTTCCTTCACCATCGGTATAGGATTCATAGGCCTTGTCGATGGTGTCTCGGGGGTGGAATTCCTTTTTTTTCCATTCGTCAATGAGGTTGTTGTTCCACTCAATATTCAGGTAACTGGTGTGAGTACGGAATCCTTCGTAAGAAAGGAATTCTACCGTGTTGATTTTCTTGTATCCACTTGCAGTGGTGAGAGCCTCGCCTCCGTAGGGGACGTTCTTGCCATAGGTTTCCATAAAGGCGACTGCTTCTTGCCGGCAGATACTTGTGGCGCAAACGCTTCCCCAGGTACCATAGTCATACTGGGTTCCCAGGTAACCATCGTTGTAGAATCCTACACGATAGATGTCTTCTTTTAGGGAGTCTGCCTTCATCTTGAAATAGGGATGATCGATGTTGAAGGAAACGTTGTAGTTCCAGGCGGTGGTGTCACCGGCGGTGTTCAGTTCTGTTGTTGGACTGAATCCTAGTCCTCTGGCAAGAACGCTGGGATTTCGCGGGCCCACATCTACGTCGTGGTCCGTGTTCTGCAAAAGTGTGGCAAGTCCTTCGCCCACGTAGAGCGGGTTGCTGATAGTACTGGTGTGCTGCTCGCCATATGGACCATACATGCCCTGCTCTACGAAGGTGATTACGTCTTTGTATTCGTTAAAGACAGGGCTCAGTTGCTTGACGTGTTTCAGAATCCACTCTTGCGAGGGTTCCATGTTGCCCTTGCCGTTGTACCAGGGGTCGTAGGAAAAACGGACGATGACGGTTGAATTGGTGGCGCGGATCTTGTCCAAGTAGGCGCGGAAGGAATTCAGCATGGCTTCGGTCAGGTCCTGGGTGGTGCCGTGAGCCGTCGGGTCGCTTGTATCCCAGACGGCGTTGCTTGAGAAAGCGGAAATCTCTGCCCGCAGGTGCATGAGGCGGTTCTTGTAGTATGGCTCCACTTCGATAGTTTCGGGCCGAAAGTGAATTACCTGGGGCCTGTAAAAGCCCCGGTCCGGATTGTAGAAACTTTGCAGCTGGTCGGTGTAGTCCAGCGGCTGCAACACGGCACTTGCCGCAAGAGCGGATACTGCCGCGGCTAAGCCCACAACGATTAACGCCCCGAAAGTCTTTCTTGAAACGAACATCTGCCCAAACTCCTATAGGTAAGATATATTATTTCCCGAAAAAAAGCACGGATAATGGGTGTTTGACCTATAAGAAGGCGGTAAAATGCGGTTTTATAGGTCCGGCAGGGGCAGTGAAATAGGAGTCGTACCTATAAATAGACCTGCGGAGGAGCGTTTATAGGTATACGAAAGGCTAAAAAGTGGGGCCGGGGCATATAAAATCGAAATTTTGGGGTGATTTATAGGCCTTTTTTATTGAATTACGAACAAATTAACGCCTTTTGAGGCGGAATTTTGCCGGTTTGGACCTATAAGAGTGCGAAAAAGAGGGGTTTTATAGGTGCGTCGGTGGAAGATGAGCGGATGATGGACCTATAAAAGAGTGAAAACAGGGCGGTTTATAGGTCCCCAACGCCAAAATGTCGCCTATTTTTATAGAATCGCCTGATATCGAATTTTTCTTCAAGTCCGCTCGAACCTGATCAAGCGTTAAAGCAAAAGAAGACACCGAAAAAAAGAAAAACAATTAACATTTTGAACATACGCAATCAGTCCTTTATGCAACGCAACGTCATCCAGGCGTCAGCAAAATGATTCAATACACTTGAATGAATAATAACGTCAAATACGCTACTTGATGTTTTCATTGTCGAGGACCAATATGATGCCGACAAGAACATATCTGTAATACCCCCATTCCAGTAGAGATATCCTGCGGGAAGTGAAGAAAAAGCACAATCATCAGAACCGCTTTCTCTTTTCTCATTCCAAAGGTTTGTACTTTTTAACCTCATCGCGGTTTCTCTATCATCTAATTTTCCAACAACATTTATTAACTCAAGCCATTCATCGTTAGAAGGTACATGCCATCCCATGGGACAAACAGAATCGACTCTAGCATAGTCTAGTTTACCATTTTCATCATTGTTCTCTTGCAAAGAATAGTATCGCCCCCAAAAATTGCAATCTGAATCACCATTGTCATAACAGATACTATAGTCTGTTTCATAATTCAAGTTCTCTGCCATCCAAACCTGGTTGCCAATAGTCGTGTATTTATACACTTGCCCGTCCCGTTCATCTATGAACGTTCCACGATTGGGCATACCGTAGGCATTCACGCCATTTTCGGGACAAACGTCCTTCGCGCTCCAACTGTTGCTATCTTCTGAGCAAGCAGCAAATACTACGAGAAGAAAAAACGGTGCGAGAATTCCTGTAACCTTTTTTTGTTTCATTGTGAAGAGTCCTTGGCGCTTTCTTTGCTGAAAAGGCGCTCCATAAAGATAGCAAATGCCGGGTGTGAGGAAATTGTAAGATTTTTGCCCTATTTAGCGGGCTACCTAATTCTGCGGATAAATCTAAATTTGGGTATCTTTGAGGATTTATGAAGCTTTGCCGTTACCCTAGCGTGGTGCCCTATTTCATTCTGGTTTTTTGCAGTATTTTTGTGCAGATGGGGCTGTTCGTCCACTTTCAACGGTGGCTTTCGTTTTCCTTCGAGGGGTCGGCGTTCTGGTGGCGCAGCATGCTTTTGCAGTTCGCCATTTTTGTGCCCAGCATTTTCATGATGCCTGCGGCGAGTTACTTTGCGGGGCACTTTCGCAAGGGCCGCGTGATGGCCTGGTCGTCGGTGGGCATGCTGGCTTCGGTGATTGCGGTGGTGGTGTGCTATGTGGCTGGGGCCGAGTGGGTGGCCTACGGGCTTTTGCTGCTTTACGGGATTTTCCTTTCGATTCTGAGCCCTGCCAAGTTGGGAATCATGAAGGAGATGGTGGCGGCTGAGGACCTGGTGAAAATCAATTCCTGGTACATGGCACTGTCGGTGCTGGGGACTGCGGGGGCGGCGTTTTTTGCCATGGGGCTTTCGGGCCACGAGAATTCGCCGGTGAGTATCGATTTGACCCTCTGGATTTATCTCGGGCTTTCGGTGGTGACCACCGTTTCGGCGTTCTGCATTCGGGTGGGGGAGTCCCACGACTCCCTGAAGATGCGCTCTCCGGTGCGGGAATTTTCGGCCACCTGGAGCCACCCCATCGTGCGGCTTTCGATTCTCGGGCTTTCGGCGTTCTGGGGCGTGACCCAGATTTTCCTGATTCTTATCCAGCGCATGAACGATATGCTGAATACGGCGGTGATTCCCGTGTCCATGTTCAGCGCCACCGTGGGCTACGTGGTGGGCGCTCTGAGCGCCGGACGTGCGTCAAAGGGGTTCGTGGAGACCGGGCTGATTCCCTTTTCGGCGGCGGTATCTGCCGTGACCATGTTCTCGCTGCCCTTTGTGAATAACGACTGGCTGGAGGCTGTGCTGTATGGCGTGATTGGCTGGAGCGCGGGTTCTGCCTATGTGATTTTGCGGACGGTCATCCAGGGCTTTACCAGGCCCGATACGGCGGGGCGGATTCATGCGGTGGCGAACGCTATCCAGATGGCGTTTTTGGCCCTGATTATGGGCGGGCAGACCCTGCTTTTGATTTTTACGCCGGTGACCATCGACCATTGCTTCATGATTCTGTCGGTGATTCTCGCCCTGTGCTTTATCATGAACCTGCGGCAGACCCCCATGACACTTTTGCGGGCGGCGCTCCGCTTTGCCTTTGCCTTTGTGTTTCGTTATCGGGTGAAGGTGATTGGCGTGCAGAACATTCCGGAATCGGGACCGCTTCTTTTGGTGGGCCCCCATTTCAGTTTTATCGACTGGGCGGTGCTGCAGATGTCTTCGCCCAGGCCGCTCCGCATTGCCAGTAACCGCAACACCTTTGCCGACTGGTACCAGCGCTGGTTCTTTCACGGGAACTTTCTGATTAGCATCAACCGTCGCGACCCGGCGCCTGCCATGGAGCAAATCCGCAAGGCCCTTTTGAACGGCGAGGCGGTGGTGATTTTCCCGGAAGGCGAAGTTTCCAAGACGCCCTTTGTCTCGAAGTTTTCGCTGGACTATTCCAAGGCCATTGAAGGAACGGACGCGCAGATTGTGCCGTTCTACATACAGGGCCTGTGGGGAAGCCGTTACAGCCATGCCTCTGAAAGCGTGAACCGCCCGCAATCCTTTAACCGGGTGATTAGCGTTGGTTTTTCGAAGCCGCTCCCGACGGATGCCTCCGAGCAGAAAATCCGGAGTGACCTGCAGTTCCTGGCGGCGGACATCTGGAATCTGGCCATGGACCATTCCGAAAGCATTGTGCCGCTCTGGTTCAAGGCTATGGAAAAACGTCGCTTCCGTCCGATTCTTATAGACCCTGCGGGCCGACATGTGAACGGCTTTGGCATGATTCGCCTGTGCCGTTACTTTGGTCGAAAGATTCGGGCCGTGGCGAAGGGCGAAAAGAACGTAGGGTTCATGATTCCCACCAGCCGCGATGCCGCCCTCGGGATTATTTCCATCTTGGGTGCGGGCAAGACGTCTGTCAACCTGAACTATACCGCCCCGGTGGATACCATTCTTGGCTGTATGGAAAAGGCGGAACTTTCTACCGTCGTCACCACCCGCGTGTTTTTTGAGAAACTGTGCGGCAAGAATCCGGCCTTTGCCCAGGTCGCCGAGAAGTGTCGCCTGATTTATTTGGACGAAGAGGAACGGAAGGTTTCGACCCTTGGCCGTCTGTTGGCGACGCTTGTCATTTTGACTTGCCCTGCGGCAATCCTTCGCAGGCTCTGGTTCAGTTCCGCCCGGCTGGAAGACGATGCCGTCATTTTGTTCAGTTCCGGTTCCGAAGGCACGCCGAAGGGGGTGGAACTGACCCACAAGAACGTGATTTCCAATGCCCAGCAGTGCGACTATGTGGTGAAACTCTGCCGTACAGACGTGATGACGGCGCTGCTCCCGCTGTTCCATTCCTTTGGCTTCACCATGACCTTCATGATGCCCTTGCTGGATGGCGTGCCTATGGTGCTTTGCCCGGACCCTACCGACATCAAGACTCTCGCCCGGGTTTGTGCCCAGTACAAGACGACCATTATGATGGGTACTCCTACATTTTTGCGGGCTATCGCCATCAACCGCTGGGTCCACCCCATGTGTCTGGATTCTCTCCGCTATATCATCGCTGGTGCCGAAAAGCTCCGCCCCGAAATGCGGGAAACCTTCAAGCTCAAGTTCGGCAAGGACATTTACGAAGGTTACGGCTGCACGGAACTCACGCCCCTTGCTACTATTAATGCGCCCAATGTATTGCTGGATGACTTCTTGACCATGGAAAAGTGCAGCGACCACTCGAGCATCGGGCTTCCGCCTCCGGGAACCGTGGCCGCCATCATCAACCCCGAAACCAACGAGGTGTTGCCTCAGGGCGAAGAAGGCATGCTCGTGGTTACGGGCCCCCAGGTCATGAAGGGCTACCTGAAGGATGGCGAAAAGACTGCGTCCGTAATCATTGAAAAAGATGGCCGCCGTTGGTACAAGACCGGCGACAAGTGCGTCATTACGGAAGATGGTTTTGTGCAGATTCTCGGGCGCTACAGCCGCTTTGCGAAACTGGGCGGCGAGATGATTTCGCTTACGGCGGTGGAACTCCGTATCGCCGAAACCAAGGTTCTCGATGGTCTTGAATTTGCCGTCACTGCCGTTCCCGACTCCGTCAAGGGCGAACGCATTGTGCTGCTGGTCAAGGGCGGCGATGCCGAAGACATTTCCCGCAGGCTCCGCAAGTCGGGAATTCCGCCCCTGATGCTGCCCGGTTCCGTTTTCTGCGTAGAGAGCGTTCCCAAGCTTGGAAGCGGTAAGTGGGATTTTAACGGCATGAAAAAGCTGGCCCAGGAACTGGTGGAAAAGTAGACATTGCTACATTCTCCTTATGCTACTCCAACAATTTGTTTTCAATTCTTTTGGCGTGAACGGCTTTGTGCTGGGTGGCGATACTGGCGAAGCTATTCTTATAGACCCTAGCGCTGGCCGCGAGGTGGAACGCAAGGCCCTTGCGGACTATATCGAAACGAAGGGTCTGAAGGTGCGGCATCTCTTGAATACCCACCTGCACCTGGACCATGTTTTAGGGAATGCCTTTGTGGAGCGTACTTACGGCGTGCTGCCTGAGGCCCACGAAGAGGACGCCTTCTTGCTGGACCTGCAAGAGGAACAGAGCCGGATGTTTGGCTTGCCTATGGAAGAAGCGTCTCCTGCGTTGGGAAACTACCTTGCCGAAGGTGACATCGTAGAAGTGCCGGGTATTCGCCTGCAGGTGATTCACGTGGCGGGACACTCTCCCGGCGGAATCGCTTTTTACTGCGAAAGCCCTGGCGAAGTGAACGGCCAGAAAGATGTTCCTCCGCTCCTATTTCCGGGAGACATTTTATTTGCCGGGAGCCGTGGCCGAAGCGATTTGTTTGGCGGCGACGAGGATGCCTTGGTTAAAGGGATAAAGGAAAAATTGTTGGTGCTGCCCGAAGACACCATAGTATTCCCTGGACACGGGCCAAGTACAACTATAGGCGATGAGCGCCGCTGGTATTAAGGAACGTCGCAACTGCCGCCAGCTTGCAGAAATGCTTGCGGCAGGCTTTCGATGACATCGCTGGGGAGCATGGAGAACGCTCCCAGTTTTTGACGGGCGATTAGGCCCGCTTTCTGGTGTAGAAGCGCTCCCAGGACAGCGGCATCTGTAGGCGTGCAACCCTGGGCCAATAGTGCCACGATGATTCCGGTAAGTACATCTCCGGAGCCGCCCTTGGCCATGCCGGAATTGGCGGCAGGCACCGCGAAAATTTCTCCCTCGGGTGTGGCGATAAGAATGGGGGAACTTTTCAGTAGGACAATCTTTCCAAATACTTTCGCTTTTCCTGCAAGGAATTCGGGAAACGCAGCGGCCTCTTGCGGAAGCTCTCCGAAGAGTCTTGCGAATTCCCGTTTGTGGGGTGTCAAGATGGCGGGTGCGTCTATCTGCTTCAGGTCGCTTGCCGTGAGGGAGTTCAGACCGTCGGCGTCGATGACCATGGGCACGCTGCAGCGGGTGACGAAGTTTCGGACGGCGGTTCTGGTTTCTTGCCTCTGGCCGAGCCCCGGCCCGATGGCTACCGCCTGCTGGTACTTTGTGCTTTTTAAAAGCACTGGGACATGTCGGTCTTTCAGAAAGTCGCATTCGTCGATACCGCCGATTTCGTCGGGTGAGCGCTTCGTAAAATTCGTGCCGCCGGCACGGCTGTCTTCAAGACTTATAAAAACGGGTTCGGAAAGTTTCGCCTGGAGGATGGGGATAATCCTTCTCGGGGAGGCGAGGGTTACAAGCCCAGCACCGCTCCGGAGGGCGGCCTTGGTGCACAGGGCGGCTGCTCCCGGCATGTCCTTGGAACCGGCAATTACCAGGGCACAACCTTGCGTCCGCTTGTCGCCTTTTTCGTTTCGCGTCGGGAGCAGTTCCGAAATGGTCTTTTCCATGTCCTCGATTTCGTGAATCATTCTTCTGCCTGCAGGTTGTAGGTGTTGCGTTTTACAGGATTTTCTGGAAAAACTCGGGCCGGTGAAAATCAGGCTTTTCGGTATCGATGGGGAAGGCGCTCAGGTAGTGGGGAGTCTTGGCCTTGTCGGCGCACTTGTACAGGTTTCCTTCCAGGGAGATGCCTTCGAAAGTTTCCAGGCCGAAAATTTCCGGCGGAATAGTTACCGTCATCCCCCAGCAGATCAGGTTTCCGGCGACGCTGGCCAGCTGTTTTGCCCGCTTGATTTTGGCGAGGGCGTCTGTGGACAGCTTTTCCCGGTTTTGCCTGTCCGCTCCCCTTGCCGCCAGAATAAAGCCCCGGCTAGTCACCTCGAAGTTGAAATACTCCGCAGGGTTCTTGGGGTTTCTGAGGAAAATCTCTACGCAGGAATCTTCCCAGCTGGTAGAGTTGTCTTCTTGGACTTCGGCGCGGAAACAGTCCAGGGGTTCTTCTACCAGGAATTCTACCTGGAGTAAGCCCTCTGCGCAGGCGATGTTGGCCTGGACGGCGGGCAGGGTGATTCCCTGGTTGGCATTCCAGTCAAGATTCGGTTTTAGCAACATGATTAATCACCTTTTTAGTGACTAAAATATATGATTAATCACTTGGTCAAATCTAGACACTGCCGAAATTTTATCAAAAAAGCCGAAAATCTCCTTTGGCACGGTTCTTGCATTTAGCGGGCTACCGAACAACAAACAAAAGGAGGCCTTATGGCTAATACAAACGAAACGAAAAAGACAACAGAAGAAAAAGAATGTTCCTTTGATTGCCTGGCGGTAACCAAGGTGGAAGTGTTTCCTTTTAAGGAAGGTGCTGGCATGGGCCACATGAAGGGCCTTGCCCAGGTGGTGCTCAACGACCAGATGGTCATGCGCGGGCTCCGCGTGATGGACGGTGAATACGGCCTGTTCGTGAGCTACCCCAACGACCCGTTCTACAAGGGCGACGATTACCGCAACATTTACAACCCGATTACCCGCAAGCTTCGTGAACATATCGAGAATTGCGTGCTGGAAAAATACCAGGCCGCGGTGGCATAGTTATGTTCCGAAGGATCCGTTCTTATTGCTTGTTGGGCATCAAGGCTATTCCGGTTAGCGTAGAAGTTGATGCTGCGCTTGGATTGCCCGGTTTTACCCTGGTGGGGCTCCCGGACAATGCGGTAAGAGAGTCTAGGGAGCGAGTCGTTTCGGCGATACGTTCCGTGGACAAGGTGGTGACAGGTTTCCGGACAACCGTAAACCTGTCACCCGCGGATTTGCGTAAAGAAGGTAGCGCTCTGGATTTGCCTTTGGCCATTGGGCTCTTGACCGCTACCGACGAGTTATCCGTTCCTAATTTGGAAAAGTGTGTTTTTGTTGGGGAGCTCTCCCTGGATGGCCTCTTGAAGGGCGTCCGGGGAGTCCTTTCCATCGCTATGGACCTGGTTCACGACAAGGATTCCGTTCTGGTAATCCCTAGGGAAAACGAACAGGAGGCATCCCTTGTGGAGGGCCTGCGTTATATCTGTGCGGACACGCTTAAAGAATGTATAGAGGTTTTAGAACAAAATAACGAAGAACTTGTTTGCCGGGCGAGGGGGCTAGACCGGCAGAAGTTTTCGTCGGGACTGGATGTTCCCGACTTCAAGAACGTGGTGGGCATGGAAGGGGTCAAGCGGGCCCTGGAAGTGGCTGCCGCAGGCGGGCACAATTTCCTTCTGGTGGGTTCGCCTGGCGCAGGGAAGACTCTTTGCGCCAGGTGTCTCCCGGGAATCTTGCCGGAAATGTGCGACGAAGAAATTCTGGAGACCACCCGCATTCATTCTTGCGCCAGGCGCTCCGGCGACATGGAGTCGTTTCGTCCGGTGCTTTTACGCCCCTTCCGCACGCCGCACCACAGCGCCTCCATGGTGGCGCTGGTGGGCGGCGGTGCGCGGCTCTTGCCCGGCGAGGCAAGCCTTGCCCACAACGGCGTGCTGTTTCTAGACGAACTTCCGGAGTTCAACCGCAGCGTGCTGGAGGCTCTGCGGGAGCCTATGGAAGACGGGGAGATTTCGGTGAGCCGTGCCAGCGGGACGGTGGTGTGGCCTGCACGCTTTATGATGGGGGCGGCCATGAATCCTTGCCCCTGCGGGTATTCCATGGACCCGAAGAAGGTCTGCACCTGCCTGCCCGATGCCCGCAAGCGTTACCAGGAAAAAATATCTGGCCCGCTGCTGGACCGTATCGACATCCAGGTGAGCGTCCCGCCGGTAGAAACGTCCCAGTTTGCCTGCGGGTCGGGTGCCGAAACGTCGGCGGAAATCCGCCAGCGGGTGTGTGCCGCCCGAGAAATTCAACGCAGGCGTTTTGCCGGACTTTCGTTCCGTTGCAATGCCGCTATGAATTCCGAAGCGGCAAGACGTTTTGCCCAGATGGAGGGTGCGACCGAAAAGTTCGCCGTCGCCTCTGCGGACAAGATGAACCTGAGTGCTCGGGGGTATTACCGCCTGCTGAAGGTGGCCCGCACCATTGCGGACCTGCGCCATTCGGAGCCCGTAGAAATTCCGGACCTGGCCGAAGCGCTACGGTACCGGGCGTTTAGGGGATGAGAGGATGTATTTATATTTATTGCATGGGAAAAATCAAAGTTCTGTTCGTTTGTCATGGCAACATCTGCCGGAGCCCTATGGCGGAATTTGTCATGAAGGATAAATTAATGAAGGCTGGTGCCGACGACACCGGAACGAAATTTACAGACCGCTTTGAGGTGGCAAGTGCCGCCACCAGCACCGAAGAGATTGGGAACCCGGTGTATCCGCCGGCAATGCGTATGCTGAATTCCCACGGCATAGACTGTAGCGGTAAACATGCACGACAGATGACAGCCCAGGATTACGACTACTACGATTACATCATTTTGATGGACCGGAACAACCTGCGGAACTTGCGATGGATTCTGCCAGCCGACATTTATGAAAGGGAAACGTCGAAGCCCTGCAAGGTTTCTCTGCTTATGGAATGGGCGGGAGTGTCTCGCGATGTGGCGGATCCGTGGTATACCGGAGACTTTCAGGCTACCTGGGACGATGTGAATGTTGGCTGCGACGCCATGCTTGAAAAACTGACGTCGCGGTCCTAGAATTACAGAAATCCGTGGGGCTTGAACCCGAGCCCTTTCACCAGCTCGAAATCCTTGCAGCTGTTGACGCCTGCGGTGGTGAGCATGTCGTCGGTGATGGCCGCGTTGGCCCCGCTCTTGAAAGCACGCTTGCCGTCGTCGCCCAAGACGCCGCGGCCACCTGCTAGGCGGATAAATGCCTTCGGGTTGATAAAGCGGTAGATGGCCACGATGCGGCAGAACACGTCGTTCGTGAGTTTGGGCAAGTTCTCGTAGGGCGTGCCCGGAATAGCGTTCAACACATTCACCGGTGTGGACTTGACGCCGAGTTTGCGGAGGTCGAGGCACATGTCAATACGGTCTTCCATGGTTTCGCCCAGGCCCATGATACCGCCACTGCAGATTTCCAGGCCGGCGGCCAGGGCGTTCTGCAAGGCCGCAATCTTGTCGTCGTAGGTGTGGGTGGTGCACACGTCGGGAAAGTGCCTGCGGTAAGTTTCCAGGTTGTTGTGGAAGCGGGTAAGGCCCGCTTCTTTCAGCTTGTCGAACTGTTCCTTGTTTAGGAGACCCGCCGAAAGGCAGACGGAAAGTTTCGTCTCCTTTTTGAGCCTGCGGATGGCTTCGGAAATCTGCTCCACGTCCCGGTTAGAGAGGGTGCGGCCCGAGGTGACGATGGAGTAGCGGGGGATGCCTGCGGCCTCTTTCTTCTTGGCGTCGGCTACGATTTCGTCGGCGCTGAGGAGCTTGTATTCGGGGGCGCCGGTGTGGTAGTAGCTGCTTTGGGCGCAGTACTTGCAGTTTTCGGAACAGCGACCACTTCGGGCGTTCACGATGGAACAGAAATCGAAGTCGTTACCGTGAAACTTTTCGCGGATTTCGTTGGCGGCATCGCAGAGTTCCTTGAGGTCTTCGTTTAAAAGCCGGATGGCGTCGTCGCGGGTAGTTTCGTAACCGTCGTTAATAATCTTGCTCTTTAGATCTTGAATGAAGGACATTTTCGATTCCTTAAAAAAGGAGATGCCCGCACAAGGCGGGCATGACATAAAGATTGGTTTAAATCATTAAGTCATTTTGCATAAGAAACAAATCAATTTTTTTCAGAGAAGCGAGCTAGACAAGGCGCGAGGCCTCGTAGCGTACTAAAAGGTACGTGAGAGGCCGAATAACGCCGTATATCGAAGCTTATCGGGAAAAAGGCTCCATGACTTGCCAGAGAACAGCCTTATGCGCATGCAAGCGGTTTTCCGCTTCTTCGAAACTCATGTTCACGTCCAGGTTGTCCATGACGGTGTCCGTGATTTCTTCGCCGCGGTGGGCGGGCAGGCAGTGGCTCACCTTACAGTGAGATGGCGCGAGCTTTAGGAGTTCGTCGTTGATCTGGAACGGCAAGAAGTGGCTCTGCTTGGAGGCCTTTTCGCCTTCCTGACCCATGGATACCCACACGTCGCTATAGAGGATGTCGGCGTCCTTGACGGCTTCCTTGGGGTCGTGGAATACGCGGTACTGGCAGCCGTGCTTCTTGAGGCCGGCCTCGGCTTCTTCTACCACCTTGGCGGGCTGTTCAAAGCCCTTCGGGCAGGCTAGCGTGAAGTTCATGCCTACCTTGGAGGCAAGAGCCAGGAAGGAGTTGGCCACGTTGTTGCCGTCGCCGATGAAGGCGACAGTCTTGGGCTTGCCGTCTGCGTTCTTGAAACCGCCCAGGTTTTCGCAAATCATCTGGGCAAAGGCGATGGCCTGGCAGGGGTGGTAGTCGTCGGTCAGGGCGTTCACCACAGGAACGCTACCGTATTCGGCCAGTTCTTCTACCAGCTGCTGCTTGAAGCAACGGACCACGATGGCGTTGACCCAGCGGCTGAGGCAGCGGGCCACGTCCTTGACGCTTTCGCGCTTGCCAAGACCGATAGAATCCGGGGCCAGCAGCACGGCATGGCCGCCCAGCTGGTTCATGCCCACCTGGAAGGTGGTGATGGTGCGCAACGAGGGCTTTTCGAAGAACATGGCGATGTTCTGGCCGTGGAGGCGTTCGGACATCTTGCCCGCATGGACTTCTTTCTTGAGCCGGGAGGCAATTTCCACGGTTTCGAGAATCTTTTCCTCGCTCCAGTCGGCGAGGCGAAGGAAATGCTTGTTGCGATCGATCATCTTTTATCCTTCGGGCAGAACCCAATCAAAAAAAGAAAACGGCTATCCGCTTTGACGAACGGCCGAATTGTTGAACGAAAGCCTAAATATATATAAAAAATCCGGTAAAATGTGTAATGTAACGAATATTTACGTTTTTATGTAAGGCTAGATTCCGTGTTCCCGGATCAAGTCCGGGGCAGGCTCTACCCGGAATGATGTGCCATCGAACGTCATGGCGGCCTTGAGCCGCCATCTAGATTCCGGCTCGGGGGCCGGAATGACGTTAGAATGTAGCCCGGAATGACGTGCCTTCCTCTTAGAACTTGAGTTCTTCCGGGCCCTTGATGGGGTGGCTCGCCTGGTACTTTTCTTCCTTGACCGGGTCCCACACGTCGGGGTCGAAACCTTCCATCTGGGTGAGGGTCTTGCCCCTCGTGCACAGCAAAGCCCCAAGAATAACTGCGTTTTCAATGGCCAGCACCAGGGCGGTCTTGTAGTCAAGGCCGAATCCCAGGGGAGCGCCCTTCAGGTTTTCGGGGCTGACCCACAAGATGTAATGGCAGGTGATAAAGGTCATGAACATGCAGGGCACGAGGGCAATCCAGAAGTTCTTCTTTTTGCTCCGCAGGTAAACTACCGCCACGCACAGGCTGCACACCGCCATGAGCTGGTTGCTCCAGCTGAAGTAGTTCCACAAGATGTTGAAGCCTTCTTTGTCCATGTTGCTCCAGAAGATGATGATAGCACAAATGGCAAACATAGGAACGGTCAAAAGCAGACGATTCTTGGCGGATTTCTGGTCGATACCCGTAAGTTCGGAGATGGTGAGGCGGAGGCTTCGGAGGCTGGTGTCACCACTGGTAATGGCAAGTATAATCACGCCCACCACCACCAGTACAGAAATGGGGGCGAAGGGGATGACGGTAGAGACCAAGGTGCTGAGGACCTTCACGCCGGAGGCTCCGGTCAAGAGTTCGGGCATTTGGTGGTAGATGAACATGCCGCCTGCGGCCCAAATCATGCCGATGAGGCCTTCGATAATCATCATGCCGTAAAAAGTTTGACGTCCAAGTTTTTCGGTCATCTCGGTACGGGCCACGATGGGGCTTTGGGTGCTGTGGAAACCGCTGATGATGCCGCAGGCGATGGTCACGAACAGCATGGGAAGTATGGGCTGTCCCGCCGGATGCTGGTGGAAGTTGGACCCGAAGTCTGTCAGGTTGATTTCGTCAAGGATATTCAGGTGTGGCGCGATGCCGACCATGATTCCGAGAGAAGCGAGAATGAGCAAGCCGCCGAAGAGGGGGTAGATTCGCCCGATAATCTTGTCGATGGGGAAGAACGTGCTAGCGAAATAGTAGGCGAAAATACAGCCCACCGCAATCCAGAACAGGCTTGGAGACACGGCGGAACCTGCAATGATGGGGGTGTTGATAAGGGCTGCCGGGGTGTTGGTGAACACGGCCCCCACAAGAATCAGGGCCACGGAGATGAGGGCCATGACCACCTTGGATGGTCCCTTGCCCAGGAACTTGCGGGCCAGGGCCGGGACGTTGTAGCCGTTGTTGCGCATGCTGATCATGCCGCTGAAGTAGTCGTGGACCGCCCCGCCCAACACGTTTCCGATGGGGAGCAGAATGAACACGATGGCGCCGAACTTGATGCCGAGAATCACGCCGATAACAGGGCCGATACCTGCAATGTTCAAGAGCTGGATAAGCATGTTTTTCCAGTGGGGGAGCACCATGCGGTCCACGCCGTCGGGGTTTGCGAGAGCCGGAGTCTTGCGGTCGTCGGGGCCGAATACCCGCTCCACGAACTTTCCGTATGTAAAGTAGCCGCCAATCAAGATGGCAATGCCGATAAGGAATGTAATCATCTTTTGCCTACCTTAGAAATTAGAATCATCTACAAAATTTTTTCAAACCTCGTCATTCCCCTTTGGGGCATGACTAGTTCGCTTCGGATATAGAAACATGTAAACATTTTTCTGCATCGCTCAGCTCCTACGTCATTCCGGGTTTGACCCGGAATCTAGATGGCGGCTCAAGGCCGCCATGACGTTAAACGCTATTCTTCATCAAACTCGGAGAACTCATCGTCTGCGTCGGACGCGGATCCCTCTTCAACAACCTTCTTTTTCTTTAGAGCCTTTTTCTTCTGGGCTTTCGGAGTTTCTTCCGACTCTTCTTCGTCGTTGGAAACGCTGCCGCCACGCACGTAGCCCTTTTCCTTGGCGATTTCGTCGGGAGTTTTGTCCTTGCCGAACTGCTGCTTGAAGTAGAGCACGTTAGTGGTAAAACTGGACTTGCCTGCGTAATCGTAGCCCAGCACCGGATGGAACGACGACCCGAACTGGAAGGCTACGGCCAGACCGAACTTGAAACCGTCGTTTCCGTCTACGGTAATGTTCGGGTCGATAGACTGCCCGTTCCAGCCATCGGCGTGGCTCACCAGGTGACCGCTGGAGGCCATGCTCCCGCTCTGGTAACCCAGGGTCAGCAAGACTTCGACAATTTCGATGGGCTTGTATCCGATGACCAGGTCAAAGGTGAAAGCTGAGATGTCCAGGTCGAGAGTGCCCTCGTAATCTTCGGGCTGGTAGCTGATGCCGCTGGAGCTGTAACCCAGCACCAGGCTCACGTCCAAGCCCTGGGCGGGCTTGGGCAGCATGTACTGGAAAAGGTGGCCAAAGCTGTACTGCAGGCCGATGCCGATGAGGTTGAATTTCTGGAGTTCGCTAACGGCGGGGAGCCACATGCCGCGAAGCACCAGTCTGGCATGGTAGAAACCTCCGGCCAGCTGCAGGTAGGGGTAGGTGAAAACGCCCAAGTTGTGGAGGGTCTCGTTACCGTAAACGGTGGGGTCGTAGTTCAGTGGGTCACCATGGTCGCCAAAGATGGTAGGGACACTTGCTCCGTTTTCCGAGAAGGAGCGGTCGTCGCTCCCGATGGGGATAATGGCGAAGGGGAGTCCCGCTTCGAAGGTCATGCTCTGGGGAACCGTAGCGCTCACGTACCAGTTGCTGTTCAGCACAGGGGCGAGGTTGGTGATGATGGGCTTCACATAGCCCGGACGGTTGAATATCCTTGCATCTCCATCAGGGCGATTTTCAAAAGCGGCGATGGACTCGTAGATGGAGGCGTAGCCCTTGTCGTCCATGGCGTGCGCCACAGCCGCCAAGCACAGTCCTGCAACCAGAAATAGCTTGAAAGGCGTTTTCATGGGCCCAAATTTAGATAAATTCAAGCCCCCCGTTTAGCCTAGAACTGGAATTGCAGGGATATGGAGGCCGAAATGAAAGTCTGCCACAGGAACGGGTCCAGTTCCTGGTTTTCGCTATCGTCGGTATAGACGTTCTTGAACCAGTTCCGGTAAAACTTTACGGCCGGAATGATGGCAATTTCGTTGGTGAAATAATACTGCACGTTTGCCATGAGGCCTATACCGGAACCCATGAATTCCGTGTCTCCCAGGTCTTCGCCGTGGAAGGCACTGTTTTCGGTCTTGACGCTGGTGTACGAGAAACCGGCTCCCAGGCCCACCTGGAAATAGTCAGGCCAGAAAAAGTTGTAGTAGAATTCAAAGCCTAACCGCCAGAAACGGGTGCTTTCTTCTGCGGAAATTTTCACCAGTTCCTCTTGCTGTTTCCAGTACTGGAACGCCACGGCCAGGGTGAATTCCCTGATGTTTACGCCCAGGAGGAGTTCCGGGTCGCCCATAAGAGCCATGTCGGGCGGGTAGGTCTTGAACTTGTTCCCGCTGGTGTCCTTGACGCTTACGGGACGTTCATTAAGGTCTCCGATGGTGGCGGTAACGCCCATGCCCGCACGTACAAAGTAGGAACGGGGCCAGTAGTTCTCTTCGTAAGCGCTTGCCGCGGTGACGGCGAAGATTATGAAAAAAAGTAGAACGAGTTTTTTCATAGAATTGATTCAGATTATATACAGGACCTTATTCTAGATTCCGGGTCAAGCCCGGAATGACGTTTAACTAGCCCGGAATGACGTTGAACTAGGTTGGAGGACGTCATGGCGGACTTGATCCGCCATCTAGGCGTTCAAACCTTATTTCCCGGCGTAGTAGAACATGGCGTCGATGCACTTCTTGGCGGCGACACGCACGGACTCGTCTAACTGCACATGCTTCGCCTTTTCGGGGTGGCGAAGCGTCTCCAAAATGTTTTCCAGGGAATTGCTCTTCATGTACTTGCACATGCTGCAGCTCCCCACGAATTCCTTGTCGGGGAACTCGTATTGCATACGGGCGTTCAGGCCGCATTCCGTGAGCAGCAGGAACTTGGTGCCCTCGGGCTGGTTCTTGATGTAGTCCACCATCTGGCCGGTTGAGCCCACGTAATCGCTCAAGAGGGCTACGCCGGGGTGGCATTCGGGGTGGCTTACCACCTTCAGGCCCGGGTTCTGTTCTCGGAAAAAGGCGATCAGTTCGGAGTCGTAGGTCTCGTGAACGTAGCAGCTGCCGGAGTAGAGCACGATTTTTTTGTTGACGCCCCGCTTCTTGAGTTCTTCGGTGAGGTTCTTGCCCATGAGTCCGTCGGGCACGAACACGATCTTGTCATTTTCCAGGCTGGACACGATTTTCATTACGTTTCCGCTGGTGACGCACACGTCACAGGCCGCCTTCACGTCGGCGGTGGTGTTGATGTAGCAGACGAAGGTGTGGTCCGGGTACTTTTTACGCAGTTCCAGGACCTCGGCACCGGTGATGGAGTCGGCGAGGCTACAGCCCGTAAGGGGCCCCGGAATCAGCACGTCTTTTTCTGGGTTCAGGATCTTGGCGGTTTCGCCCATAAACTGCACGGCAGAAAACACGATGTTCTTTGCAGACACCTGGGTGGCGTCCTGGCTCAGCTTGAAGCTGTCTCCGCTGAAGTCGGCGACCCCCAGCACGATTTCGGGAGCGCAGTAGCTGTGGGCGAGGATTACCGCGTCACGCTCCTTTTTGAGCTGGTTGATTTCGTTAATCAGCGGGAGCATCTGCTCGCATTTTTCGCGGGTGTAGGTGCAGAGCACCACGCCGGGCTTGATGGTGCTTAGGCGGTTGTAAAGGTCGTCAACGTTCATGAGAAGATCCGTGATATAGTTCCCAATATAAAATAGAAAAAGAAACCCCTCCAGAAACGTCATCCTCGCGCAGGCGAGGATCTATTTGTTTCTTCTAGTAGATGTTCGCCTTGGTTCGACTTCGCTCACCACAGGTCGCGAACATGACGATAAAGGCTTGCAAAGTTAGGATAACGCTCAGTATCCAGCCCATTCGGCGCTGATGGATGGGCTTGCCTTGCGGATGGATTTTTCCTCTTCGGAATCGTCGGCGGGCGCGATTTCCCCTTGGGCGATTTTCGCCTTGATTTCGTCGAAGGTCTTGGGCGGAACATAGTTCGGGGTGTTGTCGCCCAGCACCTTGCAGGGAGCCCCTTCGGACTCCTTCGCCTTGTCCTTGACGGGGGCGTACTCCCGGGCGGCAGGAACTTCGTAGAACTTGTCTTCTTCAGGGCACCAGGCGGTCAGTTTTTTGCCATAGACACAGCCGGAATCCAGCCCGATGAACCCTGGGCGGTTCACGAATCCCATCTTGGCCCAGTGCCCGAACACTACGGTCTTTGGCCAGCTGACCTGCTCGAACCAGGGCCGTTCATTCCACATGCGTATGGAGAGCAGCACCTTCGGGCTCATGTCTTCGAGGCGGGTCTTTCCGGGTTCCAGGCCTGCATGGACCAGCAGGGCGTGGGGCGTATCCCGCCAAAGGGGCCAGTCCTTTACCGTGTCCCGAATAAATGTCCATTGCTCCAGGGAGAGCCTTGCAAAGCGGTTCTTCTGCTTTTCGGTCCACTCCGTCTGGGGCGTTTCCATCATGCGGATCAGGTGTTCTTCGTGGTTTCCGCGAACGGTCAGAATTCCCAAATCCAGCACGGTCTTTAAAGCCCGCATCATGTCGGGGCCCTTGTTGATGATGTCGCCGGTCTGGTACAGGGTGTCCTTGCCCCGCACGAACCCGAAGGCGTCAATGATTCGTTCCAGTTCGTCGGCACAGCCGTGGATGTCACCTATATATAATGTGCGTTTGGTCATGTTTAGGGTCTAGGATCTAGGGGTTCGAGGTCGCTTTGCTTTGAGGAATGTCATCCCCGACTTGGTCGGGGATCCGCTGGATTGCAGTAAGCGGATGTTCGCCTGCGCGAACATGACGAATTCTTTTTCCATACCTCATACCTCATACCTCATACCTCACCACTCACCACTCACAACTCACAACTCACCACTCACCACTCACCACTCACCACTCACCACTCACCACTCACCACTCAGGTCTACAGTCCTACCGCTTGTCTAAGCTTGTTCATTTCGTCGGGGGTGAGTTCCCGGTATTCGCCGGCGGGTAAATCGCCGAGCCTAATCTTGCAGTAGCTGATGCGCTTCAGGTCGCGAATCTCGTAGCCCAGGGCCCGCATCATCCGGCGGATTTCGCGGTTCTTGCCTTCGATGAGGGTGAGTTCGGCGTATCCCTTTTCCAGGTAAACGTCGGTGGCGAAGGCGATGTCTTCCTTGGCGTCTGGATCTTCGGGGTCCCGGATGTCCACGCCGTCCACCAGCTTCTGGGCGGCACTTTCGCTCAGGGGCTTGGTAGTCCACACGTTGTAGGTCCGGGGAATCTCGTAACTCGGGTGGGTGAGCCGGTGGAGCAGTTCCCCGTCGTCGGTAAACAGCAACAGCCCGCGGCTCTGCAGGTCCAGGCGGCCCACGTATTTCAGCTGCTGGTACCCTGGAGGCAGGTAGTCATAGACGGTCTCGCGCCCCTGGGGGTCGTCCTTGGTGCACACGCATCCGGGCGGCTTGTGGAAAAGGATGGTGGTGGTCCTGCGGGGGAGTTTCGCGGGCTTGCCGTCCACCAAGACGGTGTCGGCGGTCTCGTCCACCTGGTGGCCCAGGTCGCTGATGGTCACGCCGTTCACCTGCACGCGGCCTTCTTCGATCAGGGCCTCGGCGGCCCGACGGCTGGCAATTCCGCAAAGGGAAATGTACTTGTTAATTCTCATACAGTAGTCCGAAACGGAGTCCCGCAGTGCTTATTCTAAATGTTTCGACCCGGAGTTTTTCCAGCAGGGAGCGGAGCCAGAACAGGCCGCAGATGATGACGTCGCTCCGTCCGTTTTCAAGACCCGGGAGCATGGCCCGGAGTTCCTTGGACAGGTTGGATATGCGGGTGGTGACGGCTTCCAGGTCCGAAAGACTCATTTCCAGGCCTTCGATGGCCTTGTAGTCGAACTGGGGAAGGTTCTTGAACACCATGGCAAGGGCCGTTCCCGTTCCGCCGATAAGGTAAACCGGCTTCTTGGTCATGCCCTTGAAGGATATTTCCTTGAAGGTTTCCTTCACGAACTTCTTGTATTCGGGACCAGGGATGGGTCCCATGGCCTTGAACATCTTGAGGGCGCCTACCGGAATGGAAAAACCGGTGGCGCCGTTGGAAATTTCCGTCGAACCGCCGCCGATATCGATGGTCACGATGCCTTCGCCGTGCCATTCCTTCACGGAGCGGTAGGTGAGAGCCGCCTCTTCTTCGCCGGAGATGATTCTCGGGCGCATCCAGAGGGCTTTCTCCACGGCGTCCAGGACTTCTTCCTGATTTTCGGCACGGCGCATGGCCTCCGTCATGGCGGCGGCCTTCAGTTCCACGCCCAGGGCGTGGAGGTCCATGCGGAACTTGGTCATGATTCGGCACAGGTCCTGGATTTTTTCTTCGGAGATGCGGCCGGAGTCGTAAATGTCTTCGCCCAGACGGCAGATTTCCACCTTCTGGAGTTTTGGGACCAGGACTTTGCGGGGTTCGACGCCTTCCGCTTCGGCGGTTGAAGTGTTTTCGCCAGCAGAAACTTGCGTCACGGCGAGCGGATCCTCGCCTTCGCGAGGATGACGAAGAGCGGTTGAGCTCTCGGCGGGTTCAAAGGCGGCGATGAGCAGAATGCAGCTGTGGCTCCCGATATCGACGGTGGCGAGCAGTTTATTAGCCATTGGTCTCCTCCGGGCCTTCCCCTTCATCCCTTTCGTCTTTCGTCTCTTGTCTTTCGTCTCCCTTGAGTCCCGCCTTGATCTTCTCGGCGATCTTTGCCGGGTGCAGCAGGAACTCCTTGGCGAAGGCTATGGCTTCTTCCACTACGGATTCGGGGTGCTTGCCGCTCCAGCTGGCCACCAGGTCGCCGGATTCGGAACCCAGGGGTTTCTTTTCGCGGATTTCTTGACCCATCTTCAGGGCGAGTAGCAGGCCCAGCTCGAAGGGGCGGGGGCTTTCCTTGTCTTTCAGCAGGTTCTCGACGCGGGTGATCCGCTCGTCCAGGGGGATTTTTTCCAGTTCCGACAGGTCTTTTTCTGAAATCATGACTATAAAATAGAAAATGTCCGCCGATTTTCCGGAGAGGATGGCGGATGGAATAAAAAAGAACGGAGTCCCGTAGGGAACTCCGCTCTGTAAAGGAGAGAAAAAGAATTACTTCTTCTTGGCAGGAGCCTTCTTAGCAGCCGGCTTCTTAGCAGCGACCTTCTTGGCAGCCGGCTTCTTGGCGGCAACCTTCTTGGCAGCGGGCTTCTTGGCAGCGGGCTTCTTAGCGGCAACCTTCTTAGCAGGAGCAGCCTTCTTAGCAGCCGGCTTCTTGGCAGCGGGCTTCTTGGCGGCAGCCTTCTTAGCAGGAGCGGCCTTCTTGGCAGCGGGCTTCTTAGCGGCAACCTTCTTGGCAGCGGGTTTCTTAGCGGCGGTTTTCTTTTCTGTAGCCATTGTTTTTTTTCCTTTTTTTAGGGTTTAACGATTTGATAGCTATAAAATAACTCTTTTTTCACAAATAATCAACACTTTTTTGAAATTTTTTTCTTTTTTTTTCAAAAAGGTATTGACAAGGAAAAAATCTGTCATTATACGCGTGCGACCCCTGCTTGTTACTTTGTCTGTGAAAATAGGCCGTTTTTTGATTTCATAACTTAATGATAATCAAAGTTTTGATAAAAGTTTTTGATAAGAGTGTTTTTGTTTTGTTGTCTGAAAAATTTTTCATTTTGAGACATCGCGAAAAGATTTTTGTCGGAAAATTTTTTTGAAAATTTTTTGAAAAAATTTTTCGGAGCGAGCAAAAACTTCTGCCGAAAAACAAAAAACGTCCGTCGAGAGTCTCGCCGGACGCAAAAAAAAGTTTATCTACAAGAGAAAAATTTCTTGCAACTGGAATTATAGTGCGGGATTTTTCACGCTGTCGATGTATTTCTTGAATCCTTCTACGCCAAGGTCGAACATATTCACGAACTTGGTGGCGAAGGGCGGAATCTTTTTCTGGTGCATGCCCAGGGCGTCGTGCATCACCAGCACCTGGCCGTCGGTGTAGCGCCCGCCGCCGATGCCGATAGTCACGGCCTTCACCTCCCGGGTGATTCTTGTGCCCAGTTCTTCGGGAATGTGCTCCAGCACCAGCTCGAAACAGCCCAGGTTATCCACAAAGCGGGCGGCCTGTTCGATGGCGCGGGCCTCTTCTTCCGTCTTTCCCTTCTGCTTGAAGTTTTCCGCTGTCTGGGGGAGCAGTCCCAGGTGGGCGCACACGGGAATGTCGTGACCGCAGAGGAATTCCAGCACTCCCTGGGGAGTTCCTTCCAGCTTGACGCTGGCAGCACCCAGGTCCAGAAACCGGCGGGCGTTATCGTAGGCCGTCTGCGGGTCCTTGTCGCTCATGTAGGGCATGTCGGCTACCACGTGGGTGTTGGGGGCGCCCCGGCACACCGCTCCCACGAAGATGAGCATTTCGGTCATGCCCACGTCGCGGGTGGTCTTGTAGCCCAGCATGGTGTTGGCGAGGCTGTCGCCTACCAGAATCTGGTCGATGCCTGCGGCCTCCGCCATTTGGGCGAAGGCGTAGTCGTAGGCGGTGACCATGGAAATTTTTTCACCCTTGGCTTTCTTTTCGGTTATGTCTTTGGGGTTGAGCATAGTTTTCGAATCTCCTGTAGCCATTGGAGGGAATGTATTTCCTTCAAGAAGCCGATGTGGTTCCTAAGATAGGAAATTAAGGCGTTCTCGGTATATTGGAAATCTTGAATGGGCAAGTTCCTGTGGAGCGCCCAGAATCCGTCCAGGGTTTCCTTCTTGGCGCGGGGGGAGGCGACTCCCAGGCAGTCCTTGCACAGGAACGTCCCCGATTCCGGAGAAAAATCCGCCGCCGGTTCCGTAAGGGGCTTTTCGCAGCGCCCGCAGGCGCCAAGTTCCAGATGGTAGCCCCACATTTCGCAGGTGGCAAGGAGCCAGCGGGCGAAGGCGCCGTCGGCAAGGTCCATGCTGTCCAGTTCCGCAAGCGATGCTTCCAGATGCTGGAATTCCTCGTCCAGGGGCACGCCCTGGGGGGCGTAACGCAGGATCGTTTCCGCCATCACCTGGGCCTGCGCCAGGTGCAGCAGGTCGCCCCGCATGGATTCGTGCCAGCGGAGAAGCGTGGCCTCCTTGACGAACTGCAGTTCGGCATTCGGGTTGTGCTTGAACACCACCTCGGAAAGAGCGAGCGGGTCCAGGGCGCCCCTAAAAGGCGACTCCTTCCGCTTTCCGCCCTTCACGATGAAGGACACGATCCCGCATTCCTCCGTCAGGGCCTTCACGATCCAGCTGGAATCGCTGTAGGGGTAACGGTGGAGGACTATGGACTTGGATTTTTGCATTAGACGAGAGACGAGAGACGAGAGACGAGAGTGTTTTGGAGAGGAATGTTATAGGGTAAAACGATTTTTTCGGTACTTGCGAGCAGAGCCGAACAAATCTCTCGTCTTTCGTCTGTAGCGAGCATAGCGAGCGTTCTCTCGTCTAGACAACCGGGAACGGAGGCCAGCCGAACTTCTGTCCGCCCACCACGTGCAGGTGGATGTGGAAAACGGTCTGGCCCGCATCTTCCTTGCAGTTGAACACGAAACGGGCGCCGGACTCTTCGAGGCCCAGGTCCTTGGCGATTTGCTGGCCGCGGTAGAGCAGCTTGCCCACCAGCTCGGCGTCTTCGGGTTTCATGTCCATGAGGGAGGCGATATGGCGCTTGGGGACCACCAGAAAGTGGACGGGGGCCTGGGGTGCCACGTCGTAGAAGGCGAACACGTCGTCGTCTTCGTAGATTTTCTTGGAAGGGATTTCTCCCTTGATGATTTTACAGAAAAGGCAGTTTTCGCTCATAGTGATTATTAATATAGTAAAGGGGTTAGGGGCTAGGATCTAGGATTTAGGGGTTCGAGGTGTGAGGAATGTCATTGCGAGGATACTAAGTATCCGTGGCAATCTCGGCCCAGATTCTTGCGCGCCTTTGAGGTATGAGGTGTGGAATGCGAGATGTGAAATATGAGATGAAAGGGGAATGCCTTCCCCTCGCTCCAGCGGCTCGCCATCCCCGCGACCTTTTTTCGTCATCCTCGCCCATTCGACAGGCTCAGGGCAGGCTCCGGCGAGGATCCACTATCGTCTTGGCGGGGATTTCCTTGCTGCTTCCGCTACCCCTTCGCCTAGGGGCTCCGCCCCTAAGACCCTGAATGATAATGGCTTGTGCGTCATGGCGGTTCCGGGTCAAGCCCGGAATGACGTTCGACCCGCCATCTAGCGTGAAAGGTTATTTGAACGGTCGTCGTGAGCAACAAGCCCCCAGTATTAACTGGGGGCGGTTGCGAAAGTGAGGCGTGTCCGGAGGGACAGTACCAAATGAGGACGCCGAACGGTCGTCGTGAGCAACAAGCCCCCAGTATTAACTGGGGGCGGTTGCGAGAGTGAGGCGTGTCCGGAGGGACAGTGCCAAATGAGGACGCCGAACGGTCATTAAAGGGGGAAGACTCCCCCTGATTGCAGCCGCAGCTCCTACTTGATGTCATCCCGGTGTTCTTTCATTGTCATCCCCGCCCATTCGGCCTTGCTCAGGGCAGGCTCCGGCGGGGATCTCCTTGCCAATTCTGCCGCGTCTTCCATCACCCCTTTGCCTAGGGGCTCCGCCCCTAAGACCCCGACGTCATATGGGGGTGGATGGCTGCTGGAATAGGGGTGGGATCACTCAGTCACGCTGTTCCTTCGTCTCCACCCTCTCGAAAAAATGGACGATTCTTTCAGGAATCGAGAGGGGTGGGATTGCGGGGTCACTTTGTTTCCCCGAATTCCCCCTCTCAAAAAACGGACGAAAATTTCAGGTCTGAGAGGGGTGGGATCACTCAGTCATTTCATTCCTTCGTGCCCCTCCGGGTTTTGGCTTCGCCAAAATCCTTGACTGCGCAAGTTCACTTCGTTCACGCGCAGTCAATCGAACCCTCTACGAGGGTTCGTGGACCCACCCTATTGAAACAAAAAATGGAGCCTTTGGACTCCACTTTTTGTTTCAGGAGAGAGAGGGGTTCGAACCCTCGGTCCTGTGACAGACTCCGGTTTTCGAGACCGGCCCAATCGACCACTCTGGCATCTCTCCGAGGTTTGGGCCAATATAGCAAAAACCCGAGGTGTTTTCAACCCAAAGAAAAATCCCCGCAACTTTGGTTGCAGGGATTCCCTTTGAAAAAATTCAGGTCTTACTTGATGACAATCCGCTTCGTTGCAGAAAGTCCGGCACCCCTGGCCCGCACCAAGTACGACCCGCGGGCCATACCCGAAAGGCTGAACTGGTGGGTCCCGGCAGAGAGGGTGCCCTTGTAGAGGCTAGCCACGCGGTTACCCTGCAGGTCGAACACGTCCAGAGAGACATTTCCGGAACGAGTCGTCGTGAAGGAGAGGCTGTGGCCCTGGAGTGTCAGGCTGGCCACGGCAAGAAGCGGACCTACACCGATGGCGGTGTTGTTGCCTGAACCGTTGTTTGGCTTGTTGGAGTTTGCGGAATTGCCGTTGGAATTTGCGGAATTGTTTGCGCTTGCAGAACTTGTGGGCTTAGTAGAGTTAGAAGAATTCGCTCCGGTCTTGCAAGAGGCGTCGTCAAAGTCAAAATCCTTGTCCCAGCCGGGCATGTCCTCGAAGGTGATAATCCGGCAGTCTTCCATGTTGCTCTTCCAGACGGAATTGGCGGTTTGGCCCGGCCAGGGACCGCTCCAAGAACTATACCACGGCATCCACCAGCTCCATACGGCCTGGTCTTTGTGCATGTTGCTCACGTCGGGAATAGGGCCGTTTTCGCTGAGAGCGAATATTTTGCTCGTTCCCCACTTCTCCTTGAATCCGTCAAAGGCAGATGCATTGCTGGAATGGTTGTTGGCGCTGTTGTAGATGTCCACAGAAATAACGTCGTAGTAATCGGCGCCTGGATCCCAGGATTTATCAAGGGAAGCCTCGGGGTTGAATACCCAAATCAGGTTCTTGACGCCCTTTACATTGACCATCTCGTCGTAGACTAGGCGGTACAGGGCAGCATACTGTTCTCCGGTAGTGCTATTGCTCCACCAGAACCAGTTGCCGCCCGCTTCGTGCAAGGGCCTGAATATGGCAGCGACCTTGTCCTTCTGGAGTTTCAAGAAGTAGTCGGCAATATAGTCGATGTCAGCTATGATTCCCTTGTAGGCGTCGGACTCCTTGTTCCAGTTAGTGGTTCCGGAGACAAAGGCTTCCGATACGCGGAAGGTGGTCCATTCGGTTCCGCCGGAGTTCTTGGCGGCTTCTTCAGTTGCATAGAAAGCATCCTTTGCGTCGGTGGGGTCTTTCCAGTGCCAGCTAAAAGCGGGAATGCCTCCCTGGCTCCACAAATTCTTCGCCAGGAAAAGAGCCTTTTCGTCATAGGCCTTGTTCCAGTCGCCGCTGGCGTTAGGACCTGTAGAGAACAAGAAGTCGAAACCCACCAGGGCAGGGTACTTGCCACTGCGGGTGTAGATGTCGGCTACGTCTTCGTGGGTCTTAAAATCGGCGTTGAGCGTGTAGGCATCCATGTTTCCGGTCATAACACCAGAAATGGTCTTCTTGCCGAAGTTACCTGCCAGGAATTCGTACAGTTTGACCGCTTCGGCAGTAGCGTTTGCGGTGACAGGCTTTGTTGCGATGGTGAAGGCTTTCGATTCGTATGCTTCGATATTGATGTAGTCCACCTGTATCCAGCCCCAGAACTTGGTGATGCCAATAGAATTCTTTCCGGCGTTTAGGGTTACGCTGGTGGATACGTCAATGAACTCGGAACCTTCATCCATGTGGAAAGATCCAACCTGAGCTCCGTTGACGGTAATGTAGTTGTCTTTATCGCCGTAGGGTGCTGCACAGTGTATAATCAGGGTGTACTTGCCTTCTGCATCTACGGTGACGTTGTCAAAGGTAATGCTTCCCTCGTTCAGGTCTGCATAGGTCCCGCTTTTGGCAGCTCCGTCGGCCAAGGTGGCCGATTCGGCCTCGTACTTGGTGGCGCCTGCGTAGACTGCGGCCATTAACCCAAAGGCGAGAGTCGCTTTTTTAATATCCATAATCCAATCCTTTCCCTAGATATTGAGTTGTTAAAATTACTTCTTGTAGTCGGGGTTGTTGAACACCACCTTGATTTCGGGAATCATTTCCTCGGTATTTCCAAAACTACGGCTGAAAGCGTCGTACTTGTCGGCGTTGAAATCGAACAGTATCTGATCGCCAGCCTTGAAGTTGTCGTAAAGGATGGTCCCCGTATACCCCTTGGCGTAGTTTGCCACGATGATGCTCAGAGTCTTGTTGCGGTCCGTGTAACTTGATATGTCGAAGGAACAGGTCTTCTTTGCCCCTGCGGCAACGTCGCAAGCACCGTCAACTTCGGTCCAGGTCCAGGCATCAGTGAGCTTGAATATCAAGTTCAGTTGCGCTGCCGATTTCCCGTTGTTCTTGGCTTCGAAGGTGAGTTCCGTCGCTCCGCTCAGGTCAAATGTCTTTTGGTATTCGATCTGGGCGTTGTCGGCTCCGTAGGTCACGGCCATCATGCCGTCGCCGCTGGATTCCTCGATGGTCACGTCCTTGATCTTGATGCGGGCCTCTTCCTTGGAAGCTAGGGCCTTCATGGCTTCGAGGGCGGGCTCGATGGTGTAGCTGTAACCGCCGAACTGGGATTCCGTCTTGTCGCCGATGTACTGCCAGGCGAGAGCCCCCGCGTAACCGTCGTCAAAGGCCTTGCGGTAGCATTCCTCGGTCGAAATCTCCGTCTTTGCCGCCATGCTAGATGTATAGGTGTCGCCCTTCCAACCGCTGGCAGGGAATTCCCCGATAATCATGGGCTTCTTGTCGTAGCCGTAGGTCGTGGCCATTTGGGCGGCCGTGTTCACGAAGGGAGAGACGGCGTCATCCTGGTAGTAGGGGTAGTAGTGGGTCTGGAAAAAGTCCAGGGTGCCGTTGGCCTCGCCACCGGCCTTGACCAGTTCCGCATCGTTCCACCAGCTCTGGTACTTAATGTTCACGCTACCGGTAGAGACCAGGAATCTCTTGTCTATGTTGTGGATGGCGGCGGCCACCTTGTTAGTAAACTTCTGGATTTTTTCCTTGTCCATCTTCTTGGTGGTCCAACCTACGGTGGTCATGCCTTCGGGTTCGTTGAACACTTCCCAGGTCATGAGTGCCTTGTGGAAACCGATAGCCTTGACTACGGGCTCCAAGACGTTCTTGATAAACGCTTCCGTTCCGTCGTCCTCGAACAGTTTGGTGTTGGCGTCGATATCCAACTTCTCGCTGTAAAGACCCCACTGGTTGGGTTCCATCAGGTTGTGACTGAACAGACACATGGAGACCATCACGCCGTATTCCTCGGCGATATCCAGGGCCTTCTTCATGTTGGCGATGGTGTTTTCCTTGGGTCCGGTGACCAGGTGGGTGGTCTGGTCGATGGTGGGACTCTGGCTCATGTTGTTGAAGAGCCACCAGCGGATGGCGTTGCCCCCTGCGGCGCGGGTGCCTTCCACCGCCTTGCGCCAGGCGTTTTCGTTAAGCGGGGCGTCGCCCACGTCGGAGTTGTAATCGCTCCAGGCCAGGTTTGTGCCCGAGAAGAAAATCTTCTTGCCGTTGTACAGGATGTCGGTGCCGCTGACCGTAAGGACGGGGGTTCCAAGGTCTACCGGGGTGTTGCTTGCCGATGAGTTCTTGTTGGCGTCTCCCGAAGAATTTACGTTGGAACCGGAAGAACCAGGATTGTTGGAATCGGCTGAACCTTCGGTTGCCGAGGATTCTATGGCGTCGTCTTCCGGCGCTATGGGGTCGCCGCTGGAGGAATCGTCACCGCAGGCCGCAAGAAGACTGCAGGCAAGTACAGCAGGAATACAGAAAGTAAATGCTTTCTTGAAGTTCATAAAAAAGCTCCTTTTTTCCCAAAATAAGAAATTATGGGTGACTGCGAGAAAAATTAAGATATAAGTATCTTATTTCTTTTGGAACTTGGCCCCGAATGTAAATTTTCGTGAATCTTCGGGAGGGATTTCTATCAGTCCGCGGTGGTGGTTCAGGGCGTCGGGCTCCGATGTCATGGGCTCGATGGCGATGCTTGCCCGGGTAGGAGGCGTGTAAATCTGGATGGCGTTGTATTGCCCTTGACCGGCCTGTTGCCAGATGTCCAGTTTGCCTGCGCTCCCTTCCAAAAACACGTGGGCCTGGGTTTGGGATTGTGCCGTCGCACTTGAAAAATCGCTCCCCAGGCAGAAACAGTCGTTGATGAACTCGTCACCGATGGCACGGCCGCCCACGAAGCGGGTGTCGTCCTTGAAGTTCCCGGTGGGAAGGTCCGCCTGGTCTAAGAGGGCAAGCTTGCTTTCGGGGAGCGTCATCTTCAGGTCGTTCACCTTTTCGCCCAGGCTGTAGTAGGGGTGCCAGCCTTCGGAATAGGGCATGAGGGCCTTTCCGATGTTCTGCACAGAGGCCTCTACGGTATAAGATTCACCTGTGAAAGTTACTTTGTTTGTAGCCTTGAAAGGGAAGGGGAACCCGGCGAAGGCGCCCGGCCAGTCGCAGGTGAAAATGGCAGTGCAACTTTCGGAGTCGCTCTCGAAGCTTTCGAATTTCCATTCCTTGTTCTGCAAAAAGCCGTGGAGGGCATGGGGCGCCCAACTCACGTTGTTTATGAGGGCGTAGGTGTTGCCATTCCAGGTGAACTTGGCGTAGGCGGTGCGGCCCGGGAAGGGAGCGAGTCTGCAGCCTGCATTGGTGTCGGGGCCCATCTTGTAGATGTCATCGCCTTCCCGGTAACCGAAGAGAAGGTCCAGTTTGTCGGAACCGGTGACGCCCGCGCCGTTTTTTGCAACGGGTATGCGCCAGGCGTTAAGGCCTCCGCCGTAACCGCTCAGAATTTCCAGTTCGGCGCCGTCATCGCGCTGTAAAACGTAGCATTGGATAGTGCCGAGAGGGCGAGAAATCAGTTTGAAGTTGCTCATGGAAAGGAAGATAGAAAAAAGGCGAGGGTTAGGAGTCATGAGTCGTGAGTTATGAGTTGTGAGCCGCGAGTCGTCATCCTCACCCGTTCGACAGGCTCAGGGCAGGCTCTGGTGAGGATCCGCTTACTGCAATCTAGCAGATCCTCGTGATTCTATCGCTGTGCTCCAGAATGACAGCGAGGATGACATCCCTCAAAGCGAAGCGAGCTCAAACCCCTATCCCCTAAATCCTAACCCCTAGATCCTAACCCCTAGATCCTAACCCCTAGATCCTAACCCCTAAATCCTAACCCCTAATATCTACAACCTCTCAAACTTTTAATACTATATTTAATTACATGGATTCCCGGACCATTGTCGCTCCCATGACTCCCGCAGGCGTTAGCGCCGTTGCCGCCATCCGTGTGAGCGGCCCTCAGGTGCGCGACGTGGTTCTGGCCCTGTTCGGCGAAAGGGCGGTGGCCCGACTGGAAAGCCACATGGCCCGTCTGGGAACGGCCCGGGACCCTAAAACCGGCGAAACCGTCGATAGCCTGCTTTACCTGTTTTTCGAAGGGCCCAATTCCTATACCGGCGAAGACACTCTGGAACTTTACCCTCACGGAAACCCGCTAATCGTGCGGGAACTGATTCAGGCCATCCGCAAGGTACAAGGCGTTCGTCTGGCAGAACCTGGTGAATTTACCCGCAGGGCCTTTCTGAACGGCAAGATGGACCTGGTCCAGGCGGAATCCGTGGCCGACGTGATTCACAGCGCGAACCGAGCAGAACTGAAAAACGCCCACCGCCTGCTTTCGGGAACGCTCTCGAAAAAGATTCAGGAACTGAACGAACAGGTGAAGGATATGTCCGCCCGGCTGGAGCTGGACGTGGATTTTGCCGAGGAGGAGGCCGACCCGGATTACGATTCCTGGCGCAAGAGGATTGTGGCCATCGGCGAAAAGATTTCGGAAATCCTCCAGAGTTTCCGCGGCAAGGAAAACCTGAGCCGCCTCCCGCTGGTAGTGCTCTACGGAGCCCCCAACGCGGGCAAGTCCAGCCTGGTAAACGCCCTCCTGGGCGAAGACCGCATTCTCGTGAGCAGCGTCCCCGGCACCACTCGGGACTTCGTGGAAGTCCGGCTGTTTTTGCCCGGCGGAGAAATCCGTCTGGTGGATACCGCAGGCATTGCCGACCGGGCCACCGACGAGCTGGACGCCCTCAGCATGGAAAAGAGCCGTGAGATTCTGAAAGAGGCGGACCTGAAGATTCACGTGGTGGACGGTTGTGAATTCGGAGTTCGGAATTCGGAATTCGGAGTTGGAAATCAAAAATCTACAACAGATTCCGATGTTACCGTCATCAGCAAGTGTGATTTGCTGGATGAGAGAACGGCCTGCGGCCTGCAGACGAGAGATGAGAGGATTTCCAAGGTTCTCCCAGTTTCCTCCAAGACCGGCGAGGGCCTTGCCGAGCTCAGGCAGAAGGTGGATGCCGCCCTGTTTACCGAAGGTCGCAGCCCCGAAGACATCTGGATTACCAGCGAGCGGGAACGGGCCTGCTTCGCCGAAGCCTTCGAAGGGGTGAAACGGGCCCTGGACCTGCTCCAGAAACAGCCCGCCGTAGAACTTCTCGCCTTCGAGATGCAGCTGGTGCGCCGCTCCCTCCAGAGCGTGGTGGGCGAGATTTCTTCTGAAGATATTTTACAATCTATTTTCGCGGGGTTCTGCATTGGAAAGTAGCACTCTCAGCCTTATCGGCGTCTTTATCGGGATTTTCGCCTTTGGTACCTACATGGTCCCGCTGAAAAAGTATCCCGCCTATTCCTCCTGGTCCTACCTGGCGTTCATGTCCATCGGGGCGCTCATCTGTTCTGTGGGCATCACCTGCGTTACGGGGCAGTTCAACTTCCACCCCGTAGGCATCGGTTGTGGTCTCCTCTGGGTGCTGGGCGGTGCGCTGTGCTTCTGGGCGGTACAGGCCGAGGCGGACCTGGCGGGTACCGGCCTACGGTCCATGAGCGTGAGCATTTTGCTGTCGTTCTTTAGCGGGGTGGTCATTTTCCAGGAAAAGACCCTGCTGTACTATTCCATTCCGGCTATTGCCTGCATGATTATCGGCATCTGGATTCCCGCCAGCAAGACAAAGTCCATCTGGAAAAACTGGCGCTCCCTCTTGTCGGGAGCGGTGTTCGGCACCTACCTGATTCCCTTCAAGTTCAGCGGCATGGGCGACATGGAATTCTTGTTCCCATTCTCCATCGGGGTCTGTGCCGGTAGCCTTGTGCTGGTGGGCCTGGTGACATTTCGACGCCGCAAGGATATCAGGCATTCGAACCTTGTGCCAACGCTTCTTTCCATGGCGTCGGGCGTCATGTGGATGTTCGGTACTCTCGCTATTTTCTGGACCATCGCCGACGACGGCATGTTCGGCTACGCGGTAGGTTACCCGCTCCTGCAGTTGAACCTGGTGGTAAACCAGCTGTGGGGCGTGTTCGTGTTCGGCGAATACGCCTCCCGTGGAGGCCGCATCAAGCTTGCCTTGTCCACGGTGGTCATCTTGATTGGAGCGGTGCTGTTGACCCTCTCCAAGATGTAGCGATTTGGGTTCGGGAATCGCCCTAGATGGCTGCGATTTCCTGGTTGATTTCTTCGGCGCCCTTGATGTCCTCGTTGTAGATGGCGTTCACCTTCTTGCATCCCAGTTCCAAGAGCCTGCGGGCTCCTTGGTTGTCGCTTTGCCTGCGCAGTTCCCGGATGGCTCCGTCGATAAGCTTGATGTCGCGCTGTTCGGGATAGTTTTTCATGAACTTGTAGAACAGGGCAATCTGGTTTTCGTAGTCGCTGTCGGTTTCGCAGGCCAGCAAGAAAGGCACCACCCTGGTATTCAGCAGGTTGTTCAGGTCGCCCACGAAGGTATTGAGGCTCGCCCCTTCGGGGAAAAGTTCTTCTGTTTCCCGTTGAATATCGTCGTTGTCCATGATGCTGCCGGTCTCGAACTGCGAAAGCATCTCGTTCAGCAGGTTGATTTCTTCGACCTTTGCCTGTTCGCGGTACCGGGCCTGGTAAAAGACGGGCAATGTGGTCATGCAAAAGTGGGCTTGGTTCATGCCGATGAACTCGCCAATGTAATACACGTCGGCGTCTTCGTTCAGAATATCTTCTTCGCTGGCGAAATTGCAGATGCGGGCAGGAATGGGAATGACTTCCATGTTGGCCAGTTCGTGGAGGCGCTCCCGCAGGGAATCCACGTCCATATCTTCGGGCAGTTCCACGCCGTCTTCTTCCATGGATTCCAGCAGGTTGTCGATCTTTGAATCTACGGCCTTGTTGATGGCTCTTCGGCTAGGCAGCTTGGGCTGCTGCCGGAAATCCCCTTCCAGGGCGAAAAGGCCGTTTTTCACCATGTCGTCAAAAGGCGTGCCGCTACGCTCCGCATCGGGAGAGGGCAAAATCTTGGCGTAGGCAATCATGCGCCCGCACAGGCGTTGGTCGTTTCCTTTTTTCTGTTCGATTCCCAGCATAGCCACAATATAGCAAATAGTGATGAGTTGTGAGTAGTGAGTAGTGAGTTGTGAGTGGTGAGTAGTGAGGTTCGAGGCACGAGGCTCGAGGCTCGAGGATGACAACTCTTGAGACCGGCTATCCTAACGGGCTACGCCCTACGGACCTTCGGTCCTGACCACTAACCACTAATCACTAAATCCTAGATCCTATCCCTAAATCCTAATTACTATCTTTCCTTCTGTGGAACAATCTAGTTGGCAAAAGATTCTCGAGCTGTGCAACAGGCTTTCCACCGTCACCTACGAGAACCTCACGAAAATTATCCGTCTGGAATCGGCGGGTTCAGCCACTCGTGCCCGCAACCTGGATGACAGTTTCCAGAACGATGTGGACAGCTGGATGGGCGGCGGCACCTGCTTCAGCATGACCTGGCACCTGTATCAGGCCTTTACCGACATGGGGCTTTCGCCCCGTCTGGTCATGGGCCACAAGCGCAAAGAAAAAAACATCCACTGCGCTTTGATTCTACCGGATCAGTTCGGATTTAAGAATTCGGATTTCAGAATTAATTCCGAATTCCGAACTCCGAATTCTGAATTCCTCTTTGACCCCGGCTACCTCATCTTTGATCCGCTCCCTTTGCCTGCACCTCAACCGTTCGGTTCCGGCGAGGCGTTTTTCCCGCTGGTCCCCAACTGCGTGCGGCTGGTGCGGCCTGCCGCCGATGCCCTGGAACTCTGGACCGGCGGTGCGGGCGGCCCCATGAAGCTTCGTTTCGAGTATCCGCTAGAAGGTGTTTCCGTCGAAGAATTCAAGCAGCACTGGTCCGAAAGTTTCTACCGGGAGATGATGACCTACCCGGTGCTGAACCGCCTGGACCGGGAACGGGGAGTCCAGTATTACTACCAGAAAGGGAACCTGGTCATCCGCGACAAGGACGGCTCCCGTATGGAACGTATTCCCGAAGAACTCCGTGTGGAAAAGCTCAGCGAGATTTTCCACATTTCGCCGGACTTAGTTGACCGCGCCCTCGGGATACTGAAACGATAGATTGTACTTACGTCATTCCGGGCAACGCTAAATACGTCATTCCGGGCTTGACCCGGAATCTAGATGGCGGCTCAGGGCCGCCATGACGTTTAGGCCTTTTTTATGCGTGACACTAAATTCACGAAAATTGTATATTTCTCTTCAAAAAAGGAACCCGTCTTATGAAAAAACTTTTGATTCTCGTTGTTGCCATGGCCTCTGCCATGTTCGTCGCCTGCGGCCCTTCCAAGCTGGAAATGCAGGAAATGTCTTCTAGCCGCGACATCATCATCGAAGTCCGTCAGGTGCTGAACGACTCCATCAGCCTCATGATAGGCAATACCTTGTATCTGAACAGCAAGCAGGTGATAGGCGACAACCTGTTCCCCCTGCTGGTGAGCACCCGCGACCCCCAAGAAATTGAACGGCTCACCGCCACCGACGTGGTGAACACTCCCGAAGACCTCCTCAAGTACCTGCGCTTTACCTCTCCCGACATGGTGAACTTCGGTATTGTCATTGGCGAAACCGCTTACAACGAAATCGGCTTTGACGAAAACCATGTGGTGGAAACCCTGAAGAACATTTTCATCAAGGTGGACGGCGGCTCCCTTATCCTCTTCCACGAGAAGAACGGCGAACTCACCTCCGCGAAGAAGCTATTTTAGCTTCTTCAGTTCGTGCAGCAGCATTCCCATGCCGATGATGGCGGCCCCGGTATCGGCAATGGGCTGGGCCATGAACACCCCCTTCAGTTCAAAGAAATGGGGGAGTACAAGCAGGAAGGGTATCAGCAGTATCACCTGGCGGCAGGCGTTCAGGAACATGGACCTGAGGGCTTTCCCCGTGCCCTGGAAAAAACTTCCCGAGACAAGTCCTAGCGGAATCATGAAGAATGCCGCCCCGAAAATCCGCATGGCCCAGGCGGCGGTTTCCTGCAATTTAAGGTCGTTTGGGGCGAAAGGTGCAACCAGCGCTTCTGCCTGCCACATCATAATCGACCAGGCCACAATCATAAATCCGAAGGCGTAAATGAAGGTAAATTTCAGGGTTCCCTTGACTCGTGCGTTCAGCCTGGCCCCGTAGTTGTACCCGATGATAGGTTGGGTGCCGTGGACGAATCCCAGCAGCGGGAGCAAAATGAAGGAGGCGATGCTGTTCACGATGCCGAAAGCGGAAATGGCCATGTCCCCGCCGGAAAGGACCCCGGTGTCGTGGAGGCTGATGTTTCCGTAGGTGGTGAGGCTCCAGGCCAAAATGGCGTTCATCAGGCTGTTGCACAGTTGCATCAGTGAAGGCGGGATACCCAAGATGACAATCTTTCGCACATAGGGGAGCCGGAGTTTCATGTGGCGCCAGCGGATCTTGATGGGCGTATCCTTTTTCACGAAGAACTGGGTAATGAGGGCGCTGGCGATAAGTTGGGAGGAAATGGTGGCCCAAGCGGCCCCTTCGATTCCCCAGTGGAACTTCATGATAAACAGCCAGTCCAGAATGATGTTGGAGACCGCTCCGATGACTTCGCGGAACATGGCCGTCTTGGGGTGGCCCATGGAGCGGATAAAGTGGTTCATGCCGGGGGCGATGGTCTGGAAAACCGCCCCGAAAAGCAAGATGCGCATGTAGCTAGAAGCCACGGGCAAGGTCTGTTCGCTGGCCCCGAACAGTTTCAGGAGTGGCACCATGAAAAATTCGCCCAGGGCGAAGGTGCTGACAGCCATCAGTATGAGCAACGTAAAGGAGTTGTTCAGGATAATGCTAGCTTGTATGTACTTCTTTTGCCCGAGACGGATGGCAAAGAGGGTGTTGCCGCCCACGCCGATCATCATGGACATGGCCATAATAAAGAGGCAAATGGGAAAACACAGGGTAATGCCCGCAATACCGAGACTGCCTACGCCCTGGCCTACGAAAAAACGGTCCACTATGTTGTAGAGGGCGTTGACGCACATGCTGATGATGGCGGGGACCGAAAACTGCAGCACCAGTTTCGGGATGCTTGCGGTGCCAAAGGAGTTGAGGCGCTCGGAGTAGAATTCACTCATCGGCGCGCAAATATAGTAAAAAACTGTCCGTTATGTAAAAAATCCCGCAGAGTGGCATTCAAGTCTCTGCGGGATTTTAGTTTGTTCAGAGTCGGTTATTCAGAGCAGGTGCTGTTCTTTAAGGAGGCTGTTGCACCGGCATTAATCAAATCTTCAAGGAAATCGTTCGCTTTAAAGAGTCCCATGGCTTCATAGAGTGTTACAGGCGCTGCCTCTACCAATGTCTTGGCTTCTTTCAGACCAAGACCGGTATATTCTCTTACGACCGTTATCACAGATATTTTTTGACTCCCGTAATCTTCCAAGTAAACATCTGCCGAACAGTCCAAAATAGCGCCTCCCTCGCATTTTTGGGCAGTCGGATCATATTCCTTTCCTCCGCACAGGTCGTAAATAGAGCCTTTGTAGCAGAATGCCGTAGCCTCGTCATACGTGGGGCATGCTCCTACTGCAGTTATCGTTGATACACCTCCGTTTTTCGCAAGGGTGATTTTCAGGTCTAGGGCTTGTTCGATGCTCAAACCCTCTTTTAGAAGACTCGGGGCGTTGTCAACAAGGCTTTTCGCTTCTGTAAGTCCGATACCGAGCGTTTCCTTGACGGCTTTGATAAGAGCTATTTTCTGCTCGTTTGCTGCAGATTGTAAAGTGACATCATAGGTTCCCGTAGACGGCCTAAGTGACACGCTTGTCCCAGAGCACTGTTGATGTAAGTAATCGTAGATAATCTCGCCGCACAATCCGGAAACAGCGTCGTCTCCGCTAGGCTGTGCTGTGCAGACTTCCGTTGTCGGGTCGTAAACCTGGTCATTGCAGAAAGTTGCTATTTGGTCTTTGTAGCAAAATTCAGTATTTGGGTAGTCATAGGTCTCACCGCCGCACAGGCTAGCAATGGCAGATCCCGTACAGAACGAAGTCTTCTTGTTGTAGAAGACAGAATCACCACTGCTTGAAGAAATGTAACAGAAAGTTGTTACAACATAGCTAGAGCCGGCGAGGACGCATTTTTCCGGATGGTCTCCGTCGGGTATATAGGCTTCTCCATTGCACTTGTCGTACGGGGTGTCTTTATAGCAGAACTGCTTGTTGAGGTCGATGGTTTCGCTACCGCACTTGTCAGAAGTGGGGGAGCTGCTAGGGGAACTGCTGGGGGAGCTGCTGCCCGATTCGCTGCCTGATCCGCTGTTTTCACTTCCTGAATTGTTGTTGCTGCTCTTCTTGGAACTGCTGGAGCCGCAACGACGTCCGGTGCACTCCTCCTCTGAGGCGCTAGATTCAGGTTTTTCATTGTCGGAGGATTCTACTTTCTTGGAACTGCTGGAGGGCTTCTTGGTGGGTGCAGGAACGTTTTCCTGCATATCTTCTAGAGCTTCTTTCAGTTCGTCCTCTTCAATGCCATCCTTGATTTTTTCGATGGTGGCGCTGTCTGTCACTTCGATCCACTTGTTTTCTTGGCACGCAAAGTACGTCGTGTCTACTTTAGCAACCTCCATAGAACAGGTGTCTGGAAGTGCCGATTCGGTTTTGAATTCGGCAATACTCAGTCCAGAGGCGGAGCTGCTCTCGTCACAAGCGATCAAACAAGCCATGGCGGTCAAGGCTATGGCTGGTGTCCACAATAGTCTTTTCATTGCTATCTCCTTTTTTATTGGCCAATCCCTGAATGATTGATGATGTTACAATATAGTTATAAATCAAGAAAAATGCTACGCTACGCTTCGCACGCTACCTGATTTCGCCCGCCTTCCTTGGCTACGTACAAAAGACGGTCGCATTCCGCAATCAGGTCCTCGATTTTTCCGATATTTTCACCCTGCTTGCTTGCAAGCCCGAGAGAAATGGTCACGGGGATAATGGTATCCTTCCAGGAGAAACGGTGGCGTTCCACCGCCATACGGAGACGCTCTGCGCTCTTTTTGGCGTCTTCTACGCCGATTCCGCTGAGCAGGAGCACGAATTCCTCGCCGCCGTAACGGGCCAGCAGGTCCGATTCCCGCTTTTCTTCTTTGAGAATGCGGGCGATTTCTTTCAGAACCATGTCGCCGCACTGGTGGCCCCAGGTGTCGTTCACGTGCTTGAAGTGGTCGGCATCCACCATGATGGCATGCACAAAGAAGTTGTTCCGGCGGGCAAGGGCAAGCTCGCCCAGGCTCCGGTCAAAGAAGTTCCGGCGGTTGGAAATCTTGGTCAGCGGGTCCATGGTGGCCGCCTCGTAGAGTTCCCGGTCAAAGGCCTCTTCGCTGGCATCCTTGAAGTCGATTTTCAGCACATGCTTGCCCAGCTGCAGGCGGTTGTCGGAATCCAGGACCATCTGGCTCACTGGATTTCCATCTACATAGGTGCCGTTGGTGCTGCCCAGGTCCTGGACCGTGACGTTCTTGCCGTCGAAGGTCAGGCTGCAGTGCTTGCGGCTCACCAGTTCGTCGTCCAGGCGGATGTCGGCGTCGGCACCGCGACCAAGGACAACAGTGCCTTTTTCCAGGGCAATCTGCTTGAATTGAGTCTGGGGGTACAGGATTATCAGATGTGGGTGTAACTCCATGACCCTAAAGGGGATAGTGTTGCCTGGGGTGACAATGGTTTGGTCCAAATCCTGCATATTTTCTCCAATGACACATTTAATATAGTAAAAGAGGGGTTAGGATTTAGGGGATAGGATCTAGGATCTAGGGGATAGGGAGATGTGGAATGTGAGATTAGTAAGGGGTTTTCAGTTATGAGTTGTGAGTTTCTATAGTCGCGCCTTTGGCGCCAAATTATGTACTGAGGGCTGAAAACAGACTACTCACTCCACACTACACATACCTCAAAGGGGCGAAGCCCCGACCTCACACCTCGGGCCTCGCACCTCAGCCTCTAAATCCTAGTCTCTAGCCCCTAAAATGTGATTTTCGGCAACATGTGACGGGCGTCGCAGCATGGAATGCATACAATTATGTTATTTTTAAGGAAAATGATAGGGGGAAGACCGCTTCCCTCGGAGAGAGGTATTTATGGAACGTAGATTGAACCTGGCCAGCTTGATGGGCCTTGCTTTGCTACTTCTGGCAACTACGGTCGCCGCTGCGGACTCCGGTTCCGGGAGCAAGTTCTGCTATAGCTACTCTAAATCTAATGGTATTTTAGACGAGTACATACACCTGTCTCAGCGGCCCAGCTCCTATGAGCCGAATCCTGCTCCCGATGACGACGAAAATTTCACGGAATATTTCGAATATTGTTCTGATACGTGGCTAGAATTTACTGAGAGTTGGGCAGATCTTGTTCGACAGCTTGAAGAACGGCAATCGGGAAGCTCCTTGTATTTGGAGTCGGATCTTGATTTCGGTGGGGTCAGTACAGACAGTTCGGGCTGTAACGAGAGCTTCATGCCGTTGACGGTTTCCACAGATTATGCTTCCTATTTCAATGGTGGTGGCTACACTATCAAGAATCTATGTTATGTCGTGGGCTCCTCTAATCAGGAAGGTCAAGCTGGAACTACGCAGTTATCCAGTGTTGGCTTTTTTTCAGAATTGTCGGGTGGAAAAGTTGAAAATCTGAATTTTGAAAATGTATTCATCAAGGTAAACAACAACGGTTTCTCTAGTAGCGTGCCTACTGGTGTAGTGGTTGGTTTGGTAGGTGAAAATGGGGCTGAATTTAACAAGATTTCCTTGAAAAATGCAAAGATCGTTGCGGCTCAGGCAGGTGGCGTTGCAGGTGTTGCGTATGGTGAAGCGGACTTCAAGAATATTCTAGGTGAGAATGTAGAGGTTGTTGCCGCAAATGGCGTAGTTCCGGCAAACCTTAATGGAAATATGGCCGGCAGCATGTCCATAGACTTGGGCGGTTTGGTCGGGTCTGTATCAGGAAATCTTAATATCACAAATGTGGGCTTTTCTGACCTTAACGTGCATTCGGATATTTGGTCAGTAACGGTAGAGGGAGCCAACGGATATCTAGATGTGAATGTTGGTGGCCTTGTGGGTTCGTATGCTTCTAGTTCTGATAACGAAAGTGCTGTTGTCAACACCTATACGACCGGTAGTGTTACAGCGCCGGAGGACTGTGAAAATGGAACAGGCGGTGTTACGGATGGGGGTAAAAAATGTAATGTCGGTTTCCTGTTTGGAAATGTATCATTTGACAGCTATTTGTATGCGGGCTACAACTACCACTATGGCGCCACCGACTACCAGGCAGAAAATGTGGCGGGTAGGCTGTACCAAAGCGGTTCCGATGTGACTACCTATTGGATAAATGGCTCTGGAAGCCTAGGAGGAAACCACCCCTTGGGCGGCGGTCTCAACTACCGCAACTCCATTTCCGGAAAGATAGAACCTACGAATTGTAACCTGGACAATCCCGTATATATGGGTCCATCCTACGGCTATAAATGCTTGCTGTTAGATGGCAGCAATTACGGCGGCTACGTAGAGCCGGAAGCCATGAAAGCCGATGCCTTTGCCGTTTGGCTCAATGGCGTATCGGGCGCAATAAACGTACCGTCTTCGGATGGCGGTTATCAGAAATGGTCCCGCAAAAACGGCTTAAACAGCGGACTCCCCGTGTTCGCTACCGACGAACTCAAGCCCATTTACCAGATTGACTTTATGGCGGGTAGCGACTACTACGAAAACATTTCGGCAACGGAAAAACAAAAGTGGATTGCTGCCGGTGCCTCAGAAACTGCCGACGGGCTTAGTCTTAGCGTCTACACCGACTACACGGGGAAGCTCAGCAACAGCACCTGGCAAACAACTGCCGCTCAGATAGTGAGTAATAGCTATTACTGGAGTTATTTTGACGAACAGACAAGTAAAATTGTCGCATTCCCCATAAAGACTTCCACGACCTTCAATTCCTCCATGACCCTGTCCCTTTCGGAAAAGATTACGGTGACGGTGAGGCATGGGTTTGTTGAATCCACCGATGGAGATGAGTTCTATACCTTGGACGAGTATTCCTCCTATCTTGGTGAGGATGTCTACTTCATGGGAACCCCAGCGGCGACCATTTCCAGCGACAGTGCTTGGACTAGGGTGCCTTATCTGGCCTCTTATGACGAAGACGAAGGTGTGTACAAATATTATGGCTTCCGTTTGACCAGGAAGAGTTGTGAGAATCATGGCACCGATGACGAACCGGATATCTATTGCTATTACAACACCGTGAATATGAATGGCTCGAATGGGTTCTACACCGATGCCCTTTCGGAGTTTTCTAACGGCGATACTCTCTATGTGGTTTATGAATCCGAACCCGTGAATACGGCAGGGGGCTACCTGTTTGTCGGCGACTTGCATGGCAGTAGATTTGATTTGGGCGTTGCCAATGCTCAAATGAAGGCCGTAGATGCAAATGGAGAATCGCTTTTGTTCGGGGCTCCCGATTATCTGGAGGTGGAAACGTCAACTTCCAGTGCAATTGAGTCTATTCTTAGAAATGCCTTTAATGAACAGAACACTTCTACGAAATCCATGCCCTTCTCACCCTATCTTGTTGCCGACTATCCTCCCGATTTCTGGAACAATGTGAACGGAACTCTAGCCCTGGTAATCGTGGGAGCTTCCTCAAATGATGGCGCAACAGAACTTTATACACTCATGGGGAGCGCTCTTTCGCAGCTAGCATCAAACAATCTAGATCACCCCTTCCTCAAGGATACGGTGAAGGCTTTGGAATCCCCGATGGAAATCCGTGCCAAGATGGATGACCAGGTCAAATCCGGTAATAGCTTGGTCTACGCCCGCTATGTGTGGTTGGACAAGGATGACAACATTGACTTGACGAACTTGTTTGCTGCGGTAGAATCTCTACGGCAATATGAGTATGATTACCCGATTTATGTGGGATTCCTGCCGCAAACCGCTGAAATTCGGTATCATGTGACCTTCGATATCAATTACGAAACTAATACAGACTATAATCCGCTCTTTATAGCGACTACCTGGAACGGTAAAACCGAACTTGGTGCTACCTATACCGCTGAAAATCAGTATGAGCAATTCTTTGAATCCTATCAATGGTATGCTTTCCGGACGGATGCTTGTTTTGTGGGAGAGTTTTCTCCAGACCTGTACTCTGATGGCATTTACATGTCCAATTTTGGGATGGTAGAGGAATTGCTTAGTAACGAAGAAGAGCAGCGCATTCCCTACACGACCAATAAAGACGGCTCCAAGTCAATGAAATTGTATGCGCAATGGAAATACGATGTGGCTTCTTGTTCTGATTATGCAGGCTATCGTATTCGCGAAGAACAGGAATTGGTCTGGAACAACTATGTTGTCAAGGATAACTCCGAACTAGGGAACATCGTCTTACAGCAGGTGTGGATGGGCGATACCCTGAGGCATAAGTCTGTACAGCAAGATGTGGGCGTGACGGGAATCCTGGTGCCTTACGCTGATACCAATAAATTTGTCTTTGAGGTCTTTGCCGACGGTTATCCAGGTTATGAATTGGATGGAGACATTACTTTCACCAAGGCTTCCTTCGATGGAGGGACCCCGGAGACAAAAAAACTCAAGGAAGGCGACCTGTTGACAATCGATCCGTGGGAGCTTATGTCTTCGAATATGGAATTCTCCGCCAACTACACCTACAAGAAGTTCAATATTGTTTTTGAAACCGGCAAGACCGATGTTCTTTACGGCGAGAATTCCGATTCCGTGGGAACATACAAGCTTAATGCCGAAGATGACGCCATCGATTTGCCTTTCTGGGTCTATACTGCAGACCAATGCGTAGAGGGTTGGACGGTGCACTCCAATATTGAAATTCAAGATGAACCCGTCATGGAAGGGCCCGATGTCAATTGGAACCCTGATTGTAATGGCGAACCTAATTGCGAATATGAAATGCCTGACAATTGGGCAGTGGCTTTCGATGTATTCAATTTTGCGTTGTCAGAGGAATTGGATTTGCAAGTTGGCAACCGTCAGGAGAAATACCCCCTGTACGCCAAGTGGGTAGATGCCAAGACCTGCGTCGAGGAGCTTAGCTACAAGCAGACGAAGCTGACGGAATCTGAGAACGGTTCCGTGGCGTTCAAGGAAATTCGCAAGGATTCCACCGGAAAGATAATCGGCACCCAGCTGCACAAGTTCGCCAAGGACGGCACCATGCTCTTGCCTTACTATGTGAAGGGTTCGAGCTTTGTGGTCCAGGGCTTGCCTGCAAAGGGCTTTATCTTGGATTCCTTGGTCATGACCCTGGACGGCAAGCAGTATGTGTATCACGAAGGGGATACCCTTGCGGGTAGCATCACCAAGGCTACTTTCGCTGCCTACTTTATGCCGGAAAATCCCACACCGGCCAAGTTCGTCACATCGAAACTGTTGCAGTCCGGTAGCGCTATCCGCTTTGAATTTGCTACCAACGAGTTTGGCGCAAGTGGTGCATCTGTAAAGGTTGTGCTGGAAGACGATGACGGGAAAGTGGTTGCGGATTCCGTAATCCAGATCTCGAAGACGCCTTACGAAGGCTCCTGGGATTACTACCCCCTGCGCGCAGGCACGTACTTGCTGACGGCCACGGTTGCAAACAGCAAGACCTCCGATGTGTTCGAACAGGATTTCGAGGTGAAGGCCGAAATCGCCTCCGCTGCCGAAGGCGGCTGGCGCATGCTGTCGCTGTCCAATGTGGTTATGGACTCCGTGACTTGGGACGACGATATTCGCTTCTACTGGTGGGACGACACCCGGAACACGGGCGCCTTCTGGCAATACCAGAGGCTGAACCGGGACGACAAGGTGGACGACTTGACGGGTTACTGGTACAGTTCCTTGGAAGGTCGCCCGCTGGTCATGAAAAAGGATATGGCTGCTCCTAAGGACCCCGTGGTCTGGAATATGGACAGTGTCTATACCGGCTGGAATATGGTGGCTAACCCCTACGGCTGGTATGTGGACCTCTATGGTGAAAACCCGAACGAGAAAAAGGCCGCTACCGAAAAGTCCAGCATTGAATTTTACAGTTGGAACGACAGCCTTGGTGATTATGAACCTGTGGATGTGATTGGTCCGTACGAGGCCGTATGGGCGAAGGTCACAGGCCCGAGCCAGTGGAAACTGCCCTCTAAGCCTGCCTTTGTAGCGACCGTAGACGCAGAAGGCGAGGAGAATGTGGTCGAGCCCCTGAAGAAGACCGTCGAGCTCGCCTCCGGCGGCAAGGGCTGGGCGATTCGTGCCGTACTCCGCGACGCCAAGGGCAAGCGGGACAGCTGGAACTTCATGGGCGTCTCCGAGTCCGGATGGGCTTCCGAAGAGCCGCCTTCCGGCATGGGTGACCATGTGAACCTGTCCATCAAGGACGGCAACAAGTCCCTGGCCAAGTCCTTCAAGAAGGCCGCCGGCGACAGCTACGAATGGACGGTCTCTCTGGAAGCCTCTGGCGACCGCACGGGCTACCTCCACTTCGAAGGTGTCCGCGACCTGAATGCCGCTGGCCTCAAGGTGTTCGTGACGGTTGACGGTACCACCACCCAGATGGCCGAGAACGACACCCTGAAGGTTTCCATCGGGAGCATGGCCAAGACGGCGACCGTCCGTGTGGCGCCCTCCGCCCGTACCGTGGTGGCCCAGAAGCTGAACGGGCTCCGTGCCTTCCAGGCGGGTAACTCCCTGCAGGTTGGCTTCCAGGTCTCCGAAAGCCTGGCCGGTGCCAAGGCCTACGTGGAAATCCTCGATATGAAGGGCAAGGTCCTGTCCTCTGTTTCGGGAACGGCCGTGTCCGGCTCCAATGCCCTGACCCTGCAGACCCCCAAGTCCGGACTCTACATGGTCCGCGTCCGCGTGGGCTCTAAGCAGGCCGCCGGTTCTGTCGCCATCAAGTGACGCTCTCTTACATTTGACTTACAAAGTAGCTCCCGCTTAAATCGGGGGCTTTTTTCATTGCCACCGGGGCCCATAATTTCTACATTTGGGCCCACTATGACAAAGGCTAAATTCATCAAGTTCATCATTGCGTCGATCCTTGCGATTGTCGCCCTCTTCTTGCCCTACGAATCCCTCGGGTTCGATGCCGCAAGCCCCATGGGAATCTTGAATCCCCTCGAAATTCGCGTCATCGGCGTTTTTGTGATGGCCGCCCTTTTCTGGATTCTGCAACCGTTCCCCATTTGGTCCACGTCGGTGCTGGTCATCGTGCTCATGATTGTGACCATGTCCGACTCTTCCCTGACGCCTTTCCGCGTGGACGGCGTGACCATGATCAGCCACAAGTCCATCATGGCCACCTTCGCAAACCCCATCATCATGCTTTTCTTGGGCGGCTTCTTCCTCGCTGCTGCAGCCACCAAGTACAAGATGGACTTGAACCTGGCCCGCGTTCTCCTGAAGCCCTTCGGCAAGAACCCGAAGTTCGTGCTTCTGGGCCTTATGCTCATTACCGCCGTGTTCTCCATGTTCATGAGCAATACCGCCACCGCCGCCATGATGCTCGCTATCCTCGCCCCGGTGCTCAAGCTCTTTGAACCCGATGACCGCGGTAAGGCTGCCTTTGCCCTTGCCATTCCCCTTGGCGCCAACATCGGCGGTATGGGTACTCCTATCGGAACGCCTCCTAACGCTATCGCCCTCGGTGCCCTGAACGACGCCGTGGCTCGCGGTGACCTGGTGGCAAACCCCGTGACATTTGGCCAGTGGATGGCCTTCGGTATCCCCTACGTGATTATCCTCATGGTGGTGGCTTGGCTTCTTCTTCTCAAGATTTACCCCATCAAGATGAAAGAGATGGTCCTGAACATCGAAGGGGCGGGCAAGTTCGACACTAGCCCCAAGGCTATCATCGTTTACATTACCTTTGTCCTTTGCGTGATTTTGTGGGTGACCGGTAAGAATGTCCACGGCATCAACGACAACGCCATCGCCATGATTCCTATGGCCGTGTTCGCCCTGACCGGCGTGATTACCAAGAAAGACCTGAACGCCATGAGCTGGGACGTGCTTTGGCTTGTGGCCGGTGGTTTTGCCCTGGGTGTTGGTCTCAACGCTACGGGTCTTGCCGCCCACCTTATCAAGACTATCCCGTTTGCAAGCTGGTCTCCGCTGGCCCTGATGATTGGCTGCGGCATCATCTGCCTCTTCATGGCGAACTTCATGAGCCATACTTCTACGGCTACATTGCTTGTTCCTATTCTTTGCGCCGTGGGCATTGCCTGCCAGGACAACCTGATTGGTCTTGGTGGCGTGACCGCTCTCCTCGTGTCTGTGGCCTTTGCAAGCTCTCTCGGTATGAGCCTGCCTATCTCTACGCCGCCTAATGCACTTGCCCACGCCACTGGCTACACCGATACCCGCGGCATGGCCATTACCGGCGTTGTCATGGGTGTCCTCGGCCTGGTGGTCTCCTGGATCATGATGATTTTCCTTGCCAAGGTGAACTTCTTCGGGACGCCGGTTCCCAAGGCCGCTGAAGCCGCCCCGGCTGCTCCTGTTGCCGCCGAGAAGGTGGTGGAAGCCCCTGCCGCTGCTCCCGCAGCTGCTGCTGACACGGCCGCTGCTGTCGCCGCCGATAGTACCGTTGCTGTCGCAGTTGACAGTGCCGCTGCTGCTAAGGTTGAGGTGGTTGATTCTACTGCCGCGAAGTAATACCATACGCATAGCTTTTGATACGGCCCCGGACTCGTTCTGGGGCTTTTTTATATCTTTTATAAGCATTCATAGATCCAAGCGCGGTGAAAATGAAAAATGGAGGGGGCCGGACGAAGAACTTATTTGTGTCAGGGAACAAGTATCATTATACCGACTTGAATGGCAATTACCATGCCGATTCAACAAGGGGTGCTTATCTTCCCCACATACCCTTACTATTACTGAGGTAAAAATGCGTGGAATATGTGCCGTAATGTTGTGCGTGCTGCTTTGGTGCTGCAGCGGGGAAGATAATCCCAGTAGTGGCGAAGAATCTCTACGGCACAAACACGACATATCAGGAGCTTTTCTTTTTGATTATGAGTGGCCTGTTTTTTTTGTTGAGTCCTGTGTTTACATAGATGGACAAATGTTGCCCAAATGTGGTTTGTTCGCATATGGCGTTGGTTTTGGGGATGGTGGAATTTATTATGATAACACTGATTTTTCGAAAACCAAGATACATACAAAAAAAGATTCTTTGCATTCCATATTATCATATGTGCTGATTAGAAGTAGAAGTCCTTATAGTGAATACTTTTCAAGTGAATCTCATAGACCAATAACCGCTGTATCGCCATTTTGGGGTATATATTTGAATGAGGATACATCTTTCTTTGAGAAAGAAAATTTAGAGGTAAAAAATTACGATAATTATAGGCGTTGGGACGGGTCGTTGTTCTGTATGCAAAAAAATAGTCCGATGCTGATAGAAGCAGATGATGACGGTGTCGTGGAGTTTGAATTGACGGATGCCGCGGGAAAACACATACATATAAATTACCAAATGCAGGTGCATCGTTCCAAGGACTATATTGTTTGGAATGATGAGGGCGTTACCTTGAAAAAAAACAATCCGTTCTTTACCTTTGTGAAAGATTCCTGCTTTTATGAAAAAATAACACTTGACTCTATCAATGAAAGCGAATTCATCCCTAATTCAATTCTAAAAAAGTGCGCCGCACAATCTGATGTGGTTTATGGCTCTTTTTTACCTCTTGTTCAATCCCCCCCCCTGTTTGGGGGGCGCCTAAACAAAGAAAAAAGTTTTTCGTATGACGAAAGGGAAAATCCTATTCAAAGAAAGCCTCTCGAATACGATCAATACATTCATTTTTTTTCTGAAGGTAATAGAGTGTTTTATTACAGTAATGGAAACCTATGAAAAATTTTTTGCCCATTGTTGTTGTATTGGTATTTTTATTTTCATCCTGTGGGGTATTGGGGTGGGGTCCTGATCCTGTTCGGGATGACGAAGTGCATGATGTCGATATCGAGGGTCCCTTTCTATTTACCAACGGGCAAAAGTTGCTTCTTTCTGAAAAGTGCTACTATAAGGGATTTGGAAAATATGAGTGTGGACTAGCGGCTCTGGGATTGGCGCACGGCCGGAGTGAGAATAGAAATGCCTATATATATCACAACGGAACTATGGATTTTTCTGATGTAAGAGTAAAAACAAAGGGGGACTCCTCACACGGAATATTGTCTTATGTTTCTGATAGGTCTTATTCTGGAAGGAACGATGTTCCACTATATTATGGTGTTTATGTGATTTTCTTTGATGATATTGATATGCTTAAGGGGACGGAAAGAGCTATGGAAGACAACATGTTGATTTTAGCGGATTCTTCAGGAGTAGTTGATGTTGAAATAGAGGACTCCGAAAAAAACATTGTTCATTTGGTTTATAAGATGTTTCTGCCGGAAGTGATGAACCGCATGTCTTATGAGGACGGCGGCTTTACTTTGAATCATGAAAAAATAGAATTGATTTTGGATTACTGTTTTTTTGCGAAAGATTCCATATATGTTTCAGATTCTCTTTTACAGGTGTGCCTAGACGCATGTCCTTTTTGTGATGGCATGTATCCATTGCTTAGATTTCGCCGTAACGAATACAAAACAGGAGTGAGAGACCTTTATCAAAGCTACAGATACAACAAAAATCTTGGGCAAACCGACCAAGCCGTGCTTCAATGGATAGAAATAGGCTGTGACTGGGCTCCCTCTGTATACTACAAGCCCTAATTTTTTTACAAAGTAGGGGTGAATACGGGGACTTTGTTTCTTTTTGTTTAGAATTCGGGAGAATTGTTCCCGCTATGGGATTTTATGCCCCGAACTGTTTTTTGTTTAATGAATTTTTACCCTGATTTCTGGTGAAATCCCCGCTTAATAAAGTATCTTTTAGAAGTAAAAACAACGGAGTTCCTATGCTTGATTTATTGGCGGTTCAGTCCAGTACGGCAAACGCTACCATTATTACCCTGGCCTATACCTTGCTTTTGGCCTTTGTACTTTCGTCTATCATTGGGTGGACCTACGAACGGACCTTCCTCGGGCTTTCTTATTCCAGAAACTATGTGCAGGCCCTGGTGCTTAGTTCGGTGGTGGCCGCTACCGTGATGCAGGCTATCGGCGACAACGTGGGCCGCGGTCTCGGAATGCTGGGCGCCCTTTCCATTGTCCGCTTCCGCACCAGCTTCAAGGACCCCCGCGATATTATGTTCATCTTTGCGGCCTTGGGCGCTGGCATCGGTTGCGGCGTGTATGCCTGGGGTGCTGCCGTAGGCGGAACTTTGGCCTTCTGTGTCGTTGCCTTCTTGCTTTCCCGCACGGGTCTTGGCACCAAGCATTTCTTTGACGGTATGCTCCGCTTTGCCATGCCCAATACATCGGAACCCCGCCTGGAAACGGAAAAGATTTTGCGGAAAAACCTGAAGACGTTTATCTTGATAACCATGCGGGAGGTGAACGGAGGCGAGCGCATAGACGTGGCCTACCAGATAAAACTGAAGGCGTCTAAGCCTGCGGCCGAGGTTCTTGCGGAACTCTCCAAGGTGGAGGGGCTTTCTGACATCCAGTTCATGATGCAGGACGCCACCACGGACATGTAGGGGAGGAACGAAAATGGCTTTGAAAAACACATTCCTCATTTCTTCTATCTACAAGCGCAAGCTTTCTATCGCCTGGATTCTGGCCGTGGTGGCTGTGGTGGGTCTGGGGTATTTTTACCAGGGAAACGTCGCCCTGTTCCAGGGTATCGCGGAGGCTTCTGAAACCATCATCAGCGTGCCTAGCGCTACCGAAATCGTGAAGGTCCATGTGATGCCCGGTCAAGAAATCAAGGCGGGTGACACCATCGTGGAACTGAACCGCCCCGACTTGACCCTTCGCATTAACGAAGTGACCCGGGAATTGGACGCCATCGAGGGCCGTAGCAGCCTGAACAAGGCGGATATCGACCAGCGTGTGGCTTCCGTAAAGGCTGACCTCGCTACCCGCAGTGCGGCACTTCGGTTTGAAATCAACAGGCTGGAAACGGAATACCAGAAGAACAAGGAAATTTCTTCTAAGCTGAAAAGCCTGAGCGGAAACAACGCCAAGGCCGGTGGCAACGACGGCATGGCCATGCAGATCAAGAACCTGAAAGACGAACTGGCCCTGGCCGAGAAAAACGCCAACGAGCAGATTGCCCTCTTGCAGGGGAGCCGTAGTCTTCAAAGGAGAAGCGGCGTTACCGAGGCCGCCACCTTGCACAAGGAACTGGAACAGCTCAAAAAGGAACAGGCGGACCTGGTGCAGATTGCCAAGGAAAGCTGGGTGGTGGGCAGCGTGAATGTGCGTGAAGGTGAAAAAGTTTCCAGCTTTACGCCTATCGTGACCTTGACCCACAAGTCCCCATCTTTAATCCGCGGCTATATCAACGAGCAGGTCTACCAGCGCATGAACCTGGGCAAAGATGTAGAGATCCGCACTCTGGGCGGCAAGGGCAAGCCCATCAAGGGCGAGGTGGTCGGCCTTTCTAGCCGTATCGTGGTGTTCCCGGACCGTATGTGGAAAATGCCCGACATGCCGGTGTATGGCCGCGAAGTGACCATCAAGATTCCCGAAGACAATTCCTTCTTGCTGGGGGAGATGGTGACCATTTCCGAAGAAGGCAAGATCAAGGACCTGGCGACCCAGATTATGGAAGCCATTTTCGGCAGCGGCGATGAGTAATGGGTAATGAGTAATGAGTGATGAGTAGTGAGTGATGTAGAATGGAGATGTCATTGCGAGCACGGTAGGTGCGAAGCAATCACTTACCAGAAAGTGAAAGAAGCGTGTAGGTTTGTGAATGTACGATAATAGGCTTTTTATTACTGCGTCTTTTGCGGCAATCCTTTCCGCTGCCGCCGTTGCCGCCCCCTTGACCTGGGAGCAGCTGGTGGAGTCCGTAGATAAGGACCCGGTTTACCAGACGTCGGAGAAACGTTCCCAGGCGGCTTCCCAGGATGTGGGAACCAAGTTGTGGGACAACTTGGAATTCCGTTACCAGCTGGACGGTTTCAGCTTTGCCAAGCACGACTTTGAACTGCGTCTCAAGCCGAAGTCCTTCGGTATAGGCTCTGCGGACAAGCGCCAGTACGAGACCCTGCGGGATTACCAGAAGGCCCGCCTGGCGGTGGACCGTTCGTACCTGCTTTACGACCGCTACGAGCGGGCGCTCCGCTATGTCATCCGCCGGAAGATTGCCGAAATTGACAAGCAGCTCTACCAGGTGAACCTGGACCGAATCGAAGTGCTCCACCTGAAGGCTGGGAGCGAGACCTTCAATTCCCAGGACCTGATTGTGGCCCTGGAGCAGGAATCCGCCCGCCGTGCAGAACTCCTGGGAGATAGCACCGCCCTGAAAGATGCGGAGCTGAAACTCAAGTCCTGGGTGCCGGACTTTGATTCCGTAGGCCTGGACACCTCGTGGCTCCCTACCATGGACGAACTTGCCAAGGGACTGCAAGACGGCATTGCGGTAAACGACCAGTTCCCCGAAGTCATGAAAGCCAAGTCCAAGATGGAATACGAACAGGCCAAGTCCAAGCGGGATCTGGCCAAGGGAAACGATTTCATTTCCCATATCGGCGTGGGGTATTCCCTGAAGATTGAATCCCTGATGAAAAAGTACAAGGAACTGGATGCCGGCGACGTGGGCCCCTATGGAGCCTACAACGACTATTATAAGGACTGGCTGGACAAGACGGGCTGCTCTTCCATCAACTGCGACGGTACGGCAGAATTTTTGGTGCCCGACAAGGATGACCGTCAGCTGAAGGACAAGTTCTTTGTGAATCTGGCAGTGAGGCTCCCGTTCCTGGATGACAACAACGGGAACGCCTTGCGCAATCAGGTGGATGAACTGGACGCCGAAAGCGATTACCTGGATGCCGTGCGGACTCTAACCCAAAAAGTTTCTCGCCTGTCCGAAGAAATCGTGGCCCTGGTGGCCCAGTGGAAGGTGCAGAAGGACTTTGTGGAGAAGGTGAATGCCGGAAACCTCTTTGAGGACTTTGCCCAGTCGGCAGGGGCGGACCCGCTTCTGCTGTTGCGGGCTCGGGAAAGCGCCCTGGAAAGCGACCTGAAGGCCTTGAAGTTGGAATACGATATCTTTGATCGTTACCTGATCTTGCTGACTTACACGGGAATCTTTGCGAACCCCAATGTGAAAAACCACCTGCGGGAGGGCCTCAAGTAATGGCCGAAGCCCGCGGTTTTAGCCTGTTGGAGCGATTCGAGCTCAAGTACCACATTCCTGTGGCATGGGCGGACCGTATCGGCGAATTCATTGCGCCCTATTGCGAAGAGGATCATTACTCCCAGATTACGCCGGGACATTTCTACTGGATTACCAACCTGTACCTGGATTCGGACCGCTGGACATTTCTCGGCTGGAAAAAGGCGAGGCTGCTGGACCGCTTCAACATGCGTATCCGCACCTATGGTGAACACCCGGCACAAGATGGCACCTTCCATTTCGAAAGCAAGCGGAAGGTGAAAGAGGTCTGCTACAAGAGCCGCGCCACCATCAAGGGGATAAGCCCCGGCGAAGTCTGGAACATGAAGCCCGAAGATTGGCCCTGCAAGAGCGATACGGACCGCAAGTACCTGAAAGATTTTTTGTACAAGACCCACCTGCACAACGCCCACCCGAGGCTTTTGACCCAGTACAAACGCCGGGCTTGGTTCGGTCTCCGTGAAGAATATTCCCGGGTGACTATCGATACGGGTATGCGTTTTCGCGAAGAGACGGGTTTTGACTATACGGTGGACCCCCACTACATGCATTCTACGGGGTTGCCCCGCTTTTTCAAGCCGGGCTGCGACGCCGTGCTGGAACTGAAGTGCCCCTGTTCCCAGGTGCCCTTCTGGATGATAGATTTGATTCGCTTTTTGAACCTGCGACAGGGCGGTTTTTCTAAATTCGGAAACGCTGCCGCGGAATGGTCCCGTGTCTATGAACATCCCAAGGATTTCAAGGACCCCTATTGGACTAGGCTCGCGGGAAATTTTTAATGGCGGTGTGTCCGCAAAAAAGGGAGGCTCTATGCTCTCGAAAAAATGGTCTATAGTAGGTGCGGTGGCAACCTTTGCCATGGCTTGTTTGTTTTCGGCTTGTTCCGACAGTTCTTCTAGTAGCGGCGACGACCCGAAAGGTGAAGACAGTGGCTACGACCAGAATTCCACCGAGGCGGGTGGCGCCTATGTGATGATTACCGAAATCATGTACAACGCTCCCGAAAATTCAGCTCTTGAATGGGTGGAACTGAAAATTATCGGCGGGTCTGCCATGAGCGACATGCAGTACTTTAACCTCCATCTGGACGGGGCGGTGACCTACTATTTCCCGGCGGAACCTCTGGATACCAACGAATACATCGTGGTGACCAACGACCCCGACCTGTTCAAGAAGACCTATCCGGATTTTGCGGGACGTCTGTTTGGCCCCTGGGAAAAGGACGTAAAGACCGATTCCATCGCCAAGCTTTCTAACGAAGGTGACGTTATTGACGTGAAGCTGACGGGCGCAGGCGACGTGAGCTGTGCCTTCAGCAAGGAACCGCCTTGGCCGAGCCTTGCCGACGGTAATGGCAGCAGCCTAGTGTTCGTGGGCGGAAACCCCAGCCAGGCCAGTGCCTGGGCCGCAAGCAAAAAGGAGTGGGGTAACCCCGGTGCTGCTGACGAATATGTTGAACCCATTACGGTCCGCTTGAACGAAATCCAGCCCTTTGTGCCGGGAACGGATAACGGCTGGGTAGAACTTTACAACTCCGGCGACAAGGAGGTGGATGTGACTGGCTGGATTTTTGAATCCAAGTACAAGAATGCATCATGGACCATCAAGAAGGGTAAGGTTCCTGCCAAGGGCTACCTGGTGCTCCCTGCCGATGACGAGTCCGTGTTCGGTGAAGTGATTTACTTGCACACCAATGGCGGTTCTTACTACCTCTACGAAACGGTGGGCGGCAAAAAGACCGGTGGAGAATCCAGCCTGCTTTTGGCAGCCAGCAACCTGAGTAGCGGTGTTGTAGACGTGAGCGACGGCTCTACGGCCCAGGGCGCCATGAAAAAAGCCACCAAGGGGGCTGCAAACGACGCCCTGAAAGTGGGACCTCTCTTTATCGACGAGATCTACTACCACCCCATGGAGGGCGGTGCCGTGCCTTTCGAATTTATGGAGATAGTGAACAAGGCCGATACGGCGGTAAACCTTTACGTGACCAAGAAATCTAAGAGCAAAGGCTGGAAGGTAGAGGGCATCAACATGGAGTTCACTTCGGGAACTATTGTGCCTGCAGGTGGCAGGGTGTTGTTGCTTTCGGACTCCCTAGAGAGGGATACGGGCGCTATCCGCTCCGATTACAAGATTGCAAGCGACGTGCAGATTTGCCTCTATAAGGGCAAACTTTCGAACCGCGGTGAAACGGTGGCTATAAAGGAGCCTTTCGATGTCGTTGAAAGGGAGCCTAGCGAAACCGATCCGGCAACAAACCTTCTTGTCCAGTGGTACTACGACTGGTCCGACGCCACGCTCTATTCCGACACCTGGAAGGGGCTGGAAGAGGCTGATGGTTACGGCAAGAGCCTGCAACGCACCGACTATACCACCATGGGTTACGAGGCTTCCGCCTGGAAGGTTGCCGAACCCACTGTAGGAAAGTAACTTAGGCGAACACACTTTCGGCAGGCCGCATTCTGCCGTGAGTGTGGACCTTTTCGATTTCGTAATGGACTTTTTCTTCGTCCATTACCTTGCGTAGCTTGTGTATAAGACAATCGCCTTTGCTGCTTTGGCTGACAGATAGGTTGATCCTGTCGTTGAACGTGTTGCCGATGATTTCCATGTAGTGCATGCAGTCGGCGAAATGGTAAACCTCGTAGTTCTCCATGTATTGTTCCATTTCTCCGAAACTGTGGGCATTGGTGGCTTGGGAATACGAGATGCCCGCTGTCATGGCGTTGCAGCCTTCGTCGAAGGCCTTGGCCTGGGCTGCTAAGGTTTCCGGGTGTTTCAGGAGAGCCTGGGTGGCGCTGTTCATCTCGTTGCAGTTTTCTATGGCGTTGTCCTTGTCAGAAAGTAAGAACAGCTGGCCCTTGAAGGCGGTTTCTACTAGCTTGCGGTCCAGCTTGCCCATACGTTTGATGTCGTAGTTCAACTGCGGAATGATGATGCTCTTTCGGTCAGAGATGCTCTTGAACACCCCTCTCATACTGACGGGAATGCGCAACTTGATTATTCCCTCGGATTTACCAAGAGCGAGCTCCATGGCCTTGGCTATAATGTAGGCCACCACGGTAAAGTTCGAGGTTTCGCTTTCAATGGAGTATTTCTTGATGTCCGGGAGGGAAAGGCTTATGCGGTAAACGGCCACCTTTTCTGGATGGGTCTCGTAGAATTCTGCGGGAATGTCCATGGCCGCACCAAAACTTGGCTTGTAAAAACTCTTGACGGCAGGATTCCCGTTGATTTGGAACATGTCCTCCATGGTGCGCCCGATGCTTTCGTCTGGCACATAGCCCACAGGAGTCATGAACATTACCCCTGTGCGCTCCAGGTATTGCCGGAGCACGGCGAACAAGAAACACAAGGTGCCGCCACCGTCGGTGAGCGCGTGTATGGCCGAGAAGCTGATCTTTTTCCCGGTGTAGGCGATAACCCATGGAAAATGATTGTAATCGTCTCCGCCGTACACGATTTCCCTATCCCAGTCGCATTCCTTGACAATGGGTTCCTTGGAATTTTCGACAAGGGCGTACAGCCCCTTTTCTTTGACGAGTCTTGTCTTGAAATGGGGGTGGTAGCTGAGGGCGGCGTTTACCGCCTCGCTCAGTATTTTACCACCTACAGGCTTTTTTAACGTTACTGTAAAACAGGGAAGTGCCGCCTTGTTGGCGGCATACATCTGTTCTGTGTAATTTAGGGTGTACTTGTACATCAGACGGATCCGTGGAACATCTGTGCCGCCTCCACGCTGTAGGGGTAGGCAGGGTAGTCCGAAAGCACAGAGGCTTTTCTTAGGTATTTTTCGAGAGCGGGCCGGAACTTGGGGTGGGCGCAGTTGTCAATGATGGCATGGGCGCGCTCGATGACGTTGAGCCCGCGAAGGTCGGCGACGCCCTGTTCCGTCACAATCACCTGCACCGTCTTGCTGGTATGGTCGATATGGCTTACCAGCGGGACGATAGAAGAAATGGTCCCGTTTTTCGCGGTGGACTTGGTGATGAAAATGGAAAGACCGCCGTTCTGGCAGAAATCTCCGGAACCGCCCACGCCGTTCATGAGGCGGCTTCCGCCCACGTAGCTGGAGTTGGTGTTTCCGTAAAGGTCCGCTTCGATGATGGTGTTGATGGCAATTACGCTCAGGCGGCGAATCACTTCGGGGCTGTTGCTGATTTCCATGGGGCGGAGCACGATCTTGCCCTTCAGCGAATCCAGCTTTTCGAAGAAGGCCTTCATCTTTTCTTTGGACATGGTGATGGCGGTAGCAGAAGCCGCATCCACCTTGCCACATTCAATCAGGTCCACCAGGGAATCCTGCATGACTTCGGAATAGACGGTCAGGTGCTCGAACTTGGACTTTTGTAGGCCCGAAAGCACTGCGTTGGAAACGGCGCCGATGCCCGCCTGGATAGGCGGCAGCGGATTGCAGAGCCTGCCCGCTTCCACGTCTTTTTCTAGGAAGCTGATCAGGTTCTCGCTCATCTTGTTGTAATCTTCGTCGCCGGCAGTTTCTGGGATGCCGCAGTCGGGAATTTCGCTTTGGACGATGGCCACAATCTTGGACGGGTCGCAAGGAATGTAGGGTGTGCCGATACGGTCAGCCACCTTGGTGAGCGGAATTGGTTTGGTGTTGGGAGCCAGTTCCGTCATGTAGATGTCGTGGATTCCCTTGATGTTTTCGGGAACGTAGGTGTTGATTTCTACAATCACCTTGTCGGCGCAGGCCACGTAGGCTTCGGACGCGCCCACGGAAGCCGTGGGAATGATGTTCCCGTTTTCGTCGATGGAACTTGCCTCTACCAGAGCCACGTCGATATGGTTCAGGTATCCGCTGCGAACCCATTTGGACATGAGGCTAAGGGGCAAATCCACGTACTTGACCTTGCCTTCGTTGATGGCGTTGCGCAAATCGGTATTTGTCTGGTAGGGCATTCTGCATTTGAGGGCTCCTGCCCGTGTCAAAAGACCGTCGAAGTCATCGCCCAGGGAGGCGCCTGAATATACGGTCAATTCCAGCTTTTCACCGCGGTGAGAACGCTCGGCAAGAGCCTTGGCGACTTCTTTTGGGTAACCTGAGAGGGTGAATCCGCTAACGCCGATGGTCATGCCCGGAGTAATGTAACTGGCGGCCTCGCTGCTGGAACGGATTTTTTCATGGAGTTCAGGACATTTGATTCTTTGTTTCAAAGTTTCGTACATGGGTAACCCTTTTTCCTTACAATCTAGAAGATAGAAAATCTGCTTTCTGTTTGCTACCCTCCAGAGGAGCGATGGTGGAGTAAGTTTCAATTTTCTTATATTACATCAAATTCCACGAAATTATTTTTTCGTAAGATTTATCAGTGCCTGTTTTTGTATCTTTTACAGTTATGGGAAAGTGTTTTTTGTCAGTTCTCTTTGGGGTAGCGCTGGCGTGGTCGGCGCCTATCACCCTGCAAGACGCGCTTTCAATGGCCAAGTCCGGTAATGCGCAAATCAAGGCCGAAAAGGCCAAGGTGGACATGGCCGAAAGCGCCCAGGGCGAGGCCCGTTCCCGTTTTATGCCTACGGTAAGCCTGAGCGCAGGCGTTACGAGAATTAACGACCCCATTTACATCGATTTAGGTGAAATTCAGCAGGCCCTGAGCGGTATTGCAGGCGGGCTATCTACGGTGGCTCCGGCTGCCGCCTATTCCAAGGCCTACATTGACGCCTATAACCAGGCCAGTGCGGGGTATGCCCAGGCCTATAACGGTGCATTGGCTCAGGGGCTGTCCGCAGCCCAGGCAGATGCTTTCGCCAAAAGTAGGCTCGGAGGAACCGCCCAGGAAATCGCCCAGCAGAAGGCCGATGAATACGCTGCTGCCACCCAACAGCAGATGGATGCGGCAAAATCCCAGATTGACGATGCCGAATTCCGGATGAAGGTCCAGGACGAACTGTTCTTTAATGCTCGGCTTACAGCCATCTGGCCCATTTTTACGGGTCTCAAGATTTATTCCGCCTACGATGCCGCCAAGGAAAACGTAAACGCCAAGAAGGCCGCTTTTGACATGGCGCAAAATGCCATCTTGATGGATGTGGCCACCAAGTACTTTACCCTTAGGCTGGCCGAAGAACTGGCGGTGATGCGGGAGAACACCAAGAAGAATCTGGAAGAACACCTGGAGCGCTCCAAGAAGCTGGAGGCCAGCGGCCAGATCAGCAAGGCGGAAAGGCTCCGTGCCGAAGTGGCGCTGGCCGAGGCGGAAAACGCCTACGACGACGCCCTGCGGGACCAGTCCCTTGCCCGGATGGCTCTTGCAAGCCTGCTCCATACGGACACGAACATTACGGCGGTCACACCGGTGGAAGCTCCGGAAAACGTTCGGACCATGGAAGAAATCAAGCAGAAGGCCCGGGAAAACCATCCGGGACTGAGACAGCTCCGTACGGAGCGCAAGCGCAGCCAGGATGCGGTGAGTGCCGCCCGTGCGGACTATTTCCCGACGGTAGCGCTTTTTGCCTACAAGGAACTCTACACCAAGGACCTGACCATTCTGGAGCCTGAATGGGCCGTAGGTGCCAAGGCACAGTGGGATTTGTTCAAGGGTGGCGAGACCCGCTCCAAGGTGGCAAACGCCAAGGCCATGGACCGCTCCCTGGCCAGTATGGAAGAGCAGACCCTGGACAACATCGGCCTTTTGGTAGAAAAGCGCTGGCGTGAGCTGGAGCATGCCAAGGGCCGTCTGGAGAGCCTGAAGAAAACCCGGGAGCTTGCGGACGAGGCCCTCCGCAGCCAAAAGCTGGCCTACGAGTCCGGCCTAGCTACGGGCCTGGACGTGGTGGATGCAGAACTTGCGCTGTCGCGCCTCCAGGTGGCCGATTTGAAGGCCCATTACGATGCGGTCATCGCCTGGCTTGGCCTGCTGGAAGCCAGCGGCGAGGTGGAACAGGCGGGGGCCATGTTGAATAGCAAAACTGTGGGGAAGGAATAATGGACAAGATAAAGTTTGCAAGCAAGATTTTTGCGATTGTCGTGCTGGTGGCCCTTATGGTGGCGGCTATTCTGCAACTTCAAGAATTTGCGACAAAGCCGAAGGACAAGTACTTGCAGGGCCAGATGGAAGCCCGCCGCGTGTTGGTGGCAGGGAAAGTCCCCGGACGCATAGAAAAACTTTTGGTCCGTGAGGGTCAGACTGTCAAGAAGAACGCCTTGGTGGCGGTCATCAACAGCCCCGAAATTGAGGCCAAGAAAATGCAGGCCCAGGGAGCGCTGGGGGCGGCCAAGGCCCAGGCCAACAAGGCGAAAAACGGTGCCCGCTCCGAAGACGTCAAGGCCCTGAAGGCCATGGCGGCCCGTGCACAAGATGCCGCCAACCTGGCGAAGAACACCTACGAGCGGGTGCAGAAACTCTATAACGAAGGCGTGCTCCCGCTGCAGAAGCGGGACGAGGCCGAAACCCAGATGAAGGCCTCCCAGGGGGCTGCCGATGCGGCTCGGGCCCAGTACGAGATGGCCCTGGCGGGCGCCCGCGACGAAGACAAGGAGGCGGCAGAAGCCCTGGTGAAGCAGGCCGAAGGCGCCAACGCCGAGGTGAACGCTTACTTGGAAGAAACAAAAATCAAGAGCCCCATCGCGGGCGAGGTCACCCTGAAGGTAGTGGAAGAAGGCGAGGTCGTGGGGGCGGGCATGCCGGTAATCGCCGTGACCGACCTGAAGGACGCCTGGGCGGTGTTCCACCTGCGGGAAGATTTTTTGAAGAACGTGACCAAGGGCAAGACCTTTGTTCTGCCAGTTCCGGCATTGAACGCCGCCGTGGAGATGGAAGTGTCCTACATTGCCCCTGTTGGGGACTATGCCACCTGGAAAAGCTCCAAGGAAAGCGGCGGCTTTGACCTAAAGACATTCGAAGTGCGCCTGCGCCCCACGGTAGAGGTAGAAAACCTGAGGCCCGGCATGAGCGTGTTGTTCCCGCTGGAGCAACTGAAGTAGCGTAATTGTCATTCCCGCGAAGGCGGGAACCTCCTTGGTGTAGGAAATAAAATTGTTCAGGGCCTTTTTAGACACGGTCAAGAAGATTTATTTCAGTCCAAACATCGTCTTGTGGCTGGTGATTCTTCTTTTGCCCGTGGGAACCTCCATGTTCATGGTGGAGTTTTTCTCCGCCCGTATTATTCAGCACGTGCCCATCGGAATTGTCCGTCAGGACGCGTCCCTGCTAGCCGATAAGCTGGAAAACGCGTTACGGTCGGACCCCGTTCTGGATGTGGTCCAGGAGTGCAGCGACATCGGGGAATGCGAACATGCGGTAATCCGTGGAGACTTGCAGGCGTTTCTCGTTATTCCCTACAATATGGAACGCCGCGCCCTTCGCCTCGAGACGCCTGTGATTCCCGTGTTTTCCAGCGGGCAGAACTACCTGACCAATTCCTTTGCCTTGAAAGAAATCCGTGCGGTGGTGACGAATGTGGGCGAAGGGCTCTTTACCGCAGGAATCAACAATCCTGTCCAGGTGGAACTCCATTCCGTCGGCAATCTCGAAGGTAACTACCAAGGGTTCTTGGGGCTGGGGCTGGTCAGTGCCATCTTCCATCTGGCGGCGATTCTTGGGGCGGTTTACGTGTTCAGTTTCCCCTTCAGGGACCATACGGTTCGCTGGATGATCGGGCGTGCCGGAAAATCCCGCGCCGTCCTTATGTGCGCGACCATGTTGCCCCTGATTGTTGTCCAGTGGCTTGCCTTCATGGCGGTCTATGCCTACGCCCATAGCACGCTGACCCCCATGACCTTTAGGGAGTTCGTCTTGGTGGCGGCGGGCCAGTTGGCTATGATTTTGGCCTGTACCGGGGCCGGAGCGACCTTTGTGGGCATTACGGGAAACATGCGCATGGCTACAAGCGTGGCGGGTGTGATTGGTGGCCCTGCCTTTGCCTTTGCGGGGCAGACGTTCCCCCTGATGGCTATGCCCTTTGTGGTGCGCTGTTTTGCCTACCTGTTGCCGCTGACCCACCTGCTCAAGGTCCAGTCCGCCATGTTGGTGGGCCCTGCCGGCAGCGCGCACGCTTGGGATAGTATCGTCACCCTTCTTTTTATGGGACTGTTCTGGCAGCTGCTGGCCACAAGACTTCTGTATGTGCGCTGGTCTGCCTCCAAGCGCAAGGAATTGAACTGGGTCCGACAGCACGGATCTGCGAAGGACAAGATTAAGGCTGCCCTGGGCGTGGTCGCCGACGATTTGAATCCTGCGAATTATGGAATCGGAAACAGACATGGGGCCCGAAATACGGAAAGGCTGCATCTGAACCTGATGAACCCACAGATGAACCATAGCGAAGAAAATCGACCGCCGGAGGTGTCAGATGATTGATGCCCTCAAGCGGTTCTTCATGGTGGCCGTTGCGGAATGGAAACTGTTCTATACCGACGCGGCGGCGGTGCTTTTGCTGGTGGTGGCTGGCGTGCTCTATGCGTTCTATTACCCCATGCCCTACAAGTACCAGACCGTTTCCAAGATTCCCGTAGCCGTCGTGGATATGGACCACAGCAAGCTTTCTCGCGAACTCGTCCAGATGGCAGACGCTTCTCAGCAGGTGAGCGTGCGGCAAACCTTCGGCCAAATTCACGATGCCGAAGAATCCATGGCGAGCGAAGAGATATACGGCTTTATGGTCATTCCCAAGGGGATGGAAGCGAATTTGCAGAAGGGCGAGAATGTGGTGGTCAACGTGTTTACCCATGGCGCCTACGTGATGCTCCACGGAAACATCTCTACGGCTTTTTCCACCTGTGCCTTGACCCTCGGGGCAACAACCAAGGTCAAGCGAATCGCCCTTTCCAAGAAGGTTCCCGCCGCACAGGCCATGGCTATGCGTGACCCGATTCCCCTGGGCATTCAGACCATGTACAACAATACGGGTAGCTATTCCAACTACGTTGTCCCTAGCGTGCTGGTGCTGATATTGCAGCAGACCTTGGTGATTGGCCTTTGCCTGCTTGGAGGCGCCCGCGCCCACCGCAAGTTCCGCAAGTTGCAACGCAATACCGCTCATGAAAATGAAGGCTTGTTCTATCGGTACTTTGGTCGCTCCTTCGCTTACTTTGTTCACTATTGCAGCTTCATTCTGTTTTATCATTTCGTGATCTACGATGTCTTTGACTTTCCCCGTCGTGGCGAATTCTTGCCCATGGCGGTATTTACCTTTATTTTTCTGCTTGCGGTCATCAATTTCGGCATGGTGGTGTCCCAGGTGTTTTTGCGTCGCGAAACCAGCGTGCAGCTGTTCCTGTACATGTCCATTCCGCTCCTGTTCTTGTCCAATTTCAGTTGGCCTGTTGAATTGGCCCCGATCTGGATGAAAGGACTTTCCAACTTTTTCCCCTCGACTTTTGCCATTCCGGCGTGGCTTGCCATTGAACAGCGGGGTGCAGGCGTTAGCGATGCCGCTACCTACCTCTTGCCTCTGGCGACCCAGGCGGTATTCTACATGGTTTTAGGCCTGACGCTTACCCACCTGCGGGACGGCTCCAGGCTCAAGACCGGAGATATGTAGGGGTTAGGATTTAGGGACTAGGATCTAGGGGCCACTGGTCTCAAGAGGTAAAGAGGTCAGTAAACAGTGGTTAGGACTGCAGGTCTCAAGAGGTGTCAACCTCGTGCCTCGAACCTCGAACCTCATACCCTTAACACCTACGTCTAGCGGATCCCCGACCAAGTCGGGGATGACAACGTTTAAGGCCCACATCCCGAACCTCGCAACTCACAACTCACAACTCATAACTCACCACTCACAACTCACCACTCACCACTCACCACTCACCACTCACCACTCACAACTCACAACTATTTTGTATATTATTCCCCAGGAGATCCGCTTATGATGTTCGATCCTTTGTACATGTCCATATTGCTTGTGACCCTGGTGCTTTCGGGTGCCGTTTCCATGCTGGTCAAGAGCCGCTTTGCGGCGGGCCAGAAAGTCCGCATTACGAGCGGGCTTACCGGTGCTGATGTGGCCAAGGCCATCCTCATGGATGCGGGCATTACCGATGTGAAGGTCCTGGTGCATCAGGGGTTTTTGTCGGACCATTACAACCCCCTGAACAAGACCCTGAACCTGTCCAAGGAAGTCTATTACGGCCAGAACGCTAGCGCCGCAGGTGTTGCTGCCCACGAGGTGGGCCACGCCATCCAGCATGCCCAGGGGTATTTCCCCCTGTGGCTTCGTTCCTTTATTGTCCCTGCGGCAAATATCGGCTCCAATCTAGGGCCCTGGCTTGTGATTCTCGGAATTATCTTGATGAGCGCCGGTAGGGCACTGGGGTATTCTCTGGCCATTGTGGGTGTGCTGCTTTTTGCCATTGCGACGTTCTTTACCTTGGTGACGGTCCCTGTGGAATTTGACGCCTCTTCCCGCGCCAAGAAGTCCCTTGCCCGCATGGACATCGTGGCCCAGGGTCGGGAATACAACACCGTCTCCGGTGTGCTCTTTGCGGCGGGGCTTACCTATGTGGCTGCCGCCGTTTCCTCCATTTTGCAACTGCTCTACTGGGCGTACCGCGCAGGCCTTATCGGCGGGCGCAGGGATTAGGAGACTCTATGGCCGTGAGAACGCTGACTGTCGAATGCCCCATGTGCAAGGGCGAAATCGTGGTGGACGCCGATACCGGCGAGGTCCTTTCCCACAAGGAATTCAAGAAGGAACTCAAGTCCTTCGACGATTTCTTGAAAGAACAGAAGTCCCGCAGTTCCGAATTGGACGCCAAGTTCGCCGCCGCCAAGGAAGCCCAGAAAAGCCGTGCAGAACTTCTGGAAAAGAAATTCGAGGCCGCCAAGCAAAATAAGGACCTCAAGAACCCGCCTCCCAGCATCAACTGGGATTGATTGCTAAATTTGTCTGCAATGCATTACCTGATTGTCCCCGGATACAGCAACTCCGGACCTACCCATTGGCAAACCTACTGGACAAAGAGCCTGCCCGACGCAAGCCGTGTCTATCAGCACAGTTGGGACCATCCCTTAAAGGCGGATTGGGTGTCAACCCTTGACGAAACCGTGGCTGGCCTGAAAATGGATACCATTCTTGTGTCCCACAGCCTGGGGGTGGTCACTACGGTTCACTGGCTTTTGGAAAAGTCGGCAAAAGGCGGAGTCCCCGGCAACGTCAAGGCGGTTTTTCTTGTGGCGCCAGCCGATGTGGATAAGCTTGACCTCGCAAAAGATTTTGCGCCTGTACCCCTGCAAAAATTGCCCGTGCCCAGTTGCGTTGTGGCCAGCGAAAACGACATCTACGTGTCCATAGAACGGGCCCGCCAGTTTGCGGATGCCTGGGGCTCTATGTTCGTGGATGTGGGATGCCTCGGGCATATCAACGCCGACTCCAACCTGGGCGAATGGGAACAGGGCCGCAAGTTGCTGGCCGAATTCGAAAAGACGCTAGGGCTGTAGGGCCCTTTCTTGACATTCCCGCTGTCATTCTGGAGCGCAGCGATAGAATCACGGGGATTTCCTTGGACGTTTCCCGCACTATTCGTGCGGGTCGGGCTATATTTTAGGGGCTTCCGCCATCGCTACGCTCGTCGCCAGCCTCCTAAAACGGCACCACAGTGCCGCCCCAAGGGGTCACTATCCCTAACGCAGATAAAGGAGAAAATAGCTTTTTTGAGAAAAAAATTGAAATCAATAGAAAAAGGGTTCTTTTGATTGTAAAAATGTCGCAATGATGGAGAGACTTACAGTGTGAGTGTCGGCTTTATTCGCGAATGGTTGAAAATATGGCAGTTTTTCAAGTCCAAGATAAAAGTGAAGTTTAGAACTATGTCGTTATGAAGTTACTTAAAAGTTGCAAATTGGCGAGAAACAAACGGGAACGGATTTTAGAATTCAAAATTTGTTTTTGAATTTGTAATGACTTGTCAATACATTTTCGTTAAAATTTATTGACTTGTAATGCAAAATTGTGTATATTTACGGAAAAAAGGAGCTTAACTATGGCTACGCTGCAAATGAGGGTCGATGATGACCTGAAAAAAAAGTCGGACGACTTGTTCCAGTCTCTAGGCATGGATACCTCTACGGCTATCCGTATTTTCTTGACTTTTGCCATCGAACATAACGGTATTCCTTTTGATGTTCGCCATGCCCCCGAAGACTTGTCTTTGGAAAAGGCTATTGAAGATACCCGTAGTCGCAAAAATCTCCATGGCCCTTATGCCACTGTGGCAGATGCTGTTGCCTCTATGCTGGAGGAATAGCCTTTGTAACCACTTCCGCCTAACAATCGAGATCGTCAGCTAGTTGGGACTCTGTCCGATTTTAGGGAATGCCATATTGAACCGGATTGGCTTTTGATGTATCAGATATTCAACGATGAATTGATTCTTTCGGCGACTGCGACTGGTTCGCATTCGGATTTGTTCGGGAAATAGGTTGACAAAAAAGAGGTGTTCTAAGAACACCTCTTAAAATTTAGATCCTTCGACTACGAGGCTTGCGCCTCTCCGCTCAGGATGACACAATCCGCATTCGCGGCTTGTGTCACTTCAGTTCCTTCAGCGCCGCCTCATTCTTCGCGATAATGTCTTGCTGCGTAGCGAGCTTGGTGCGTTCGGCGTTCACCACGGCTTCGGGAGCGCCACTGACGAACTTCTGGTTCGAAAGCTTCTTCTCGATGCTGGCGGCGAATGCCTTGGCCTTCTCGATTTCCTTTTCCAAGCGGGCGATTTCTGCTGCCGGGTCGAGGATACCTTCCAGCGGGATGTAGAGTTCGCCACCGGGCACCACGGCGCTGGCGCTGAACTTCGGCTTGGCGGCCTTCACGGCGACGCTCAGGTCAGAAAGACCCGAGAGCTCGGTGATGATTGCCATGCAGTCCTTCACGCTGGCTTCCGTCGCGGCATCGTCCACGCTCACCACGGCGCTGAGCTTGGTAGCGGGGCTCACGTTGTAGCGGCCACGCACGCCACGCACGCTTTCCACCACGGCAAATGCCTGGTCGAATGCGGCTTCGATCTTTGCGTCGATGAGGGATTCGTCGGCCTTGGGCCATGCGCGGCTGATGACCATTTCGCTGCCCTGGAACAGGATGCTGTTGAGCTCTTCGGTAATGAACGGCATCACCGGGTGCAACAGGTCAAGCACGTTCTTCAGCACGTAACTGAGGATGGCCATGGCGTTCTTCTTTTCGGCGGTGAGCGTTTCGCTGTTGATCACGGACTTCTTGATTTCCAAGTAGCTGGAGCAAACGTCGTCCCACACGAAGCGGTACAGGAATCCGGCGAGTTCGGCGAAGTGGTATTCTTCGAGCATGCGGGTGGCGTCCTTGATGGTCGTCTGCAGGCGGCTAAGAATCCACTTGTCTTCGAGTGCGAACAAGCTCTTGTCCATCGGGAGCTCGGCGGCAAGCGCACCGGCCTGTTCGAGCTGCGGGTAAAGGAAGCGGCAGGCGTTCCACAGCTTGTTGCTGAAGTTACGGCCGATTTCGAACTTTTCGCTGGTATTGATTTCGCGGCCATCCGGCTGCTTTTCCTTCTTCACCGGCAGGCGCACGTCCTGGTTGTCGGTGCAAAGGCTTGCCATCACAAAGCGCAGAGCGTCGGTGCCGTACTTCTCTTCGATATCCATCGGGTCCACGCCGTTGCCCTTGGACTTGCTCATGGTCTGGCCATTGCCGTCCAAAATCTTCGGGTGGATGTACACCGTGTGGAACGGGACCGTGCCCATGTTTTCCTGGCTAAAGAGCACCATGCGGGCGACCCACAGCGTAATGATGTCGCGGCTAGTTACGAGCACGCTGGTGGGGTAGTAGCGCTTGAGCGTGTCGGTATTTTCCGGCCAACCCATGGTAGAATGCGGCCACAAACCACTGGAGAACCACGTGTCGAGCACGTCTTCTTCCTGCTTGAGTTCGTGACCCGGAACGGCGTCAGACTTCAGGTCTTCTTCCTGGCTGCACACCAGGTAGCCGCCGTTTTCGGCCTTGTAGAAGTAGATGTCGTCGCGGCCCGCGAATGCGGCCTTCAATTCGTCTTCGCTAGCGTCCGTGTGCCAAATGGGAATGCGGTGGCCCCACCAGAGCTGACGGCTGATGCACCAGTCGCGCTTTTCGGCGAGCCAGTCCAGATACTTGTTGGCGTAGCGTTCGGGGATAATCTTGATTTCGCCCGACTTCACGGCGTTCATCGCGTTTTCGGCGAGCACGTCCATCTTCACGAACCACTGGTCGCTGAGGTACGGCTCGATAACAGTCTTGGAACGGTCAGAGTGGCCCACGTCCATTTCGTGGTCTTCCACCTTGATCAAAAGTCCGAGTTCTTCGAGACCTGCCACAACGGCGTCGCGGGCGGCCTGGCCCTTGAGGCCCTGGAACTTGCCGGCGTTCTCGTTCAGGCTGCCGTCGTCGTTCATGATGTTGATCATCGGGAGCTTGTGGCGCAGGCCCGTCGCATAGTCGTTCGGGTCGTGAGCCGGAGTCACCTTCACGGAACCCGTACCGAAGTCCTTGTCCACGAGGATAGCGTCGGCAATCACCGGGATTTCGCGGTCAACGAAGGGCACCTTGAGCATCTTGCCGATGAACTGTGCATAGCGTTCGTCGTTGGGGTGCACGGCGAGGGCGGTATCGCCCATGATGGTTTCCGGACGGGTTGTCGAAACGGGGATAAATCCCGAACCGTCGGCCAGGGGGTACTTGAACGTCCAGAAGTGGCCCTTCACGTGTTCGTAGTAGATTTCGTCGTCGGCAACGGCGGTCTGGAGCTTGGTATCCCAGTTCACCAGGCGCTTGCCGCGGTAAATGAGTCCCTTCTTGAACAGGTTGAAGAAGGCGTGGCGCACGGCCTTCGCGCAGACCGGGTCCAGCGTAAAGCGCTGACGGCTCCAGTCGCAGCTGACGCCCAGGCTCTTGAGCTGCTTCGTGATACGGGCCTCGTATTCGTCCTTCCACTTCCAGATGCGTTCCACCAGCGCGTCGCGGCCGATGTCGTGGCGGGTCTTGTGTTCGTCCTGGAAAAGGCGCTTTTCGACGACAGCCTGCGTGGCAATGCCCGCGTGGTCCGTACCCGGAATCCACAGCGTGTCGCGGCCCGTCTTACGGCGGTAGCGTACCAAAATATCCTGGAGCGTATCGTTGAGCGCGTGTCCCAAATGGAGTGCGCCGGTAACGTTCGGGGGCGGAATCACGACCGAGAACGGTTCGCCCTTTCCGCTGGGTGCAAAACTGTTATTCTCAGCCCAGGTCTTATGCCATCGGGCTTCCACATCTTTAGAATTGTAACGAGTTTCCATAATGGGCACAAAGATAGCTAATAGTTAATAGTTACTAGTTGCTAGTTACTAGAAATGCTCACGAAAAAGGCGCTTATATGAAAGGGGAAAGCCTTCCCCTCGCTCCAGCCGAATGTCATCCCCGCGCAGGCGGGGATCTCCTTTCGTCTTTCGCTACCCCTTCTATGATGTGAACCCAAAAAGTTAGACGGTTTAAAATTAGGATAAAACAGCGTTATGAGTCCGGTATTGTACCGGGCTCATTCCGTTTAGGCG